>Ga0255057_10000363_pt1 | contig 25712 bp, 29 predicted proteins | sample Cases_109_6_MG_FD_189022 | JGI IMG/M metagenome (GOLD analysis project Ga0255057, IMG submission 189022) | Seawater microbial communities from Amundsen Gulf, Northwest Territories, Canada - Cases_109_6 | ecosystem: Environmental > Aquatic > Marine > Gulf | place: Canada: Northwest Territories... | reverse complement strand
CATCACCACCAGGGACTCCGGCTACCTGCGATCGACCGCCAAATCGTTGCGCGCCTGGGAATCGTCAACCGATCAGCGGGCGGCCATGACGGACGGCTCCTTCGCCCATCCCGTTGCCGGGTGCCCAGACATCGACACACACCGCGAGTTCTACCTCAGAGCGCAACGCGCCGAGAAGGAGCTCAATCGACTACGCCGCCGCCTCGATCGGCGGAGCGATGGCCTCCTGGAGCGGTTCCGATCGAGGCTGCGCGTGCTCTCCCGGCTCGGCTACGTCGATGGATGGGAGCTCTCGAAGCGGGGCCAGCGGCTCCGCAGCGTCTACAACGAGATGGATCTGGTCGTTGTCGAAGCGGTGGAGCGCGGGGTGTTCGACGACCTGTCTCCCGCAGAGTTCGCCGCCATCGCCTCGGCGTTCACGTACCAACCGCGACGCGACGACTACGGATCGGGCCGCATGGTCGGCACCGTGGCATCACGTCTCGATGCCCTCCAAGAGATCTGGGACGAAGTCGTCGAAGCCGAGGCCAGCGCACAGCTGCCGCCAACCCGCCAGCCGGAGCCGGGCTTCGCCGGGGTCGCTCATGCCTGGGCGCTCGGCGCTTCGCTCGATGACCTGTTCGGAGAAGATGACTTTGCGGCCGGCGACTTCGTTCGGAACGGGCGGCAACTGCTCGATCTGATGCGCCAGCTCCGCGACGGGTTTCCCGCGGTCGCAGATACCGGGGCGGAGGCGATCCGGGCGGTCGATCGTGGAGTCGTCGCCTCCGGCGGCCGACAGTGAGCGGCTGGTGGGTCATTACGGACAAGACCGCCGCGGGTCGGGCCGGATCGGCGCTCTCCGCTCGCGGCATTGAATACGAGCTCTCCATTGCACCGTCCTCAGAAGCCGTCGGCGACGTTGTGCTGGAGGGAGTGGGTGCGGGCTACAGCAACTTCGCCTCGGTTGGTGGGGACGGCGCGGCCAGTTTGGTGCTCAACGGGCTGATGACGCACGAGTGGGTGTCGCCTCCAACGATGGCGATCCTGCCGACCGGCGATGGTGGCGACTTCATCAGGACGTTCGCCCTGCCTCGCGACCTCGAGGGTGCGGCGGGCCATCTCGCCGATGATCAGCGGTATCCCACCGATGTGGGGCTCATCCAGGGAACGTTCGGGTCGCGCTACTTCCTCAACGGCGCCAGCGCCGGAGTGTGGGCGCGGGCGATCGCCACAGCATCCCGGTTGCCGGATCGTGTGGCCTTGTGGGTGGCGCTCGCCGGCCTCTCCCCGGCCGCGGTGCGCGCCGAGGTCGACGAAAGGACGCTCGAGGGAGATCTCGTGAACGTGATTGTCGCCAACGGCCAGTTTGCCCGTGGCGGGCTCAATGTGGCGCCCCGCGCCACCGTGCAGGACGGCGTCTTCGACGTGCAGCTGATCTCGGGTCCTCGGCGCAACGCGGCGCCGGTGATGGCTCGAATGGCCCGCGGCGCCCATCTCACGCACCGCTCCGTGCGGAGAACCAAGGGGGCCGAGATCGTTGTCGAGTGCCCGGATTCGTGGCAGATCGAGGTCGATGGAATGCTCCTCGGCGCCGGTTCGTTCTCCGTGGAAGTGCTTCCCCATGCAATCCACTTCAAGATATAGCGAGGGTCTCCGGAAATCCTCAACTGGCGTCGCCCAGATACCGAGAACCGATTCGAGGAGACACAGAATCGCACGGCGGCGCCTTAGCATGGGTCATTTGCGAGACCCTCGCAGGCGCGTAGCCGAAGCAGAGGCCGGAGTGTATGCTCCCGCGCCGCGGAGGTCTGATGCCCACTGAAGAGATGGTCGACGAAAAGCTTCCAGACGACGAGGTCGCCGACGAACTCGACGACAACGAAGTCGAGCCTGAGGAGAATGCGCTCGAGGCCGAGCTGAGCGAAGTCGACGATGACGACGACGAGAAATCGGCTGGCGGCGATGACGACAACGACGATTCCTCCGACGGAGAGGGCGAAGCCGAGGCCCTCGACGAGCTCGAGGCAGAAGAGCTCGACATGCTGACCGAAGACGAGACGTCCGAAACCCTCGTGGTCGATGAGGCTGCGGAGATGCGCCAGATTCGCCGTGAAGAACTGGCCATGGACCGCAAAGGCGCCGACGAGGCGAGCGAGGACGAGTTTGTCTGCACGCACTGTTTCCTCGTGCTGAAGACGAGCCAGCTGGCCGACGGCAGACGCAAGATCTGTCGGGACTGCGCCGCCTGAGCTCGCGAAGATTCTCCCAATCAAGACCACGCGTTCGGGCGCCGATACGATGAATATGGAGCCCGCAGCCAGCCCCGTTCAATCGTCAGAGAACGCTTCGATGACCAGTCCAGACGACGTCACGATAATCATCCCGACCTACAACGAGGTCGACAATCTCGAGGCGATTTGCGCGGCGGCGCGTGGCCACGGCTACCGGGTGCTGGTCGTCGACGACGGGTCGCCGGATGGGACGGGCGACATGGCCGATGCCCTCGCCGGTGGTGATGTTGGACTCGACGTGCTCCACCGCACTGAGAAAGCCGGGCTGGGCACGGCGTACGCCGCCGGGTTTGCCCGGGCGCTCGACCAAGGCGTCAGCGTGATGATCGAGATGGACGCCGACTTCTCGCACGATCCTGCCGATCTGCCGCGATTGGTTGCCGCCATCGACGAGGGGGCCGATGTCGCGATCGGGAGCCGCTATGTAACTGGCGGTGGCACCGACGACTGGCCCTGGTACCGCCAGGCGATCTCGCGGGGTGGCAACGAGTACGCCGCGCTCATGCTCGGCCTGGACGTTGCCGACACCACCGCCGGCTTCCGTGCCTACACCGCAGAGGCGATCAAGGAGCTCGACCCTTCGTCGTGCGACGCATCCGGTTATGCGTTCCAGGTGGAGATGACCTGGCGAGCGCACGAGGCAGGTCTGGTCATTGCCGAGGTCCCGATCCGCTTCCGGGACCGCGAGCTGGGAACGTCGAAGATGTCCGGTGCGATTGCACTCGAAGCGATGACCCTCATCACCAAGTGGGGGATCGCCAGGAGACTCGGCCCGAAGCGAGGGTACGCTCCCGGCGATGCAGATCACGGCGCGTGACGCCACCGAGGACGATCTGACCAGGATCGCCGGCCTCTACAAGACCTTTGCCGACGAGCAAGCGGCGCTGCGCCCGCTGTGGCACGAGGCCGAGGGTCTTGGAAATACAGTTGAGGACGCTCTCGCCGGGTTGATCTCCGACGGAGCGGTGACGGTCGGTGCGATCGGTAATGCCGTCGTCGGCTTTCTCATCACCGGCGAGCGTGCCCTGGTCGACGGCGACGACCGCGTTGGGCTCATCCGATACATCTACACCGAACCGGATGCCCGCGGGGTAGGTGTTGCCGACGAGATGTTCAAACACGGGGTCGGGGAGCTCAAGGACCGAGGCATTTCGGCCTTCGACGCCACGGTGAGCCCCGGCCACCGGGAGGCGAAGAACTTCTACGAGGCGCACGGTTTCTCGGCGCGTCGTATCACCATGCACTCCGAGGACACGGCGGTCGAGTAGGCACACCCGGTCGCGAACTCCGTCGCTGTCGATTTGTCCGAAACGCGCTGCTTGCGTCTGTATGTAGGCAAGAAGGGGGCGCGTCGCCTGGGTAACGATGCGCTGGTGGACAGCCAGGCAAGGCCAGAAAAGCGCACCAGGCAACTTGCGCGCCGACTATGTGTTGCCGCGCAAGAACCTGCGTATCACCGACGCCGGCGTGTTCTGGCCACTCGAAGAGGATGACTTGTTCCCCTTGGTGGGGGTGTTCGGTGATCCGATCCCGTCCGACTTCCCCGGCTCGGACCACCGACTCGTATGGGTCGACGTCAGCCACGGCGGCTTCCCCAAGGGCTAAGGAGTGCAAACGAGCGGCGGTGACCATCGGCCTCGTGCCGGAGGTCACCGCCGCCCGGGTACTTCCCTGTTGCCGTCATTCGGCGATAATCAGTCCATGACTGACAACGAAGCACCGCTCGAGAAATCCTTGGTGACCGAAGATGATCTCGACGGCGCCGATGCCGCCGATGCGCCTGCCATCGCCGAGGCATTGGCCGATCGCCTGGAGGCAGAGCTCGAGGCCGTCGAGCGCAAGATTCCGGATGGTGGCGGCTGACCAAGCGAAGGCGTCTCGACGCCGAGCTCGTTCGGCGAAAGCTCGTCGAGAGCAGAACGGCGGCCCAGCAGGCCATCGAGGCGGGACGAGTACGGGTTGGGACGAACACCGATCCGAAGCCGAGCACCCTCGTTGCACCGGAGGATCCGCTCCACCTCACCCCCGACCCCGATCCCTTTGTTGGACGCGGCGGTTACAAGCTCGACCACGCCATCGAGCAGTTTGCGGTACCCGTTGCCGAACGGAGGGCGATCGACGTAGGGGCGTCGACCGGTGGTTTCACCGACTGTCTTCTGCAGCGCGGAGCCACACACGTGGTGGCGCTGGATGTCGGCTACGGGCAGCTGCACCACAAGCTGCGCAGCGACCCGAGAGTGGAAGTCGTCGAGCGGACCAACGTGCGACACGTCGACCCGGCGGACCTCGGGGCCCCGTTTGACCTCGTGGTTGCGGACCTGTCGTTCATCTCGATCCAAATCGTCGCGCCCAAGTTGAGCGCCCTCGGCGGCGACGACACCGACTGGGTACTCCTGGTCAAGCCCCAGTTCGAGGTCGGCAAGGAGCGCGTCGGCAAGGGGGGGATCGTGAAGGACCCGGCAGCACACCGGGAGGCAATCGAGCTGGCGACGAGCGCCCTCCAGACCGAGGGGCTGGGATCGATCGGCCTCGTCGAATCACCGATCACCGGAGCCGAGGGAAACCGGGAGTTCCTCGTCCACGCCAGACGCGGTGAAACGTCCCTCGACGCCAGTACCGTAAGACGCGCCGTCAGCCAGGAGGAGCCGGCGTGACCACTTTGGGAATCGTCGTCAACGACGACAAACAGGAAGCCGACGAGGTTGCGACTCGCCTCGAGCGGCTTGCCAAGGATCAAGGGCTCGACGTGGTCAGGATCGACGACGAAACGCCCGAGGGCCTCGACGTGGTGCTCGGCGTCGGCGGAGACGGGACGGTGCTCAAGGCGGCCAAGCTCGCCAGACAGCAGGGGCTTTCCGTCGCCGGCATCAACGTGGGTCGCGTGGGCTACCTCGCAGAGTTCGAGGTCGAGGAGATCGAGACGCTCGTTACGGCGATCGCCGAGGACCGTGTCCGCACGTTCACCCGGATGACGGTTCACGTCGAGTACCCGGGCGGAGCGGCGACCGGGCTCAACGACGTCGTGGTGGAGAAGCTGGTCAGTGAGCGGATCATCGAGGTGGGAGTCACCATCAACGGAAATCGGTTCGCCAGGTACCGCACCGACGGGATAATCGTGGCCACACCGGTCGGCTCGACCGCGTACTCCTTGTCTGCAGGCGGCCCGGTGGTGGATCCCGAGCTCGAGGCCCTCGTCATCACTCCCGTCGCACCCCACAGCCTGCTGTCGCGGAGTCTGGTGGTGGCCGCCGACGCCGTCATCGAGGTGACGGTCGAGATCGATCGGCCGGCGAGCGTGAACGTGGACGGGACCAAGGTGGCGACGGTCCAACCGGGCGAGTCGGTATCGATCAGCCGGGGAGATGACATCGTCCGCTTCCTCACCCTCGAAGGCCACCCGTTCCCCATGGCGGTTCGGCATCAGTTCGGCCTCGATCATGCTTGATCCGGCGCAAGGCCTCGAGCGTGCTTGATGAGCTCCACGTCCGGAACCTCGGGCTGATCCAGGACGCCACCGTCGAGCCGGGTGTCGGCCTGGTGGTGATCACCGGAGAGACCGGTGCCGGCAAAACGCTCCTGCTCGGTGCCCTGAGGCTGCTGCGCGGCGAGACGGCAAAGAAGGACCAGATCGGGCCGACCGACGAATCGGCCGCCGTCGAGGCTCGCATCGTCGTCGACGACATCGAGCACGTGGTGAGCCGGAGGGTCAACGCCTCCCGATCGAGAGCCACCATCGACGGGGCGATGGTCACCGCAGGCGCCGTCGCCGATCGCTTCTCAGAGCACATCGAAATCGTTGGTCAGCACGATCGCAACGCCCTGGCCGATGCGGCCGCAATTCGCCGTCTCGTCGATGGTGCGCTCGATCGCACCGGTGCCGGCACCCACCGCGACTACCAGGAAGCTTGGACGGCGCTGCAGGCGCTCGTTTCGAGGATCGAGCACCTCGGAGGAGACCGGCGTGCACTCGAGCGAGAGCTCGATGTGGTCCGGTTCCAGGCTGCGGAGGTCTCCGATTCCGGCTTCGACGCGGGAGACGACGCTGCACTCGAACAAGCCGCCACGAGGCTCCGAAACGCTGAGTCGCTTGGCGAGCGGCTGGCGGCGGCCACCGAGGCGTTAGGAGATGACGGAGCCATCGGCTCGCTCGACCAGGCCGTCCGCGAGCTCGGCATCGCTGCCAAGACAGATCCATCTCTTCAACCTCTCGCCGACAGCGGCTCTGAGGCCGCCGCCCTCCTCGCCGACCTGCTGGCCGAGGTGGTGGGCATCACCGCCGATTTCGATCGGGATCCCGCACAGCTCGCCGAGCTTGAGGGGCGGCTTGCCCTGCTCGCCGAGCTGAGACGCAAATACGGCGACGACCTCGACGCCGTGCTCGCCTTTGGCGCCGAAGCGGCGCAGCGAGCCGCCGAGCTCGACTCGTTGCTGGTCGACGCAGGCGAGCTCGAGACGGCCCAACGCGAGGCCTCTGCCGCCGTCGATGCCGCGGGGACGGCGCTTCACAAAGCCCGGGTCAAGGCAGCAAGCCGGCTGGCGAAGCGGGCCGTGGAGCACCTGAGCGATCTCGGCTTCTCGGATCCCGTCGTTCGCTTTGGCATCGAGCCGGCCGATCCCGGGCCAAACGGCGCAGATCGCATCGTCCTCGAGTTCTCCTCCGATGCCGCCCTCGAGCCACGATCGGTCGGGAAGATCGCCTCGGGAGGTGAGCTGAGCCGCCTCACGTTGGCGCTGCGGCTGGCAGCCGGAGTGGAAGACGCATCGGTGATCGCCTTTGACGAGATCGACGCCGGAACCGGCGGAGAGACCGCGCTGGCGATGGGAAGGAAGCTTGCCGCACTATCGGCGGGGAGACAGGTGTTTTGTGTCACCCACCTTCCCCAGGTCGCCGCCTTCGCCGATCACCACTTCGTGGTCACTCGCGACGGCACGACCGCCGCGGTCGCCGAAGTGGACGGTGAGGCGAGAGTCGCAGAGCTATCGCGGATGCTTGCCGGGCTGCCCGAGAGCGAGCGGGGGAGAGAGCACGCCGCCGAGCTCCTGGTACTGGCGGCCGGCAAATGACGATCAGGTTGTGCGAGATGGCCGCGAGGTTCGGTACACTGCGGCCTTCCGAGGTGGAGTAGGAGCGCGTGGCAAAACACGTCTTCGTCACCGGTGGGGTGACATCGAGTCTGGGTAAGGGGATAACGTCGGCGTCGTTGGGACGCCTGCTCGAGGCCAGGGGCCTCAGGGTCACGATGCAGAAGCTCGACCCGTACATCAACGTCGATCCCGGGACCATGAACCCTTTCGAACACGGTGAGGTGTTCGTCACCGACGATGGGGGAGAGACCGACCTCGACCTCGGCCACTACGAACGGTTCACCGGAGTACATCTCAGCAGGGATTCCAACGTCACCACTGGCTCGATCTACTCGTCGGTAATCCGCAAGGAGCGCCGCGGCGATTACCTGGGTGCGACCGTCCAGGTCATCCCGCACATCACGAATGAGATCAAGTCCCGCATCCGCAAGCTCGCCCAGAACGAAGACATCGACGTCGTCATCACCGAGGTCGGCGGGACCGTCGGCGATATCGAGAGCCTGCCGTTTCTCGAGGCGATCCGCCAGATTCGCAAGGAGCTGCCCCGCGAGGACGTCTGCCATATCCATGTGACGCTCGTTCCATACCTGTCGACGAGCGAGGAGCTCAAGACCAAGCCCACCCAGCACAGCGTCGCCGAGCTGCGCTCGCGAGGCATCCTCCCCGAAATCATCGTGGTCCGATCGGTAATTCCCCTCGATGAGGCGGCGACACGAAAGATCAGCCTGTTCTGTGACGTCGAGGCCGATGCCGTCATCAACGCCCTCGATGTGCCAAACATCTATTCGCTGCCACTCGAGCTCAACGAGGCCGGCCTCGACACGGTCATCACCCGCGAACTGGGAATCGAGACCGATGACCCCGACCTCGTCGAATGGGAGGCGATGGTGCAGCGCATGGACGACGCCCCCGGCGAGGTGACGATCGGCCTCGTCGGCAAGTACGTCGACCTGCCCGACGCGTATCTCTCGGTCGTGGAGTCGCTCAGGCACGCCGCCGCAGCCAACGGGGCGAAGGTCGAGATCCGCTGGATCCCTGCAGAGGAGGTCGACGGCCTTCTCGCTGAGTCACACCTCGCAGATCTGGACGGCATCCTCGTTCCCGGTGGCTTTGGGATCAGGGGCATCGAAGGCAAGATCGCCGCGATCCGCCATGCGAGAGAGAACCAGATACCGTTCCTCGGGCTATGCCTTGGCCTGCAGTGCGCGGTCATCGAGTTCTCCCGGAACGTCCTGGGCCACCCGAACGCGAACTCCACCGAGTTCGACCCAACGACAGCTGATCCGGTGATCGACCTCATGGACGACCAGAACGACGTCGAGGATATGGGCGGCACCATGCGTCTCGGCATCTACCCGGCGAAGCTCACCGAAGGAACGACGACCGAGCATCTGTACGGCGAGAGCGTCGTATATGAGCGGCATCGCCATCGCTGGGAGGTCAACAATCGTTACCGCAACGAGCTCCAAGAAGGCGGTCTCGTGTTCTCGGGGGTCTCCCCCGACGACCGGCTCGTCGAGATCATCGAGCTTCCCGAGCATCCGTTCTTCATCGGTTCCCAGTTCCACCCCGAGTTCAAGTCGCGGCCCGACCAGCCTCACCCGTTGTTCTCCGGATTTCTCGCGGCTGCCCTCGAGCATCGCGGGAGCCGCGCCGGGGCGTCGGTGACCGCCTCGGAGGCCGTGACGGCAGGGTCCTGAGTGGCCGGCATACGCCAGATCGGCTCGCGGACCATCGCCGACGTCGGCTTCACTCGCCTCGATGAGGTGACGATCGAGGCGCCGGACGGTTCCACCGCAGTCCGGTATGCCTTGCGGCTTGCCAATGCCGTGGCCGTCGTGCCGCTCGATGGAGATGACGTGATTCTGATCGAGCAGTACCGGAGCCCGATCGACCAACGGCTCCTCGAAATTCCCGCCGGGGTTCTCGACATCGAAGGGGAGGAACCGGAAGTCGCCGCCGCTCGTGAGCTCGAAGAGGAGATCGGGTTCACCCCGCGCTCGCTGTTGCATCTCACCGACCTCATCACATCGCCGGGCGTGGTCGATGAGGTCATCAGCATCTACCTCGCCGAGGGCGTCCATCACGCCGATCGCAAACCGGTGGGACCGGAGGAGCGATACGCGGACGTTCACCGGATGCCGCTTTCCGAGGCCATCGACCTCGTGCACAACGGTCGGATTCGCGATGGCAAGTCGATCGTCGGGTTGTTGCTCGCCGCAAGCCGATGAACACCCTCAGCCGGGAGGCCGAGGAGTATCTGGCGGCCCTCCGCGCGGAGCGGGGGCTCTCGGTGAACACCGTCACCGCTTACCGACGCGATCTCGGCCAGTACTTCGAGTATGTCGACGACACCGGCGGGGAGGCCCAGGACTTCATCGGCCATCTGAGCGAAACCGGGCTGGCCCCGTCGACGATCGCCCGCAAGCTGGCCGCTGTTAGGGGCTATCACAGCTTCCTCGTGCTCGAGGGTCACGCCGAGGCGGACCCGACCGTGCTCATCGACACTCCCCGGAGGGGGAGCACCCTTCCCAAGGCGCTCCCGGTGCAGGATGTCCTCTCCCTGCTCGACACTCCCGATCGAGAGACCCCGCTCGGGGCGCGGGATAGCGCCCTGCTCGAGTTTCTGTACGGCACCGGCTGCCGGGTCACCGAAGCAGTGACTGTCGAGGTTCTCGATGTTGACCTGGTGAGCCGAACTGCGCTGGTCACCGGAAAGGGGGACCGGCAGCGAATGGTTCCGCTGGGCAGCTACGCCGCCAAGGCGATCGACGACTACCTGCCGGTGCGCATGGAACTGCGGCGCGGGCAGCGTAATCCCGATGTGCTGTTCCTCAACGCACGAGGGAGGCCTCTGACCAGGCAAGGTGTCTGGGAGATCGTGAAGCGCAACGGGAAAAGGGCGGGAATCCGCGCCGATCGGCTGTCACCGCACGTGCTCCGGCACTCGGCGGCGACCCACATGGTGGAAGGCGGCGCCGATCTAAGAACTGTCCAGGAGATCCTAGGCCACGCTAGTATTTCGACCACACAGGTGTATACCCATGTGTCTCCCCAGCACCTGCTCGAGGTGTATGTGACGGCGCATCCACGTGCCCGTTAACGAGACCGAAGCACGAGCCAGCGTTAGGTCATGGAGATGACAGCGACGATCGATTTGAAAGCGGCCGAGACGGCGCTCCGGGAGGAGCGCGGCAAGGTCGTGCATCAAATGGTCGATCTCGGCTCCGACGAGTCGGGCGAGCTGACCGGAGCCGTCGACTATGGGGACGCGTTCGCCGACGGGGGAGCGGCTACCGCCGAACGCACGGAGGTTCTCGGTCTGGTCGAGTCGCTCAAGACACATCTCAAAGACATCGACGGGGCGCTGAACAAGATCGCTGACGGCACGTACGGCACGTGTGAGGTGTGCGGCGAGGACATCGGGCATGACCGGATGGAGTTCCGGCCCACCTCGACTCGCTGCGTGGATTGCAAGAACAAGTCGTAGTTCCCTTGCAGAAGCGGGTGCGACACGCCGGACACCTCATCCAACGGTTCTTTGGCCAACTGGGCGCGTCCGGCCTCACCCCGAACGAGCAGCAACAGGTTCACGATCGTCTCGATGAGCCAGCGGCGGCGTTGTTCTGGGCACAGGGACCCGCCGACCAACGTCACGCCTTCGAGGTCGCCGGGAGGGTTGCCGAGGAGATCCCCGGGGACGACGAGGCCGTTGTTGCCGCGCTGCTCCACGACGTTGGCAAGCGACACACCGATCTTGGAGCGGTCGGGCGCTCGATGGCAACGGTGCTCGACGCTGCCGGCATGCCGTTGACGCCCTCGATGCAGCTGTACCGCAGCCACGGGGCCATCGGGGCAGCCGAGCTCGAGGCGGCAGGGTTCGACGGCCTTGTCGTCGCCTTTGCCGCACGACATCCCGAACCAGCGCCCCCCGGAGCGGACCTCGCTCGATGGAACGCCTTGCTGGTTGCAGACGGCTGAAGCCGAGTAGCCCAGTAACCCAGTAGCTGAGTAGCTCAATGGGCCTGGGGTCCGTCTGCGCTACTGAGCTACCGCTACTTCGCCGAAAGGCGCTTACACACGATCCTCTCCTTTACTATCTCATCTGTGACATACGAGGTGAAAACCAGGGTCTTCGAGGGACCGCTCGATCTGCTGTTGCAGCTGATCACGTCGCACGAGGTCGAGATCACCGAGCTCAGCCTCAGCGACCTCGTGGCCGAGTATCTCGACTACCTCGACGTGATGCGAGAGCTCGATCTTGCGGTCACGAGTGAGTTTCTCCTCATCGCTTCGACGCTGATCCAGCTCAAGGCGCGGCACCTGCTGCCGGACGACCGGCTGATCGACCTCGACGATGAGCTTGCCCTTGCCGGCGATCGAGACCGCCTCCTGGCGCGTCTGCTGATGAATCTCACCTTCAAGGACGTCGCCGCAGTCCTGGCGCACCGGCTTGAAGCCGAGCAGCGATTCACCGGCCGCACCATTGGCCTCGAAGGGATCACCGCGCCACCGCCCGCGCTCGTACTCCCCGTCGATCCGACCGGGCTGGTAGCGATCGCCGACCAGGTGTTTGCCGGGGTCTACGAGGAGCCGGACACCGACCACCTCGCCCTCGATCTCCCATCGGTCCAGGACGCCATCCTCGACCTCCAGGACCGCATGGTGTCCACGGTATCCACCGACTTCGAGGAGTTGGTCGCCCATACGACCAACTCATACGAGATCGTGGCCTACTTTCTCGGCTTGCTCGAGCTCGCCCGCTGGGGGATCGTCCAGGTCTCCCAGGAGGACCGGTTTGCGCCCATCGTCGTCGACTACAGCGAGGCCGGCGCGAGCGAACGATTCGACGCCCTGGTCAGGGGAGAGGAGGCACCATGAGCGAGATACGCGCTGCTATCGAGGCGATTCTGTTCGTCGCTGAAGACCCGCTGTCGGAGACCGAGCTCGCCGAGGTGCTCGAAGTGCCGCGCATGGAGGTGGCCGAAACGCTTGGCGAGCTGCGTGACGAGTTCGCCAACCGCAACGGCGGGCTCGTACTCCGCGAGGTAGGCGGCGGGTGGCGCTTCTACACGGTGCCGGAGACCAAGCCCTATCTGGAGCAGTTCGCCGCCTCCGAACGAGCAACCCGCCTGTCCAATGCGGCCCTCGAGACGCTGGCCGTCGTTGCCTACAAGCAGCCGGTGTCGCGCGGTCAGGTCGCCGAGATTCGCGGCGTCGACTCGGAGCGGGCGTTGCGCACCCTGCAGCGCCACGGGCTCGTTGCCGAGATCGGACATGCACCCGGCCCAGGCCAGGCGCTGCTCTACGGGACCACCGGGCTGATGCTGGAGAAGCTCGGAATCAACTCCGTTGCGGACCTCCCCCCGCTCGCCGACCACGTGCCGCCCGCGGAGGTGGTCGAGACGCTCGAGCGGCCGTTCCGGCCGGAGGGAACATCGAACGAGTCCACAAGCTGATTGCCCGTTCCGGGTTTGCCTCACGACGGGCGGCAGAGGACCTGATCAGGGCCGGCCGCGTGACCATCGACGGCGTAGAGGCTCACATCGGTCAGCAGGCTGATGCCTCCGCGGCGGACATCAGGATCGACGGCATTCCCCTCCCGATCGCACCCGACCTCGCCTACTACCTCGCCTACAAGCCCGCGGGGGTGGTGAGCACCGCGAGCGACCCCCAGGGGAGGCCAACGGTGGTGGATCTGGTGCCCGGTGAGTCGAGAGTCTTCCCCGTGGGCCGTCTCGATGCCGACTCCGAAGGCCTCATCATCCTCACCAACGACGGCGACCTCACCATGCGCATCACCCACCCTCGCTACGGTGTCCACAAGACGTATGTGGTGCTGGTCGACGGATCGGTCGACACGGGATTGCCGGCCATGCTGATGGAGGGGGTCGATCTCGACGACGGGCCGGCTCGGGCGGTGGCAGCAAGGATCATCGATCGGAGCGGTGACGCTTCCATCGTGGAGGTTGTGATGAGCGAGGGAAGGAACCGGATCGTGAGGCGAATGCTCGACGCCGCGGGCCACCCCGTACAGCGGCTCACCCGCACCGCCATCGGTCCACTCACCGACCAACGGCTCGAGCCGGGGACGTCACGCCCGCTCACAATCGCCGAGATCCGCAGCCTGTATGCGGCGGGCGACGTCGATGCCTAGCCGCGACGTCAGGGTGGTGTCGCCGCCCGACGGAGTCTTTACCACCGGAGTGCGCGTGCCGGGCGACAAGTCGCTGTCCCACCGCGCGATCATCCTCGCTGCCCTCGCCGATGGGGAAAGCCAGCTCACGGGGCTGGCCCCCGGCGCCGATGTGGCGATGACCCTTCGCGCGGTGCGCAGCTTCGGCGTCGAGGCGAGCCGCCACCGCATCACCGGCCGGGTGTGGGAGGAGGCCAATGGGCCGATCGACTGCGGCAACTCCGGAACCACGATGCGCCTTCTGACCGGCGCCGCCGCCGGCTGGCCGTTCCCAACGACACTGGTCGGCGACGACTCGCTGATGCAGCGCCCCATGGATCGCCTGGTCGACCCGCTGGCAACCCTCGGTGCGGAGGTGACGACCGGCGACGGAGGCCTGCCGCCGGTGACGACCACCGGAGGAGATCTCGTTGGCACATCCGTCACCGTCGCTCTGCCCTCGGCACAGGTGCGCTCGGCGTTCGAGCTGGCCGCCATATTCGCTGAGGGCCCGTCGATGATCGACGGCCCGCCAGGGTTCCGCGACCACACCGAGCGCTGGTTAGAGGCCCTCGGGTTGGGCGAAAGGCTCAACGGGCAGGCTTTCCGCATCGACCCCGGGCCCGTGCCCGCCGTCGAGTACGACCTCCCGTCGGACCCGTCCAGTGCCGCCTACCTGTGGGCATCGGCAGCCATAATCGAGGGAGCCCAGGTCGTGACCCCGGACGTGTCCTTGAACCCGGGGCGGCTTGGATTCCTCTCCATCCTGGAGTCGATGGGGGCCGACGTTCACGGCGAGGTGACCGGCGAGGTCCATGGCGATCCGACGGGCGTCGTCTCGGTCACCGGCAGCGGCCTCGCGGGGGTCGAAGTGTCGGGAGCGCTGGCCGCCTCGGCCATCGACGAGCTCCCGCTGGTCGGGGTGCTTGGCGCCTACGCAGAGGGGATCACAGTGGTCGGCGATGCCAAAGAGCTGCGGGTCAAGGAGAGCGATCGGATCAACTCCACCGTCGCCATGATCCAAGCCCTCGGCGGTGCCGCCGAGGCCGGCGAGGATGGCTTCACGGTGATCGGGACCGGGTTCCTCGATGCGGGGACGGTCGACGCTGCCGGGGACCATCGCATCGCGATGGCCGCCGGGGTTGCCGCAACCGACGCGACGGGGCCGGTCACGATCGATGGAGCCTCGGCTGCGGCCGTATCCTGGCCGACGTTCTACGACACCCTGGAGGCGGTGTGGTCATCACAATCGATGGACCGGGAGGTGTAGGCAAGTCGACCGTCGCCAGAGCCGTTGCCGATGCTCTCGATCTGCCCCACCTCGATACCGGCGCCACCTACCGGGCCGCCGCGCTGGCGACGCTGCGCGCCGCAGGCGACCCTGACGATCCGGAGTCCGTGCTCGAGGCGCTCGACGCGAGCGTCTTGTCCTTCGACAACGCCAGCGTGTACCTCGATGGGGAGAATGTCAGCGCTGATATCCGTTCCGAGGCGGCGACGGCGGCCTCCAGCGCCGTGGCCGTACATCCAGCGGTGCGCGAGCGCATCGTCGATCTGCAGCGCTCGTGGGTGTGGGATCGCGGAGGCTCAAGCGTGGTCGAGGGCCGGGACATCGGAACCGTCGTTTTTCCCGACGCAGAGGTAAAGGTCTATCTGACAGCGAGCCCGGAGGTGCGAGCGGCGCGGCGGGCTAGCGACGACGAGGCCGCAGGCAAGGATGTCACCGAAATCGCTGCAGAGCTCCGGGCCAGAGACCACGCAGACTCGACACGAGCCACCTCGCCACTCAAGCCGGCGGAGTCTGCAGTGTTCATCGATTCTGGGAGCCTCTCGGCGGAGGAGGTGACCGAGCTGGTGCTGCGCCACGTCATCGAAGCACGGGAGCTGGTGCTGTCGTCACTTCTCGCCGACCATTCCGAGGAAGTTCGCAGCGTCACCGAGGTGTTGCGTGGCGTCGTGCGCTCGGCGATGCCGCTGGCAACGGAGAAGATCAACCTGGGATGGCACGGTCTCGGCTACCACCACCCGGACGCCGGGTACGTGGCTGGCATCTTCCCGGGTGACGACGCGGTGAGACTTGGGTTCGAGCACGGTGTCGATCTCCCCGACCCGGAGGGGCTGCTCGAGGGCGACGGGAGCCAGATCCGCTACGTGGTGCTCGAGGAGTGGGACCCGGCGTTGCGTGAGCCGATTCTGGATCTGCTGGGTGCGGCGGTCGAGTTCGGGTCTGGCTAGGCGGGGCTGAACAATGACGAGTACCAAGGGCCCGCGGCTCGCTCGAGTGTTGCGGAGACTCCGTTTCTCCCGGCCGCGACGGCCCGCCGGAGGATCGCTCAGCACCCTCCTAGGCACAGGAGGGCTGGGTCTGGAGCCACTCTGCTGCCCGAGCGACGACCTCCCCACCATCGGCGGTACGAAAGCTTCCGATCGTCTCGTCGGGAGCAACACGTTTGCCAATGCCGTATTCGAGCCCGGTCCGATCGGTGAACACCGACATGGTCAAGAAGAGGATCGCGCCATCGGAGAGGTAGACGGGCTCGTTTGCGGTGGTCAACCCGGCGGTCGGATAGCCAAAGAACCGGGCCTCTTCGGCGCCGTGGAACGCCACAGTCACGGCCTCGCCAGATGAGCCGGTCCTCCCGCCGATGAGGACCGCGGTCGCGCGAGGCGCCGGTGCGTCCCCGTCCATGCCGTTGCTCACCATTGGGGCGCCATCCCACAGCGAGACGCCATCCGAGATCTCCCACGGCTCTGATCGACCGTCTGGATAGGTGAAGGAGCCGACGGTTCCCGATCCAAGGATGGGACCGAGCCCGGCGATCATCGGCCACATATTTCCACCGATGTTGTGGCGCAGGTCGACGATCCAACCGCACGACTGCGCCTCGATCGAAGCGATGCGCTGCGCCAGCTGCATGGCGTAGGCGTCTGCCTGCCCACCGATGTCTCCCGTGTACCCGGAGATCGAGACATACCCCAGGTCCCCCTCGCGAACCTCAACCGTTGGCTCCTCATACCTGGCGTGCCCGCTGAAGTCATCTCCGGCCTCCTGCGGGGTTAAGAAGCGGCTGTGCCGATCCCGAAGCTCGCTTAGGGCGACCCTGATGGCGAGGTAGGTGTCGGCCGAGGCTTCGGCGCCATCGGCAGCTCGATGAGCGCGCGCTTCGACGACGGGCCAATCGACTCGATCTCGGTTGATTGAGTGCTGTCTCATCGCGCCCAGTGCCTCCTCGAGGTAGGTCGCGGCCCGCTCGGACAGCACCGGGTCATCGATGACGACCGTGGTGGTGGTTTCGACCGTGATCGGGACGATGGACGTCGGTGTTGACGTGGTCGTCTTGACTTCTGGAGAACAGGCGGTGAGCAGCAATACGCCGGCGAGACCCACGATTGGTAGCCGGTGCAACTAGACCTCGATCAGTTCGAGCGCCTCGGTGGCGCCCCAATCGCGATCCTCATCGATCAGGCCTTGCCCGCCCGGGTTCCGGGTGGCGAACCCGCCCTCGACGAGGGCCTGCAGGACATCGACGAACTGGCGCAGCCGGGGTGGGAGTGGGAAATATTCGTCTTCGTCGGTGACCCGGACCAGCTCGACCCCATCGGTGGGTGCAACGGCGTCGATGACCGCACGGACCCGCTGGTCCGGGGCCGAGGCGCCGGCGGTTACCCCGACCACCTCCACCCCGTCGAACCAAGCGGGGTCGATGTTCTCCGGGCCATCGATCCGATACGCATTGACCCCGGCGTTCCGGGCGACCCGCACCAGAGCCTGGGTATTCGAGGAGTTCTCCGACCCGACCACCAGGATGACCTGGGCGACGTCGGCGATGCGCTCGATCGCCTCCTGGCGGTTAGTGGTGGCGTAACACAGGTCGCTCTTGCGGGCGGTCCATACCTCCGGGAACCGGTCCCGGGCCGAATCGAGCACGCCCTCCCACTCGTAGAGGCCAAGGGTCGTCTGTGCGAGCAGCGCAACCTTGTCGGTGTCGGAGGGGGAGAAGGCGTCGAGGCCGATCTTCGGGTCGATCAGCGTGGCGGCGTCGGGAGCCTCGGCAAGGGAGCCGATCGCCTCGTCGTGGCCCTCGTGACCGACATAGATGATGTCATACCCCTCCGCAGACATCCGGCGCATCTCGTGATGGACCTTGGTCACCAGCGGGCACACGGCGTTTATGAGGACGGCGGCGCGATCATCGGCGGCGCTGACGACGTCGGGAGCCGAGCCGTGGGCGGATAGCATGATGGGGCTCCCGGGCGGCACCTCGGCGATGTCGTCGACAAACACCACTCCGGCCCGCTCGAACGCGGCGACGACGGCGGCGTTGTGCACGATCTCGTGATAGCAGTAGACGGGAGGCTCGAAGACCTGCACCATCCAGGTGAGGGCCTTGATCGCCATCTCGACCCCGGCGCAGAAGCCGCGGGGCTGGGCGAGTACGACGGTTCTGGGCATTGTGTGCAAAGGATAGGGGCGGACTGATTCAGGGGGTCGGTGGGTACCATTCCGTCTCTGATGTCCCACCCCACCGTGCTCGAGGTCGTCCCCGGCAGTCCTGCCGATAACGCAGGGCTGGCGGTTGGTGATGAGGTCGTGGCCGTCAACGGCATCGTCCCGACCGACGTGATCGAGTACCAGCAGCTCATCGACGATCCGAATCCCGAGTTGACGGTCCTCAAGGACGGCGAGAGCGTCCGGATTCGCGTCGAGAAGGCCGCAGGCGAGATCGTTGGGTTGCGGTTGAACGCCTCGATCTTCGACCGGGTGCAGACGTGCGACAACCATTGCGAGTTCTGCTTCATCTACCAGCTGCCCCCGGGGATGCGCAAGACGCTGTATCTCAAGGACGACGACTACCGGCTGTCGTTCCTGTACGGGAATTTCACGACACTGACCCGCTTCACCGAGCTCGACCTGGCGAGGGTGGTCGAGGAGCGCCTGGGGCCGTTGTACGTGTCGATCCATGCCACCGATCCCGAGGTCCGGTCCCGGATGCTCCGCAACCCGCGTGGAGGAACCTCGCTGCGGTGGCTCCGGGCGCTTCTCGACCACGATGTGAGCGTCCATGGCCAGATCGTGCTGTGCCCCGGCATCAACAACGAAGCCGTGTTCGAGCGCACCGCCGCCGAGATTCTCGTGCGTTACCCGAAGCTGGCATCGGTTGGGATCGTTCCCCTCGGGCTGTCCCGCTACAACACCGAAGAGCATCTGTATGCCCATACCGAGGAACTGGCGGCCGCAGATCTCGATGCGGTGCACTTCTGGCAGGACCGGGCGTTGGAGCTGCTCGGCAGGCGGATGTTCTTTGCCTCCGACGAGCTGTATCTCCGCGCCGGCCGCCCCGTCCCCGAGACCGATGCGTACGAGGGCTTTGCCCAGCACGAGAACGGGATCGGCATGGTGCGAGCCTTCTACGACGAGCTCGCAGCCCTCGAGGCGGGGGATCGCGGGGCGCCACCGGTGGTCAGCGGCGAGTGGCGAACCATCCCGTCCGCGCCGGCTGAGTTCTACCGGGCCCGGAAACATGCCGGCGATGATCCCCACGGCGAGGCCGGGCCCGTCGCCATCCTGACCGGGCGCTACGGAGAGATGGCGCTGCGCCCGGTGCTCGGAAACCTGGAGCGGCTCGCCGGCCGGCCCCTCCGGCTGTTGAAGGTCCGCAACGAGTTCTTTGGCGGCAATACCGGTGTCGCCGGGCTCCTCACCGGGTCGGATGTGACGAGAACCATTGGCGAGGATGCGGAGCCGGCGGGACGATATCTGCTCCCCGACGTGGCCCTCTCCGGCGATACCTTCCTCGACGACGTCACCCTGGACGAGGTCAGGCAGACCACCCCGGTTCCAATGATCGTCGCCGAGACGACCGCGGGCGGCCTGCTCGAGGGAGCACTGCGATGAGCGGCCGGCCCGTCGTCGTGATCCTCGGCCGGCCAAACGTCGGCAAATCGACACTGGTGAACCGCATTGTCAGGCGCAAGTCGGCGGTGGTGGACGAACAGGCCGGCGTCACCCGAGATCGACGGGAGTTCGACGGCGAGTGGAACGGGCGGGAGTTCGTCATCGTCGACACCGGTGGATGGGAGCAGCGCCCCGGCGAACAGCTCACCGCCGACATCAGAGAACAGGCCGAGATTGCCGTCAAGGGTGCCGACGCCGTTGTGTTCGTCACCGATGCCACGACCGACCTCACCGATGACGACCTTGGAGTCGCCAGGATCCTGCAGCGCAGCGAGGTCCCGTACATTTTGGTGGCAAACAAGGTGGATGGGCCTGCGGGGGAGCTAACGCTCCACCATCTGTGGCCGCTGGGCCTGGGTGAGCCGATCCCGATCAGTGCCCTCCACGGCCGCAACACGGGCGACCTGCTCGACCGCCTCGTTGAGCTGCTTCCGGAGGCCGGCGAGTTGGCGGAGGAAGACACGATCGCCAGCCTCGCCATCATCGGGCGCCCAAACGTCGGCAAGTCGACGCTGCTGAACAAATTGGCCGGGTATGAGCGGGTCCTCGTCTCTGAGGTGCCGGGCACGACCAGGGATCCGATCAATCTCGTCGTCGATCTCGAGGGGGAGCCCTTCGAGGTGATCGACACCGCCGGCATCAAGCGCCGCACGAAGATCAACGACGACGTGGAGCGCTATGCGGTGCTGCGCGCTCGCGACGTGCTCCGGGACGCCGACGTCGCGCTGCTGATGATCGATGGGACAAAGGGAGCGACCCATCAGGAGCAGCGGCTCGCCGAAGAGATCGTCGATGCGGGGGTAGGACTGGTGCTCGTCCTCAACAAGTGGGATATCCGCGACGAGGACGAGCGCCTTCACACCGAGGACAGCGTGGGCGACCGGCTTGCTTTCGTCGATTGGGCACCGATCCTCCGTGTATCGGCTATGACGGGCTCGAAGCTCCACCGGCTGCCCGCAGCGGTCGCAACCGTGCTGGAGAACCGGAAGCGGCGAGTTCCCACCCCGGAACTCAACCGCTTCATCCGTGCTCTGCAGGAGGCGCACCCGCCCCCGGTACGGAAGGGTCGGCGCCCGCACATCATCTATGCGGTGCAGGCAGAGACCGAGCCGCCGACCGTGATCCTGTTTGTCCGCGGCGGCGACCTATCGGCCGACTACCTTCGGTTTATGGAAAACCGGTTGCGGGAGAGCTATGACTTCACCGGCACCCCGGTGCGGATGATCGCCCGCAAGCGGCAGAGGAGTGAGAAGTGACCGGATCGCTCAGCGATCGCTTCCACGAGGCGACCGACCGCGCCGCAACCGGCGGCCCGGAGCGCCACCATGAGAAGCTGAAGACGCAGGGCAAGATGTTCGTGCGCGACCGGGTCGATCTGCTGTGCGATCCCGGCTCGTTCATAGAGGACGGCCTGCTCGCCAACGCGCTGGAGGAGGGGTTTGGCGCCGACGCCGTCGTGACCGGGCGAGGCACGGTCGACGGCCGCCCCGTCGTCGTGATCGCCAACGACCCGACGGTCAAGGCCGGGAGCTGGGGTCGGCTCACGGTCGAGAAGATGATCCGGGCGCTCGAGGCTGCCTACGACGATTCGCTGCCGGTGTTCTATCTCGTCGACTCCGCCGGTGCCCGCATCACCGACCAGGTGGATCTGTTCCCCGGGCGCCGCGGTGCGGGGAACATCTTCTACAACCAGGTGCGCCTGTCCGGGCGGGTTCCTCAGATCTGCTGCCTCTTCGGGCCATCGGCTGCCGGCGGCGCCTACATCCCGTCGTTCTGCGATGTGGTGGTGATGGTGGAGGGCCGGGCGTCGATGTACCTGGGCTCACCGCGTATGGCACAGATGGTCATTGGTGAAGAGACCACTCTGGAGGAAATGGGCGGCGCTCGGATGCACTGCGAGGTATCGGGCTGCGGGGATGCGCTGGTGCAGAGCGACGAGGAGGCCATCGCCTGGGCCCAGCAGTATTTCTCCTACGTGGCCGACCACTACCGCGTGCTTCCCCCGGCGTATGCCGCCGAGGAGCCTGCCGACGGGTACCTGCCGGCCGAGACGTTGCCCGACGACCCGAAGGTCGTCTACGACATGCTCGACTTCCTGCGCGGCATCTTTGACGAGGGCTCGATCTTCCAGATCAAGGAGCTCTACGCCAAAGAGCTCATCACCGCCTTCGCCCTGCTCGACGGAAAGCCGGTAGGGATCGTCGCGTCCCAGCCAAACCATCTCGGCGGTGTGCTGTTCGTCGATTCTGCCGACAAGGCGGCCCGATTCATGTGGCTGTGTGATGCGATGAACTTGCCGCTGCTTTACTTCGCCGACGTACCCGGGTTCATGGTCGGCACCGAGGTCGAGCGTCAGGGAATCATCCGGTCGGGCGCCAAGCAGCTCACGGCGATCGCAGAAGCCACGGTGCCGCGGATCTCGGTGATCGTGCGCAAGGCGTACGGGGCCGGGCTCTACGCCTTCTCGGGGCCGGGGCTCGAGCCGATTGCGACGCTTGCCCTCCCCACCGCCGAGATTGCCGTGATGGGCCCCGAGGCGGCGGTCAACGCCGTGTACTTCAACCAGATCGACGCCCTGCCCGAGGCCGAGCGCGATGCGTTCGTCGAGGAGAAGCGACAGGAGTACGTCGAGGACGTCGACTTGCTGCGGTTGTCGGCTGAAATTGTGGTCGATGCGGTCATCCAGCCCGAGGAGCTGCGCCGGGAGATGATCCACCGGCTTCGCTACGCCGAGCGCAAGGATCGACGTTTCTCAGAGCGCCGCCACGGAGTGCCTCCGGTATGAGCGAGGATCCAGGCGGGGGAGAGGAACCTCGCTCGGAGAAGTACCCGTTCACGTTCATCATCCTCGTTGTCGCCGCGGCGCTCTACTTGTTGTTGAGGCTCGTGCAGGGAATCGGCTGGCTTGCCGATCGCGTCGGCGGTTAGGTCTTCGCCTCTCCCACGAAGGTGGGACGAGGGCTCCGAGATCGCACCAAGCGAAGCTCAAAGATCGTCCGATCTCGGAGTCTCTCGCTAGCGGGAGCAGCCACAGCCTGCCAGCGGAGGGGGCTTCTCTTGGTACTATCGCCCTCACGGGCTGTGGCGCAGCTTGGTTAGCGCGCTTGACTGGGGGTCAAGAGGTCGCCGGTTCAAATCCGGCCAGCCCGACCAGACGATACCCCTTACTAGCTAAGGGGTTTCGCTGGTTCCAGGGTGGAGCTCGACCACGTTGTTTTGCTGTTTGTTCCGCGTTTGTTCCGCGCGAGACGCGGTCAACGTGTCATCGAGGCGCGCGGCAGCGGCCTCATCCAACCCTTCAAAGAGGTGGCCGTAGCGGTCCAACGTCACCTGAATCGAGGAATGACCAAGCCGGGTTTGGATCACCTTGGGATGCTCGCCCTGGGCGATAAGCATGGCGACATGGCTGTGCCGCAGGTCATGGAACCGCATTGGCTCACCCACCGAGGCACGCACCGCCGGCAGGAAGAAGCGGCGCCGATACCCTCGCTGGCGGCGATCTCGGTCGTCAGTGGTGGCTCCAGAAGGGACCGTTCGACATCATCATCCTCGAGACACCGGCGGGGACCATGCTCGTTACGATCACGGCGCCCGCAGAGGAATGGGACGAGTTCCTCCCCATCGCCGAAGAAATCCTCGCCGGGATCTCGTTCCCCGACCTCGGCTGAACCGCCATCAGGTAGCGCATATCGGCACATATGCGCTAGCTAGACGACGGCGAGCGGCGGTCTCGTCAGTCGACGCACCCGCTATTGGTAGGCTCGGAAACAGCCAACCGAAGGAGGTTCGACCATGGCCGGTCCCGTTGATGTCGACACCACTGCGCTCGTGGTGACCGACCCGCAGAACGATTTCCTAAGCAAAAAGGGCGTGTTCTGGGACGCGGTCAAGCAGAGCGTCATCGAGCACGACACGATCGCCAACATCGACACCATGTTCCAAGCCGCTAAGGAAGGCGGGGTTCCGGTGTTCATCTCGCCGCACTACTACTACCCGTGGGACCACCGGTGGCTGTTCGGGGGCACGATCGAGACGGCAATGCACGAGGTCGGCATGTACGACCGTCCCGACCCGCTGGACCTTACGGGATTCGAAGGCTCCGGTGCAGACTTCCTGGATCAATACAAGACCTACATCCATGACGGAGAAACCGTCGTGGCCAACCCGCACAAGGTCTACGGCCCGGAGAACAACGATCTGTTCCTCCAGCTGAGAAAGCGGGGGATCGATTCGGTGTACTTGTGCGGCATGTCGGCCAATCTGTGCACCGAGGCGCACCTGCGCGCAATGTTGGAGAGCGGATTCGACGTGACAGTGATCAGAGACGCCACCGCGGCCGCCATTCTCCCCGACCTCGGCGACGGCTACGAGGCGGCGATGACCAATTTTCGGTTCCTCGCACGCGAGATCCTGACTACCGACGAAGCGTCAACCGCGCTGCGCAACGCCAAGACCAACTAGCCAAAAGGCCAAATGCCTGTCCGGTATTCTCAACCCACATCGCTTTGTGGTTTGGTCGCTATGAAAGCAGCGGCTGGCCGACCTCGATCGTCACCCCTTCATGACAGAGGCTGACCCTCTGGATGCCGACGAGGGCATCGAGCGCATGCTGCTCAATTCGACGGGTGAGGGCATCTACGGCGTGGATCTCGACGGCAACTGCACCTTCGCCAACCCGGCGTGCGTAAGCATGCTGGGATTCGAATCGGACGAAGACTTGCTGGGCAGGAATATGCACGAGCTCGTCCATCACACTCGACCGAACGGCGAGCCGTATCCGATGGAGGAGTGCCAGATCTATCGGGCGTTCCGAGAGCATCGAGGGGTCCACGTCGACGATGAGCTGATGTGGTGCGAGGACGGGGCCAGCTTTCCCGCCGAGTACTGGTCGTATCCGGTGGAGCAGGACGGGGATCTGGTCGGCTCTGTGTTGACCTTTGTTGATATCACCGAACGTCGCCGGGTCGAAAAGCGGCTTCGTGACAGTGAAGCGCAGGTCCGGCTGTTGTTGAACTCGACCGGCGAGGGCATCTACGGCATCGACATGCAGGGCAACTGCACCTTTGCCAACCCGGCCTGTGTCGCGCTGCTCGGCTATGCATCAGGCGATGACCTGCTGGGCCGAAACATGCACGAGCTCGTCCATCACACCCGACCCAACGGCGAGCCATACCCGATGACCGAGTGCCAGATCTATAGAGCATTCCGGGCCGGCGAGGGCGTACACGTCGACAACGAGGTGATGTGGCGCGAGGACGGGACCAGCTTCCCGGCCGAGTACTGGTCCTATCCCATGGAACGCGACGGCGACCCAGTCGGGTCGGTGCTCACGTTCATCGACATCACCGAGCGCCGGCAGACCGAGAACAAGCTGCGCCAGGAACACGCGCGCGCCGAGCGGCTGCTCCTCAACGTGCTGCCTCCGGCGATTGCCGAGCGCCTCAAGGCTCATCCCGGCAAGACGATCGCCGAGCAGTTCGACGAGGTCACCGCGCTGTTCGCTGACGTCGTCGGCTTCACCGGCCTTTCGGAGCGGCTCAGCCCGCACGAAGCGGTGGAGCTGCTCAACGAAGTGTTCACCGCATTCGACCGGTTCGCCGATCGATACGACGTCGAGAAGATCAGAACGATTGGTGACGGCTACATGGTGGTTGCTGGTGCACCCATCGAGCGGCGCGATCACTGCGACGCCATCGCCCGGATGGCGATCGATATGCGTGACTGGATGATCGAGCGGCGCCGAAGTGACAACGTGCCCATCGAGGTCAGGATCGGCATCAACTCCGGTGCCGCGGTCGGTGCGATCGTCGGCACCTCGAAGTTCCACTACGACCTCTGGGGTGACGCCATCAACGTCGCCGCCCGGATGGAGAGCCTCGGCGAGCCGGGTCGAATCCACGTCGCCGAGGGAGCCTGGGAGCGGCTGCGCAGCGCCTACCGGCTGGAGTCGCGAGGCGACATCGAGGTCAAAGGCAAGGGCACCATGCCCACCTGGTTCCTTGAAGGCCCGCTATAGATCCCTTCACCGGACTGAAGCGACCGTCGCGTGCGCCTATAACCACATCAACGGTGGTCAGAGGCGCACGCGATCGTGTCGAGGCCGAGTGATGCGCTGGGTGGACATGGTGCCTGTAGTTTGAGGTCACAAACCCAGCGCCGCCGATCCCGTCAAACCAGGTAGCGCATATCCGGCATCACAAGCGGTACCCACGCCCCCCCCAGG
>Ga0255057_10000362_pt1 | contig 25720 bp, 23 predicted proteins | sample Cases_109_6_MG_FD_189022 | JGI IMG/M metagenome (GOLD analysis project Ga0255057, IMG submission 189022) | Seawater microbial communities from Amundsen Gulf, Northwest Territories, Canada - Cases_109_6 | ecosystem: Environmental > Aquatic > Marine > Gulf | place: Canada: Northwest Territories... | reverse complement strand
TAACCGGGTGTTCGAAACCAACGGTTTCGGGGCGTCAATGTAATCCCAACCCACTATTGTTGATCTGCGCTGTTACCGCTCTTGTTACCGTCCGCCGACCCCCACGGCGAACACAGCCAGGTCCTTCTCACGTTTTTTTACCTTCACGCGCGCGACGGAAAAACGTCACCCCTGAGGGAAACGCGGGCCAAGAACGCTTACGCAGCGCGGGCAAGTCGGGCGTCTTGCAGTGGTGTCCGTCGAGGCTAGGCCAACGCGTGACGCATCACCGTCTCGCCCAGCCGTGGCCCTCCCGACAGCTATGCACCCGGCGCAAAATCGGAAAACACAAAATGGTAAACCTGCTGTTGCGCGTCGTACTCCGCCCGGAAGGCCCGGGGATATGGCCCGGCCATCCCGGGGATGCTGGGGATGGGCAGATCGAACGAGCGCTTCTCCAACAGGAGCGAGCGTGTGAGCATGGGTTCGATGAAGATCGGCGTGCCGTGGTAGTAGCCGATGACCATGCTCCCGCGAAACGTGTCCGTGCTCTCCAACTCGGAGGTCAACAAGGAATGCATACCCATTTGCTGAACACAAAGGCCGATGAGGGTGCTCACGCCGGCCATCTCGGCCATCGGAGGTGGCAATATCACGTCGGGCAAACTGTAGCCTGCAAAACATGCTGGCCCGCAAGGCCGCCGGCCGAGTGAACGGATTCGTGGTGGAAGGCCCCACCGCGGGAGGTCACAACGCGCCACCGCGCGGGCGGCTGCAGTTGAGCGCCGAGGGGGAGCCGGTTTACGGTGATCGTGATGTTCCCGACCTCGAAGCGATCAGAGCGTTGGGGCTTCCGTTCTGGCTCGCCGGTTCGTACGCGGAGCCGGCTTGCTTGGCCGAGGCGCTCCGGCTAGGAGCGGCCGGAGTCCAGATAGGAACCGCCTTCGCCTATTGCGAGGAATCCGGGCTCGATCACGAGTTGAAGGAGCGTGTGTTGGCCATGAGCCGCACAGGTAGGGCCAGAGTCTTCACCGATCCGATTGCGTCACCGACCGGTTTTCCGTTCAAGGTCCTGCAAATGGAGGATACGCACTCTGACTCCACGATCTACGAGAAGAAAACACGCATCTGCGACCTTGGTTATTTACGCCAAGCGTACAAGAAGCCAGACGGCACGCTCGGCTGGCGATGCCCGGCCGAGCCGGTAGAGGATTATGTGCGAAAAGGTGGCGATGAGGAGGATACACGCGGTCGCAAGTGTGTCTGCAACGGATTGACGGCGAACATCGGCCTCGGCCAGATCCGGCGTGGTGGCGAACAGGAGAAACCGCTTATCACCTCTGGAGACGATGTCGCAAACGTCGCAAGGTTCCTCAAGCCCGGCGCTTGCTCGTACAGAACAGTCGATGTCATTGAGTACGTGTTGCGCGATACGAAGGCGATGATCCGCCCTTAACCCGACGACTCACTCGTGCAAGGCCACCCCATGAAGTTCTCGTTCCACGGATCCAGGTAGGCCCCCGTGCCGCGTCGCCAGCACCAGCAAGTGGTCGTTCGGTGCCGTGATGGTGGAGAGATTATCGAAGCTCGCCCTCACCCGAGCCTCGAAGGCTCCGAGCGCCCCCTCGAACTCTTCCGGCGTGTAGAACCGGAACGTGGAGTAGCCGCCGCTGCGAGCTTGGTCTAGGAGTCGGGGCAAACTCGTGCGGAGCGTCCACGGCATTTCGAGTAGTTCTACCGACTCGATTTCGTTCACCGCGTCGAGTGCCGCGCGCAACGTGCCCTCGGTGTAGAGCCGTGTCTCGCGTTCAGCGAAGTGTGGGAAGAGCTGACCCCAGATCGTGCACTGGTTCTGTTCAGGCGTGCGTGTATAGATGATTAGCCTTCCGCCCGGTTGCAAGACGCGGGCGGCCTCAGTGAGGAAAACTGGCAGTTTGAAATGGTGGACGGCGTTGAATGACAACACGGTATCGAACGCGTCAGTGGGAAAAGGCAGGAACTCGGCGAGTCCGATGACGCGGTCGACGCTGGCAGATCCCCATCCCCGATGTGCCGTCCCGCTGCTCAGCATTTCGCCAAGCGCGTCGCACGCCACAGCGTCGTAGCACAGGCGGAGGTGTACGCCAGCACTGTTAAGCACGGCCTCCGTATACCGTCCGGTGCCGGCTCCTACGTCCAAGACCGCCAAGCGACGACCGGCGTCGGAAAGTTGCTCCAACTCTAAGGCAACGCGATGGGCAGCGCGCACGTCCAGGTCCCGCAACTCGCGATACCGAGCGGCAACCGTGCCGAAGTGTCGTACCATCGATGAGCGAAGCACGGGCATGCCGTTCTCCTATCCGGTTACCAAGAACCTACCCTTTATCACGTTTCTTGCCCTTCACGCGCGCGAGGGAAAACGTCAAGTCCCCCATGAGGGAAGCGCGGGGGTGGCTGGAACGATGCGTCTGTCTGGTGGACGGTACAGGACTCGAACTCGCAGCAGGAACATCAGCGCTTGTCACCGTCTTTGTCACCGAGCCCCTCAGAACTCCCGAGATCGCCCACCCCAAACCCAAAGAAGCCCCGCCGTGACGGGGCTTCCTCATGGTGGGCCTGGGTGGAGTTGAACCACCGACCTCACGCCTTCCCTAGCGCGTCTTGTCACCTTGGGGGTGCGGGTCGGCGAAGATTGCGGCGCAGGCGGCCTGGCATACATCCGACTTCCTGACATACACCTCGTCGGTGAACCCGGCGGTCTCGATGCCGAGTTTGGAAAAACAATCTCGGATCGAGACCATGCTCTGTCCCTCTTCGACCCAGGCCAGGACCTCTTCCGCTCGCCCGCCAGTATTCGCGTTCATCACCGTCGTTAGCCGCTCCATCGAGTACGGTTTCTCACCGTCTTGATAGACCGCGCGCATCATCTCGCGAAAAGCGCCTGGCTCGTCGACCGACAACTCAGCCTCGAGAAGAAACGCGACCAACGCTCCGCCCCCGTAGATCAGTTCCCAATTCGCGAACTTCTGCATACCAGCTTCGACCAGCGAGACGTCCGGTGAAAACCGTTGTCCGAGTCGATACCGACGGATGACGTTCGCGAGACGCGCTTCATAGAGATCCTGATCGATCAGACCCGCCTGCCGCATGAGCCTCATCGTGAGATAGTCTGTAAACCCTTCCGTGAACCAGTACGTATCGCTTGGATTTTCCCCGTGGATGCGGCCGGCGCCTATCCACAGATGAAGGATCTCGTGCCCCAAGGTGTGCGACCAAACGACCTCTTCCAAGGGAAGAAGCGGGAACGCGAGTCTCAGTGCGAAGCTCCTTCGGAAAGCCCCTCCGTCCGTTTCCGGATCCGCGAAAAAGAACGCCGTGTATTCGGCTACGGGCGCCGCGTCGAAGTAGTCCCTGAAAACGCTGGGAAGGGTCTCCATGATCTTCACGATCCGAGGCTCCGCAGTCGCCACCTGGCTGTCAATTATCCATGTCAAGCCGAGCTTGTTCAACTCGACGCGCCCCGGAGGGTTGCGCCCCATGGCGAACGCATTTCGAGCTAAGTCTTCGGGATCGTCCGCGATCAGGATATCGCCGCGGGATCGCCAGGGAGTTGTGGCGATCCAGTCCGAGGGAAGATCGAAGCTGATCTCAATCTCGCACGTCGGCCATTGAAAATCGACGAGAAAAAACGCGTGACCCACGAAGAAGTAAGTCTCATCGAAACGCGTTGCGACTTCGTCCTTGCCGGGACCCACCCACTCTGTCTCGTCGTGGGTGGCCAGCACGCGGTACCGTAGCGCACTCGCTCCGGCATCGTCCGGTGTCTTCCAACCCCCCTCACCCACATACTCGATATCGACATGCTCGTGCATCTCATCGAACGCCAGTAGATCCTGTATGTACTCGGCCTGCCCCTGCGGCCGATCGAGCGTCGGGAAAAAGGCCAGATCGAACCGTTCTGTGGGCCCCGCGAACCGGGCGTCGACGAGGAAGCCGTCATCTCCATCCGGGCGTACTCGGTACGTCGCTATCGGAGCATCGCACTGCGGCGCTTGGCCACTCGAGGGAGTAGCCGTGATGTGGATCGCCCCAACAATCGCGACGCTCGCCATCCTAAAAAACCTCACTGGCCCTCCCGATCCGAAGTGATCTCATGTTATCTCCAGCATGTACGTCTTCACCTACTACGGCCCGTTTGAGCAAGATGTTTCAACACACCCCCCTGCGAGAGCGATGGCGGTAGGGCTCTCCCAGCTTCATGACATGTCGCATCTTGAGGATGGTGGGCGACACTGGATTCGAACCAGTGACCTCCTGCATGTCAAGCAGGGGCAAATCGCTCGCGCGCGACCCTCACGCTCAGCTTGTCACCGTCTTTGTCACCATGACCCTCATCATATCACGTCCGCAGCACCCGACGTCTATGGACGGAACCCGTCTATGGCGCGCTGGCCGTATCCCGACCGAGTCCGGGACCCAGCGTACGCATCACAGAGCGCGGCCAGCGTCTCGATCGGAGTTCCGTGCGACGGAATCGAGTCGGGCACGCGAAGGACGACACGGAGCACCGATGCCCCCTGGTCCTTGGCATGGTCGACGATCGCCAGGAAACGGCGGCGGCCCAAGGCCTTTTCGGTGACGGTGAACGCAACTCCGTGACCGATCGATACCGGCGACTCTCTGTCCAGCTCAACGCAGATCGAGCGCACGTCTCGTTCCGAGAGTCGGTAGATCCGCATGAGTCTTTGGCAGGCGCTGGAGATCTCGAACATCGCGATCCTCACCCTGCGGCCAACCGGTCAGTCCATCGAGCTACGTTCTCGAGGACGGGAGAGGGATCGGGGTAGGCTTCGCACAGGATCTTGTGATAGAGACACTCCTCAGGCGACCGCAGCCGGCTCTCCGGATGGACCTGCGCGTATTGAGCGGCCTCGGCTCCGGGCATCCATCGATCGACGATCCCGGACATGGCGTCCACGGTGCCACTCCCCTCGTCGAACTGCTCCTTGTCACGCCACACGACCGCCGCCGGCAGGAGGTCCTCGCAGGCTCTTCGCAGCACCCATTTCTCGATTGCCCTAGGACCACCGTTGCGATGGAGCTTCAGCTCGGGAGGGATGGTTTGAGCAAGTTCGATCATCTCGACGTCCAGGAACGGGACGCGCCCTTCGATCGAGTGTGCCATGGTCATGCGGTCGACGCGTTGCAGATTGATGTTGTGCAGGGACCTCACGGAGCGACGCAGCTCCTGGCCGAAGAGGGTCGGGTCCTCGTATTCCCGGTAGTAGCGGTATCCCGCGAAGAGCTCATCCGCACCCTCGCCTGTCAGGATCACCTTTACTTCTCGAGAGGCGAGGCGGGCGGCAAAGTAGCAGGGGACGGCGCTTCGAACGAGGTCTTGATCGAAGGACTCCAGATGATAGAGGATCTCGGGCAGGTGAGACGCGATCTCCTCGGGGGCCAGGACGTGCTCATGGTGCACGGTGTCGAGGTGCCGCGCGACGGCGCGGGCCGCTTCGAGATCGCTGCTGCCTTCGACGCCGACCGAAAAGGTGTGGAGCTCGTCGACGTGGGGTCGGAGCAGGGCTACGATCGCACTGCTGTCCAACCCGCCCGAGAGAAACGCCCCCAGAGGCACGTCGCTCATCAGGCGCTTCGTCACTGCTCGCTCCAGCGTCTCGCGGACCAGCGCGACATGCCGTTCCACGGTTCGCTCGACCGTGACGTGGTGCGGCACATCGTAGTACGACCGGGTCCCGACCCGTGAGTGGAACCACGAGCCAGGGGGGAACACTTCCACCCGGTCGGCGATACCCGTCAGCGCTTTGATCTCCGACGCGAAGAGAAGGTCATCGTCCCGCCGACCGACATACAAAGGCTTGATGCCGATGGGGTCCCGCGCCATGAAGAGGTCTTCGCCGTCGGCGATGGCGAACGCGAACATGCCATCCAGATCGGAAGGACACTCCGTGCCTTGTTGACCGTACAGCGCGAGCGCGGCCTCGCTGTCGCTATCGGTCTGAAAGCGATACCGAGCTCCTAGGCGCGATCGCAGAGTGTGAAGGTTGTAGATCTCTCCGTTCGCCACGATCGCACGGTCGCCTGCCTCGTCCCGGATCGGCTGATCGCCCCCGGCTGGATCTACGATGGCGAGCCGACGGTGACCCAGCACGCCCGCCTGACCGGACTCCGCTATCATTCCGTCCGCGTCGGGACCGCGGTGAGCCAGCCGCCGCATCATGGTGCGGACGGCGTCTTCGTCGGAGATACCCCAGATGCCTGCGATACCACACATGGCTCCTACCCGCCGCTCTCCAGCAATCCTCGGCGCTCAAGGAGCTCCTGGGCGACTTCGGCAGGAGACCGTTTCTCCTCGTCCACCGCGTAGTTGAGTCGCTGCATGGTCGCGTCGTCGATCACGCCCGCAAGCAGACCGAGTACTTGGGCCAGCTCCGGATGGGCCTGTAGGGTCTCGGTCCGAATCACTGGAGCGGCCTGATAGGGAGGAAAGAACCTGCGGTCGTCCTCTAGCGGCTGTAGATCGAAGGCCTCGATGCGACCGTCCGTGGCGAAGGCCGCGATGACGTCGACTTCCCCGCTCGCAATCGCCTGGTACATGAGTGCCGGATCGAGGTCTCGCACTTCCCCGAACCGCAGCCCGTAGGCGCTACGGATCCCGGGATAACCGTCCGGACGCTCGCTGAACTCGGCCGAAAACCCGGCGCGGAGCGATGCCGCGACGGGGATCAGCTCGGATATGGTCCTCAAGTCGCGAGAGGTGGCATCGAACCTTCGGATGGTGATCGCATACGTGTTGTTGAAGCCGAAGGGCTGCAGCCACTCGGCCGAGAAGCGCTGCCGGTACTCGCGGTCGACCACCTCGTAGGCTCGAGCCGGATCGGGGATCACCGACCGCTCGAGGACGGCGGTCAGCGCCGTGCCCGTGTACTCGGCGTAGAGATCGATTCCACCGCTCACGAGCGCCCCGTGGCAAATCATCGTTCCGCCGAGGTTGAAGCGCCGCTCCACCGAGAGGTCGGTGTGCGTCTCGATGAGCTGACCCATCAGCTCGCCGAGGATGAGCTGCTCGGTGAAGTTCTTACTGCCGATCCGGATCGTCCGCGCATCGGTGCCGGACGAGGCCCATGCGGAGCCGCTGAACGGGTTACTGGTCGAGAGGTACGCGAAGCCCCCGGCGACGAGCAGAACGAGGGGTGACGCGACCGCGAGCGGGCGAGCGATCCGATCGACCGTCCCCCTGAACGGCGTGCCTCTCGACCGGCGACGGTGGATTCCCCACTGAAACGCAGCGATCGATCCGTCGACGATCAGGGCCAGCATCGCGGCAGGAACCGCGCCCAGGAGGATCAGCTCGGTATTGGATAGCGCCAGCCCGCGATTGATGAACTCGCCGAGGCCGCCGGCACCGATAAAAGCGGACAACGTAGCAATCCCTACACAGACAACGGCGGCCGTCCGGATTCCGGCGATGATCACCGGGATCGAGAGTGGGAGCTCGACCAGCCAGAGCCGCTGCCGGGGGCTCATGCCGATTCCGCGTGCGGCCTCCACAACCTCGGGGGACACGGCCTCCAGTCCCGCCAGCGTATTCCGCATGATGGGTAGAAGCGCGTAGAGCGTGAGCGCGATGATGGCCGGAACGGCCCCGATTCTCTGGAGCAGAGCGAGGAGGATCGCGAGCATCGCGAGGCTCGGGATCGTCTGCAGGATCCCCACACCGCCGGTCAGTGGAGACCGGAGCCATCGAACCCGGGCCGCGCCGACACCTAGCGGGATCCCGACGAGGATGGCCGCGACTGTGGACACGCCCGTCAGCATCAGATGTTCGCCGGTGCGCAACCAGAGCTCAGGCAGCCGCTCCGCGACGAAGGAGAGCCATTCGACCGTCGCCGTCACAGCAGTCCTCCGTAGGCCGCCAACTGCTGGGCCGGCTTGGCGAAGAGCTCGCGCACGAAGTCCGTTGCTGGCGTCCGCAATATCTCCTCCCGCGTACCGATCTGTTCGAGGCGGCCGGCGTGAAGTACAGCAAGGCGGTCTCCAAGGGTGAGCGCCTCGAAGATGTCGTGCGTCACGAACACGATCGTCTTCTTCAGCTGCTCCCGGAGAGCGAGCAGCTCCTGTTGGAGGATGTCGCGGGTCAGCGCATCCAGCGCACCGAAGGGCTCATCCATGAGCAAGTAGTCCGGATCGGCCGCCAGGGCCCGTCCGACTCCTACGCGTTGTTGCTGTCCACCCGACAGCTCGTCGGGGAACCGATCGGCGTGGGCTGCAGGTTCGAGCCCGACGAGTCGGAGCAGCTCACGCGCTCGGGCTCGTCGCTTCTCGGACGACCAGCCGAGCAGCCGCGGCACGATCGCCACGTTCTCTTCGACCGTCATGTTCGGGAACAGGCCGATTCCCTGAAAGACGTATCCGATGCTGCGCCGCAGAAGTATGGCATCTTTGGTGGCGATGTCCTCACCGTCCACCTCGATGGTGCCGGACGTCGGCTCGAGCAGACGGTTGGTCAGCTTGAGTAACGTGGTCTTGCCGGAGCCCGAGGAGCCGAGCAGAACGAGGGTCTCACCTTCACGGATGTCGAGCGAGACGTCATCGACAGCGGGGTGCGTCCCGCCATCGAAAGACTTGGAGACGTGCTTCAGGGAGATCATGGCTCGTGAAGATGGTGAGGACCGCTGGTTGCGCGGTCACGGGCCGCTGGCGGCGGACTTCGCCCGCCGGGTCGCTGTGCCCCGAAGCCCTTCAATCCCTCAACGCTGGATGTGGTCCACGAACTCGAGGTCGCCCTCGCGCTTCGAGCCGAGTGTCCCGCATGCGCTCGAGAAGCACTCCCAACTGCTCCGGAGGCGCTGCGACGTACAGGTCGGCATAGTGCTTTCCGCGATCCTCCCAGCCGCTGGTATCGATCCCACGATCGTGCAGTTCGGAAAGCACTCTCCGGCGTTCCGTAGAATCTTGGAAGCGCCTCTGCGGAAGCCGCACGCCTGGAACCGCTGCAAAGCTCAAGCCCTGTCGCTCGAGGGCGGCTTCGATGGGCGAAGCATCGAACATCCTCAAGATCGTGAGGACGGTCAACGGACCGAGGTCGCTCGGATGGTCCTTGCCCAGATGTGGCAGGATGACGTCGAGCGTACGCTCGGTCACGTAGCCGATGGCCCCTGTGCTGATCAGCAGATTGCAGCTTCGGAGCCACGCGCGCTCGGCTTCGCTGGGCGAAGCGCCGGGCTGCTCGAAATCCCGCGCGATGCCCCCATCGAGTAGGCCGGCGTCCACAGCGAAGCGGATCGCCGGCTCCGAGCTGTCGAGTCCCACCGTGCGTAGGTCACACGTCGGCGGAGCGACGTTCAGCCACATCCGCATGGCCTCGCGCGCCGCGTTGTACTCCCTCGGCGCCCGCGACGAGAAGAAGGCGACGATCTCGTCGAACGAACATCCATGCTTCACACAGGCCGCCCCCAGGCCGTACGAGCAACCGACATCGAGCATCTGCGTCGGCCAGGCGTCCCCATTACGCTCCTGCAGGAGCTCAGCTGCCGCCACGCAATAGGGCCGTGCCTGCTCTCCGATCTCGTAGCCGGTCCGCGCCATGGCGGCGACGTATGCGTGCGGGGTGGGCGCGGCATACGTGTCGTCGAAGTTGGCCTTGGCCTCGTTCGCCGTCTGATAGCTCATCACGTGCCGGTCACTCCGGCGGTTCTCCGCAGTTGAAGAATTCGTATGTGTACTTAGTATTGCACGCCTCTGGGGGATCGGTGCGACTCCGATCGGGACGCAGTGAACATAAGGGAGACGGGAGAGGGAGGCCACCCTGCACGTACGCCAGCACTCGAGGATGAAGTTGCGGAAACCCCACGAAATGGGGTGTAGTACAGCCGGCCCGGGCCCTCTTTGAGCACCGCGTCATGGTCGGTGGCGGGTTCGCGTCTGAGTCGTGCTTTTTATTGCTTCATATACAGTGTGCGTGTGGGGAACGGTATCTCGATGCCACTCTCATTGAGGGTCCTGTAGATCAACTCCGTCATTTCCAGCTTCCTGGCAAACTGGCTCCCATAATTATCCACCCACACCCGGGCACACATGTCCAGGGAGAAATCGCCCATATTCAATAAGAGCACCTGGGGCGCAGGCTCCTGCAAAATGTCGTCCAGCTCTCTGGTCGCATCCAGGACAACCCGTCTGACCCGGGCCACGTCACTGCCGTAGGCTACCCCGAAATTCACGGTGACCCGGATACTGACATCGGGTCTGGTGAAGTTCTTGATCCGTGCATTGGCTAGTTGCGAATTGGGAAGGAAGATGACTTCGTTATCGTAGGTTCGCAGCTTGGTGCTGCGAAGGCCAACGTGCAGCACCTCTCCTACTTCCCCACTCTCGAGCATGATCTTATCACCGGTATTGAGAGAACGATCCAATATCAGCTGAATGCCGCCGAAAATGTTGGCGAGGCTGCTGTTCAGGGCCAAGCCAATGGCCAGACCGCCAATACCGAGGGCGCCCAGGATAGGACCGATCTGGACTTCCCATTGTTGCAGGATTACCAGAACCCCTAGGATGACAATGCTCGTCTTTACGACCTTGCGCGCGAGAGGCAGCAGACCCTCATCCAGAGTAGAGTCGGTCCGTTTCACCCAGGTTTTTTCTATCCACTGGGATAAGTCCTCGACCAGGCTGATCGCACCGCGTATCACCAGCACCGCGAGCAGAGAAAACAGCGTCCGCTGGGGAATGGAGGTCAGCAAAGCAAGCGGCGTGAGGGCCACCATCAAACCGATGACCGGGACCGAATAGGTCACGAGGTTCTTGACCGCCCGGATCACGATATCATCCACTTCGGTCTTGGTTTTTTGAACCAACGTAAGCGAGATAAATCGTAGGCTCCAGCGTATGATGACGGTCAGCACCAGTGAAAAGATGAAAATGCTCAGGGACTGAATCCAAGGGTTTTCAAAATAGGAACTCAACTCTCTCAGGTTGGCAAGAGCGTCCATGGCAATCCTCCTCTAGACGTAGAAACCACCCCCGCTTCCAGGTATAGTGTAGCTGTGCCTGAGGCTAGTAACCGGACAGCCATCCTCACGCTGGGGGGCATTGCCTGTGTTGTCGGTGGTTTCGCCCTAATTGCCCAAGACGAGATGAAGCGGTGGCCGCTTTAAATTTTAATGGTGGGAGTCGTGGGAGTCTTGGCTGGCGTTGTGTCGTGGTACTTCGATCACGAGTCGTCCAATAGACGGCGGGGGGTCCTGCCACATCGAGTGCTGCGCCGCGGCCTTTCTAACGTTTTTTGACCTTCACACGCGCGAAGAAGAACGTCATCCCCCCTCAGCGAAACGCGGGGGTAGGTGGAACGATGCGTCAAGTACCGCCTACTCCCGCCGCAAACCCTTGAGCCGAATGATCGCCTGCCGCGCTTCCTCGACCATCGGCTGCAACTCGGGGTCGCCAACCCCACCCGCAACTGTACCGATCGTTCTTCCCTTACGAGACTTGTACTCATCAAGCCGTACAGCCGAGATCGAAGAGGAGGGAACCTGCGTAGCGTCAAACCTGGAAGGCGACCCCGTCTGTTTGGACCAGTGAGTCGATCTGCCCTTTGACCAGACCGCCCTCGCACAATTCGATGCGAACACTTTCCCCAAGAGCCTGCGGTGGAAGCTCATCCCACTCGTTGAGCAAGACTTCGTCCTGCGCTAACCCATTGGAGGCCGAGAACGCGAGCCCCAGGACAATTATGACGCCCAGTAGGGTTCGCAGAACGATTTCACCCATCGGGCCGCCTACTCCAGCTGGGTGACCAATGGGTACACCTGTTCCCATTCCTCGGAGCGACTACTAGCTCCGATAAGAGCGCCAGCACCAGCTCCTATCCCGCCAACCAAAACGGCTCCAAACAGAGCAAAACTAGATCCACTCACCAAACCGTCACCTGCACCAAAAAGAAGCGCACCGATACCTGCTCCGACGACTAGACCGGTCAGCGCTCCCTTACCAACGCTACTGGTTTCGCCCTGGCTTCTTTCAATCCGGGTTATCGTATCTCGCGCTATTGCTAGCGGAGATTTCTCGACATCGAAACGAAGGAACAAAGTGTCGGGCTGGAGATTGTCCAAAGACCCGATCGTCGGGGGTATCTCGAGGAGTTGCTCGCCTCGGAGGATGGGCTCTCTCTCGATTCTCAAACGGTCACCCGGGTCTATTGGGAGATCTTGTTGCGCTCTGAGCTGCTTGGCCTCTGCCGCTGTCGCCAGACAAAGAAACGCACTGGCAACGATCACCCGCCATCGACTATCACACACCATCATTGGAAACTCCTTCCTATTCGATGGCTGCAATAGTCGCAGTCTCAGACAACGTCTTGAGCGGTGTACCACACTTCACCCACCGAACCACTTACTCCGGCTCGGTGACCGGTGGGTACACCTGCTCCCACTTGTCCGCACTCATCTTGACAAAAGCACCCACTCCGGCACTGATCGCACCAACCAGGGCACCGATTTCAAATGCCTCACCGGCCCCAGCGTCAGCTTCCTGTGCGATGAGCCAAACAATTGTGCCTCCAGCAAAACCCCCGAGAAACCCCCAGCCCGCCCCTTTCAGAGCACTCCTCCCGCTGAGATGTCGCCCCCTGTATACATCCAATCGTTCGACCGATCCCAGAGGTATCCTCACCGTTGCCGCTCGATCGTCAGATCGTAGGATCAGCGTATCGGCGATCAGTCTCTCAACGTGACCCCTTATAAAGTCGCCGCCGTCGATGGCACCCGCACGAACCCGAACACGGTCGTCGGGTTTCACTGGCCACACATCCTGTGCTGACAGTTCGGCCAGCGGCATCAATAAGAATACGATCGGAATCAGCATGGTCTTGCGCATCAAACGACCTACTCCCCACTGAGTGAGAGAGGGGCGGCCCCGAAGGAACTGCCCCTCTCTCTGGGGGTCAATTAACTCGTCCGTGGCTATTGCCGTGCATCGAGCCGCGCTTCCAACTCTGCGATCCTTTCGTTCTGTTCCTGCACAATCTTCGTGAGGACGGCGACGACATCCATCGGGCTGAGGCCTTTACGGTCCTGGGTGGCAACCAGAGCAGGAACGTCCTCAGCGATGAAGCCGACGTAGCCCTCGTCTGCATCAGTTTTGTAGTTGTAGCGCACGGGCGTAAGCCCGTCGAGTGCCGTCCGGGCCTCTTCTGACGTTTTTTGACCTTCACACGCGCGATGAAAAATGTCAAGTCCCCCTCAGCGAAACGCGAGGGTGGGTGGAACGATGCGAACAGGCCCCAGGTGAGTGGAGCCGTCCACCCTATTCGAGACGCCGAAGTGTCATCGATGATCCGGGTGCGTCAGGCGCAGGCTCCCCGTCAGCAGACAGGACGCTCTGCACCGTCAACGTCAGCACGCCCTCATCGATCTGAAAATCCATCTTTGAGTGTCCGCCGATAAACTCGGGACTCTTGGCGACCACCGGCCGGAAGGTGATCGTAGACCCGTCAGTCTCGTAGGTGCCCGTGTTGACGATGATCGTTTCGTGCTGGGCGATCATCTCTTCCGACGTCGGGTCGAAGGCGGCCGCGGACAGCGGGCGTGGGTCGGCCCCGAGCGAGTAGACCGCGCTGTAGTACCCATCTGTGAAGATGAACAGGCCCGGCTGAGAGGGTTCGATCATCGCGCCGTCATCGGGAGTCATCGCCGTCACCGACCACACGCCCTGCAGCGGGTTGGCCGACTCCTGCTCTTCCTGCGCCGATGCGGCGCCAGGGAGGCCCATCGTCACCAGGGTAGCGATGAGAATCCAAGAGACCTTGTTCATTGCATACCTCCGCGTTGGAGTAACTCCGAGCCACTGTTCTTGCCGCTTGTAACCACTGAGCGCTGAAGGTACTCGGATGAAGTCCTTGTTACCGTTTTTGTTACCACGCCCTTCCCAACCCACCAGACACCTGCCCTCTTAATACGAGGAAGCCCCGCCGTAACGGGGCTTCCTCATGGTGGGCCTGGGTGGAGTCGAACCACCGACCTCACGTTGTGGAGGAGATGGCTCACCCGGAGTCAGCCCACCGACCGCCTGGTCGCGATCAGGATCGACCGGCCGTCAGGCGAGGAGCTCCACTTCTACCTTATCTTGTTTCCTCGTGGGCATAGATAGGCCGCCAAGGGAAGGGCCCCATATGATCGTCCAGCAAAAGACGCCAAGCATTCAGGGGCAGCCATTCTTCATACATGGCCCAGTCCTCATACTTCGGCAGCTGTACGACATTGGGGATCTCAAAAGCCGGCGTGCCCTTCTCGAATTCCGCATGGATGGCCGCCCGCAGGTCTTCAGAGTATTCACGTATTTCGGCGACCTCCGACTTGGGACCAAAGGGTTTGCCGTGGCTGTAAAGGGTGGTGTCGAAGTCCAGTTGCTCGATTTCTCTTAGTGTCCGCTGCGTTTCCTTGATGTTGAAATCGGGCACAATCGTAAACAGCAGTCGCTTGGGGGTGACCAGGTCGGCGATATAGACGATCTTCTCCTCGGGCAGGCGGAACACCGTCATACCCAGGCCGTGGTTCATACCGAAATAATACAATTCGATAGTTTTCCCACCTAGCACGATGTCTTTCCGCGGACCGGCCCAGCTCTTATCAGGTAGGGCCATATCCGGATGAGGGTTCGCTTTCATCCACTCGTACGCTTCCACGTGAGCCAGAATCGTGGCCCCCTCATCCCGGAACACCTGCCCGCCGCCCGAGTGGTCCCAGTGGTTGTGGCTGTGTAGCAGATAACGGATGGGTTTATCGGAAACGGCTCGGATGGCCTTCAACAAACCCTCCGAGTGCGTCGTATTGACCGGCTCGACCACAACGATTCCTGCCTCCGTCACGACAAACATCGAGAAATAGCCTGCCGCCGGGTCACCATAGCTGTAAACCCCTTGGGCCACCTCGATGGTATGCTTTCCGGGTTCGGGCTGAGCGCCCGCGATGACGGGATACGCCAAGGCAAATAGGAAAAGGTTTACCAACACTCGCGAACGTCTTGTTGCGTTCATTGTCCTTTCTCCTGTTCTCTCCGGTAGTCGAGGACACCGAGGGAATCTGCTGCAATCAACCAACCTGGCGCGTTCCCCTAGACGGGGGCCGCCTCGATGATGCTGAAGATCCGCGGGGTCGGGATGATCCGCTTCAGGTCGAATCCAGCCGTGCCGAGGAGCTCCCGAAATTCCTCTTCCGTGCGCTCGCGTCCTCCAAGGAGAACCATCATGTTCAAGTCACTGAGGAGCTGCACCGTCGAACCCTCAGATTCTTCTCCGATCACGCGCTCCACCAGCAGCAACTTGTCTCTCCCCCCCATCGCCTCGGCGCAGTTCTCAAGGATCACCTTTGCCCGACCGTCGTCCCAATCGTGAATGACGGTCGCCAGGACGTAGGCATCGCCTCCTTTCGGTACCGTTGTGAAGAAGTCCCCGGATTCGATCCGGCACCGGTCCGCGACGCCGGCCTCGGCCAGAACCCGAGCCGCCCCCGCCACGACGTGGGGTCGATCGAACAGGATCCCGCGCAGCTGCGGGTTGGCCCTTAGGATCGCGGCAAGCAGGCTGCCGTTCCCACCACCGACATCGACCAGCGTCTTGATGCCGGAGAAGTCATGGGTCGCTACCACGTCGCGGTGTCGTTGCGGGGCCGCGCCGCTCATCGCCCGGTCGAAGAGCTCGCTCGCCGCGGGGTGCTGAGCGAGGTACTCAAAGAACCCGACGCCGTGGGCGAGGTGGAAGCCTGCCTTCCCGCTCGATACGCTCTGCAACAGGTTCCACCCCTGCCGGAACCACGGCTCGCCGTGCATGATTGCATAGGCGCGCATGGAGTCCGGCCCCTCGGTGCGCAGGTAGTTCCCAGCCAGCGCCAACCCGAAGCGTCCGTCGGGTGCCAGGGTAAAGACCCCGACGCTGGCGAGTGTACGCAAGACTCGGTACAGAGACGGGGCGTGCGTTTCGGTCGCGCTGGCCAGCTCGGCGACAGTCAGCGGTCCGTCTTCGAGGAGGTCGGCGATACCGAGCTTGGCGACCACATACACGGCCTGCGAGAGCTGGTAGCCGTACACCATCTCAAGCACAGCCTCGGGGGACGCGATCCGCCCTTCGCCGTCTGAATCCCGGGCCGATCCGCTACGCACGTCCAGCTTTCGCCGGGTTCACGTTTGTAAAGCGCAACTGCTTTACTAGTACCAGCCTCGCCACAAGCAAGAGAGTAAGGCAGGCCGAACCCGGGACCTGCGAACGGCCCTAGCCTCGCGTCTTCGCTACAACCGCCTCCCCATCGTCGGACAACACAGTGTAGTGCGCCGACATTCCACCGATGAGATGTCCCCGAACGTGGCAGTGGAAGAGCCAGGCCCCCGGGTTGTCCGGAACCATGTCGGCTACGATCATACCCATCGTCAACAGGCCCGCCACATCCGTCCGCATGTGATTCGCGACCACGGTGTTGCCGTGCCAGTGCGGGGCGTGCACCTCGAAGTTGGTCGAGGCCATAAGGTACCATCGCACGCGTTCACCTTCGCGCATCTCTAGTCCCGGCAGGTTGCCGTAGAGGAAGCCGTTCAACGATGTCATAAAGTTGCTTGCTCCGAACGGATGGAAGAAGGCGATCTTGTCCCGATCGATGCTCGTCGGATCGCCGGCGTAAGCCTGGATATTGTCCTCCAGATACCAGCTCACGTTCTCATTCACCTCATGGAACGAGACAATTAGCTCGCGATCCACTCCCTCAGGGGTCCCGTCTCTTTTGGTCGTGCCGCGTGCACTCACAATCATGGGTCCCATGAGCCCCGCGTTGACGTCCTTACCTTCGTTCGCGTGCGAGTGATACATCCAGAGAATGGAGCTGAGATCCCCCTCAGCTGGTCCTGCGCGTTCGGGAACCGGCCACGTGTAGGTGTGGGTCCCTCCTGGTGGGACCGCGTCGTCCATCTTGTCAGTTTCCGCCGTGTCATCGGCCGACGGCGCGCCCTCCGAGTCCTTATTGTAAAACACGCCGTGGGGATGCACGCTCGCCGGGAAGCTCGCGTTGTTCTTAAACACCACCTTGATCGTGTCCCCGACCTCGGCGCGAAGAAGCGGCCCGAGAAAGCCCAGGTGCTCCCACTCACTAGGACGCGGCCTGAGCGTTGTAAACGTGGCGTCGGTGTACTCCTGATAGAGAGCCTTCTTGTACTTCTTGCCGATCCGATCCGAACCGCTCTTCACCCATTCGTCCTCCTCTTCGCCGAACGGCTCACCAGTGAGGCTGTTCATCCCGCTGGGAGCGTAATCCCACTCAACCTCGTCGGCGGCGACGTAGTAGGTATGCGTAGTCGGGTTCGAACCTTGAGACTCCGACTGGCAGGCAGCGATGATAGGAACGGTCACGAAAATCATTACAGTAACGAGTGCTTTCCCCATGGCTCAGACCCCTTGTGATAAAGTTCTGTTGCTAGTGGCTCAGTTGGAGTTCGCCACCCCGACGATGCTGGGACCCTTCGTGGCATCGGTGAGGCGTCACGGCGGAGCGAGGACCCGTGGCCTTGCGTCTTCGGCTCTTACCGTTTGCCTTTGTCAAGGCGTATTAAGGTTCTGACTGTACTACGAAAGGCGTGGAGTGGGCAAATCGATGACAGCGCCTGCCCGACAAAGCTTTCGTTTGAGGCTTCGCCTTAATTAACTCACGCGGCAGGAAAACCCCTCGGAGGGCTCACGGGATATGCCGGGATCATCCGTCTTGTTACCATCTTTGTTACCACGACTTCGGACCCTTTCGGATCAACCCTCTCCCAAATCCAAAGAAGCCCCGCCGTGACGGGGCTTCTTACTGGTGGGCCTGGGTGGAGTCGAACCACCGACCTCACGCTTATCAGGCTGCAGCAGAATATTCGGAACAAACGTCTTCCGGGTACGGTGCTCGTTGGCGGTGGGTGGCCAAGCAGATCTCGGCTGCGTTGGCCGGCTGCCGTGGCGTACGCTTGCTCGTCCACGACAACGACCGGCGCTACACCGGTGCATTCTGGAATGCACTGAAAGATCTGGGGCTGCGGAGTATCCCGACTGCTCCAGGGGCGCCGTGGATGAATGGCCACGTGGAGCGCTTGATCGGGACAATCCGGAGGGAGTGCACCGATCACTTGCTCGTGTTCAACGAAGCGCACCTAAGGCGAGCGCTTTCCGAATACGTGAAGTACTACAACGAGTCGCGCCCACACGGTTCGTTGAACTGCAACTCACCAACGCCGCGGTGATGCGCCCCAGCGCGAGATGGGCCCGTTTTGTCGCGTCCGGTCCTAGGCGGTCTTCACCACGTCTACAGGCGCGCTGGGTAACCCGGATGACGTTTTTGAACCCGACGGGGATGTTACGCCCGACGTAGGGCGAGTAGTGCTCGGTGACGGGGCCCCGCCTCCAGCCCTTGAACGGTACGACATGGCTCGGCCTACCTCACCAGCTCGGGGTCGCCGGGGCGCCAGGTCTTGTCGAACCAGGGTTGACGCGGGCCGTAGAGCCGGAAGATCGTGTTCCAGCCCTTGCCGGGCACGGTCTGGATCCAGTTGCCCTCCTTGCCCTCGGGGGGCTCGGGGCCGAAGTAGACGTCGTAGGAGCCGTCCTCGTTGGCCTGCAGCCCCTCCGAGTTGTTGTCGAGGCCCGGGAGGCGCTGGTCGGTCTGGAGCATCGAGCGCGTCTGGTTGTCATACAGCGTGAACGACCAGAAGTCGTTCACCGGGACGTCCGACGGCAGGTGGATGCGGTACGTCTTGCTCCCGTCGAGCGCGTTGCCGTCCTCGTCGAGATAGCCGATCGCGTACTGCGAGCCCTTGCCGACCGGCGCCTTGGTCATCGCCGGGGTGATCCCCGTCGCGTAGAAGTGCATGTAGACGCGCGAATCGAGCAGGCGCGCGCCGTTTTTCACGAAGTCGTAGCGGCCCTCGACGAACGGGTTCGTCCAGACGCCCTCGCCGGGGTAGAGGTAGAGCCGATCGTCGCGGGGGCGGGCCGTCAGCGCGCGGGCGGTGACCGCGCCGACGTCTGCCGCCTCGGCGAGGATCTTTCTCATCCGCGCGTCGGGCGCGAACGGCTTGCCCTTCTCGATCCCGATTGAGGCCAGCAGCCCGAGGATCTCCGGCTCCAGCGCGTCGGTCGGCTCTTTCTGGATCGCGGCGTTCAGTTCTTCCCAGAAGCCGTAGTCCATGCGGTGGATCGTGCTGTGGAACTTGCCCGAGGCGTCCACGAAGGTCATGGACGGCGGGTTGTCCCTCCGTGACAGCGGGTAGATGCGGAAGCCCTGCTTCGTTGCGTCGACCGCCGGCTTCGTCGAGCCGTCCACCTGGAAGCCACGCCACGCCAGCCAGTTGCCGTGGGTGTTGGAGCGCGCCACGTGGTAGCCCTCCGGGATGGCGCCCTCGTAGCCGGGCGGGACGATCAGGAACTTGCCTCCCTTTCCCTGATCGGGGCCGGCGTTGCCGAAGTCGGCGACGTAGAGGAACCATAAGTCGTCGATCAGCCCCAGGACGTTGGGCTGAGTCTCGATCACCATCGGCTCGTCCCCCAGCTCGAGCCAGACCGCCATGTAGATCGACACGGTGTTGGGCGTCAGCCAGAGGGCCTTCGAGTCCATCAGGTCCTCGAACACCACGACCGTCGTATTGGCCGGTCCGAAGCCGAGGAGCCCTTCGCGCATCGCGTACATGGACGCGATCTGCAGCGTGGACAGGTACGCCTGCACGGCGCGCTGGAAATCGAGGTTGTCGTACACCAGCTCGGTCGTCCTCGCGTCGGGCACGCCGTCGAACGAGGTCAGGGTGCCGAGGCGGGACTCCAGCCGATCGGGCGTGGCGACCCCGGGCGGAATCTCCGTCGTCATCTCCATCTTGGGCGGTTCCTGCTTGGACGGTTCTTGCTTGGGCGGTTCTTGCGTACAACCCAGACCGGCCACCATCAGCACGGCCAGGCTACTCGTTATGAAAAGTTGCTTTGCTTTCATTTTGTTCCTCCTATTTAGCCCAATCAATGTGCCGGGAACGAGCATGCGCGCGGTGATGGCTTCCAGTGCTCTCATGAGATCTCCTATGGATTGCAGTGGGTCTTGGTTACCTCATCAGTTCGAACTCGCCGGGCAGCCATGTGGCTTCGACCCAGCCTGAAAGTATTTCAGACCACGGTTATTGTCACCGTCTTTGTCACCGCGCCCTTCCTACCCCACCAGGTTACTGACCCCACCAAGCAAGGAAGCCCCGCCGTGACGGGGCTTCCTCATGGTGGGCCTGGGTGGAAGGTCGTTTCTCCGGAAGGTTCCTCAACCGAGACGCAGATGATCAGCTGTTTCAGCGTCTCGGTCTCTAATCCGCGCCCACAGACTCCGACGCGACCGCTTCTTCTCAGCGATCACGTAGGTGCTCAACCCGCAGATTGAATCCGTCCGCACTCGGACCGATTCCGGAGCCCAATACCGCTCGTAGATATCTGGCGAGCTAAACAGGGGTTCGTACACGCCACGGGCTTCCACAGGAACAAGCGCCATCTTCCCAAAGCCGATGATCAAGGGACAGAGGCGGCTCGAATCACTATCCAAAAACCGAATGATGGCCTCAGTGACCCCTGGCCACGCTCCTCGAAACGCGTCGTCGAGAACGATAACACCACGGGAGTCAATGCAATCCGAGGCCAATCGGAGGTCAGCCGTCACCGCCTCCAACGAATGCGCGCCGTCGATGTGAATGAGTCGACATGTTCCGATCTCGGCACGGGTGAGATCTTGAGAGGACTTGACATAGACACGCAGGAACTCGGCGTCTGGGAATACGTCGTGGAAGTTCTTAAGGAAGACCTCGCGCGGGGGCGCGCCATCCGTAGTACGAAACTGAAAAGAATCGCAAACCCCGAGGGTCTCGCTCTCGGGGTCTATCATCCCTGCCAGCAATACCGCGCTTTTGCCATGGAAAACGCCGATCTCAAAGAGATCGCCCCGGATACCCTCGCGCTTGTGCACGTAATCGAGCAATCCCAGGAGATGAGCCGCCTCCTTGCGAAACCAGCCTGGCAGCAAGGCGCTAGCGTTCCAGAGCCTCTCTACATGTTCGGGATCCACAAGGTTCTCCCCATCTCGCCCCTGTCGGCGCCAAAACCCCTCGGCAACACGCACCAACTCGCTGGGCTTGACGTCGAGCACCCCGCCAGCCATTGACGCTAGTACGCTGTAGCATGCTTCCACGTATCCTCATATAAACGGACCATGTCAACCTAACGTCTCACGATTCTGCTGCGCGACCAGATGTTCAGGTTTCTTGACAACGGATGACTAGGCCAGATCACTATCTAGGATACCCGATCGACTTGTCACCGTCTTTGTCACCGCGCTCCCCAGACCCTATCGAACCACCGACCCCCAAACCCAAAGAAGCCCCGCCGTGACGGGGCTTCCTCAATGGTGGGCCTGGGTGGAGTCAAGCGCGTCGGCGTCACTCAAGTGCCAAGCCTACCTCCGTTAATGTCCGCGTGGTCTATTCGCTCGACCGTGCGAGATTGGAAAGCACGGGCTCGGCTTCAGCGTACAAACCCGTGAAGATCTCACGGAGCTTGCGCACTTTGGCGCGCGCCCGCCAACGCCCGACAACCCCTCCCACATCCGGATTCGCGATGCGGATCGCCATGCGCGTGCCGCTGCCGATCGGGTGCAGCTCGATTGTCTGCTGCACTGCCAGACCAAGCGGCGTCGCGATGTCAAAGCTGATGTAATCGAACGGATGCCAGTCGATGACCTCCAGCGGAACAATGAGGCCATCGCCATGATCGCAATATTGCACAGTCCCGAGACCTGCCCGACCGTTGTCCAGGTTCTCCAGCGAGATGCTTTTTACCCCGCTGATCCACTGAGTGCGATGCTGTGGCTCGGTGCAGAGTTCCCACGCTCGGCACGATGGTACGGGTAGATCGATAGTCATCTCGTCGATCAGCAACGGTTCCGTTCGTTCAACGAAGCGTCGCACACCGCGGCGGTGGCGCTCCCAGACATCCGCGAGAGGGTAAACGTAGGTATCGATCGTGCCGAGGTGGTCCACGTCCTCCCGCCGCGTTTCCAATCCCTCGAAGAACGCGTTCAAGCCCATCTGCTCAACCGCGGCGGACGTCAGCATAGCGTAACCCGAATATCCGGTGTCCTGAGTCACCGTGTTCTTGGCGAGGCGGTGAAGCGCCACAACGGCGGAACCGGAGATCTCCTCGCGATCGCCGAGACGATGGACCGCGTATTCGCCATGATGCACGACCAGCTTTAGATCGAGCGCACCCGCGAGCAGGGACGGATCGTCCGGACAATTCGCTCCGTACCGGAAGGTGCAGACGCGATCGGTGAAGGCGCAATACAGGGTGTCAATGGCGTCAAGCACGGTCTGACCGCTGGCGCTGCTTCCATCCGGCGCATAGATGAACACGGCGTCGCCCTCGATATTCGCGACCTTGAACGGCGGAAAGACGGCACCAAGCAGCTCCTCAAGGAGAGTCGCTGTCACGCTGCCCCCCACCTCGGTGGGGGTACTCGCGAGAAAGCTCGTGTAGCCCGTGATGTCCGCTAACAACATGTAACCGTTCGATGTTGTCACTGTCGCATCTTTCCCCAGAACGCTTAGCACATATGATCGTGAAAAACACTTGGGCAGTTCTGACTACGTAACGAGCGCAAGTCGCATCCGACATGGCTGTTCACCCAAGCCAGACGAGACTGGCGTTTCTAGAATCTCACGCGCGCAAGGAGAAAAGACAACGGCTCACCTCTAGGGAACCGATTGGAGGGTGGAGAAATTCCAGGGGTCCACTGCTTCCGCTTCACGGCGGGGCTCTCGAAACCACGGGAGCTATCCGATCCTATCCGGCTTCGCCTTGATTAACTCGCGTGGCAGGAAGACCCCTCGGAAGGCTCACGGAATATGCCGGGGTCATCCGTTTTGTTACCGTTTTTGTTACCACGTCTCTCGGATGCCCATTCACCGTCTATCTCCAAAATGTAAGGAAACCCCGCCGTGACGGGGCTTCCTCATGGTGGAACGATGCGCTAAGTACTTCCTACTCTGACAGCCAGGGCTACTCGGTCGGAAGGCCAGCGGCTTTCCAGGCTTCCATACCTCCTTCCAGGTAGCAGGCGCTCATAAAGCCCATGTCCTTAAGAAGTTTTGCTCCTATGGCGCCATTCGGACCTAGCTGGCAGGTGGTAATAATCTGGCGCGAGCGATCTTGAAGTCTGGCATCGCGCTTTTCTTCGGATAGCTCCAGGTCCGCCCTGACCGGCAGCATGCCGAGCGAGATGTTCAACCCGCCGGTGGCTAGGCCGGTGGATGGAATCTCGGCAGCGTCGCGGACATCCACGAGCAAGGCATTCGGGTCTTGCTTCAACCGTTGCTGAGCTTCCTCAGCACTGATTCCTTCAGCCTGTGCCATTGCCTCTTTGGCCATTTGCATAAAAGACTTTGCCATTGTGTCGCTCCTCCATTTTATAGGATCGCCGCGAGGTCCGTCCTCCATTCTACCACGTAGGCGGTGTGGCGTTCCGTCGGAAAGATTGGGTTGCGTGCGTGGGGGAAATCCGTACTGTCTCGGATGATGCGCTTGTCACCGTCTTTGTCACCACGCCCTTCGACCCCACCACACACTTCACCCTCTGAATGCAAGGAAGCCCCGCCGTGACGGGGCTTCCTCATGGTGGAACGATGCGCTAAGTACCTCCTACTCTCCTGGCGATTCTTGCGGATAGATTGGCGTCCGTCCTCTCACCTATCCGATACTCGTCAGATACCGACGGCAAGGCTCGTTCCGGACGGGATTACCCAGCTGCTCGGCGCCGGGGCATGGACGACTTCATCGCTGACGCGACGGTGGGCATAGCGCCCAGCAACCCAATACTGGAGGCGAAACGCCATGTCGGAAGAAGGCAACAAGGCGCTGGTCAGGCGCATCGCGGTCGATATTTGGAACCAGGGGAATCTGGAGGTTGTCGACGAAGTGATGTCCGCCGATGCGCGGTATCACGGGCCACACATGCCGAACGGGATGGGCGACCGCGAGAGCTGGAGGCAAGCTATCGCGATGTACCGAAACGCGTTCCCCGACACCCATGTGAAGTTCGAGGAGTTGATCGGCAGCCGTGACACGGTCGTCGGTCGGTGGACTGCGACGGGGACACACACCGGTCAACTCCCGGGTGTGGCAACAACCGGCTGCCACATCGCCATCGAGGGGATCACCATTTATCGCTTTTCCGATGGCAAGATCGTCGAGGCATGGGAGCAGCTGGACATGCTGGGCATGTGGAAACAGCTTGGCGTTGTCTCTCTCCCAGAGCATGGGTAGCGGCGTCAATTCCGCAGCTTCTCCATCTGCCGAAGCCACTCCACCAGTACGTAGGAGTCCTCCCCCACGCCATTAGCGCTTGTTACCGTCTTTGTTACCACGCCCCTAACAGCCCACCCGGTCACCTGTCCCAAATCCAAAGAAGCCCCGCCGTGACGGGGCTTCTTACTGGTGGGCCTGGGTGGAGTCGAACCACCGACCTCACGCTTATCAGGCGTGCACGCCGGCTTTCGCTGGCGCTGCTTCCCTATGAAAAGACCCTTCCTGCGCCAGCCAGCGCTGGTGGGCAACGGTGGGGTTTGTCACAATGGTTGACACAATGCTGTCCGACCCGTGTTTCTTGACATCAGATCGGGACTGCTGCCGTCAAGTTGGGGAAAAACGAAGCTTACACTCGATCAATCCCTACAACCCAAAGAACTCAGCGGGGATGGAGTCGGCCTGGTTCGGCAAAGAGCCGCGGTTCAACTCGCGCACACTTACTCGCAGACACCGCCGCAGTCCGCACCACCGGTATTCGGATCGCAATCATCCGTGGGGTCGTCAATGCAGGCGAGTCCGCCAGGACACTGCAAACCCGCGACGCCTCCGCAGAGCAACTGGGAATCCCCTGTTGGTCCATCAGAACATGCGAGAGCGAACATAACAAGCAAGACGGGACAAGAACGTTCAGTCAACCTGAGAATCGCTCGCATACGGTCTTGCCGATGACGGCCTCCCCGTCAGGAGGTGGTCACAGTTGGCGAAGAAGGTTCGTCACGGTTCCAAACTGCGTGCGTGATCTTCCACGCACCGTCCCCGGACCGGCGGAAGAGCCAGATGCCTTTCCCCAGCTCCGGGTTAGAAGCACCTCCCGCCTTTGGAGTTGTAGTGAAGCTGTAGGTGAAGGTGCCCACCGCCCAATCCCCGGCAACACGGATCTCGTCGTAGGAAATCGTCTCCAACAGCGTGAACTCGTCGAAGAACGGCTTGACAAACGTGGTGAACGCATCACGCCCGCGTGCCGTCGGGTGATCAGGTGGCATAACAACCACGTCATCCGAGAAAACCGACAGAAACCGTTGGAGGTCTCCTGCCGCCACCGCGGCGGTATAGTCGGAGGTCATGTCGCGGATCGCCGCCTCGTCCGCTGCACTGCCTGCTTGCTGATCGGCATTCCGCTTGGAGTATTTCATGAGACGCTCCCTAACAGTAGTGGCTAGAACGTTACAACCAAGAGACTAGTAGAGTCCCGGTCGACAGGGTCGTGATGACGGCTGGCGTTCCCGCTCTTGTCACCATGGCTCCCATGATAGCACGCTGCAGGGACCCCTCAAACCCAAAGAAGCCCCGCCGTGACGGGGCTTCCTCATGGTGGGCCTGGGTGGAGTTGAACCACCGACCTCACGCTTATCAGGCTGTAAC
>Ga0255057_10000361_pt1 | contig 25720 bp, 31 predicted proteins | sample Cases_109_6_MG_FD_189022 | JGI IMG/M metagenome (GOLD analysis project Ga0255057, IMG submission 189022) | Seawater microbial communities from Amundsen Gulf, Northwest Territories, Canada - Cases_109_6 | ecosystem: Environmental > Aquatic > Marine > Gulf | place: Canada: Northwest Territories... | reverse complement strand
GAGGGCGAGAAGCCGGCGGATCCCAATCAGGGGCGCCTCATCCGAAGAGAGAACCTTCGCCACCCGAAGGGCCCCTGAGCTCGGATCGCGGTGGATGCAGTCGGTGAAGGTTCCCCCACGGTCGATCCAAAACTGATTCCGGGGAGCGCGGTGGGCCATCGGATGATGCATCGAAGCACGGAGGTAGATGTGGTCAAGACACCTGCAGCGATCGGTCGGCCTGGGACTCGAAATCGCCCCAAGAGGTTACAGAATCACAAAAACCGGGTACTTGTCGGGCTTCGAGCCCTCAATTTTTTGGTTTGCAAACGACTTTCATGGACTTATACAGGCGACCGAGTCAAGGAACGTACAGGCGATGGCCACGGAAGAATTCACTGTTTCGTCCGTGATACCTGCGAGTCCGAACCGTATCTATTCTGCGTGGATGGACGAGCGCCACCACACCGCGTTCACCGGGGCGCGGGCCACGGTGGACCCTTGGGTAGGCGGGCGGATCGTAGCGCACGATGGTCTCGTCGACGCCACGCATGTGTACCTCGTGACGGGAAGCCGCATCGCCATGACCTGGCGAACACGGGACTTTCCGAAGGGGGCGAACGATTCACGCGTGGATATCACGTTTGAGCCGATCGCAGGAGGAACTAAGGTCGAGGTTACCCACGCGGGGATTCCCGAGGGCCTCGGCGACGCCTGCAAACAGATTTGGCGGACTCAGTACCTCGACCCGATGAAGAAGTACTTCACCAAGCCAGGCGCGATGCGCGCCGCCTACTCCGCGGCGAAGAAGGCGGGGCACCTGCCCCTCTCCGGAATCAAGGCGAGTCGTCCGGCCCCTCGCCGCCCGTTCGTTCCTCCGCCCCAACTTCCCGTCGAGGACGAGGTCGAAGACGAGGAGGAGCAAAAACCGAAGAAAATCCGGCCGCGCGTGGAATCCAAGACGATCGATCTTCGCGAGCTCGCACGTGCGCAGGCCGTGGCTCGAAAGGAAGCCGCGATAAAGAAGGCTGAGGCGAAACGGAAGGCCGAGACTGTTCGCAGGCAAGCCGAGGCGGACCGCAAGAAAGCCGAAGACCAGCGCAAGGCCGAACAGTTGAGACAGAAGAAAGCCGAAGTGAAGCGCAAGGCAGCCGAAAAGAAAACGGCTGCGGCGAGGAAGAAGGCGGAGGCCAAACGGAAGGCCGACGTGCTCAAGCGCAAGAAGGCGGCACAAAAGAAGAAAGCCGACGTGCTCAAGCGCAAGAAGGCGGCACAAAAGAAGAAAGCCGACGTGCTCAAGCGCAAGAAGGCGGCACAAAAGAAGAAGGTCGCCGCGAAGAAGAAGGCGGCGGCCAAGAAGAAGAAGGCGGCAGCCAAGAGGCGGGTGGGGACGAGGAGGCGCGCCCCGGCCAAGAAGCGGAGGGGGACCAAGAAGCGCCCCGTGACCAAGAAGCCGAGGGCGACGAAGAAGCGCCCTGCCCAAAAGAAGCGCGCCGCGAAGAAGACGACCAAGCGCAAACCGGTGAAGAAGCGCAAGGCCGCCAAGAAAGCCAAGCGCAAGCCCACGCCCAAGAAGCGCAAAAACAAGAACAAGAAGGCCGCGCCCGCCAAGAGGCGTGCACCCGCGAAGAAAGCGAAACGAGCTAGGCGATAGCGTGGGGGCGGTGGGGCGGGACCCATTAACGGGCCGTTAGGCCCGACCGGGATCACCCAAGCGGCCGTCTAAGCAATAGTCCGGCCAACTAGCCGAGCGGTGATTCAGCCTGGCGGCGAAGGGCGTCGATGACCGACTCGAGGGGCTTGTGCTCCGCGCGCCACTCGATGATCGTGAGCTCCTCGAGCGCGAGGTCTGGTGGGGTCGCGTCGAGCCAATGCTGCATGGCCTCGTTTGCTGAGACACGGTCCATGCTTCGCCCGGGCAGCGCGAGAGCGGCTGTGGCGAGCTGGGCTTCGGTGAACGCGTTGGCGATGAGGGAACAGGCTTTCTCGGCGATCTCCCGATCGAACGCCTCGCTTCGACCGAGCCCAAGCAACAGCAGGCGTTCGGCCTCGAGCTTCGAGGGCGCGATCGTCCAACCCTTCTCGCCGAAGCTTCCTCGTAGGTCGCCTGCGGCCAGCAGTCGTGAGAGCGCGCCGCACAGCCGCCAGTCGATCAAGCCGGCAGGGCCCCGCAGTGGGCGCTCGTCTTCGAAGAACGGCAGGAGAATCACCTGGGTTTGGAGCTGGTCTAAGCTCGATTGCTCGGGAGCGACGAACTCGTACTCGATCACGATTTCTCCAGCTCGGTCGCGATCCGATCCAAGACTCCGTTTACGAAAGAACCGCTTCCCTCGGATCCAAATCGCTTCGCGAGCTCGACCGCCTCATTGAGGGTGACTCGCTTTGGGATGTCGTCCATGTCGCGTAGCTCGACGATGGCGACCCGAAGAACGTTGCGATCTACGATCGGCATCCGCTCGAGACGCCAATGGTGACTCGAAGAGCGAATGAGCTGGTTGACCTCGTCCTCGTGTTCCGCGTAGCTCCGTACGATCTCGTTGGCGAACTCGGTCTCTTCGCCCGACTCGCGCGAATCTGCCAAGTGACCCCAGTAGGCCTTGATCGCGTGCGTGCCACTCGCGTCCGCGACATCCATAAAGTAGAGGATGCGGAGCGCCGCCTCACGCCCTTTTCGTCGGGATCCCATCGCTTTCGAGCTTTCGGTCGAAGAGAACCATCTCGATCGCGGTCAACGCCGCGTCGCGCCCCTTGTTGCCGTGCGACCCCCCCGCCCGGTCGAGCGCTTGTTGCTCGTCGTCGGTTGTGAGAACGCCGAATGCGACGGGGAGACCCGCGTCCAACATGACGCGAAGCAGACCTTGCGAGGTGCCGTCGCACACGTAGTTGAAGTGAGGCGTCCCGCCCCGGATCACCGCGCCAAGAGCAATGATCGCGTCGAACCGACCGCTTCGAGCTAGCTGCCGAGCCGCATAGGACAGCTCCCAGGCACCGGGCACTTCGGCCACGTAGACCGACTCCTCCGATACGCCGTGCTCAGCGAGGCAGTCCCTCGCGCCGTCGAGCAGCCTGCTGACGACTGGCCGATTGAACCGGGACCAGACGATGGCAAAGCGCGCGTCCGCTGGCGCGTCGATTCGCTCGGATGGCTTGCTCGGATCGCTGCTCATGGCCTGCTCTGCTCGACTGGCCCCGCCCGGGCGAGCTCGCCCCCTTGGGCCACCCTGAGCTGCTCGACCACGTTGAGGCCATAGGCGTCGAGGCTCGGAATTCGACGGGGCCTGTTCGTCAGTACTCGTAGTTTTTCGAGCCCGAGGTCTGCCAGAACTTGCGCGCCAAAGCCGTACTCTCGGAGCACCACTCCCGGTTCTTCGGGCGGGCGCCGAATCGGCTCGTCGAGGTAGAACGCTAGATCCGTGTCGGGGTCAGGATAGCCTGGCATGAACAAGATCACGCCGTTGCCTTCGCGCTCGACTGCCGCGACGACGTCGGAGATGTGGACGCGCTCGCGCATCCGAACCTGAAACGCGTCCCCAAGCACGCTGCCGCGGTGGACGCGAACGAGGGTAGGCTCGGAAGTGATGTTGCCGTAGCTTAGCGCCATGAATTGCTCGTCCCGGCCGACCTGCACCTGGTACACCGACGCGGTCCACGTTTGGCCGGTAGGCATCTTGATCGGCGTTTGCCGAATACGAATCACCAACCGTTCGCGTGCCAATCGGTACTGAATCAGGTCGGCGATCGTAATGAGGCGTAGGTCGTGTTCTTTCGAGAACTCCACCAGGTCGGGATAGCGAGCCATCGTCCCATCGTCTTTCATGATCTCGCAGATGACACCGGCGGGCTTCAATCCGGCCAAGCGTGCGAGGTCGACGGAGCCCTCGGTGTGACCCGTGCGCTGGAGAACGCCCCCCGGAACCGCCTTCAGGGGGAACACGTGGCCGGGGCTCACGAGGTCGGCCGGCCCCGCCTCGTCGCTCACAGCGGTGAGGACGGTGTGTGCACGGTCAGCCGCGCTGATTCCGGTCGTAACCCCATGGCGGGCTTCGACCGACACGGTGAATGCCGTGGCGCGTGACGACCGATTGTCATCCACCATCATCGGAATGTCGAGCTGGCGAATCCGATCCTCGGTCAAGCTGAGGCAGATCAAGCCGCGCGCGTGGCGAGCCATGAAATTGATCGTGTCGGCGTCCGCCTTCTCGGCGGCCATGCATACGTCGCCCTCGTTTTCGCGGTCTTCGTCGTCGACCACGATGACCATTTTCCCTTTTCGGATGTCATCGAGAGCCGCGACGACCCGCTCGATCGCGCTCGTCATATAGCCGGGACCATGACGCGAAATCACGGGCGATTCCAGCGGACTGCTGCAAATCATCGGGGGCCGGCAGTGGATCCGCCGTCCACACCGGGTTTGCCCATCAGGCTAGCGACGTACTTGGCGAGAATGTCGGCCTCGAGGTTGACGTCGCTTCCGCTAGACATCTCGCCAAAAGTCGTCTCTTCGAGCGTATAGGGAACCAACATCACGTCGAACCGAGTGCCTGCGACGGTGTTCACCGTCAAGCTGACACCATTCACCGTGATCGACCCCTTGGGTGCGAGGAATGGAGCGATCTGCGCCGGGACTTCGAACGTCGCGCAGACGTAGTTGCCCGACGGTACCTTTTCGACGAGCTTACCCACGCTGTCGACGTGGCCCGTCACGAGATGTCCGCCCAAGCGATCGCCGAGCGACAGCGCGCGCTCGAGGTGTACTCGATCACCTTCTTCGCGGCCGCCTAGATTGGTCTTGTTTAGCGTCTCGAACGAGGCATCCGCTTCGAAGAAGCCCTCTTCGAAGGCCTTGACGGTCAAACATGCGCCGTCGACGGCGATGGACTCACCGAGCTCGTAGGGCTGCAATGCGCATGCAATTCGCAGCGACAGCCCGTCGTCCCTTCGCTCGAGATGCTCGATCGTACCGATTTGCTCCACCAGCCCTGTGAACATCTACGCCGTCCTCTCCAAGTCGCCTGAGACTAACCAGTCGGTCCCGAACGCGCGGATCTCCGTGCGCACCAAGCGCGAGGACTGGCCAACCGACTCGACCACACCCCCGGCTGCAAACGAGATTGCTTCTGCGTCCCCCATGATCCGCGGCGCGACGAAAATCGCCACCCGATCCGCGAGGCCCGAATCGAGGAACGAACCATGCACGTGAGCCCCCCCTTCCGCCATCAAGCGCACGATGTCGCGCGCGCCGAGCTCCTTTAGAACCGCGCCCAGGTCTACGCCACGTGCGTGGCGCGGGACGGCGATCAGCTCGATTTCGGGCCGTGAGAGGGCATCCTTACGAGACGAATCGGCGTCCTCGGCATGAAAGATCCAGGTGGGAGCGGTTGATTCCCGCTTCGAGTCGAGGATCGCAGCGTCGGGGGGCGTGCGAAGGTCGGCGTCCAACACCACCCGGACCGGGTCGATCCCCTCGACATGGCGGACCGTGAGGCGGGGGTCGTCCGCAAGGACCGTGCCGATGCCGACGAGGATCGCATCGGTCTCGGCTCTCATGCGATGGGTTTCGGCGCGGGCCGCTTCCCCCGTGATCCATTTCGACTCCCCGTTTCGGCTAGCGATCTTGCCATCGAGGGTGACGGCCGCCTTGAGCGTGACGAACGGCAACCCAGTCGTCGTGTGTTTGGCGAAGTCTGCTACGAGCGCCTCGGCCTGCTCTTCGAGTAGCCCGAGCTCTACTTCGATTCCCGCGCTTTCGAGCCGCTCGATGCCACCGGGACCGTGGGGCGCGGGGTCGCGGCAGCCAATGACGACGCGTGCGATTCCGGCGTCGATGATCGCCTCGGTGCAGGGTCCCGTGCGACCGTGGTGATTGCAAGGTTCGAGGGAGACGTACAATGTCGTGCCGGCCACCGAGCGTCCGGCGTTTCGAATCGCCGCAACCTCGGCGTGCGCCTCTCCGGCCGCGGCGTGGTACCCGAGCGAGACGACTTCACCGTCTCGTACGACGACCGCACCCACTCGTGGGTTTGGGCTCGTTCGGCCTCGCATCGCTTCGCCGAGCGCCAACTGCATGAAGGCGCGTTCGTCGTCCGACGTCATGTCATTCTTTCAGCTGTGTGAGCTCGTCGAGAAACTCATCCACGTCCTGGAAATCGCGATACACGCTGGCAAACCGAACGTAGGCTACCTGATCCAGCTCGCGGAGCTCGAGGAGCACCCTTCCCCCGAGATTGGCCGACGAGACCTCTTGTTCGCCGCCGTCGGCCATCCATCGCTCCACCTGGCTGAGGAGGCGTTCGAGCGCTTCGGCGGAAACCGGCCGCTTCACACACGCACGGCGAAGCCCCGCGAGAAGCTTGTTCCGGTCGTACGGTTGACGTCGCCCGTCGTTCTTGATGATCAGGGGAGTCATCTGCTCCACCCGTTCGTACGTGGTGTAACGACGCTCGCAGCTCTCGCATTCGCGCCGCCGTCGTGTCGTCTCCCCCGCCTGCGAGAGGCGCGAGTCGATCACGCGGTTGTCCAACGTTCCGCAATAGGGGCAGCGCATATCCTGCGAAACGCTAGCGCTCAACCGAGAGCGAGTCGAACCAAGCTTTCGAGATGGGCGGTTTGCGGGAACATGTCGAAGGCGATCACCCGGTCGATGCGATAGCCGCGCCGACAGGCCAGCCGCAAGTCGCGCGAGAGGGTCGCGGTGTCACAGGAGATGTAGATGATGCGCCTGGTTCCATGCCAAACGGCGTCGTTTTCGAACAACGCCTTGGCACCTTGTCGCGGCGGGTCGAGCACGACCACGTCGTAGCGCCCTCGGGGCGGTCGGTCGGCATCTCCTTCGACGACACGCGCGTCGAGCCGGCGCGCGGCTAGATTCGCTCTACAGACCTCCGCTGCGCCGGGGTCCCGCTCGACTGCGACCAACGTTTCCGCGGCTTCCGCCAACGCAATGGTAAAGTTTCCAACTCCGCAATGAAGCTCCAGGACGCGCATGCCCTCAGGTTCCGCAAGCGCGGCCACGTGTTCTACGAGCAACTCGTTGATTCCATCGTTGACTTGCGAAAACGTCGCGGCGCTCGCTTCCCCCCACATCGCGGGTATCTCGGTGTCGCCAGTTCGAAGGCTGACTCCCCCTATGCCCTCAGCCTGCGAAAGTCGCCGGCAGGCCTCGAACAACTGAGGTTCCTGTTCGTTCTCCGTCCGAAGTTCGACGACGATCGCTTCATTGGAAAGCCGGAGCTGGATCTCTCCTTCTCCTCCGATCGACTCCCGCAGATGTTCGCGCGTGGTGTTCCACGCTTGCTGGAGGGGCTCCGCTAAGACGACGCATCGCCCGATGTCGATGACTCGCTTCGAGTGACGCTGACGATATCCGAGGGTTTGTCCGTGCCACGCAAGTCGCGCTCGCCGGCGGTAACCGAGCTCGTGGGGGGAAGCGATCCAGACGAGCTCCGTGTCGCTCGCCCCTGGAAGCCCCTCACAGGCCTGGCGAAGGAAACCCTCTTTGATGCGCCGCTGAAGGGCCATGTCCGCGATGATCAGAGGACACCCACCGCAGCGGTGCGCAACGTCGCATGGAGGTTCTCGTCGGCCCCTCGCTCCCTCGATGATCCTCGTCAACTTTCCGCGTGCAGCGCCGCGCTTCGACGGCGTCCGCTCGAGTTCGACGTTTTCGTCAGGCAAGGCGCCCGGCGTCAGCATGACCCCTTCGCGCGTTTCGACCACGGCGTCGCCACCCCGGCCGACGGCACGAACCCGCCCTTCGAGTCGGCGGTTTCGAGCCATCAGAACGCGAAATTCTGAGCCGGCGTGCCCCTTTGGAACAAGAAGCTGATATCTCCGCTCAGGACGGCGCGCCGGTTTTCCGGGTCAGAGGTATCTACCAGCTCGACATCGGTGAACTCTGCCGTCGTCATTCGATTGTCATTCGTGACCCAAAAGACGAATAGCTCTTCGAAGCGAATGGTTCCAGAGACCGCGCGATACACGACCGGGATTTGAGAAAGGAACGGGCAAGTGCGGTTGAGATAGAGCGTCATCTCGACCGGCGAGTCGAGGAGCTCGAACTCGATGTCGACGCCAAGCATTTCGTCTTTGAGCAGCTCGGGCTCAGCAATGAAAAACGAGATGCCATCGCTCAAGTTCGGGATGTCGCTCCCCCGCTGCATTCGCATGTCGATGATCTCGACCGAAGTACTGGGCTGCATGGCGAAGTAGTTCGGATCGAGCGAGAACGCTTCGCCGTTGAGCCCGCAGTCCGAGGCCCAGACCTGCCCAACCGCGCTACCCTCCCCCGGACCGGTGGCGCAGCCTCCAAGCAGCAGGGTAGCCAGGATGCTCGAACGCCATACGCCAAGCTCACGCGATGAAACCGCCACCGATCACCTCGTCACCACGGTATACCACCGCGGCCTGTCCAGGCGTAATCGCGCGCTGCGGCTCGGCAAAACGAACCTCAAAACCGTCGTGGGTCGGCGTGATGTCACCGATCGCACCTGGGTGACGGTATCGAATCCGAACCTCCCCCTGGAAAGTATTGGCAGGCCGACCGGCGACCCAAACCGCGTCCTTGGCGGTGAGCTGTCGGTCGTACAGCTCCTCCTCGCTTCCAACGACCACATCGTCGGTTTCCGGCATGATGCGAAGCACATAGCGTGTGCTTCCACCGCCGAGACCGAGCCCTCGTCGCTGCCCACGGGTAAAATTGGAGACTCCCTCGTGGCGCCCGAGGACCTTTCCTTTAGGGTCGATGATACTGCCGGGCTTGCTTGGGTGCCCCTCCCGTCGGATAAAATCCCCAACGCCGCCGCCGGGTACAAAGCAGAGCTCCTGGGAATCGGGTTTGTCGGCGTTGGGTACTCCGAGTCTGCGGCCGGTTTCGCGAACGGCGGGTTTCGTCAGGTCACCAAGAGGAAAGACGAGGCGCTCGAGGGTCGATTGGGGTAGCCCGAACAGGAAGTAACTTTGGTCCTTGCCGCCGTCGCGGCCTCGCAGGAGCCGTAGCCGTCCGTGCGGGGAGCGCTCGAGGCGTGCGTAGTGGCCGGTCGCGATGTGGCTTGCACCGAAGCGTTCAGCGATATCTGCCAAGTACGTGAGCTTGACCGTCCGATTGCAGCTCACGCATGGAATCGGTGTTCGCCCCGCGAGATACTCTGCGACGAATGGCTCGACCACGTGCTCGCGAAACGCCTCTCGTTCGTCGAGCACGTAGTGTGGAACCCCGAGATGCTCGCACGTGCGCCGCGCATCGTCGCGGTCTTCAGGGGCGCAGCATCGGCCGACCTGTTGGAATCCCTCCGCGTCCCACAGGTGCAGGGTCACCCCGATCAACTCGTGACCGGCTTCGTGTAGCAAGGCCGCCGCAACCGAGGAATCCACCCCTCCGCTCATGGCTACCAATATTCGTTTCGGTCTGGTCATGTCGCGAGTCTCGGTATGACCACTGAACAAATCAACCGTGGTCCATTACACTTAAAGGAAAGGTATATTGCCCAGATTACAGAGTTATTAAAATGAAGAAAATCAATATGTTACCAACAAAAACTCGAAATCACTCACGATTTCTTCGGGATGACTTCAAATTTGGTTTAGGTTTTGTGCTTTGGTTCGGGAAAGCACCCGCTGAAAAGCAAGTAATGCTTGGTCGATATCGGACTCCGTGCTCTCGATTCCTAGACTGATTCGAGCCGCCGAGCCAGCCCGCCACTGCTCATCCGGATACATGGCCAGGATTACTGCGGAAGGCTCTTGCAACCCTGAGGAGCAGGCTGCTCCGGTGGAGACGCAGATGTCCTCGAGGTCGAGCGCCGCGACGAGGATCGCGCCTTCCCATTCCGGGAAGCTCAGATTGCAGACCGTCGCGGTCCTTGGCTCCGGCGCATTGGGCACAGCTCCGAGCGCCACAAGCCGAGCCTCCAACCGGTCGCGGAGGGCTGCGATCGTAGTCTGCCGGCCGAGACGCTGCTCGGTCATCGACGCCGCCGCGCCGAAGCCGACCATGCTCAGGGTGTCCGGCGTGCCCGGCCGTCGCCCACGTTCTTGTGAGCCTCCGTCGAGCACGGTGTCGAGCTCGAGCCCACGGCGTACCCAGCAAGCCCCGGCACCGGCAGGTCCGCCGATCTTCTGGGCGGCGAATGCGACGGTGTCGGCCTCGAGCAAAGAGACGTCGACCGGTACCTTGCCGAGAGCCTGGGTCGCGTCGACAAACAACCGAGCGCCCTGCGAGCGACAGACGCGCGCGTAGTCATGCACGGGGAAGAGCGTACCCGTCTCGTGGTTGACCCATTGGATCGCTACCAACGTGTCGTCGGTCAGACGCCGTGCGAGCTCGTCGGGATCCGGAGGCGCGCCAGCCAGAACCGGCAACACCGAAACCTCGAGTCCGTCGCGTGCCAAATGGCGGACGCTCTCAGCCACCGCCGGATGCTCCACCGCGGTCGTGATGATTTTCCGGCACCCCCTTGCCAAGCCTCGGACTCCGAGATTGCAAGCCTCGGTGCCCCCAGCAGTGAGCACGACATCGGCGGGTGCCGCCCCGATCGATTGGCCGATGAGCTCGCGCGCCCTCTCGAGCAACTGGCGTGAGGCTTGTCCTGCACGGTGCGTGCTCGAGGGGTTTGCCCATGCGGTTGCCGAGGCGTTTGCCATCGCCTTGCGGACCAACTCAGGTGTTGGCGCGGCGGCGTGGTGGTCGAGATAGATCACGGCGATGCCGTCTCGGGCCGATCCGGTTTCCGGTCCACGCGAAGTTCCACGAGGGTGCCTGAGAGCTGCCTTTCGGCGACCTCTCCGGCCGGCGGGCTCGAAATCTCGATGCCGCCGCCGAGGGCTTCGCTCACCCGTCTAGCGAACGCAAGCCCGAGGCCCACGCCGCCCTGCTCTCGGGTCACGGACCCGTCGACTTGATAGAAAGGGTCCATGATTCGCGCAATGTGTTCGGGTCGCACGCCCGGGCCGCTATCGGCGACTTCAAACAACAGGTGCTGGTCTCCTTCGGGACGCACCTCGACCGCTACCTCACCGCCGATCGGCGTGAACTTGGAAGCGTTGTCGAGCACGTGAACCATCGCCCTCAGGAGCTTGTCGGGGTCGCCTTGCGCGGGAAGCGGCTCGTCCGGGACCCGCTCGACCAACGTCACGTCACGTTCTTCGAACTTGGGGCGTATCTGTGCAAGGGCGTTCGCGGCGACCTCTCGGAAGTCGTATGCGCGCGCATAGTAGTGCATCCGGCCCGTCTCCAACGAGCTGACGTCCAGCAGCGTATCGACGACGGAACGAAGGCGTTGCGTCGAGGTTTCGATCGACCCCAAGCACTTGCGCTGAAGATCGGTGAGCGGCCCGAGCTCCCCGTTGAGTAGCAGCCGGAGATAGCCGACGACCGGGGTCATCGGTGTTGCGAGCTCATGGCTCACGTTCTGGAGGAACTCCCGCCGAAGGTGGGCGACGTCTTCGAGGCGTTTGTTCGTCTCCGAAAGCTCGACGATCTTTTTCTCGAGGTGTTCGACGATCTTTTGCGTTCGCTCGCGGAGGAGCACCTCGCTTTCATCTTCCGTCCACTCGCGATGGCCCTTCAGGAACCGCTCGATCGTTTCGGCGAAATGCGCAGCGTCGATCGGTTTGGCGATGAACCCGTCGCATCCGACGGCAAGCGTGGAATCCCGATCTGCTTCGGCCGTAATCGCGACGATCGGGACATCCTTGAGGGCCGGCATGCCTCGTAGACGCAGCGTCACCTCGTATCCGTCCAGGTCCGGGATGTTGATGTCCACGAGAACCAGGTCCGGCAGCATCTCCCGGGCGAGGCGGATACCCTCGACCCCGCCTTCCGCCTCGATCACCTCGTGTCCTGCGGCTCCTAGCAGCTTCTGGACGAGGCGGCGATTGTTGGGGTCGTCCTCGATCTGCAGGACCCGAGCCATTCAATCAGGATGCTATCAGCCTCTCGCGCTTGCCGCACGTGGGGACCCTGGCTAGGGAACAGATATGGCCAAGGGATGGGTCGCACAACTACTCGATGTCGGGCTCGTGACCGAGGCGCAGGTGCGCGCGAGCCAGGCGGAGGGTACACACGTTTCCTCGCCTCAGCTCGTTCGCAATCTCATCGCTCAGGGTCTCGACGAGCGTATCCTCGCCGGCTTTTTCGTCTCGCTCGGTTTTGGGCCGATCCTCCAGGCTCGGGAGCTTGCCCGGGCTGACCTGGACTTGGTTCGTCGTCTGCCTGGTTCGGACGCGCACGAGCTATGTACGATGCCACTCCGGCCGAGCCCGGCGGGGGCGATCGTGGCCATGGCCGATCCCACCGACGAAGAGGCCGTTCGCCGGTTGGCCGAAGCTCTCGGCGGCACGATTCTGCCGACCGTCGCAAAGTTCTCCGATTTGCTGGATTCGCTCGAGCGCGCGTACCCGGGACGAGAGCGTCACCCAAGCGGGGTCCACGACACGACGGCGATAGGCACCAACCGAAGACTCGCATCTCTCGATCCCGTGCTCGCAGGGCTCGCAGCAACGGCGAGTCCGGTCTGGGATCGTGCATGGGAGCGGTCGACGGGCGGCGGCCCAAACTCGGCGCCGCCATCGTCGGTGGCCGCTCCTGAAGTCCTCGAGCCGGACCTAGTCGAACTCGGGCGCGTCACCACACGTGACGATGTGGTTCGCGCTGGTTGCGAGGCGTGTCTAGTGACGGCGCGTGGCGCTGCTTTCTTGGCGCTCCGCAAGGGCGTGTTTCGGGGCTGGGCCGGCGCGGGCGACGACATTACCAGCGCGAGCATCCGAAGCCTGTGGGTTCCCGCGACCAATCCATCGATTCTCAATGATGTGGCCCATAGTGGCGAGGTGTTTCGCGGTCCCTACGGACAGACCGCCGCCGACCACCTCCTTCGCGCGGCGCTCGGGAGCCAGGGCCGGGAAATCATCATCGCCCCGGTCCTGATCGGGACCCGGATATGCGGCTTGCTCTGTGCGACCGACCCGGGTCCAGACGCGGGGCTTATCGAGCGTGTGGCCGAGGCCATGGGGCAAGCCTTCCAGCGGCTGATCGTCTCCCAAAAATCCGAGGTCAACTCCGAACCGGTCTAGTTGAGAAAAACGGCCTCGGCAGCCGGGTCGGCCTGTTTCGCCACTCGGAGCAGTCGCCGTCGCTCCCGCAGGACACCGGAGCTGTACGTGTTCTTCTTGCAGCCCCCCGAATTGTACCAGGCGAGCCCTTGCTCGACGTCGCCGCCACATCGAGCCGTGGCCCACTGGAGGAGTCCAAGGCCCGCCTCGATCACCTCGCGCTGGCACGCGCCCGGACGGCGGCTGCACTCCTGACGATAGCGCTCGTTGTAGACGAATGGGACGGTCTTGCCCCGGTACTTGGGGTTGAGCTGTACGACCCCCCGCGCTCCTACAGGACTGACGGCAAGGGGGTTGAGGCCCGACTCTCGGACTGCGATGGCTGCAGTGAGGAACGGATCGACGCCCGCGCGGTTGCTCGCCTCGGTGATCAATCGAGCAAGCGTCGCGATGCGAGCACGGCAACCGCCGTCTGTCACACGACAATGCTGCACGTGAATCGGCTCGCCCTGACTATTTTCGCGCACGATCAGACGGGCGTCGATCGCGCGTGCAAGGGCCACCGAGGTGGGGTGATCCCCGACGGCTGACCGATAGTCAATTCTCTCGACGACTTCCTCGGATGCGTGCATGGGCGCGTTCCACGAGGGACCCGCCACTGTGTGCGAGTTCCACGCGCTAATGAGCGCAATACCGAGACTTATGAGTGCGATCCGCATGCCGGGCTCCCAATAACCATCAAGAGGCCCGGACGGTAGGGCATGGGCGTACCTTGCGCCACCCGCAGGTAATACGCCGTATCAAACGGGTTACAGTTGCTCAGGCTCGAGGCTTGGATCTGCCGGTGCCTCGGCGGCCAATTTCTCTTTATCTTCAGCGGGTTCGGATGCCTTGACGGGTTTGGGAGGCTCGCTGTCCGGCTCTTCGGAGGCCTCGCTTGCCGGCTTGCTAGCCTCGAGGGGCTCCTCGCCGGAGGTCTCTTCGCCACCTTCGTCGCGGGGAGAGCGTCGTCGCGGCCGTCGGCGGCTGCGGCGGCGTTTCGAAGCGTCCGAGTCGGTCGCTTCTTCCGATGAAGAGGCATAGGTCGCGCCGCCCAGCGAGTCGAGGAGCTCGACATCGAGGACCGCCAAGGGTAGCGAGACGCGCAGGATGCCGACTCCGACCTCCTCCATCGACCTTGCGAGGGCGTCCCCGTCGAACACGGCGCAAGGAGCCGCACCGTCGGCGTGCGCCTCTTCATGTATCCCGTCTCGGACTTGGCCGAGGGTGATCAGCCAACCGATACGCGCGTGGTCGAACTGGTGGAGTGCCCCTCGCAGTGCGACGATAGCGTCATTGGTCAGGGACTCCTTGCCACGATAGATAGTGATAGCCAATGGCGTCTCTTCGGGCCCACGCCTCAACGTGCCGGCCAAGCTGAAGTCGCCGCTTTCGGTCCGCACTCCGCGGATCGAATGAACGCCCACGGCATTGAGCCAAGTCGCGATCAGCTCGAGCAGCGCGCCGTCTGGGAAGTCGCGGAGTCGCTTGATGAAGGCTCTGCGAACGTCCTCTTGCTGGCGGTTCGCTGCGCGGATCGCATCCTGCTCGGCTTTGACTGCGTCGCTCGGGTGGTCCCACTCGAGGAGCGAGACCGAGCCATGCGATTCGCGGAACCTTCGACGCTCTCCTGAGGCCGTCCGGCGGGCGTTGTCCCCGCGGATAGCCGCGGCGAGGGTCGGAGTCAAGTCCGCTGGCGCCCCAGACAGCCTTCCCCCCGCGATCAGCGCTTCGGCCACCTGAATGAGGCTCTTTGGCCGGCGACCACGGCCCCGAAGGGCTTGTTCGATGGCATCCGCTAGGTCTCGACCGACTGCCTCTCCAGGCTGGGCAGCACGGGTCGCTCTTGCTGGGGGCTCCCGCCGTTGCCGATCTCTCGAATTTCGGGCGTCGCTGGCTGCACCTTGGTGGGGCTCATCACGCTCTCTGCGGCGTCGGGGCCGGCGTCTTCGTGGGGGCCGTTTGGCGTCACGGGAATCATCGTCGAGATTGGCGAGGATCAGCTCGTCGTCGTCATCCTCTTCCGGGAAAACGTCAGCGCCTGGGAGCTCTTGCGAGGCAAAGCTCGGCTCTTCCTGCGGCGTCTCCTCGGGCGGGATCTCCACCGGCTCTTCGGCAACTTTAGGTTCCTCGCTCGCAACGTTCGGCTCGTCTTCATCGGGCGCGGCACCCGCCAGCTCGGCGACCCCCTCGTCGGGGAGCTCCCGTAGGGCGAAGACCCCGGGCTTTACCTTGATGATCGGAGCATCGCCGCGGTCCTTCTTGACCATGGTGGCGAGCCTCGAGCTCATGGTGGTTTCGGGGGTTTTACCTACGTGCGATAGAAGATTCCGCTCGATGGCGATTTCGGTGATTTTCTTGTAATGGAGGGGCGTTCCAGTAATGCGGAGCACCTCCACGGCAGCTTCCGTGAATGTCATGTTTATTGTCGTTCCTGTCACTCCGGTGGGCGATGACGGATGGCACTGCGAGCGCTGCGACGGGGAGCGAATGATCGCTCCACCCGCGCATCGCCGCCAAACCCTGAAAGCTCAGGGCCTCCATAGGGCTGTCAGCCATGCTCGTTCGCACTCCGACCGGACAAAAGCGGTTGATGATTGAGTCTTAGGGTCCGAAGACCCCCTCCTTCCTAACGGTTACCATCGGGACCGCGGCGAGGCAATCAAACAGCCCCATCAGCCAGCCTAAATTCCTGAGGTTGCACGTTTTGCGGCACTTAGCCCCCTAACCCCAACCTAGTTGACTCGGGCCGTTGCGAGGCTCATACGGCCCGCCTGCGGATAATTGGCTCTGGCCGATCCCCGCTGTTAGCCAGATGGGCATGTGCAGCGGTCTTTCGTGTCAGGTTGGCGACGCCGTCGTGGCACGCGAGACGCGGGTCGAGAGCCACCCGATCAAGATTCGGGGTGAAGTCGGGTTGGCCCGTTCTTCGCATGACGATGCGTCGAGGAGATTCGAATGAAGGACAAGGAGATTGGCATACTGCTCGGGGGCGTGAGCGCAGAGCGCGAGATCTCGATCAAGACCGGCGAAGCCGTGTACGAGGCGCTCAAAGCGCGAGGCTATCGAGTTCAGAAGGTCTTCGTCGACGCCGACATCGATCGGGTGCTGCGACAGACCACGATCGATGTGGCGGTCATCGCCCTGCACGGCACCTACGGCGAGGACGGCTGTATCCAAGGGATGCTCGAAACCATGGGGATTCCTTACACGGGATCGGGCGTGCTTCCGAGCGCGCTGGCCATGGACAAGCTCAAGTCGAAAGAGCTCTTCCGTCTCTATAACGTGCCGACGCCCTCCTATTACGTGGTGCGCCGTGACGGCCTCGACCGCCTCGAACAGATCCACAGCTCGTTTGGCTTCCCGAGCTTCGTCAAACCGCGTTCCGGCGGTTCGAGCGTGGGTGCCGGGCCCGCGCGCAATCTCGCAGAGCTCGAAGAACGCTGCCAAGATGCGGTTCGTTTCGACGAATGGATCTTGGTGGAGCGCCTGATCCGCGGACGCGAGGTCGCGGTGGGGTTGCTCGACGGAAACGCGCTCGGTGCTATCGAAATCGAGCCGAAGGGCCGCTTCTACGACTACAAGTCGAAATACCAAGAGGGCGGAAGCCTCTACCACTTCCCTGCTCGGCTCTCGCCGACACGTTACCAAGGAGTGTTGAATCTCGCGGAGCGCGCCGTGCATTGTGTTGGTGCCACGGGGGCAACCCGAGTCGATCTGTTGGTGACGTCCGACGAAAACGAGTACGTGCTTGAGGTCAACACCCTCCCAGGGCTCACCCCGACCTCGCTCCTTCCGAAAATTGCGGCGGGAGCGGGCTACGACTTCGGCGACCTTTGTGAAGCGATCGTCGAACGGGCCGCGTTGCACTTCGGCGAGGGGTTGCTGATTGCTCCCGAGGGAGAGCGCGGAGGGAGCTCAGACTCCGTGGCGCCCATTCTGCCCGCTGAATAGACATTCTTGACAATTCCGATGCGGGAAACCATAGATCCCGTGCGATGAAGCTCTCGAACAAAGGTCGATACGGCGTCCGAGCGATCTTCGATATCGCCTTTCACAGCGGCGGGAAGGCAACCCAGATCAAAGATATCTCGCGGCGCCAGGCCATTCCCCCGCGTTTTCTTGAGCAGATCTTCCAGGACCTCAAGCGCGCCGGCCTGGTTACCTCGAAGCGCGGCCCTCGGGGCGGCTACGCGCTGGCCATGGATGCGGGGGACATTCGTGTCGGCGATATCGTGCGGGCTCTCGAAGGCCCCGTCGTGCTTGCCGGCGGGGACGAAGGGAACGGGGACGAAACGAGCCGTGTGGTGACCGAGAGTGTGTTCTCGGAGCTCTCCGAGAATATCGAGGCGTGCTTTGACGCCATTACGATCCAAGATCTGTGTGATCGAGGTGACGCGCACGGTGTTCGGCGTGCGCCGCCTCGACGGTACGTATATTCGATCTGATGTCAGCACCCGTTGTCGATAGCGTCCTCGAGCTCGTTGGCGAAACTCCGGTCGTTCGTTTGCGTGCACTCTCGCCAGAGGGTGGTGCGACCGTGTGGGGCAAGTGCGAGCATCTGAATCCAGGTGGCTCGGTGAAGGATCGCATCTGCCTGTCCATGATCGAAGCTGCCGAACGCGAGGATCGGCTTCGGCCGGGAGAGATCATCGTAGAACCGACCAGCGGCAACACGGGCATCGGTTTGGCGTTGGTCTGCGCGCGCAAGGGCTACAAGCTCGTCCTCACGATGCCCGCGAGCATGTCCCTCGAGCGCCGCGCGCTGCTCGAAGCGTACGGCGTCGAGATCGTGCTCACCGAGCCCGACCGCGTGATGGAAGGCGCCATAGAGGCTGCGCGCCGTATCGTCGAAGAACGGAACGCGTTCATGCCGGAACAGTTCTCGAATCCGGCGAACCCCGCCGTGCACAAACATACGACGGCTCCGGAGCTCTTGCGTGCGTTCGAAGGAGATTCGATCGATGTGCTGGTCGCCGCGGTCGGGACCGGAGGTACGGTGAGCGGCGTTGGCGAGGCGCTCAAGGCCCACGATTCGCGCACCCGTGTGATCGCGGTGGAGCCCTCCGCGAGCCCCGTCTTGGCGGGTGGCTCCCCCGGTCCGACCAAGATCCAGGGCCTCAACGCAGGGTTCGTTCCAGAGAACTACCATGGCGCCGTCGTCGACGAGATCATCGGCGTTTCGGATCGTGATGCGTGGGATACGAAGGTCGCGCTCGCGAAGCAAGAGGGGCTCCTGGTCGGTATCAGCGCGGGTGCGAACGTCTGGGCTGCGATTCGGGTCGCGCGCGAGCTCGAGCCCGAGCAGAACGTCGTGACGATCCTGTGCGACACTGGCGAGCGCTACTTCAGTCTTTCGGAGTACTTCGAATGAGCGCGGGGCATCGGGTTTTGGTGGTTGGCGCCGGCGGGCTCGGCTCCCCTGTGCTCCGCCTGCTCGCCGAGAGCGCCGTCGAGCACGTGACCGTCGTCGATGATGATGTCGTGGAGGAGAGCAACCTTCACCGGCAGACCTTGTATTCGGAAAATGACATCGGGCGCCCCAAGATCGAGTGCGTGAAGGAACGCCTGTTGAAGATCTCGCCGGAGCTCAGCGTCAGCTTGGTCGAGGGTCGCTTCGTCCCGTCGACGGCGACGAAGCTTCTCGCTGGACACACGCTCGTCGTCGAGGGCGCCGATAACCTCCCGACGAAGTTCTTGGTCGCGGACGCCGCCCACCTCGCCGAAATTCCAGCCGTACAAGCCGGAGCTGTCCGATGGAATGGCTGGGCCTGGTGCGCCTTCCCCGAGTCTGCATGCCTTCGCTGTCTCTTCGAGGATATTCCTCGGGATCGCGTCGAGACCTGCGCCGAGGCCGGGGTCGTCGGGCCGGTAGTTGGCGTCCTCGGGGGCCTCCAGGCGGCCCTGGTTTTTCGCCTGCTGGCGGGTGAACGTCCCGGCGGTGAGCTTTGGCACTATCACGGGCTCGAGGGTGTGCTTCGGGAGACGCGGGTGCGTCGCCGAAGCGACTGCCCACTGTGCACGGGAGAGATACAAGACCTTCGGACGGAGCGATACACGGCGGCTTGCGCGGCATGACTTCGGCTCGCATCCCTTAGGACTCAGAAAGGAACGAACATGGCTGTCACGGTACGCATTCCAACTCCACTTCGAACGTTGACCGGTGGGCAAGACGAGGTATCCGCCGACGGCGGCACGGTGGCCGAGGTCATCGAAAGCCTCGAAGCGAACCACCCCGGCATGAAGGACCGGCTCTGCGACGACAAAGGCGTTCGCCGTTTCGTCAACATCTACCACAACGATGAGGACATCCGCTTCCTCGACAACCTCCAGACCGAGCTCAAGGAGGGTGACACCCTGAGCATCGTTCCTGCCATTGCGGGAGGAGCTCAGCGTTGAGTCTCGACGCCACAGCGAGGCGTCGATACGCGCGTCAACTTCTGCTCGGCGAAATCGGCGAGGCAGGCCAAGAGCGTCTGTCTGCAGCTGTTTTTTGTCGAAGAGCCGAGAGCGATGCGGACGCGTATGCTGTGGCGGCGGAGTATCTCCGACGCGCGGGCTGCCGAGAGAGCGAAAGCGATGGCACGCCGATGCGCGCCTCCAGCGCAGATGCCGTGACGCACTTCGCCGGGAGAGCTTCACTTCGCGCGCCCGCCGCGGCCATCCTCGGCGCATTCGCCGCCGTGGAGCACCTCAAAGAAGCCCTCGGAGCTGGTGAGCCGCGCGACTTCCCGCCCGACCTCACCCTCCAACTCAAAACGGAACAGTCCCCTTTTTCCAAGGCTTGAGCCGGATGCGTTTTCGGAAGATGGAGTCGATCGTCGAGGCGGTGGGCAACACCCCACTCGTTCGTTTGCGCGCGATGGAAAAAGAGAGCCCTGGGGTGAAGATCTACCTAAAGCTCGAGTACGCGAATCCGGGTGGCTCGGTGAAAGACCGCCCTGCTCGGCAAATGATGGTCGACGCCATCGAGGACGGAAGGTTGACCAGCGACAAGATCCTCATCGACGCAACAAGCGGGAATACCGGCGTGGCCTACAGTTTGTTAGGCGCTGCCATGGGATATCGGATCGCACTGGTGATGCCGTCGAACGTTTCAAAGGCGAGGAAGGACATCATCGAGGCGTTCGGGACCGAGATCATCTACAGCGATCCGATGGAAGGTTCCGACGGGGCGATCCGAGAGGTCCGTAGGCTCGTCGCAGAAGAGCCCGACCGCTACTTCTATCCCGATCAATATTCGAACCCGTCGAACCCCCGAGCGCACTACCTCGGCACCGGCCAAGAGATCCTCGACCAAGTGGGCGATGAGATCACCCATTTTGTGGCGAGCCTTGGCACGAGCGGGACATGCATGGGCACCACGCGGCGACTTCGGGAGCACTCGCGAAAGATCGAGTGCATTGCGTTGGAGCCGGCCGAGGCGCTACATGGGCTCGAGGGGCTCAAGCACATGGGGAGCTCGATCGTACCCGAGATCTTCGACCCCAAGGTGCCCGACGAAATCCTTCCGGTGGGCACAGAGACCAGCTGGGATATGTCGGATCGACTGGCGGCGGAAGAAGGCCTCCACGTCGGGTACTCCACCGGTGCTAATGTCGCCGGCGTGCTCGAAGTCGCGAAGCGGATCGAAGAAGGCTGCATAGTGACGATCGCTTGCGACCGAGGTGACCGATACTTCGCTCCGATGAAGTGGGAGAAGCACTATGAATGGTGAGGCTTTGCCTTGGGTTTCCGGGGACCTCGAGATCGACGAGTCCGTGATGGACGAGATCGAGCAACACGCCGTCGAGTGTTACCCAAGCGAGAGCTGTGGCTTCGTGTTCGGTTCAGCCGAGGAGCCCGCCGTGCTCGATGGCATCCAGCGCGAGGAGAACGAAGCGGACAAGTACCACAAGCTCGATCCGGTCACCTTCCCTCGGACCTCGAACACCTATTTCAAAATCAACGAGCTACGAGCCGCGCGCACCTTCGAAAAGGGCCAGAGCGAGGGGCGTCCGGTGAAGGTCATCTATCACTCGCACTGCGACGCCGGAGCGTATTTCTCCGATGAAGACGCGGCGACCTTTGCCAATGACGGCCAGCTCATGTGGCCGTGTGCGTACATCGTCGTGAGCATCATGGACGGCAAAGTCGCCGAGCGGCGGCTCTGGGTGCACGTACCCGGCACGAACGGCTTCGAAGAGTCGACGCTGACGATTCGAAAGGGCTGACTCAGCTCTCGTCGTGAATCTGACGCTGGCGCTCGCGGAGCCGGGACTTCTTGCCGCGGAGGCTCCGGAGGTAGTAGAGGCGAGAGCGACGGACGTGACCGCGAGCGGTGATCTCGATCTTCTCGATCCTCGGCGAGTGCAGCGGGAAGATTCGCTCGACGCCGACGCCCGAAGAAACCTTTCGGACGGTGAAAGTGGCACCGGCGCCACCCCGGGTCCTGCGGATGACGACACCCTTGAAGATCTGGATGCGTTCCTTGTCCCCCTCCCGAATCCGGAAGTGCACATTGACCGTATCGCCCACACGGAATACGGGACGCTTGCGCATTTGCGCTCGTTCGATCGCGTCGATTTCTGGAACGCTTCCACTCATCGCTAAGCCTTCTACCAAAACGGAGCCGGGAGGTAGCACGGGCCCAAAAGGGGGTCAAATCGGGTGGTTAGACGCCGATTCCCTGCCGAACAGACGGTCTAGCGTGATTGCCGCGGCCGCGCGAACAGATAGGTGATTGTAGTCGGTCGGCCCCTGAATCGGTTCGAGAAAGACGTCCGCGCGCCGTAAAAGACGGTCGCTCAGGCCGTGGCCGGTGCCAAAGAGAAGTAGCGCTGGTCGCGGGTCCCGAGCCAACGTTGCGGCCTCCCTCTCATACGACGTTCGGTCGAGCCCGGAGCGAGCCGAAGTCACTACCAATCGAGGAGACCGCCCCTCCCTCGCCTCGATTCGGGCGATCGCATCTTCGACCGATAGGGAGATCTCGACGATCGATAGCGCTTCAGCTCGTTCCGGGAAGCGTTTCCTCCCGGAGCCTTCACACCAGTGGTCCAAGATCCGCTGAACGACCGGATGCTGTGCCTCGATGGGGCTCACGACAAAGTAACCCCGAAGCCCGTATGTCCGTGCACTCCGGGCGATGTCGTGCACGTCCAGGTTGGTGACCGAGGTGGTGATGTCCTCTCCGGCGCGATTGACGACGGGATGATGAACGAGCGCGCAATAAGCCGACGCCACTAGGTTTCCTCGTCGATCTCTCTGAGCAACAGATGATCCTCGTCTGACAGCTCTGCCGCTTCCAAGAGGTCTGGGCGGCGTTCCAATGTGCGCCGGAGGGATTCTTTGCGCCGCCAGCGTGCGATGGTGGCGTGGTTCCCCGACCGCAGAACGTCGGGGACTCGTTGTCCTCGGAAGACCTCGGGTCGCGTGTATTGGGGGTATTCGAGGAGGCCGTCCGCGTAAGACTCGTCTGCCGCCGATTGCTCGTTCCCGAGGACTCCGGGTAACAAGCGGGCTGTGGCCTCGATCACTGCGACCGCCGCCATTTCTCCCCCGAGCAGGACGAAGTCGCCGAGCGAGATCTCTTCGTCGATCAACGACCGGATGCGCTCATCGAATCCTTCGTAGCGTCCGCAGATCAGAGTCATCGTCTCGAGCTTGGAGAAACCCTGTGCGTGCGACTGCGAAAAAGGTGCTCCCTGCGGTGTGAGCAATACCCGGTGTGTTGGGGCACCTCCGCGCTCTGCATCTAGGTAGTCGAGCGTCTCGGCGAACGGCCCGGGCTTCAAGACCATCCCGCTCCCGCCACCATACGGAGCGTCGTCGACCGTGCGATGCTTGTCGCGGGCGAACTGCCGCGGTGTGATCGTCACTACCTCGATCGTACCGGCGTCCTTAGCCTTGCCGAGAAGACCGAGGTCCAACACATCGAAGAGCTCTGGGAACAGGGTGACGACTTCGAACCGCATCAGCGTCCCTTCTGTAGAGGGATGTCATCCAAAGCCTTGAGGTGCACCTTGCCGCCCTCGACATCGACTCGCTCGAGCCATTCGGGGAGCATGGGGACCTCCAGGAAACCCTTTTCGGTTTTGATTTTCAGGCACTCGACGCTCGGGTAGTCTAGAACCTCGACGACTTCGCCCACCGTACGTTCGCCTTCGTACACCTGAAGCCCGATCAAGTCGGCGTGGTAGTATTCGCCTTCTTCGAGCTCGGGAAGCGCCTCACGTGGAACGCATAGGGTCAAGCCGCGCAGTGCGTCCGCATCTTCATGCGATTCCACCCCGTCGAGGCGCATCAACAAGGCCTTTGGGCCGCGGCGCGTCGAAATTACCTTCACGAGCGACGGTGCCTCGCCCTCCTCGCCCAGTACGAACACCTCCGCGAGCTCTTCGAGGAGGGTTGAGTCCGGGTTGAACAGGTGCACGCGCACTTCGCCGCCGACGCCATGGGGCCGCGCGATCACACCAAGCTCGATCCAGGAAATCAGGTCCACAGCCTCTGTCACAGAGGTCTTTCATACCAAATTGGCGAGGTGCAGCCATCGCCGACGCGGGGGTTGGGCCTCGGACACCACGCGGAACTCTACATCCTTCAGCCTCGCTCGAAAACGCGTTCGCGAAAAGGCTTTCCTAGTTGGAAGGCCTAGGTCGGGACACGCGCCAACGCTAGGCGCCGCCGCCTCCGCGGCCCGCCCGCCACTTCTTGCCCCGGCTTGCCTGAGGGGAGCTTTTCCGACAAAAACGCGGTCGTTACCCTTCTTTGGGAGACAAACGGTCCCGAGACCCCAGCTGGCCGCACCGAGGTGTACCGACTCTGGAGTGAAGACCTCGCGGGTCTGCGCGCCGATTTCGATACGCAGCCAAACCTCGCTTACTACCTTCCGTACTATCGAACGACCAACAACAGCCACTGCCTCACGATCGGCATCCGATGGCGCACTCTTGCCAAGAACCCCGAGCCGGGTGAAGGTAAGGCCGATGCGAATCGGCACCCCCAGCCTGGTCTTGTGCCTCTCTGTCGCCGCTTGTGCGCAGGACACCGGTGAGGCGGGGATCACGCCGACGTTGACCTACACATTCGAGCCGATCGCGGTGGGATCAGGCGAGGAGGTCTCCGGGGTGTGCCAGAGCTGGACCCTCAACAACACCGAGACGCTCTACGTCTCGAAGATACGCCAACGAAACGGCGGCGCGTGGCACCACTCGAACTGGTCCTTCGTCCCGGAGGACTTCTACGGTCCGGAGGGAACTTGGAATTGCGACGACCGGGGATTTCACGAAGTGGGTGCGGGATTGGCGGGCGGCGCCTTCTTTGCGCAATCGACCCAGACGCTCGTGGAGTTGCAGGCATTCCCGGAGGGCGCGGTGCTCGAGATCCCTCCGAGACATCAAATCGTCGGTGGGGTGCATCTATTGAACGTGTCGGCAACCCCGATGAACACCGCCCTCACCTTCGATATCGAGACGATCCCCGAAGAGGACGTGCGAGTTAAGTTGCGCCCGATCACCTTCGAGAATACCCACCTCGACATCGAGCCCCAGGCGGAGTCTCGATATGGGATGACGTGCAATTTGAAGAACGCGTTCGAGAACGCGCTCGGCACGCCGCCTGACTACAATATCTATTATGTCCTCGCGCACTATCACGAATGGGGGAACTACTTCCGGCTCAGCTTCGTCGACGACGAGGGCGGCGATCGGACGATCTTCGAGCTCCAGAGTTCGGTTGGAGAACCGCTCGGCATTACCCTAGACCCTCCGATCAACTCGCAAGGCGCCTCGAGCCTGCGCGTCGAGTGTGGCTATCTAAATAACACCGACCGTCGGCTCGAGTACGGACTTGGTGGAAAAGAGATGTGCGTGTTCCTCGCGTACACCGACGCTGACATCAAGATCGGCGCCACCTCCGTAAGTAACACGGCTATGGATCCGAACGAAGACGGCGTCTTCATGAACGAGACTACCTGCAGTCCCGTCCTGGCGGTACCGGCAAACTAGCCGTCCCCGGCGCCAAAGGGATTCGACCTCCACATGCGCACGCCGAGGAGGAATGGAATCAGCACGTAAGGCCCGTTGAACGCCCAGAAAACGAGTGGGTTACCCGGCCGCGGCCCGATCCAATACTCCCACACGAAGAACTCGATCGCTCCGTGGAGCATCGCACCCACGTAGAGGAGAGCCGGAACGCGAATCCAGCTCTTTCCTTTGATGAGGGCGTAAACCAGTACCAAATAGAACGGCCCGAACACGAGGCCGGAGATGCCGCTGTTGACGCGTGAATACGCGTGCCCTGCGGCTAGGTAGGAGTCGCCTGCCACTTCGATGTACCAGCGGTTCGCGCGGGCCCAGAAGGCGTCACCTTCGAGCAACCCAAGTGCGTGCCAGGCATCCGAAAAGAACGAAGAGAACGCGAAGAACGAAAACGCCAACACGAAAAACCAGTCGCGCGGTCGCGAGCTCAGCGGGCTACCATTGCTTGATTGAGTCATGTGGTCTCCGACTAGTCGATCGCGACGAAAACAAAAATGAAAAGCGGTCTTAGACGTGACATGTACAACTCCAATGGGCTGGGCTTGATCCGTTCTGATGGCGGCGCCTACTCGAGGATGTCGAGGATGGCGCGCTTGTGGAGCCGAGCAGAGGTGGCGGTGAGCAGGGTTCGCATCGCTCGC
>Ga0255057_10000360_pt1 | contig 25777 bp, 22 predicted proteins | sample Cases_109_6_MG_FD_189022 | JGI IMG/M metagenome (GOLD analysis project Ga0255057, IMG submission 189022) | Seawater microbial communities from Amundsen Gulf, Northwest Territories, Canada - Cases_109_6 | ecosystem: Environmental > Aquatic > Marine > Gulf | place: Canada: Northwest Territories... | reverse complement strand
AGTCTTGCCCATGTCGTTTCCATCGTCGTGTCGACGGCCTGCCATGATCGGAGATCCGGCGGCAAGCTGCCAGCGCTATCACGAAGCGTCTATCATGGGCCGGGTTTGATTCTGATCGGGGGGGGGCGGCGGCGCGTCGGCGCGCGGCAGGCCCGTGAGCTCTACCAATTGACCCACGAGGCCGTGGCCCTGGTGCGCCGGCGCGTCGCATGGGCGTGGTACGGACTGCGGGAGCGTTTGACCAGGCTCCGGCAATCGTCATGACGGCGGTCATGCCAACGCCGATGGCAGGCGTAGCCCGACCGATTGGTCACGTCCAGATTCGTGGTACGCCCGCGGGGATCGTGGCAAGCATCCGATAGACGCCACCTCCGGCTCGGGCGAGTTCTTCGACGCTGACTTCTGCATTGTTCCGGCGACCCAACAGCACGGCCTCGTCCCCGGCCTTCGCTGATTCCATGGCGGTTACGTCCACCAGGGTCGTATTGGCGCTGAGAGCGAGCACCGGGCAGCGGTGATCGCCTATCAGTATGCAGCTTTGTTGTTCCGGGGATCCTGAGTAACCGTCGGACCAACCGACCATCAAGGACGCCACGCGGGTATCCACGGCGAGCGGCAATTGCTCTCCGTAACCCACTTGCCCGCCGGCCGCCACCGTCTTCACACTGGCTATGCGCGTCTTCCACGTGACCACGGATCTCAGATCCGCGCTGGCGACCCGGTGCGCATCCATTCTCGACATTTCGCTGGGCGGGAAGCCCAGCAGCATGACGCCCGGGCGCACGACGTCCAGACAGCTCTCGGGCATGGTCAGAATGCCGTGGCTGGATGCAAGACTCCAGGCGGCGTCGAAAGCGGCCGGCAGTTGCTGGCGCAGCGCGAGTAAGCGCGCGAGCTGCTGCCTGTCGCGGTCACGATCCTCGGTCAAAGTGCTGTAGATGCCCGTGATGTCCAGGGGCGTGTCGCGCACGACGCCATCGATGAATTGCGCGGCTCCCTCGATCGGCACGCCCAGCCTGCTGAGGCCCGTGTCTACCTTTACCCAGATCCGTAATCGCGTGCCGGTTTCGCGGGCAATCGCGCTCAGGATCGACACACCGTTTTCGGAGAACACCGTGAGCGTCAGGTTGAGGTGCCGAATCGCCTCTGCATCGCTGCGGTCGAAGTAGGTGAGACACAGAATGTCCCCGCCGATGCCGGCTTCGCGTAGCGCAACAGCTTCATCCACGGTGGCAACCGCAAAGCGGTTCACTCCGCCGTCCTGGAGAACGCGGGCCATGCCGGTGGCCCCGGCGCCATAGGCATTAGCCTTGACCACCGCCATTACCTGCGCGGGCTCCACCAGGCGTCTGACGCCAGCCAGGTTGTGGTGAAGTGCCGAGCGGCTCAGCTCCAGCCAGCCGCCGTATTCTCTTGTCCTGGTCACTGTCGGTTTGATCGGATCTGCGGTTAAGCTATGCGCGCCCTGCATATTCCCCTGCCAAGGTGAGCGTGAATCATGCGAATCTACTTCAGCCGTCGGCACCACGTCCACGCACCGGACGCCGTGCGCCGGGCGGGGCACTGATATGGGATTTTCTCTGCTGCCCGAATGGGCGTCGCTGAGCGTGTTCATGGTCGCGGCTCTGGCGGTGGGGATCTCGCCGGGACCGGGTATGCTTTATGCGGTCGCTCGCGGTATCGGGCAGGGCAGTGGCGCCGCGTTCGTATCGGTATTGGGTCTCTCCACCGGATCATTCATCAACTGTCTGATCGCCGCTCTCGGCATGTCGGCAGTACTCGCGGCGTCGACACTCGCCTACGACATCGTGCGCTACCTGGGCGCCGCTTACCTTTGCTACCTGGCCTACCGGATCCTGCGCACGCGCAACGACGAAATCGCCGTCGGCAAGCTTCGCACCGAAGGCCTGAGCCGCATCTACGTGCAAGGCATCGTCACCAACATCGTCAACCCGAAGTCGGCGTTGTTCTACTTATCCTTCGTGCCACAGTTCATCGACCCGGCCCGCGGCAGTCCCTTCATGCAGTTCATCCTGCTGGGATTGATATTCAACGTCGGCGGCAACACCGTCAATCTTCTGGTGGCGCTGTTCTTCGGTCGCATCGGCGATTGGTTGTCCACGCATCCGCGCGTGTGGCAGTACCAGCGCTGGTTCACCGCTTCGGTGTTGGGCGGGCTCGCCTTGCACCTGGCGCTGTCGACCAGACGCTGAGGTCTTCTCAATCGGTGGTCAACGGTGAGGTTTATTCAGCGAAGCTTCTGCGATTGCTGCGTATTTCCGCGTGGCGCTCTATGGCCAGTTCGATGAGCTTGTCGATGAGCTCGGGATAGGGGATCCCGGACGCCTCCCAGAGCTTCGGATACATGCTGACGGTGGTGAAGCCGGGCATGGTGTTCACTTCCGAGAGGTAAATTTCCAAGGTCTCCCCGTCTATCAGGAAGTCCACCCGCGCGAGTCCCGCACAATCCAGGGCCAGAAAAGCTTCCACGGCGGTCTCTCGAATGCGATTTGCGACCGATTCGGGCAGATCCGCCGGAATGATCAGCCGGGTCGCTTCGTCCAGGTACTTGGACTCGTAGTCGTAGAACTCGTGGCTGGGAAGAATCTCTCCCGCTACCGATGCCACCGGCTCGTCGTTGCCCATGACCGAGACCTCGATCTCACGGACATGCTCGACCGCCGCTTCCACCACCAGCTTACGGTCGTAACGGGCCGCCTCGTCCATGGCCGGACCCAGCTCACTTTCGTCGTGGACCTTGGAGATCCCGACGCTGGAGCCGAGATTGGCGGGTTTCACGAACCAGGGATACGCAAAGGCGGCCTCGCACTCGGCCTGCACGGCTTGGGCGTCGTCCTGCCAGTGCTTGCGCAGGAATATGCGGTAGGGGGTGATGTTTAACCGCCGTTGCAGGAACAGCGCCTTCATGGCGGCTTTGTCCATGCCCACGGCAGATCCCAGCACACCGGATCCTACATAGGGGATGTCCGCGAGCTCCAACAGCCCCTGCACCGTGCCGTCCTCGCCCAGCGGCCCGTGCATGACGGGAAAAACCACGTCCAGGGGCTTTTGCGGGCCTCCCGCGCCACCGGCTCCGTTGTCCAGGGGCACCAGTGACTGATCCTCCGGGTGGGGCAGCAGCGCGACGCGCTCGCCTTGCAATACCAGGGTCCGGGCGGATCCTTCCAGGGCACCGGCATCCAAGCGCCGCCATTCACCGGCTTTGCTGACGCCGATGGGAACCAGCTCGTACTTGTCCCGGTCCATGGCCTGCATGACCGACAACGCCGAACGCACCGACACTTCGTGCTCCGCCGAGCGTCCGCCGAACACGATACCGACGCGTAGTCGTTTCTTTGCCAACGCCACACCCTCGTCTGCTGGTCTTACAAGCGTGGTCGGTGAAAGTGGCGAAATTCTGGCCGATCACCGTCCAATCGTGACTGTAGACCAGTATCGATGGATCAGCGCGATTCGGGCATGCGGGGCAACACCATGGGCGCCACCTCTAGACTGGAATGTTCGACAATTCGGCGTATTCTAGCGGGGATTACGAGATCTCATGGAGGCTGAGCTATGAGGCACCGTCTTCCTTCCGCTGCGTTTGCTATCGGGATTTCACTTACCTTTACGGTGCCCGCCGAGGAACAACGAGCACCGCTGTCAACGTTCAAAGATTGCGATCTTTGCCCTGAGATGGTGGTGATTCCGGCCGGGGATTTCCTGATGGGCTCGAATGGTGGACGCTATGATGAAAAACCGGTGCATCGGGTGACGATCGCCAAGCCCTTCGCGGTCGGTAAATACGAAGTGATGTGGGACGAGTGGGAGGCCTGTGTGGCGGAAGCCATTTGCGACAATGGTCCTGTGACCAAAGCCGGTGGCGACAATGGTTGGGGCAAGGGCCGCCGGCCGGTGATCGAGGTGTCGTGGCATGATGCCAAGAAATACGCCGCCTGGCTCAATTCCAAAGTACCTGGTAAACCCTACCGCCTCTTGAGTGAGGTCGAGTGGGAGTATGCGGCGCGCGCGGGCACGACGACCCAGTATCATTGGGGCGACACATTCGATTTATCAAAAGCAAATAACGGCAATAAGATGGTCCCAGTCGGCCAGTACGCTCCGAACAGCTTTGGCCTCTATGACATGCATGGCAACGTCTTGGAATGGGTGCAGGACTGTTACAAGGAAAGCTACGACGGTGCGCCGACGGATGGACGATCGGTTTCAGATACACCTGATTGTCTCCGTGTTCTTCGCAGCGGTGCCTGGAGCTACGGTCCTCGGGTTCTCCGCGCCGCGAACCGCTACGCGACCGCACCCGTCGACCGCATGAATGCTGTCGGTTTCCGTGTTGCCAGAATGCTCTGAATATCCACCACGCTCTGATTTTCTGATCCTCACCCGCCCCCTGGGTCTGCGGCTGCCCCTGCCTTTTTTACGTTTATTTCCTAATACGCGACCGCTCATCGGGCGCACGACCAGCCCGCCTAAAGTTTGACGATTGGGGCCCGACAATATTCTTACTGCCGGCTGATCCTCATGAAACTTCAACTACGAACATCGCACGTTCTGGTGATTGCGTGTCTGCCGCTGCTCGGCGACTGCGCCGTGGCGGAAAGGCTGCTCACGTGAATTCGATTACCAGGATGTTGCTTCCCGCTGCCCTCGCGGGCGCGTGGTTGATGGCCGGACCGGCTCATGCGGTGGAGGTAAATCCGACGGTATCGGACACCACCGCCGTTGCGTTCACGGGTGGGCAGGTGCCCGATCCCGTCACATTTCTAGGCTTCAACTTCGCCGACTCCGGAGAGGTCCAGCTGGCCGACGCAATCGCGGCCGCAACCGTGACGAGCATACCCAATGGCGGGGCCGAGACTGCGGACGGTGCAGCTCAGGTGAGCGTCGATCTGGTCAATATCAACAACAGCCTCTTCCGAGCCAGGAGCGAGGTATCCACCGCCTCTCCTCCGGCCGTACCGACGCCCCCTCCCTTCAATTTCCTTATGCAGGACCAATCGCTCGCTGCCATGACCGCGACCCTGTCGACCGACGGTCTCGTAGGGCCTGGGGAGACGGCCATGGTGAACCTGGTGCTGAACGTTTCCGGGACGCTCGTCTACACCGACCCGTCGGGGACGGCAGCGGCAAATGTGCTCGTGGATCCCTTTGACCCGACCAACACGGAAATTGCCCACGACATGTCAGCCAACGTCTCGGCGTTGCTGTTGATAGCGGATGTACTTCAAGTGACCGACGACATCTTGCTTGCAGTCGACTTCAACAATCTCCCCGTTGCATCGCTGTTCAACGGCAGCGTCACCCTGGCGTCGAAAGTGGGCGGCGGAGCGCCTGACCTGACCCGGGAGGGGGACTGGGCGGATACGGCGCTGGACGGTGATTTCGTGATGAATGGTGCGTGCACGGCGTTCTCCTGCGAGTTCGATATCAACACCACCATCACCCTCAACGACGTGCAGTCGATGGGCTTCGGACAGACATTCGAGGTCGGTCTGATTCTCTTTACTTCGGTCGATGGTATCAGCGACAACACCAACGGTGGCCGAAGGCTGGAATCGAATTTCTTCGACACCGCCAACTTCCAAGTAACGTTGGACGTGGACGTGGACACCGACGGGGACGGGATCGGCAACAATGCCGACCCCGACGACGACAACGACAGTGTGCCAGACAATTCGGACAATTGTCCGCTCCTTGCCAACCCCGGTCAGGAGAACAACGATGGCGACGCCGAAGGTGATGTCTGTGATGCCGACGACGACAATGACGGGGTGCCGGATGGTGCCGACGCCTTTCCGCTGAGCGCCAGCGAGTCGGTCGATACCGATGGCGACGGCATCGGCAACAACGCCGATCTCGACGACGACGACGACGGCTTGCCGGACGGGTTCGAGTCCGACAACGGCCTCGATCCCTTGGACGGCAGCGACGCCGGCGCCGATCCGGATGGCGACACCTTCAGCACCCTCGACGAGTTCCTGGCCGGCAGCGATCCATTGGACGCGGGCTCGACGCCACTCTCCGGCGGCGCCGCGTTCGTGCAGGATGATCTGACCGGCTTCTGGCACAGCTACGCCTACTTCGACAACGCCACCGGCGGCAACGATCCCGGGTGGGACATCTGCAGCCCCCGGTTCGACCCGGCCGGCGCCATCGTGAGCGGCGGCTGCGTCGACGCGGACGACGTCCCAGCCGTGCTGAGCGGCAGCGCAGCTCTCACGGGCAACGGTGCGTTCGTCCCGGCCGGGCAGTGGATGGAGGGCGTCGGCGCCTCGTACTACCATCTCGATACCGGCAAGAGTGTGCTCGCCGGTGTCGTCACCAGTAGTGGCGGCGGCGATGAATTTCCCACCCTCGACCTCGCGATCAAAGAAGGCAGCGGCTACCAGCAGGACGACCTGACGGGCACCTGGCACCGGTACCGTTATAGCGATCATGAGGGCTTCACCAGTGAGCCGCGCTGGACCTACGGTCGGGTGACTTTCGATGCCACCGGCCTCATCAGCGACAGCGCCGTCTTCGGCAGCACCGCACCGGGCACGTCGTTGGTGCCATGGGACGGCAGCGCGACGATCGCGCCCGATGGCGAGGTGCTGCCCGCGGGCGATTGGATATCGAGCCACACGGCTTTCAGCCTGAGCATGGACGCGGGCAAGTCCGTGGTGGCGGGGGTGGCCACCCGCGACGAGTCGGGCGCCGTGCTCCAGGACCACCAGCTGTGGGTCAAGCAGGGCAGCGCCTACGCCCAGGGGGATCTGGAAGGCACCTGGTACCTGTACGGCTTCGCCGACAGCAGCAGCGGCACCCAGATGCCGGAGTGGACCCGGCACACGCTGGTGCTCGACGCCACGGGCGCGGTGGTCGACGGCAGCGGCGTGGACAGCGAGGGGACACTCCAGCCCCACGGGGGCATGCTCACTCTCGGTGCTGATGGGCAGGTGACGCTGAGCGGTGCCTTGGCGGCGAACCTGGTCTTCCAGGACCTTCGTATGGACGCGGGGCAGACGGTCATCGCCGGTGTGCTGAGCGTGGACGTGGACGGGGAGCCCTTCGAGAGGCTGGTGGTGGCGGTCAAATCGGGCAGTGCGCGGCCGGAGATCTTGAGTCCGATCCCGGGCAGTGTGCTACCGGTTGCCAGCGTCACCTGGCAATGGACCGACAACGGCAATCTCGTGACCGAGTGGTGGCTGACTGTCGGGACCAGCGTTGGCGGGAGCGATCTGTACAACAGCGACTCCCTCGCCGCTGTTTCCCGAGAGCACACGGTGAGCGGTCTACCAACGGCGGGCGAGACTCTGTTTGTCCGCTTGCTGTACAAAGAGGATGGCCTGTGGCTGTCCAGCGACGTGCAGTACACGGCGTTCACCGGGACCGGGCCGGCGCCCACGCCGCCGCCCCCTGACCCCACGCCTGTGCCGCCGCCGCCCACGCCGACGCCACCTCCCACTCCCGCGCCGGCCCCTTCGCCCATCGCCACGCCGGATTCGGAAGCCACGGCTCCGTCGCTTACCAGCGGCGCATCCGCGTCGCAAAGCGATAGCGAGGACGTCACCTCGGCACCGGATCTGTCCACCTGGGGCTTGTTGGCCATGGTCCTCGGGATCTGGTTCATGGTGGGCCTCGACGCGCGGCGGCGCGCCGCCGGTCGATAGGCGCATGGAGCACCCGACAACATCGAGCACGACCCGTCTCGCCATGGGCTTGGCGGGCGTGGTCGGGGTGCTCCTGGTCATGGAGCTCGCTCCCGATCTGCAACGACTGCTCGATCCGGTGAACCTGCTGCTGGCGCAGGCCGTCGAGATCCTCGTGACACGGATGGACATGGCGGTGACGCGAAGCGGGACGGTGCTCATGCATCCCGACGGCTTCGGCTATCGCATCGACTACGTGTGTTCGGGATTCCGGCCCTTCGTTTTGATAGCGATAACGATACTGTTCGTGCGGGCCACCTGGGCCCAGCGCATCGCCGGTATTCTCATCGCTTTGGTCGGCATCGAGGCAATTAATGTCGGCCGTCTGGTTCACCTGTACTGGCTGGGCGTGCACTGGCCGGAGGCGTTCTTCGTCGCCCACCGTGTCGTCTGGAACGTCGTCGCGGTGCTCGCGGTGCTTGCCTATCTGGGCGCCTGGCTGGCCTTGAGAGGTAGCCCCGTCGGTTCAGTCTTGTCTTGGATGTTGAAGCCGCCGTCGCTTACGTCGAACGAATCCGGCGCGATCGTCTCGGGAGCCCGGTAGCGATCTTCGGGCACAATGGCGGTGGCGGTCACTTCGATTAACAGGTCCTGCTCTACCAGGGCCGCCACTTGAACGAGCGTGCTTACCGGGTATGGCGGCGAAAAGAACTCGGTGCGCACCTCGTGTATGTCCCGAAGACCGTCGGGCGTCGTCACGTAGGTGACGATGGACACCACGTCGTCCATCTCGCCGCCGACAGTCCCATGGAGTTGCACCCGAAGGCCCGCCAGACGCCGGGTGGTTGAAACGCTGTTTTCATGCTTTCTTCCCCGTGTTCCCGCGGGAACATTTCCTCGAAATTACTTTAAGTGATGCTTCGCATTGTGAGTATCCTTCTACGACTTCATGCAGGCCTCCTCCAGGTGACGTCGAATGTGATCGTTGACCTGCTCCGGATCCTCCCACATGGGAAAGCCTCCCGCGCCGGGAATACGCACGCGCCGCACCCGCGGCAGTCTCCGCTCCAGCTCGTCGGCGGCGTGCAGGAAGTCTTCGACGTCGTGCTCCCCATTGATGATCAGCACCGGGCAGCGGATCGAATCCAGCCTATCCAGTAGCGGCGCCACCGGTCGTGCCGGGGTCGCGGCCAGCCACGGCCGCCCGGAAAATTCCGAGATCATGATCCAATGCTCGTGGGCGCGGCAGCGCTGGGGATTTTTTCTGATGCTCTCGAACCAGGGCCCGCGCTCGAACCATTCGGCGCGTGCCGCTTCGATACCACCGCCGCAGGCCGTGGCACGAGCGCGATCGAACGCCTCGGTCACGGAGGGGAGGTCGACCCCCGGGATCGGTGCACTTTCCAGCGCCAGGCTCTGGAATCTCTGCCCATGGTGACTGGCGAGGATGAGCGCCGCCGCCGATCCCGTGTGCGAGGCCAGATAATGGGTTTCGTCGACGCCAGCGGCATCCATGGCCGCGAGAACGCTCACCGCATACTCTTCGAAGCCGTATGGCCCGGGCAATGCAGCGGATTGCCCGTGACCGGGCAGGTCGATGAGCAGCAGGCGATAGTCCTGTTGAAAGGCCTGCACCTGGGATGAGAAATAACGCTGGTCGTGACTCGCGCCGTGCACCATGGTGATCCACGGCGCCGATTCCAGCTCGGTGACATCGACGATAGTGCTGTATGGCGGCTGCAATTTCATTTGTCAGCCATTCTGACGGACAATGGGCGCGTGTAGAACCCGTCAAGCGTAACCCCGGCTTTGCAGCGCGCAAGCGAAGAGGAAGAACAATGAACGGCGCCGAGAGCCTGGTCAGGACCCTGGTGAACGCCGGGGTCGAGATCTGCTTCACCAACCCCGGCACCTCCGAGATGCACTTCGTGGCGGCTCTGGACCGCGTGCCCGGGATGCGCTGCGTGCTGGGGCTGTTCGAGGGCGTGGTCACCGGCGCCGCCGACGGTTATGGGCGCATGAAGGACAAGCCCGCCTCGACGCTTCTGCACCTGGGCCCGGGGCTCGGCAACGGGCTCGCCAATCTGCACAACGCGCGCAAGGCGCAGACCCCCATCGTGAATATCGTCGGAGATCATGCCACCTATCACGTGGAGTACGACGCCCCGCTCACCGCCGACGTGGAGGGGATCGCCTGGCCGGTGTCCGCGTGGGTGCGTACCTCCAGGGACGCGCACAGCGTCGCCGGAGATGGCGCCGAGGCGGTGGCGGCGGCGCGCACGCGCCCGGGGCAGGTGGCGACGCTGATCCTGCCGGCAAACACAGCCTGGGAGAAATCCGATGGTCCGGCCACCACGGCACCGGTGCCGGAAGCGCCCCGGGTGGCGGAGGAAAGGGTTAAATCGGTTGCTGCGGTGCTGCGATCGGTTGAGCCCACGGTCATTCTCATGACCGGGCACGCGCTCCGTCCCCACGGCCTCGAGGTGGGCGGCGCTATTGCCACGGCCACCGGCGCGCGCCTCATCGGTCAGATGTCGAACGCGCGTCTGGCGCGCGGCGCCGGGCGGGTCAGCATCGAGCGCGTGCCTTATCCGGTGGATCAGGCGATTGCGATGCTCGAAGGTGTCAAGAACATCGTGCTGGTGGGGGCCAGGGCGCCGGTGGCTTTTTTTGCCTACCCCGACAAGCCGAGCCTGCTGTGGCCGCAGGACTGCGCCGTGCATACCCTGGCCGAAGCCCACGAGGACACGGTGCACGCTCTCGAGTGGCTTGCCGACGAGCTGGGCGCGCGCTTGAGCGGCGCCGTGCTGCAGAGTTTGGAACGATCTCCATTGCCAGCCGACGGTCCGCTGGACATCGATGCGATCGCCTGCGCCGTGGGCGCCCTGCTGCCGGAGAGCGCCATCGTCGCCGACGAGGCCATCGGCTCCGGGCGCAGCATGCATCCCTTTACCGTCGGATCGCCGCCCCACGATTGGTTGCAGATCTGCGGTGGCGCCATCGGACTCGGCTTGCCCATGGCCACCGGCGCGGCGCTGGCCTGTCCCCATCGCAAGGTCATCGGACTGCAGGCCGATGGCAGCGCCATGTACACGGTGCAGGCGCTATGGACCCAGGCCCGCGAGGGTCTGGACGTCACGACGGTGCTGTTTGCCAACCGTGCCTACGCGAGCTTGAAGCACGAGCTCTTCAACGTCGGCGCGCACAATCCCGGGCGCACGGCCCTCGATATGCTAGAGATCGGGCGGCCAGATCTCGACTGGGTGGCGCTCGCCCGCGGCATGGGCGTGGAAGCGGGGCGCGCGACCACCAATGCCGAGTTCGTTCGCGAGCTGCGCGCCGGGCTCGCCAGCGAAGGGCCTTATCTGATCGAAGCGGTGATTTGACGAATCCATTGTCCCAGGAGCGAGCTTGATGCCGGATACGCGCCTTGACGTCGATTTCTGTCGAAGCTTTTTTCCACCGCTGTCGAGTGGTGAAGTGTATTTCGAGAACGCCGGCGGATCCTACGCGCCGCGTCAAGTTATCGATGCGCTCGATGCATACATGCGCGAATGCCAGTGTCAGCCCGGTTGGCAATTCGCGTCGTCGCGCAGTGCTCGCGAGCGCCTGGACCGCGCGCAAGCTCTGATGGCGGAGGCCATCAATGCGGATTGCGATGAGATCGTCATTGGTCCATCCACCACGCTCAATGTGTACGTGCTCGCACACGCGCTGGCGCCCCTGCTCGCGCCGGGCTCTGAGATCGTCGTCACCAACCAGGATCACGAGGCCAACGGCGGTGCCTGGCGGCGCTTGGCGGACTCGGGCGTAGAAGTGCGCGAGTGGCGCATCGATGCGCGCAGCGGTGATCTCGACTTGGAGCAGCTCGACGATCTGCTCTGCGAGCGTACCCGGCTCGTTTGTTTCCCCCACGTGTCGAACATCGTCGGCTCGGTGAACGATGTCCGGGCCATTACCGCCAAAGCCCACGCGGTGGGCGCGATGGTGTGCGTCGACGGCGTCGCCACCGTCGCCCATCAGCTGCCGGACGTGAAGGCTCTGGATGCAGACTTCTATCTCTTCAGTGTTTACAAGATGTACGGGCCGCATCTCGGCGTCATGTATGCGAAGCGCGAGCACATCGAAGCGGTCAGCAATCAGAATCACTTTTTCTACGAAGGCAATGTTCCCGAGATGCTTCACCCCGGCGGGCTCAGCTATGAGTCCGCGGCGTCCATGGCGGGCATCGTCGACTATCTCGAAACTCTTTACGCCCATCATTTCGGCGCCGAGGACAACAATCTCAGAACGCGACTTCACAAGGTCTATGAGTTGTTCCAGAAGCACGAAGCCTCGCTCATGGCGCGGGTGCTCGATTATCTTTCCGGGCGTCCGGACATACGACTCATCGGTCGCGACTCCAGTGAACCAAGCATGAGGGCGGCAACATTCTCCGTCACCGTGGCGGGGCGTGATCCTGCGGACGTCGCATCACGGTTGGCGGAGCAGGGTGTTTGTGTGGGGCATGGTCATTTTTACGGCTATCGTTGCGTGGATGCTCTTGGTATCGACCCGGCGCAGGGCGTGTTGCGTTTCTCCATGGTGCACTACAACACTTTGGATGAGGTAGAGAAATTGGTGGTTGCGCTCGACGCCATCGCTTAGACGGTAACTCGATGAAAAGGAGATTTCCGTGATACGAGCGACAGCTTTGGTTGCAACGGTACTGGCGATTTCGATTGTGGGTTGTGCCGACACGACGCGAGATAGCAAAGTTCACTATTCGGGTTTTCTCGGCGAATACTCGAGTCTCGTAAAAGGCGACGACAAGCAGGCCGAGCGCAGGTACCTGCGGCCGGACGTGGACTGGGGATCCTACGACAGAGTTCTGCTTGATCCCGTCATGCTGTGGAGGGGCGACAAGTCCCGGCGCGACGGTGTTTCTTCCCACGATGCGCAGGTGATGATGGATTACTTCTACCAGGTCATCTACAAGGATTTGGAAGAGCAGGGACTCGACATGGTGACTTCGCCGATGCCGGATACGCTGCGGGTCCAAGTGGCACTTACCAAGCTCAAAGAATCCCATGTGGTGCTGGACGTCGTCTCTACGGTGGTGCCGGTGGGCCTGGTGCTGTCGGGGCTGGACAAGGCGATCACGGGAAAGCCGGCATTCGTCGGCGAAGCGGAGATCGAGTACAAGGTGAAGGATGCGGTTAGCGGCGAGCTGCTGGCGGCCGGTGTCGACCATCGTGTCGGCGGCAAATTCCTGCAGGCTTCACACTTGACATCCTGGGGTGAGGTGGAGGACATGATGAAGCTGTGGGCGGTGTACGGAAGCTACAATCTGTGCAAGTTGCAGAAACGTGCGACGTGCCTCGAACCGACGATCTGAATTATTACAGTCCCGTGACTGCACTGCACGCCGATCTGATTCTAAAGAACGCCAAGTTCGCGACTCTCGACGAGACAGGGCGCTTCGTATCCGCGTTGGCGGCGCGTGACGGGCGGATTGTCGCAACAGGTGAGTTCGGCGCCCTCGAGGTCCTCGAAGGGCCGCACACGCAGGTAATCGATCTCGAGGGACGCACCGCCATTCCCGGCATCGTCGATTCCCACTGTCATCCGGACGCCTATGCGGCCCGGGTCGCCCGCTGGCAGGACGTGAGTCCCGCGGCCATCCAATCCCGTGAGTTGCTGCTCGCGCGCATCGAGTCGGTGTGCGAAAGTCTGGCCGACGGCGAGTGGTTTCTCGGCTATCGGCTGAACGAGAACAAGAGCGGAGGCTATCCGACGCTCGCGGAGCTCGACCGGGCCGGGGGCGGCCGCCCGGTATTCATCCTGCGTACCGACGGGCATCTGGGTCTCGCCAATTCCGCGGCGTTCGCCGCCTGCGGCATTGGCGACGATGCGGCCGATCCTCCCTCCGGGAGTTTCGATCGACACTCGGACAGCGGCGCGTTTACCGGACTCACGCGTGAAACGGCGACCCATCTGTTTCTCGATCGTATTCACGCCGCCGACACGCCCGGCAGTGTCAGCGAGGGATTGGATACGGTCTTCGCTGAGTTTCTCTCCCACGGTATCACCACGGTCTACAACTCGCTCACCGGCTCGGTGGGTATCCAGGCCTATCAGCGGTTGCACGAGCAGGGACGCCTGCCGCTGCGGGTCGGCATCATCATCAGCGGCCGGGAGGAGGGACTCGCGGAAGCCTTCGTGCGCGCCGGTATCCGCTCCGGGTTCGGCGACGACCGGCTGCGGATCATCGGCGTCGAGTGGTGTCCGGATTGCTCCACCAGCGGCCGAACGGCGGCCTACTATGAGCCCTACCAGGGTACGTCGGTAGCAGGCGAGGTGGAGAACAATACCGGTGTTCTTCTCTACGAGCTGGAGGATCTCAAGCGGCGCGCCAGCGCGGCCCACGAAGCGGGGTTGCTGGTCATGGTGGAGGGTGTGGGCGATCGCGGCATCGATTTCGCGCTGGACGTTATCGAAGCAGCGCTCGAGGGTCACCCGCGTTCGGACCACCGCATGCGCGTCGAGCACTGCTGCTACGTGACGCCGGCGATTCTCGATCGCCTGGAGCGCTTGGCTGTGGTGGATTCCTCGGCCACCGGCTTCATGTACGAGCTGGGTGATGCCTACCGCGCGAACCGTGGTGCCGACGCCATGCGTTGGATGTGGCCGCACCGTACGCTCATCGACCGCGGTATTGCTGCACCCGGCCACTCCGACGCTTGGGTATGCTCGCCGAATCCCTTCACCGCCATGTGGGCGATGGTGAATCGCAAGACCGACAGCGGGCAGTCACTGGATGATTCGCAGGCCGTTTCGGCCACCGAGGCGCTGCACGCATACACGACGCTGGGGGCCTTCGCCGGTCGTGAAGAGAAGATCAAGGGATCGCTGGAGCCGGGAAAGCTCGCCGACGTGGCGGTGCTGGACCGGGACTTCTTTACTATCCCCGCCGACGAAATCCGCGATGTGCGCGTGGACATGACCATCGTCGGCGGCGTCGTGCTAATGTTCTAGGCATGGTTGTAGCAAGGCCTTTGATTGCCTGGCTGGCCGTGACCGCACTCGCCGCCGCCGGCGGGGCCGCCTCGGCGGGCGAAGAGATGGCCGAGATCGTGCCCCGCGCCGACGACCTCAGCTTGAATCTCACCATCGAGAACATCGACGGTAAGGTCGTCAATGTTCCCGAGGCGCACATACGCAAGATCACGCCGGGTGATCACTATCTCGGTATCAAAATCGAAGTGAGAAGCGTGTCGGGGGGGGCGCTGATCTCGGGGTTGGGCGTCTTCTCCGCCTTCTCCGGCGCGCTCAGCGACACGCCTCCCGTCCACGACGGGGTGTCGTTCTCGGCCCAGCCGGGCCGCCGTTATCTCGTCAACGGCGCCATGGTCGACGGTAAGCCGAAAATTTGGGTCGAAGAAGAGTCGTACGAGAGAAACCGGGGCGACGATCTGAGATAACGCCGGAGCCTGATCTACTACGTGCGGCTGGTGATCTCCAGCAGGTGATAGCCGAACTGGGTCTTCACCGGCCCGTGCACCTGGCCGACGGCTTCGTTGAATACCACTTGATCGAATTCTTTCACCATCTGTCCGGGCCCGAAGCTGCCCAGATCGCCACCGCTCTTCCCCGACGGGCACTTGGAGTGAGTCGCCGCCAGCTCACCGAAGTCGGCGCCGCCCTCGATCTCGGTCTTCAGGTTCTGACACTGCTCCTCGGTATCCACGAGGATGTGTCGCGCAGCGGCCTGGGTCATGTTCGATCTCCTGATCCCGCGGAATGGTCGTGTGTAGCGGCGGCAAGCATGCCACGAATGCGCCGCTGGTGCCATGCGGGATCGCCACTCGCTCGTGTGTCATGATGTGGGCCATGGAACGATTGTCCAGCAGCATCCTCTCCGAGAGTCACGACGTGCACCACGGCTTTTTCACGCGCCAGGGTGGCGTCTCCCGTGGAGTCTATGCGTCATTGAACTGTGGACCGGGATCCGGCGACAATGGCGCCCACGTGACGGAGAATCGCGCCCGGGTGATGCGCGCCTTAAGTTTCCCGGCTGGCGCATCGCAAGGACTGAATACGCTCGCACAAATCCACAGCGCGAAGGTCGTCCGGCTCTGCCAAGCGCTGCCCGCCGGCCGCTATCCCAGGGCCGACGCCCTGGTGACCGATGTGCCCGGTCTCGTGGTCGGTGCGCTGGCGGCCGATTGTGTTCCGGTGCTGTTCGCCGACATGCTCGGCAAGGTCGTGGCCGCCGCTCACGCGGGCTGGAAAGGGGCGCTGGCCGGCATCGTTGATGCCACCGTCGCCTCCATGGGCGAGCTGGGTGCGCAAGCCGAGCGCATCGTCGCCTGTGTCGGTCCCTGTATTCAGCAGCGGTCCTACGAGGTCGGCGCAGAGCTCCGCCAGCGTTTTGTCGCCGCCGATCCGGATAACGGTGGGTACTTCCGCGGCTCGGAGCGGGCTGGGCATTTCATGTTCGATCTATCAAAATATGTGACCCATCGGATCGAGGCTGCGGGCGTCGCCAGCGTCGAGCGACTGGAAGTGGATACCTACACGAACGAGCAGGATTTTTTCAGCTATCGTCGTGCGACACATCGCGGAGAAGCGGACTACGGATGCCAGGTGTCGGCCATTGCGCTGACGGAGATGACAAGCCATGGGTGAGCATCACGATCACGACGCCCCGCTGCCGGATACGGTCTTGCGGGTCAAGGCACTGGAATCACTTCTGACCGAAAAAGGCCTTGTGGATCCGAAGGCCCTGGACATACTCATCGACACTTACGAAACCAAGGTCGGTCCGCGCAACGGCGCCCGGGTGGTGGCCCGAGCCTGGGTAGATGACGCGTACCGGCAAAGGCTGCTCGACGACGCCACCGCGGCAATCGCGGAGTTCGGATTCATGGGCCGTCAGAGCGAGCATATGGTCCTGGTCGAGAATACCGACAGGCTGCACAACATGGTGGTGTGCACCCTGTGCTCTTGTTATCCCTGGGCGGTTCTCGGTCTACCGCCCGTGTGGTACAAGTCCGCGCCGTATCGCGCGCGCGCAGTCATGGATCCACGCGGCGTGCTCAGGGAGTTCGGTGTTGAGCTCGACGACGATGTCGAGATCCGTGTCTGGGACAGCACGGCGGAGATTCGCTACCTCGTGCTGCCCCAGCGGCCGGCGGGCACCGGAGGCATGGAGGAAGAGGCGCTTGCCGAGCTCGTCACGCGCGATGCGATGATCGGCGTGGGCGTTGCCAAAGCTCCAGGTAACGATTAGCAGGAGGCGCGACCCGATGAACGGCGCACACGATCTCGGCGGCATGCATGGTCTGGGCCCAATCGACAGGGAAAGTGACGAACCCGTGTTTCACGCCGAGTGGGAACGGCGCTGCTTCGCCATCACCGTGGCAGCGGGATTTCTCGGCCAGTGGAATACCGACATGTCGCGTGATGCGCGCGAGCGCATGCATCCGGCGGAGTACTTGAGTACCAGTTACTACGAGCATTGGCTGCACGGTCTGCAGACATTGCTGGTGGAGAAGGGCTTGCTCACGGAAGAAGAGATCGCGGCGCGTATGCTGGAGCTCGCCGAAGAGCAGGAAAAATGAAAGCATTGAAAGCGGAAGACGTCGGCGAAGCGTTGCGGCACAGTCGTGGCGCGCGGGTGGACAAAGACGTTCCGTCCAAGTTCCATGTCGGAGATCGGGTGCTGACACGCAACTTGCATCCCGTCGGACACACGCGTTTGCCACGCTACGCGCGGGGACGGCGTGGGACTATTGCCTGTGACTACGGCGTTTTCATCTTTCCCGATGCACATGCGCTGGGTAAGGGTAAGAAACCGCAGCATCTCTACAGCGTGTTTTTTACGGCGCAAGAGTTGTGGGGAGCGGGCGCAAACTCGCGCGATCGTATCCATCTGGATCTGTGGGACGACTATCTGGATCCGGCATGAAAAACGGTGTCCCATGACTCAGCCCGTGGATTTGTCGCTGTTGCCCGCCCTGCCGGTGGACGACCAGGGCCCCGTATTCGTGGAGCCCTGGCAGGCGCAGGCCTTTGCCATGACTCTGGAGTTGCACCGGGCCGGCCACTTCAGCTGGAAGGAGTGGGCCGAGCATCTGTCCGCGGAGATTGCGGCAGCCCAGGCGCGCGGCGATCCGGACCGTGGCGATACCTACTACCATCACTGGCTGGCGGCTCTGGAGGGTCTGGTGGCGGAGAAGGACCTGGCATCGGCAACCGAGCTCGACACGCGCAAGAGGCAATGGGATGTTGCCGCCCGCAATACGCCCCACGGCCAGCCCATCAAGCTCGGCTAAGCCAGCAATCCCTTCAATAGAAAGAAAAACGCCATCGACAGGATGGCGCCGGCCGGTAGCGTCACGATCCAGGACATGAAAATATTCTGCGCCACACGCATATTGATGGCGGCGATGCCCCGCGCCATGCCGACACCGAGCACCGCGCCGACCAGGGTATGCGTGGTGGAGATGGGCAGGCCGGTTCCCGACGCCACCACTACCGTGGCGGCCGCCGCCAGCGTCGCGGCAAAGCCGCGGCTGGGGGTCAGCTCGGTGATGCGCTCACCGACTACCGCCATGACCCGAAATCCATAGGTGGCAAGCCCTGCGATGATACCGACCGCCCCTACTACCAGGACCCATAGCGGCAATGCCGATTTCTGCGCCACTTCGCCGCCGCTCTGCACCACACCGACGATGGCGGCCACCGGCCCGATGGCATTGGCGACGTCATTTGAGCCGTGGGCGAATGCCATGGCACAGGCCGTGAAGACCATCAGTACGGCGAACACCCGCTCGACGTTGGTGAAATGGAAGTCGCGGTCCGCGTCTGCCTGCAGGCGGATGCGTCGAACCAGAATCGTGCCGATGGTCATGGCAAGGAGTCCGGCGCCGGCGGCAAGCCCGTAGCTTTGAGCGAGGGACAGCTCCAGGCCGACGTGCTTGAGGCCCTTCAGCACCGTTACCAGGGCGATGATGAAGCCGACCAGGAAGATGTACATGGGTACGTAGCGCTTGGCGGCGCGAAACGGATCTCCGGCATCGAAAATCAACCGCTGCACGCTGCGAAACAACGCGAAGGCGAGGGCCCCCGCAAGCAGTGGCGACACCACCCAGCTCGCGACGATGGATCCGACTTTCGCCCATTGCACGGCGGCGAATCCGATCCCCGCAATCGCGAAGCCGACGATGGCGCCGACGATGGAGTGGGTGGTCGATACCGGCCAGCCGAAATATGATGCGACCATCAACCAGACACCGGCCGCCAGCAACGACGCCAGCATGCCGAACACCAGTAGCTCGGGATTGCCCGCCAGCAATCCGGGATCGATGATGCCCTTACGGATGGTGGCGGTTACCTGGCCGCCGGCGAGAACAGCACCCAGGAATTCGAATATCGCCGCGATGACGACGGCCTGGCGCAGACTCAACGCCCGCGAGCCCACCGACGTGCCCATGGCATTGGCGACGTCGTTGGCGCCGATCCCCCAGGCCATGAACAGTCCGAAGGCAGCGGCCAGAATCAGGTAGAGCGTGCCGTGCTCCACCGTTATTTTAACGTGCCAGCATAAGCTGCAGGCGGCTTCCGACGCGCTGGGCGCGGTCACCGATGTCTCCCGTCCAGTCGATGACGCGGTAAAGGAACATGGCGTCGATGGGGGGAAGATTGCGCTCGATGGCAAATACCTTGGCGCGTACCTCGACTTGAATCGTATCGGTATCGGTTTCGATTCGGTCGAGCTCGTTGATCAGATTCTGAACCAGCTCCACCTCTGCACCGCGAAAGCCCGTTTCCACCAGCTCATCGAGCTCGTTGACCGTTTTCTGGGCCTGCAGGCAGGCGTCGATGCAGCGTTTCACGAAATCTTTGAAACGCGGCCCGACGTCGGCGGGAAGGGACATCCGACGGCCACGAATGAGTCCCGCGATGTCTTTGGCGCGGTTCGCGATGTTGTCCTGCATGGTTAGAACTTCCAGCAGATCGCGCCGTTCCACGGGCAGGAACAGACTGCGCGGCAGATGCAAGCGGAGATCGTGCTTGAGATCGTCGGCATCGTGCTCCAGGGCAACGATGCGTTCCTGAACCTCGTTGACGGCCGCCCAGTCATCGGCGAGCACCGCATCGAACAGCGGCTCGAGCTGCGAGACGCATTCCACCACCTTGGCCATGTGTTTCTGCAGCGGCCGCACCGGCGAGGCGCCGAACAAATTGACGATGGAATTGAACGGCGTCATGGCGGCGCGATTCTAACATCGTAGCCGCGCTCGCTCCTACAGGAGAACGACAGGGCGATCGGGGTGTCCCGATCGCCCTGTAGCGGAGCTAGCCGCCTGCGCGGGCCGTGCGCCAGTCGAGCAGGCGCCGCACGGCCAGCCGGATGCCCAACGCCATGGCGATGATCAGGGCCAAGGCGGCGGCCGGCGCGGGGCTGGCGCCCAGATAGCCGATGGCGGCCAGCAGCATGCCGACGCCCGCCACCAGCACCGTCAGGGCCGCGGATCGTGGCATGGGTACACGGCGTCCGCCGATAGCGACGATGGCGAGCCACAGGAGCACTACGCCCAGCAGGCTCAGAGCTGAAGCCAGGCGACTACCCTCGGCCGATGAGTAACCCAGTGAGAAGGTTGCGGCCTGGGGCGACTGGTTCGCGTACAGCTTCTCGAAGGCGAAGTGAATACCCTGGCTGGGCACGCTGAGGCGCAGCGGCTCTCCCATGGCGGCGCCCTTGGTGCTCTGGGCACGGGCGAGCGCATCGCCACCCATTTGTGCGCCGTTGACAAGGCGCCCGGTGATCACCGGATCGAGGGTGCTGTCGGGATTCCGGTAGCTCGGTCCCACAGGCAGGTACACGTCCCAGCGCGTATGAGTAACGACCATGTCCGGCGTCGGCAGGCGTCCGTGCACGTTGCCCATGAACGCCATGGAAGCCACCCGCGTGGCGTAGATGATCTCCACGGGAAAGCCGGTGGCGGAGTTGATCATCTTGATGAGCACCGCCGAGCCGCCCTCGGTCGCCTCCGCCTCGGCGGGCTTCTCCGCCTTGCCGTCGACGAACACCGACCAGATCTGCGACTCCGGCGGCAGCTCCAGGCGCAGAAACTGCCTGCGGCTGTTGCGCACGTGGAAACGCGCAGTGCTCACCGCCAGGCCGTCGCGGGTATACAGAGTCGAGTAATGCGCCTTTTCGATGGCCGCCACCTGAACGTCGATCTCCCGGTGGCGGGTGATCTTCAGGGCGAGGCGGTAGGGCGGCTCGGCATGCACGTATTTGTAGGCGAGCAAAATCGGGTTGGTGGTCTTCAGCACCAGTTGCTGGGGCAGCTCGTTGATGTCCAGGGATGAAAGCTGGTCCGCCGCCGTCGCGCGAACTTCCGCGGCGCTCAACGCCTCGACGGCGATGCGTCCGTGCTCTACCTCGGCGTCTGCGACGCTGACCGTCGGCACCCGGGATTCCGGCTCGCTGTCGCCCATGATGCGCTCGTAGCTCACCTCCAGCCGGAACTGACCTTCCATCTCCTGGGTGAAGTCGATGTCGATGGACTGATGGTCATCGCCGGAACGCACTTCGTGGTTGCGGATGGATGGCCCGGTGACGCCCAGAACATTGACGTCCGGGGGCAAGCGCAACGCCAGCGCCAGAATGGCGCCGGACTTGACGTTGATCTCCACGGTGGCGGATCCCTTCATGGTGACGTCACCGATAGAGATCAACGTGTCGACCTGGGCGTCGAACTTGCCCTGCTTGCGCTCCGGCGCCACCGCCCTCACCACCAGCTCGGGCGAACGCTCGGTGTACTTGTAAGTATGCGCGACACTCATGGTGAGGAGATTACGCACGAAGGCCGGCAACTGGTTCTCGCCGACCCGCGCTAAGCGGTCCTCGGTAATGGGTTGCAGGGTGAGCTCGGGTCCGGCCAGCAGCGCCACCATGCCGCGCTGGCGGTGCACATTGTCGGCGGCCAGCAACGGAACCGGTACCGGCTCCAGCGCCTGCGCGCCACCCCCCAGAAGGTACTCGTAGGTGACGTCGAGCACGAACTCGCCCTTCACCGCGCGATCCAGGAATACGCTGATGGTCTTGTGCGTATCGTCGCCACCGGCGCTCTCGGTCCAGTCGGACACGCCACCGGAGGGCGCCTTGACGCTGGTCACCTGGGCGTCCTTGGGAGCCTTGAGCTTGAGTAGATTGGTCTCGCCGCGATTGATCTCGTAGACCACCAGGCCGCGCACCTGCAGCACGCCTTCCTCGGCGTGCACCGCGTGGTACAGGGTTGCATTGGCGCGCACCTGGGCACGCACGTCCTCGGGAACGGCATCCACCCAGGAGAAGATCACACTTTCGCTCATGGGCACGAAAACGGAGGCCACTGTGGCGTTTTCTTCATGCAAGGCGACGACGTTGGCGCCGGGGCTCACCGTCACCTCCTTGTTGCCGGGCAGGCGCAATTCAAAACGGGAGACCGGAACCCTGGGCACGTGCAGGGTCGCGCGCGGCGGCCCGTTCTCTGTAATCACCGGCACCTGAAACGTGACGCTTACCTTGTGCAAGCCGCGCCCCTTGACGACGGTGACGAACTGACCCTGCTCTTCGATGACGGTTGCCTGCTCACCATCCACGCGCAGCTCGCCTAAGGTGACGGTGCTCGGCATCAGCGGCAGGTTGACGAGCTCGCCTTCGAATATCTCCACATCGAACTCTGCAGTCCAGTTGAGTGCCTGTCCCTCGAGCTCGCCTTCGTAGCGCGCCCGGCTCACGGCGTGAGCCCGTTGCACGGCGGAACGCCACGTTACCAGCACCGAAGAGGTGCTCGGGATTCTGGCCGTGAACAGCGTCATGTTGCCGCTCTCGCTGGCCTGCAGATCGGCGGCGGGAATCACCACCAGGTCCACACCCGTACCCGGATATGTCAGCCGAAGGTTGGTGGCGGCGGCTCGTGGCACCGGCAGGGGCAATGTAAAGCCCGCATCGGACCGGCGCGCATCCAGGCCATAGCGCAGTTGCATGGTCACCGTGCCGGCCTTGTCGGTGCTCCAGGCAAGCCCGTCTGGTCCCTGCACCAGCTGCACCGGCGCGCCGTTTACGCTCGCATCGCTGAGCGCCGCGCCGGGCGGCAGGACCGGCACCAGGGTCCACTCGTTCTCGAAGGTTTCGATGTTGAGGCTCACGCTCACGCGGGCGGTGGTGCGCTTGTCGTCGTCGATGATAGCGACATCGATATTGGCTACGCCGATGGCGTAGCTTGCCGGGGCAGGTCTCGCATCCTGGTTGGCCTGCTCGACCAGCTGCCGGTATATCTCCAGCGGTACCCGCACCTCGCCGCCGTTGGTGTCCGTCGCCGCATGCGTCACACCGAAGGCGCTGATGCAGGTCATCACAATCAACAATATCGCTCTCATGGTTCGAAACTCCTTGGCACGCCCATGGTTTACTTGTGTGTTGGTATCAGTCGTCGAAAGGCGAGATAGCGCAACGAATCCGCCAAATGGTGTTGTTGCTGGCCGCTGCCGGCGAATCTCGGGCCCAGCACCGTCAGGTACTGCGCCAGTAGTGCTTCGTCGTCGCGCAGCTCACGATCGTTGTCCCAGCCCGGGATCTCCTGGCGCATGCCGGTAATCAGATCCCGTGCTGTGGTCAGCGTGCGAACGGCAGCGGGGCGATCACCGGCGGCGAGCTGTTCGCCTGCGGTTGCGGCGGAACCGGCGAGCGCGTAGGCCAGCTGATTCTTGAGAACATTGCGTTCCAGAGGCCCGGGATTGCGGCGACCATCCTCGATTGTGAGCCGCACGCGGGCGACACCGTTGCGCCGGTAAACGAGATCTTTGTAACGCACGCTGACGTCGGCCACCGGGCCCGGTCCCGGGACCACCACATCCAGCAGAACCGCATGGCTGTCGCCGGCGAAGAAGCTCGGGATGACGATCTGAATGCCTTCTTCGTCCTCGCCGCGGTCGGCACGAATACCGATATTGCGGGCCATTCGCTGGTCGATGCTGCGTTCGGCCTCGCGCACCTGCTGCGCTGCCTGGTCGCTGAGGTTTTTCGATCCCAGCACGTCGATGAGCTCGACGCCGGGAGCGAGGCGGATCCGCAAGCGCACGGCCCGCGCCACCGCCCGGCTGGCGGCGTGCAACTCGCGATCCACGAGCTTGACGGCATCCTCGGCGGCAGCCAGCACCCGCCGATGGCCCTGGCCCAGAAGCGCCAGCCGATCGATGGAGACGAGATCCGCGCCGCCGCCCACCGCGACGACACTCATGCCGATGCCTGCCACGGCATTCTCGTGGGCCATGCGTTCCAGGGACTCGCGTTGCTCGGCGAATGGCGCCGTCGACACCAGCAGCACGAGACTCGCGCCCAGCGGCGCCGAAGCATCGTCACCCTGGTGCACGTTCTGCGCCGCCGTATGCACGGCGGCCGCCAGGTCAAAAGCTGGTGCCCGGGTGTCGCCGGTGATCGTGAACAGGGATTGCATGGCGACGCGAATCGGTCCGTAGCGGAAGTCCTCCGGCGCCACCAGCAATCCGCCGGGATGACCGGCGACGGTGATGGAAAAGCGATCCCCTGGTTGGCGCGCTCGGGCGAGTGCCGTCACCAGCGCGCGTAGCTTTGCCCCGGTGGCATCGTCCACGGGCCGGCGCAGATCCAATACCACACCCACGTTCATGTCCGGGCGAAGGCCGCTGCGCTTTTGCGACGCTTGCAGCCCGACCTGAACACGCAGTCGCGAACGGCCGTCCACGGCACGTTTGTCGGCATGCAGGTAGACGGCCAGGGCGGCGTTCTCGGGTACGTCGAAGGGCTGCCAGTTCTGGTGCGCCGCTGCTTCCAGACGCGAGTCACCGACGCTTGCGGTCAGCACGCTGCGATCCCAGCGTTGTAACCGTGCTTCCAGCAGGCGAATGGCCGCGTCGCCGGGCACGTAGGTATTGGCCCAGTAACCCGAGCCCGATTGAAAGCCGAGACCCGTGAGGCGCTCCTGTTCGGCGAGGAAGCGCCTGGCCACCTGACGTGGCCCCGTGGATTGTGCCAGCCTGCTACCGGGGACGATCTGCACCTTGCTCTCGAGCTTGTCCTTGGCATCGGCCATCTGTCCCGACTTGCCAGGCACGGCGGACAGCGGCAGGCGCGGGGCGTTATCCCGTTCCTGGGCGAGCGACCGCTTGGCCGCGGGCATCTTGGCGGCCACTCGGGGCCGCGCCGGGCTCTCGGCTTCACTTCTGTTGCCCGCGACTTCCGGGGTGGGGGCGAGGTTGAACAAACGGTCATGGGAAAGCTGGGCTGCCTCGTCGTCGCTGTCGGTCAGAGCGGGAGCCTGTATCGATACTACCCCGCCGACGGCCGTGTCCCCTCGGAGGACGGGCTGGTGGCCAACTGTCTCGCGTATTACCTCACCGGCTACTTGCCGGTCGCGTTTTTTCTGCGCCTTCGACAATTGAGCAACAACCTCACGTTCCTCGTTTGAAAGCGATTCTGCCAGCGGCTCCTCTGCGAAGACGGATTCTCCCGACGACCGTCTCGTGGCCCTCGTGCCGTGCTTCTGCGTGGTCGTTGGTCCCGCCACGCGGCTGCCAGCCTTGAGGTCAAACATCGGCTCCGGTTCCAGCTCCGCAAGAGATTCCGCTGGTGGCGAGGCCGGGGGGGCCATCAGAGCCAGTTCCGGTACCGTTTCCGGCTGCGGTTCGATCGTCGGCTCTGGCATCACCGGCTGCGTTTGCGCCGGCCGTGGGGCAGGCGCCTTGGCGACCACCGTTGCCGGTCGGGATTCGTCAAGCGATCTATAAGGCTCTGCCCTGAAGGAGTCGGAAAACGCTCGGGGATAAAGACGTTCCACCCATTGGAGTTCCTGCTGCACGGATTCCACCAGCCCGAATCCGGCGGCCAGGATGACCATGGCGGCAAGCGCCGTTGCGAGTTTTCTGGCACCCGGGTCCGCACGGCGGTTCCCGGGGGCAGGTTTCGATTCACCGTTGACAGCCTTCGCCGTGCGGGCGAGCAGTGACGGCGGCGCCGGCACCGCGGGAAGCCGGGACAGGCTTGCGTCCACCTGCTCCACGGCTTCTAGAAAAGATCCGCAGTCGGAACAGCCGGCGACGTGCTCGCG
>Ga0255057_10000359_pt1 | contig 25787 bp, 15 predicted proteins | sample Cases_109_6_MG_FD_189022 | JGI IMG/M metagenome (GOLD analysis project Ga0255057, IMG submission 189022) | Seawater microbial communities from Amundsen Gulf, Northwest Territories, Canada - Cases_109_6 | ecosystem: Environmental > Aquatic > Marine > Gulf | place: Canada: Northwest Territories... | reverse complement strand
TCGCGGATCCAGTTGTCGGCGCCCGCGGCGGCGGGCAGCAGCATCGCGCCCAGCAGGGCCAGCGACACGACGCAGCGCCTCGGCATGGTGTCCCTTCGAACTCGAGTGAACCGGCTCTGGCGAGCGACACCTTAGCCCAGGTCGCCAGGGGTCGAGCAGGCGTGGCAGACTCGGCGCCGCTCGTGGCCGTGGCATCTGCGCGGGTGACGAGCCCTCTCACGTGCCCGAGAGTGGGAGGTCCCACGGCTTCGAGAAGCACCGACCCGGAGCGATCGAATTCGCATGCACGAAAGCCCTCGAAGCAGCATGAGCCGTTTCGCGGCGAGCCTCGTGGCGGCTTCGTCTTCCCATCCCCGCCTCGCGATCCTGCTCTGCTCGCTGCTGACGGCGGCCGCCCTCTACGTGACGCTGACCGGGCTCGAGATCGATACCGACTCGGACCGGATTCTCTCCGCCGATCTGCGCGTCCGGCAAACGAACATCGCGCTGGCCGAGGCATTCCCCGAGCTGCAGAACAATCTGGTCGTGATGGTAGAGGCGGCCGACCCCGCCGATGCGCGCGCCGCGGTCGAAGAGCTGGGCTCCAGGCTGGCCCAGCAGCCAGGGCGCTTCCCGCAGGTCTTCCTGCCCGGCGACGCGCCCTACTACGACGACTTCGGTCTCTACCATCTCGAACTCGCCCGGCTGGAAGAGCTGGCGCTGCGCGTCGAGGACTTCGGCCCCCTACTCGCCACCTTTGCCGAACGCCCGGAACTGCCGATCCTGTTGGCAGCGCTGTCTCAGAGCATCGGGGGCGTCGAGGGGCTCGCGGCCCTGGGAGCGGACGGCCAGCGCATCCTCGACAGCGTGAGCCTTGCCGTAGAGAGCTTCAATGCGGGGCGCTCCGCTCCCGTCGCCTGGGAGGATCTGCTCTTCGAAGACGTCGCTGCCGAGCACAGCAGCCCGCAGCTGCTCTTCGTGAGACCCGCCGGAAACCTCGACGAGATGCCGCCCGTGCTGGAAGCGCTCGCTCGCGTGCGAGGCATTGCCCGCGAGCTCGAGCCCCGACCCGGGCTGCGGGTTCGCGTGACCGGGGACCGGGCCGTGCACTCCGAGGAGATGTCGCTGATCGCCCGGGAGGCCCTCGTGGCCGCTGCCGCATCGCTGGTTCTGGTGACGCTGATCCTGCTCTATGCGCTGGAGTCGTTCCGGCTGCTGCTGGCAACCCTGCTGACGCTGCTGGCCGGTCTCGCCTGGACCGCCGGCTTCGCTGCCATCAGCGTGGGCCAGCTGAACGCGCTCACCAGCGCCTTCGCCGTGCTCTACATCGGACTCGGTGTGGACTTCGGCATCCACTTTGCGTTCGGCTACCTCGAGCAGCGCGGCCAGGGGACGTCGCGAGTGCCCGCACTCCGCGCCGCGGGCGGCCGGGTGGGCGGCTCTCTGGTGCTCTGCGCCCTGACCACGGCGATCGGCTTCTACGCCTTCATCCCCACGGACTACACGGGCGTCGCCGACATGGGCATCATCTCGGGCTCGGGCGTCCTGCTGGGGTTGCTCGCGACGCTCACCCTCTTACCCGCGCTCATCAGCGCAGGCCTCGGAGAATCCCGTGCGCCCGGGACGTCGCACCTACACCGCTTCGAAATCCGCCTGCCCCGCTTTTCCGCCAGGCGGCCGCGCAGCGTCTGTGCGGTAGCGGCCGCGGTGGCACTCGCCAGCTGTGCCACGTTGCCGATGCTGCGCTTCGACACCAACACCCTGAACGTACGCGATCCACGCGTCGAATCGGTGCAGGCCCTGAAGGACCTGCTCTACGAGAGCGATCTCTCCGTCTGGACCATCGAGGGGCTGGCTCCGGACCTCGACGCAGCCAGCCGGCTGGCAGTGCGCCTGGAGGCCCTGGACGGGATCGAGGCGGTTCGCACGGCACGCAGCTTTCTGCCCGACGAGCAACCGACGCGCCTCGCCATCTTCGACGAGATGCGAGCCGACCTTGCGACCCCCGTCGAGCTGACGCGGGAAGAGACCGGAGCAGGATTCGAACGCACGCAGGCACTCGAGTACACGATCGAAGGCTATGGGGTCGCGCTCGATCTCGACGCGGAGCTGCGCGCAGCTGCGGACGACGCCGCCCCGAGCGTCGCCAGCGCCGAGCGGCTGCGTGAAGCGCTGCAGGTCCTGCTGGCCCGCCTGGGCGACTCGATCGGCCCTGCGGACGTCGCCCTGCTGGAAGCCGACCTCTTCGGCGAGCTGCCGGCGGCGCGGGAAGGGGTGCTGGACACGTTGCCGACACGGTCGGTGAGCCTCGCGGATCTGCCCGACGAGCTGCTGCGCCGCTACCTGGCTGCCGACGGCATCGCGCGCGTGGAGGTCGTCTCCGCCACGAACCTGAACGAGCCCGGGGCGCTCGAAGCCTTCTCCGACCTGGTCCATTCGGCATGGCCCGCCGCCGGTGGACCCGCAGCCGGCACGGTGGCGCTGGCCCGAGCTATCGTTGGCTCCCTGCAGCAGGCGCTGGCCACGGCGGTCGCGGTCATCACCATCCTGCTGTTCATGCTGATGCGAAGCGTCAAATACACCCTGATCGCGCTGACACCTCTCCTCATCGGCACACTGGCCACGGCGGCCGTGTCCGTCCTCGCCGGCATCTCCCTCAACTTCGCCAACATCATCGTGCTGCCGCTGATCCTGGGCATCGGCGTGGACAGTGGGATCCATCTCGTGCATCGCCACCGGGCGGGGCTGCGGGGCCAGGAGGAGCTGTTGAATACGAGCACTGCTCGCGCCGTCTTGTTCAGTGCACTCACCACGATTGGCAGCTTCTCGACCCTGGCTTTCTCGAACCACCTCGGAATCGCCAGCCTGGGCCAGATGCTGAGCCTCGGCATCGCGATGATGCTGCTGGCGAACGTGGTCGTGCTGCCCGCGATCCTGGCCCTGGTCGATGGGCCGCCGTCCGCGAAGATCCTGGAGCCGTCATGAGCCTGCGCCTGCTGCTTGCCCTGCTGCTGCTCTGCCTTCCCGCCTCCGCGGAGGACGCTCCGGAGCCGGAGGCGGCCGCCTTGGCCAGCGCTCGCGCGACCGTCGAGTCGCTCCACGGAGTGCTGAGCCAGTCCATGCAGCAGGGCGAGTCCCTGGGCTTCCAGGGTCGCTACGACCGCATCCTGACCAACCTGGGCGAGACCTTCGACCTGCCCTTCATGGCCCGGATGTCTCTGGGCTCCTACTGGCAGGAGCTCTCCGAAGCGGAGCAAGAGCACTTCGTCGACCTCTCCCGACGACTCTCCGCCACGCGCTACGCCGACAACTTCAAAGAGCACGGCGGCGAGCACTTCGAGACCCACTCCGCCGAGCCCGCGGCCCGCGGTACGCTGCTGGTGAAGACCGAGCTGCTCCGACCCGGAGCCGACAACGTCCGCTTCGACTACCGGCTGCGCAAGCAAAGCGAGGGCTGGCGCATCATCGACGTCCAGCTCGACGCCAGAGTGAGCGAGATCGCGCTACGCAGGGCGCAGTACCGATCCGTGGTGAAACGCGAGGGGCTGCCCGAGCTGATGAACTCGCTGGAGGAGAAGATCGTGGAGCTGTCGGGGCAGTAGCCGGGGCCCAACGGGCCGCTTGCCCTGTTGGGTGTTACCCGGCTGGAGCTTTTGCGCGTCAGGGCCTCGTACGGCGACTTCGCTCGTGAGCCCCGGCACCGGCCGGCTCCGCCCAATCCGAGCAGTCCCAGGGCCACGAGTGCGGCGCTCGCAGGCTCCCGCAAACGGCACCCTGCCGAGTAGAAATCGGAGATCTTCCGAAATCTCGGGTCATGCCGCGGGGCCCGGGGCGCAGGCCGTCGCGCCCCGCAGGGACAGTTCGGGTCGAAGCCGCCACCCGCCGGATCCAAGCCGTGCCTCGATGTCGCCGCACCGCGCCGCACCCGATCGGGACGCAGCGCTCGACAAGAAACGGTTAACGGTCAGCGGAGATAGCCCATCGCTCGCAGCCGTTCGGCGATCGACGGATCGATGCGCACGCCCTTCTCGACGACACCGTCTTTTCGCTCTTGGGCGTGGTGGGCGTCGAGCAGCGCCGACATGCGCTCCGCCTGCGCGGGCTCGCGCGTGACCAGGCTGGTGTTCTCGCCCGGGTCCACGCTCCGGTCGTAGAGGTACTCCGCGCCCGGAGCCACGGCCTTGCTCTCGTAGGCCTCCGGATCGTCCTCCGGCGCGGTCGCATTGCGCGCGTAGGTCCAGCTTCCGTCCGAGACGACGGCCTGGACCGAGGCGTCGAAGAAGAGTGGCACGCCCAGCGCCGCGTAGGTCGGGCGATCGGGCTCCGTGGCGGCGCCCGTCATCAGGGGCAGGAGCGAGCGGCCCTCGAAGCCCGCCGGAACGGGAAGCCCCGCGAGCGCCAGAAGCGTGGGCGCCAGGTCCACGTTGCGCACCTGGGTCGCCACGCGCACGGCGGGCTCCACTGGGAACGGGAAGCGGAACACCAGCGGCACATGGACGACGGGCGTCAGCACGTTGCGCGCGTGGCCGTGGACGCCGTGCTCACCGAAGGTCTCTCCGTGGTCCGCGGCGAAGACGATGACGCTGCGATCCAGCACGCCCGCAGCGTCCAGCTGCTCTCGCACGCGTAGGATCGCGTCGTCCACCCAGCGGATGGCCGCCAGGTAGGCGCCCTTGCTGTCGGTGCCGAAGGTCTGGAGATGCGGCGGCGCCGCGTACTCGTGGACATCCATGAAGTGGAGGTAGAGGAAGAAGGGACGGGCTCGGTCGTGGGCCTCGAGCAGCCGGCCGGCCTCTTCCACCACGCGGTCGGCGTGGGGCCAGAGCGAGGCCCGGCCCAGGCGCCGGTCGCCGCCCGCCTTGGGGAACATGTAGCGGTCGAAGCCCTGATGGAAGCCGAAGCTCTGGTGCAGCCAGCCGTTGGTCTGGACGCCGTAGGTCGCGTAGCCGGCACCTTTCAGTACCTCGGCCAGGGTGACAGCCTCGTCGGCCAGCCCGTCCTGGGCCTCGCGGATGCCGTGGCTGCGCGGCCAGAGCGAGGTGAGCAAGGACGCCATCGACATCTTGGTCCACGAGGACTGGGCGCGAACGCGCTCGAAGAGCACGCCCCGCTCGGCCCAGCGCGCCAGCTCCGGGGAGGTGTCCTGGTCGAAGCCGTAGGGCGCGGTGTAGTCGGCGCGGAGCGTGTCCACGACGATCAGTACCAGGTTGGGGCGGCCCGGCTCGGCAAGGCGCGCCGGGATGTCGGCCGGGGCGACCGGACGCTCGCAGCCGAGGGCCACGAGCGCCCAGGCGGCGCAGAGGATCGCGCTACGGGAGTGAATCGAGGGCCTCCTGCGCGCTCGCGCGCAGCTCTGGCCGCGCGGCCTCGTTGGTGCCGACGGCGGCCAGCAGCGTCCGCGCCTCCTGCGTGCGTCCCGCGTCGCGGTAGGCGAGGCCCAGGTGGAGCTTCGCGTCGGGGAGATCCGGCGCACCCTGGTGCGCGTCCTCCAGCACGGAGATGGCCCGGTTCACCAGTCCCTTCTGGAGGTAGAGCGCGCCGAGGGTGTCCATCACGTAGGGGTTCGCCTCGTCGAGACGGTAGGCCTCCTGGGCAGCAGCGAGCGCGCCGTCGAGGTCTCCCTGTGCCTGGAGCAGCCCGGCCAGGTTGTTGTGGGGGCGCGCGTCGCGCCCGTCGAGGGTCACGGCACGGCGGTAGGCGGAGATCGCCGCCTCGCTCTCGCCGAGCTGCTCGAGGGCGACGCCCCGGATGAAGACGACCTCGGCATCTTCGGGTCGCGCGTCCAGATAGCGGGTGCAGTCGTCTCGCGCGCCCGCCCAGTGCCCCGTCGCGGCGCGGAAGATGCAGCGGTCGCGGAGCGGCGCGGGCTCGTCGGGGTCGAGCGAGAGCGCACGGTCCGTAGCCCGTGCGCCGTCCTCGGCGGCGCCGGCCGCGAAGAGCAGTGCCGCCAGGGCGGCGTGGACCGGAGCCGTGTCGGGGTACTCGGCGACAGCAGCCCGAGCCTCGGCCAACCCCGCCTCGACACGCCCCCCCATGCCGAGGGTGCGGATGCGGGCGGCGGCGAGCTGCGGAGTGACGCCCTGCCGCTCGGCTTCGGTGAGTGCGGCCAGGGCCGCGTCGGTCTTCCCCTGCGCGCGCAGCGCCCGGGCCAGCAGGAGCTGAGGCTCGGATCGGTCCGGAAAGCGCTCGAGACATTGAAGCGCCACCTCCTCCGCGCCCTCGCCCTCCCCGAGATGCTCGAGTGCAACGACCAGCGCACTCCAGGCGTCCATCTCGAAGGGGGCACGCGCCACCAGCGCGCCCGCCAGCGCGGCCACACTGCGCCAGTCGCCGCGGCGCTGCTCGAGCCCGATGAGCGCGGCCGGGGGGGCGATCCACGCGGAGTCGCGCCGCTGGGCCAGGGCATAGCGGCGGCGGGCGCCCTCCAGGTCGCCCGTCTCCTCGAGCGCGCGGCCGATCCAGAACTGGGTCGAGGCGCGGTCGAGCTCGGGGGCCAGCTTCGTGAGGCGGTCCACCGCACCCTCGGCGTCGCCTTCCGCCAGCGCCAGGCGCGCCTCCAGATACTCGGCCTGGGGATCGCCGTCGAAGCTGGCCTCGCGGAAGCGGCCCTTCTCGGCGCGGGCCTCCTGGACGTTTCCGTCAGCCAGCAACGCCTCGCAGCGCTGGAGGCGCAACGTCGCCTCGTCGGGGTAGCGGGCGAGAGCTTCGTCGAGCACGCCGAGCGTCGCCTCGACGTCGCCGCGCGCGGAGTAGAAGTTCAAGAGCGGCTGGTAGGCGGCTGCCGACTCCGCCCCCTCCGCGTAGGCGCGCAGCGCCGCCTCTGCCGCCTCGTCGTGACCGAGGGTCGCGTGCAGCTGCGCTGCCAGCGCGTGCAGCTCGGTGGGAGGCTCGTCGGCAGCGAGAGCGGCCTCGACGCGGGCGAGTGCCTCCTCGGCACGCTCCGCCTTCCCCAGCAGCCGGGCCAGCGCCTGCCAGGCCATCAGATCTCTGGGATCGACTTCGAGCAGCCCCTCGATGGCGAGCAGAGCCGCTTCGGTCTCGCCCTGCTCGGCCTGGAGCTGTGCCAGCGTGAGATCCAGTCGCCGCCGCAGCGCCACGCTCTCCTCGTCGTCGCCGGTCAGGTCGGCTCGCATCTGCTCGGCCAGAGCGCGCGCCTCTTCTTTCTTACCCTCCGAACGCAGCGTCGCGATGCGCACGAGTCGCGCCTCGGGGCGGTCCGGGTAGAGGTGTTCGGCCTCCGCCAGCGTGGCGAGTGCCCGCTCGAGGTCGCCGAGCTGAAGCTCCGCCTGGGCGCGGAGCACCAGCGCGCCAGCATGCTGCTCCAGCCCGGGGTCGATGCTGTCGGCCACCTCCCGGGAACGCGCCGGATCGCCGAGCAGCAGCGACACGCGCGCCAGCGTGAGCGCCAGGTCTGCGCGGTCCGGGTGCTGGCGGGTGGCGGCTTCGAGCAGCCAGCCGGCCTCGGGGGCGTTGCCGGCACGCACCAGCAGCCGCGCCAGCTCGAGCTGGGCATCGGCGGTATCGGGCGAAGCGCCGCGCAGCTCGTCGATGGCGTCGAGCGCCGCCTGGCGGTCGCCGCGCTCAATGGCCTCGGCCACCGCTTCCCGGGCCTGCTCGGCGCGCTCCTCGGGCGGAGTGCAGGCGCCCAGCGCGAAAGCGACCGCGAGGGCAAGCAGCGGCAGCGTCGCTTGGGCGGGGCGGACCATCGGCCGACACGGTACACGCTCGGGCCGCTGTGACCGAGACGGAGGGGAAATTAGGCTGCTCGCCTTCCGCCCCGTGCCAGCTGCATCGCTTCGGTGAAGACCACTCGATCACGTTCCCCGGCCCGCAGCCCCAGCCGTCGCTCTAGGTGCGAAGCGCCCGATCCTTGCGCGCCTGCCGGAAGGCCTGCCAGCCCGCGATGCCGTTCACGCCGCCGCCGGCGTGGGTCGCGCTGGAGGCGTGGTACAGGCCGCGGATCGGAGTAGGTGGAGACCCGCACCTCGGGATGATCCGCGAAGGGCGCACTGGTGTCTGCGGCGCCGCCCGTCTTCTCGCGCGCCTCGAGGACAACGGTGCGCGCACCTGCTCGCGAGAAGTAGGCGCCGCTGACGAGCCCGTTGTGCCCGCCGCCCACCACGATGGCATCGTAATCGTTGGCCCGCGCCTGCATCGAAGCCCCCACGCCCCGCCGATCATTACATGCCGGTCGACCCAAGCCAAGTAGCGAAGCGTCGAAGCGGATTCTTGACGCACCGACGCCGTCGATGCGAGAATCGCCCCGGTCGTTCGAACCCACCGAGTACGCGTCCACTTCGAGCCGCGCTTCATTTCGATTCCAGGAGCCGTCGTGAGCCACGCACCGAACTCCCTGGCTGCCCGAGACGTGGCCTATGCCATGCACCCCTACACCAACCTCGCGCTCCACGAGGAGCGCGGGCCGACCATCATCACCCGCGGTGAGGGTATCTACGTCTGGGACGATCAGGGCAATCGCTATCTGGAGGGAATGGCCGGGCTCTGGTGCACCGCCCTCGGCTACAGCGAGCAACGCCTCGTCGATGCGGCGGCCGAGCAGCTCTCCACCCTGCCCTTCGCGCACAGCTTCGCCCACCGTTCGACGATCCCGGCCATCGAGCTGTCGGAGGCGCTCATCCGGATCGCTCCCGGAGACATGAGCAAGGTATTCCTCGTCAACTCCGGGTCCGAGGCGGTGGACGCCGCCATCAAGATGATCTGGTACTACAACAACGCGCTCGGGCGGCCGGAGAAGAAGAAGCTCATCTCGCGAAAGCGCGGCTATCACGGTGTGACCGTCGCCAGCGGGAGCTTGACGGCGATACCCTTGATGCAGAACGATTTCGATCTCCCGATCGCTGGCGTCCTGCACACCGAAACACCGTCCTACTACCGACACGGCCTGGAGGGCGAGTCGGAAGACGCGTTCGCGACCCGGCTCGCCGAGAGCCTGAACGAGTTGATCGAGGCCGAGGGCCCCGACACGGTGGCTGCATTCGTCGCGGAGCCCGTCATCGGCGCGGGCGGCGTGATCGTTCCCCCGCTGAGCTACTTCGACAAGGTGCAGGAGGTGCTTCGGCGCCACGACGTGCTGATGGTCGCCGACGAGGTGATCTGCGGATTCGGTCGCACGGGCAACATGTGGGGCTCGCAGACCTACGGCATCGAGCCCGACATCGTCACCTGTGCGAAACAGCTGTCATCGGCCTATCTGCCCATCGGGGCAGTGATGATCTCCGAGCGCCTCTATCAGGCCTTCGTCGCTCAGAGTTCGAAGCACGGGGCCTACGGCTCGGGCCACACCTATGGCGGGCACCCGGTCGCGGCGGCTGTTGCCGTGGAAACACTGCGGATCTACGCGGAGCGCGACATCCTGGAACACGTGCGCCAGGTGATGCCGCGCTTCCAGAGCCGGCTTCACGCGCTCGCCGAGCATCCGCTGGTTGGTGAGGCGCGCGGAGTCGGCCTGATCGGTGCGGTCGAGATCGTCGCCGACAAGGCAAGCCGCCAACAGTATGCGGCGGCCGCCAAAGTGGGTGCGGTCGTCGCCGAGCGCGCCTTCGAGCACGGTCTGATCGTGCGGGCCTTGCCCGGGGATGCCGTCGCCGCCTGTCCGCCCCTCATCATCGAGGAGAGCCAGATCGACGAGCTGTTCGACAAGTTCGAGCGCGGTCTCGACGACGCGGCGAAGGCCCTGGCGGCGTAGGACCGACCGAACTTCGCATGTCGCACCAGAACGAATACGACGACTCGATGGTCGCGATGTTGGAGCTGGTCTGGGGTGAGGGCTTCATGGCGCCGGGCGGCGCAGACCACGTGGCAAAGATGGTCGAGGGCCTCGAGCTCGAGGGACGGCGCGTGCTCGACATCGGCTGTGGAATCGGCGGCCCCGCCTGCATCCTGGCCGGAGAGTACGCAGCCTATGTGGTGGGCACCGATCTCGAAGCTCCTCTGATCGAGCGAGCGTCCGCGCGCGCAGTGCGGAAGGGCCTCGGCGACCGGACCCGATTCGAGATCGTGACCGCCGGCCCGCTCGCCTTCGAGGACGACTGCTTCGATCTCGTGATGAGTTCCGGCGGCGTCACCCAGACGGCCGACAAGCTCGGCATCTTCCGCGAGTGCCTGCGAGTCCTGAAACCGGGCGGAGCCTTCAGCGCATACGACTGGATGAGGAGCGAGGCGGGCCGCAGCGACGACATGCGCTACTGGCTCGAGATGGAAGGTCTCACCTACGCGATGGAGACGCTGTCGGGCCAGGAGGCGACTCTCCGGCAAGCTGGCTTCGAGGACGTGAACGTGGTGGACGCCTCCACTTGGTACCGGGGCCAGGTCAGGCGGGAGTACGAGCGGCTACGGACCAGCGACTTTCAACGACTCGTGGAGCGGATCGGCCGGGACGCAGCCGACCACGCGGTGGAGAACTGGCGGGCCACCGTGGTGGTGTGCGAGAAGGGGGAGATGCTCCAGGCCTACACGCGAGCCCGGGCGCCCGCCGGAGACGGGACGACCTGAGCCCCGACCGAGCTAGCTCTTCGAGTCCTTCAGGATCTCTCGCGCCGCGTTGTGGCCCGGGACTCCCGTAACACCACCACCCGGGTGGCAACCCGCACCGCAGAGATAGAGTCCACCGACATGCGCACGATACCGGGCAAGACCGGGGATCGGACGCATGTGGAAGAACTGGTTGAGGAGCATCTCGCCATGGCTGGGGCTGCCTTCGGGCAAGCCGTAGACGCTCTCCAGGTCTGGCATGGAGAGGACACGGCGCTCTCGAACGAGGTCGTGAATGTCGGGCGCGTACTCCGCCAGCGTGTTCACGACGACGTCCGCAAAAGCCTCCTTCTGGGTCTCCCAGCTCCCCTCCCGAAGCTCGTAGGGGCCGTACTTCGCCGTGATCGACATGAGATGCTGCCCAGCGGGAGCAGCGCTCGGGTCCAGCACCGATGGAATCAGCACGTCGAGGTAGGGAGCGTCCGAAAACCGGCCGAACTTGCTGCAATCATAGGCTCGCTCGATGTAGTCCAGCGACGGCGCGATCTGGATCGGCCCGCCGAGCTGCGCCGAGGGGTCGGCGTCAGCCAGGCAGGTGAACTGCGGTAGCCCATTCAACGCGAGATGGATGCGCAGCCCCGAGCCGCCGTACTTGATGTTCGCCACGTGGTGTTGAAGCTGCGTTCCAGAAGCGCGTGGGTCGAGAAGCTCGTTGAAGGTGGTCCGGGGATCCGCGTTGGAGACCACGGTACTCGCGGCAAGAACCTCGCCGCCCTCGAGCTCGACACCTGTCGCCTGGCCGCCCTCGACCCTGATCCGCGCGACTGGCGCATTCGTTCGGATCTCCGCTCCGAAGCCCGTCGCCGCTGATGCAATGGCGTCACAGAGCGCGCCCATGCCGCCCTTCACGACTCCAGCGGAGCGAAACAGGCCGTTGCCGCTGAAGGCCCACGACTGCAGCATGGTGTAGGCAGTGCCCGACTCCTGCGGGCCCATCGACACGCCCAGGGAGCTGTTGGCGCCGATCGCTCCTTTCACCACATCGGATTCGAAGTGCTCGTTCAGGATGTCCGCGGCGGGCATGGGAAGGATTCGCAGCAGCTCCGGGATACGCTTGCGGCCGAGCTTGCGGCCGGGGCCAAGCAGTCGGAGGGCCCCGCGCAGGTCGCCGAAGCTCACTTCGGGGAGATCCATCGGGGTCATGTGTCCCAGTGCGCCCACGATTCCCGCGAGGGCCTGCATCAGCTCGATGAACTTCGGGTATGCGTCGGCATCGCGGCTGGAGAATCGCGCGATCTGCTGGACGGTCTTCGCCGTATCGCGGTAGATCGTCAGGTGGGAGCCGTCGGGTTGCGGGCAGAAGGCAACCACATCCGAATCGATCGTCTCCACGTGGGAGTCCAGCTTGAGATCGCGTCTTACGACGGCCGAGACATAGCCCCTTCCGTCCGCCACGCTCGACACCTTGAAGCCCGGCAGGATCTCCTCGGTGACCGCCGCTCCGCCCACGATGGCGCGCCGTTCCAGCACCAGTACCTTGCGGCCGGCCTTGGCCAGGTAGCCTGCGGCGACCAGCCCGTTGTGCCCCGCTCCAATGATGATCGCGTCGTAGTTGCCCAAGCCGTCGCTTCCTGTATCGAAAAGGCAGGCCAGAGGCCTGCCGTGCGGGCAGCGCGGCTATGCCGCGCGATAACCCGCCAACCTAAGTCACCAGCCTTCCGCCGAGGATCTCTTTCGCGGCCAGTCGGCCGGGCATGGCCATGATGCCACCGCCGGGGTGAGCGCCCGAGCCGCACTGCCAGTAGTTGCGAATCGGTGTCTTGTAGTCCGCATAGCCTGCCGTGGGACGCGAGAAGAAGAGCTGATCGAGGGTCAGCTCTCCGTGGAAGATGTTGCCTTCGGTCAGACCGATCGTCTGCTCCAGATCCCACGGCGTCAGGACCTGCTTGTGCAAGATGAGGTCCTTGATGTTGGGGCAGAACTCCTGGACGGTGTCGATGACCGCATTGCCGAAGGCATCGCGTTGCTGGTCTCGGTTGCCGTACTGATCCATGTCATAGGAGCAGTACTGCACGAAGATCGACATCATGTGCTTGCCGAGCGGTGCCATCGAAGGATCGTTGATCGAGGGGATGCAGATCTCCATCGCCGGTCGTTTCGAAAAGCCGCCGTACTTGGCGTCGTCGTAGGCCTGCTCCACGTAGTCGGTACTGGGGCAGATGTCGATCGCCCCGCTCAGGAAACGGGGATCCTCCATTCCCGTGAAGCGGGGCAGTCCATCGAGAGCAATGTTCAGCTTGCCCGAGGACCCGCGGAACTTGAAGTTGTCGATGGCGCGCACGAAGTCGCCGGGCAGCTCCTTCTCTTCCACGAGCTTGCGAAAGGAGACGTGGGGATCGCAGCCGGTGACGATGGTTTTGGCGTAGAGCTCGTCGCCGTTCTCCAGCGCCACCCCCACGGCGGTGCCGTTCCTGATGATGATCTGCGATACGGGCGCGCTGACCCGGATCTCTGCGCCGTGCTCCCGGGCTGCGCTGGCGATGGCTTCGCTCACCATGCCCGTGCCGCCCCGCTGGGCGCCCCAGGCCGAGAATGCTCCGTCGAGATCGCCCATGTAGTGATGGAGCAGTACGTAGGCGGTGCCTGGTGACTTCGGCCCGAGCATCGTGCCGATCACGCCGCTCAGGCTGTGCATGGCCCGGATGATCGAGGTCTCGAAGTACTCGCCCACGAAATCGTCGGCGCTCATCGTCATGACCTTGGTCAGCTGCTGGAACGTGTCCTTGCCCAGGCCCTTCAGGTGCCCGCCGAAGTCCTTCAGCGTGGCCAGGTCGCGGAGGCTCGGCGCCGCCAGGTTCGGTGGCTTGTACCCGAGAATGCGCTTGATGGCGAAGGCCATTCGATACATCACGTCTTCGAACTGCCCCGCTCGATCCGCGTCCTGCCTCGAGAAACGCCGGAACTCCTCTCGCGTCTTGTGGTGATCCGGGTACGTGACCAGATGATCACCGTCCTCCATGGGCAGATAGACGAACTCCTGGGGAATGATCTGCAGGCCGTGCCTCCCCAGATCGAGCTCGCGCGTCACCTCGGGACGCAGGAGGCTGACGACGTAGGAGCACACCGAGTACTTGAAGCCCGGGTAGATCTCTTCGGTGACGGCCGCTCCGCCCAGAACGTGGCGGCGCTCCAGCACCAGCACCTTGCGCCCCGCCTTGGCGAGATAGGCCGCACAGGTCAGGCCGTTGTGTCCGCCCCCGACAATGATCGCATCGTAGGTTTCTGCCATGCCTGGTCCTTGCCTTCAGGCCCTCTTTCTGGGCGGATCGAAGAACGGCATCTTGACCACCCTTGCTGGGATCGAGAAGGCCCGGGCCTCGACCATCTCCTCGATGAAGAAGCGCGAACCCAGCTCCGCGAAACGAGGCGGCACCCGCGCGATCACGATGTACTTCTTGAGCAGCGGCGACCACATTCCGCTGGTGCCTCGGCCGATGAGATCGTCTTGTGCCTCATCCGAGTAGATCGGCACGGGCTCGCCCCACGAGCGTGTCGGCAGGTGCAGCGGCATGCCGAACTCGCCGTAGTACTTCTCGATGTAGGTGACATCGAGCTCGATGCCGACCGTATTCCAGCGGGAGGTGCCGTTCGCCCGTTCAGCGATCAGCGCATCACGCCCGACGAAGGAGTCTCCGTCGAGCTTGCACATCCAGCCGAGGCCCAACTCGAGAGGCGAAATCTTCTGCACCTCGAAGAGGGTCTGCTTGGCCGAGATGAACTCGGTCCCGAGCTGGGGCAGGCCGGCCTCGATCCGCGTCATGTCGAGGGCGACCAGGCCACAGGGGCGCATCTGGTAGTCGGGCGCCAGCTGCATCGCCGAGTCCCAGACTTTCTCGGCGTCGTCGGGCCTCAAGAAGATTTCGAAGCCGAGGTCACCGGTGTATCCGCTGCGCGAAATCAACGCGGGCGAGCCGCTCACATCGGCGTCGACGCAGTGCCAGAACTGCAGCGCCGAGAGGTCGACGCTCGTCAGCTTCTGCAGGATGTCACGGGACGTCGGCCCCTGGAGTGCGACGCCCACGACTTCCTCGGACACGTCCTCGATCGTGGCGTCGAATCCCCTGGAGTTGTCGACGAGCCATTCGAGGCTCGGCAGGGTCGACGTCAGGCGGAGATGGTTCTCGGCGACGTGAAACACCGCACCGTCGTCGACGACCTTTCCGTGGTCATCGCACCAGACGGTGTAGAATCCGCGGCCCGGGCGAGACGGCGCGAGGTTGCGCACGACCATCCGCTGGAGAAGTGCCTTGGCACCGGGTCCACGGACCTCATATTTGTGCAGCGGGGATACGTCGAAGAGCCCGCACCCGAGACGGACCGTGTTGTATTCCATCAGGGGGTCGAGGCCATACATGGTCGCGACGAGGAACCCTTCCCAGTCTTCCCAGCGCTGCCCCTGATTGAGCGCAGCAGTTCGCGAGTGGAAAGGAGTGAGTCGCGTCATCAGCGCTTCGATCCGCGTGCGCGCCGGGCTTCGTCCTGAAGCTCTTCGACCAGCCGATGCGCGGTGCGCCGCGCCGCCCGCAAGCGATCGTCCGGGAAACCCAGTGCGCGAAGCAGATAGGCGCCTTCGATCAGGGCGTAGATCGCGTAGGCAGCTTCCCGGACGCGCTCGGGGGGGCCGTCGGGTACGGCCTTCGAGAGCAACGAAATCGTGAACTCCTCCAGGGTCGCGAAGAGGCGCCGAAGGTGTTTTCTCACCTGGGGGTCCTCGTAGGAAGCGGCGCTCATCTCGTCCACCAGCCGGTCGTAGTGGGGGCAGGCGAAGTCGGGGCTCAGCAGGAAGTCGAGGACCTCGGCAACATCGGTACTCGCCCCGCGCTGCGCCTGCACCTCGCGAACCTCGCGCAGGTAGCCGTCGACGATTCGCTCGACGAGCCCTCCGAGCAGCGCCGACCGGGTCCGGAAATAGTGATGCAGCGTGGTCCGGTCGAGGCCCACCCGGCCAGCCACCCGCGCCGGTGAGGCGGACGCGAGCCCTTCTTCCAGCACCATCGCTTCACAGGCATCGAGGATCTGGTTCCGCCGCACGGCCTGAAGGTTCTTGCGTCCCACGGGGGTCTCCAGAAGGGAATTTCCACGCCCAGTGGGCATATTCCTAGCTGCTCTCCGATTTGTCAACATCCCGTGGATAAATGCCCATGGGGCCAGCATTGGGACCGGATCGGGGCGGCCCCCGGCCCACGATGTTGCATTCCGTTCCGGGTCTCAGGCATCGTCCGGCGCCCGCCATCGCTGCCGCCCCCTATCGGAGGACTTCTCGTGAGCCGCGGATTCCCTGCCCTCGATCCGCAAGCTGTCTGCGCTCTGGGCTGCGCGCTGGTCCTCTCGGCGTGCGCGTCTCCGATGCGCATCGAGCACGACTCCGACCCCACAGCGGATTTCGCGAGGTACCGGAGCTTCGCCTGGATCAGTGAGGATCCCGTCATGGGGCCGAGCCCGGGCGTGACCCGCGGCGAGTACATCAGCGCCATCGATGAACAGAGGATCCGCAGCGCCGTGGAGGCGGATCTGCTCGCAAAGGGGTATCGACGGGCCGAATCGATCGACACCGCCGACCTCGTCGTCTCGTTCATGGTCGGAAGCCAGCAGAAGGTGCGCGTCCAATCGACGCCAGGACGTTCCTCCACCTACTACTCGGCCTACGGCGGCGGCTCCTGGTACGGTGGATCGACCGTACGCACCTCCACGTACCTCGAGGGCACCCTTGTGCTCGAGTTCTACGACCGCGCCACCCACCACGCTGTGTGGGTCGGGTGGGCCTCGAAGCGTCTGTCCAAAACCGACGACTCGGAAGAGACGCTCCGGAGGGCAGTGACTGCGATCCTGGAAGAGTTCCCGGCGTCTGCCGCCAGGTGACGGTCGGAAGGCAGCGGCGCGGCGGGCCGCGATCGAGCACCGCTCGGCCAGCCGGGTGCGGGGGCGCAGCGACTGGTTGCGCTACGCGCGACGATTGACCATGCTGATCGGGTCGTTTGCGCCACGAATCCAGAGGGCTGCCGTCGGACATGTCTGAGTCGTCACGCGGGAAGCGATTCTTCGACTCCGCCTGGTTCTACGTTCTCGTAGCCGGCGCGCTGATCGTCGGCTTTCTGGCGACTCAGGTCGAGATCTTCGGCGATACGCGACCTCTGGGCGATCACACCGACATCGCCAAGCTCCACGAGCGCGACGACGTCAACCTCCTGTTCATTCTGATCGACACCCTTCGAGCCGACCGCCTGGGCGCCTATGGATACTCTCGCCCCACGAGCCCTGCGATCGACGGCTTGGCTGCCACCGGAGTCCGCTTCGCGGAACACCTGTCGCAGTCCTCCTGGACCAAGTGCTCGATGGCTTCGCTCTGGACAGGCCTCTACCCCGCACGTACCGGTGTGACGCGCTCCCCTCAGGGAATCTCCGGGGACGCGCTGATGCCAGCCGAGATCCTGAGCGAAGCCGGTTTTCGCACGGTCGCCCTGTGGAGGAACGGCTGGATTGCCCCGAAGTTCGGCTTCAATCAGGGTTTCGAGGTCTACCATACGCCGAAGCCGCAGCGCCTCTCGCCATCCGTGCGCCGCGAGAAGCCGACACTGGGAATGGCGGGCACGGATCAAGACACCATCCGATCGGCCGTGGAGTTCCTGCGAACCCATGGCGACCAACGCTGGTTTCTCTACCTCCACCTGATGGATCTGCACCAGTACGTGTACGACGAAGACACGGCGTTGTTCGGGACCTCGTACTCCTCCATCTACGACAACTCGATCCGCTGGGAGGACCGCGTGGTTGGCAGTCTCATCGATGAGATCGACCGCCGCGGACTGCGCGACAAGACACTGATCGTGCTGGCCTCGGATCACGGCGAGGCGTTCGGGGAGCACGGTCGCGAGGGCCATGCGCGCGATGTCTACGGAGAAGTCACTACGACACCGCTCGTCTTCAGCTTCCCGTTCCGCCTGAGTGAACCCGTGGTGGTAGAGACACCCACCGAGAACGTAGATCTCTGGCCTACGCTGCTGGAGCTGTTTCAGCTGCCTTCCCTGATCGACCCCGATGGCCGCTCCCGAATGCCCGAGCTGCTCGCGGCGGTGGAGGGCGTCGAGCCGCCCTCCCAGCCAGCCCTACGCTTTGCCCACATCGACCAGAACTGGGCAAGAACCAAGCAGCCCGAGCGTCCCATGGTCTCGGTCAGCGACGGTAACTTCAGGCTGCTGGTAGGGGCCTCCGCCGGCGGGCGTGGCCAGCTCTTCGATCGATCGACCGACCCTACGGAACAGGACGATTTGAGCGACGCGCAACCGGAGCGACTCGAGCGCATGAAGGAGCTCGCAAAGGCCTACCTGGAGAGCACCTCGCCTTGGAAGGCGGCGCCCGAAGTCAACATCGGAGACGAAGAGCTTCAGCAGCTCCGAGCCCTGGGCTACTCAGCCGAGAACTGATCCCGCGGCTAGAACGCGTACGAGATCGTGAAGCCGAAGGTTCGCGGCTCCGACCAGACCTGGTTGATCTGACCAAACTGCCGAGTGAAGTCGAACGCGTCGATCAGGTAGCGTTCGTCCATGAAGTTCGTGACCCAGCCGGCCACCTCGATTCGCCCGCCTGGAGTCCGATAGGCGAGGCGTGCACCGAAGACCCAGTAGGCAGCCTGCGAGATCGCCAGCTCCATCGTCGGGTCTAGATAAGTGCGACTCTTGTAGCTGAAGTCGAAAGAAGGCACGAGGCTGCCCCAGCGATACAGGGGGAGCTCGTACTCCGTGTAGCCGGACAGGCTCCACTGCGGCGCGGCGATCAGCGGGTGGCCCTCGTAGTTGAACTCGGCGACCTGGCCTGGGTTCCCCCCGATCCCGCTCGGTGCCACGGCCTGCTTGACGACGGTGAATTCCCTGAAGGCCGTGTCGAGCCATCCCATGCCGACCTGCAGCAGCAGACCGTCGAGGGGCCGCACGGTGAGCTCGAGCTCCGCGCCCATCACGTCCGCATCCGAATTCAACAGCTGCTGGGTGGGGATGGCACCGAATTCGTTGACGATGTCGAAAACCTGGAGGTCCTTGTACCAGTAGCGAAAGAACGCCGCGTTGAGCTCGAGCCGATCGTCGATCCAGCTCGACTTTATTCCGACCTCCACGGCGTCGATGCTCTCGGGAGCGACCGGGTTGAGAGACTGCTTGACCTCGTCGTTGTTCTGAATCGTCAGGCCTGCGTTGAAGTGGCCCGCTTTGAAACCGCGAGTGTACTTCCCGTAGATGCGAGCGTTCTCGATCGGCTGGAAGGAAAGCGTCGCCTCCCCGGTTGGCGCTTGCCAGAGCTCCTTGACCGTCTCTGCGGGGATGGTGATCTTCTCCACGTCCTGCTGGGTCTTCCTGAAGGCGGCCGCCAGGTTGAACTTCTTGTGCTCCCAGTTGTAGCGGAAGCCGCCGTCGAGACTGATCTGGTAGAGCCAGCGGTAGGCACCGTCCTCGAAGAAGTCGTAGTGCAGATCCGTGCCCACGTTGAACGCGTTGGTGACCTGCCCGTATGCCTGATCGATCTCGAACTTGATGCTCGACGGGAATACGTTGTTGGACTCGAGATTCTCATGAAGCTGGAACAACCCGAAGGTCCAGTCGAAGCGGTAGACCTCGCCTGTTACGCGTACGTCGTTCGAGAACTGCCAGGTCTGGTCGTCGATGATCTGCTCGAGATCGGTGCAGGGGCATGCGCCGCCTTCGTCGATGATGTCGCGGCTGTTGAACTCCCAGCCACCCAGGTAGACGACGCGGCCCCACTCGCCCTCATAGGTCGTATCGAGCATGGCGCCCATCAGATCGAGATTCTCTTTCCCGTCGGTGCTGTAGAAGCCGCTGAAGATGTCGGCTCCTCGGAAGCCCTGGCCCTCGCCTTGTACGTTGAGGGCAACGCCCGGCGCCTCCACTTGAGTCTCGAAGGGCGGGAAAGGTTCATTGATCTCGGTGAAGCCGGAAGAATTGGCGGACTGGAAGAAACCAGGGGGCTCGATGACGACTCCCTGGTTGGTAGGAGCGGGCCGAGGCCTCGCGCCGATGGGCTGCTGATGGTAGGCATCGCCTCGATTGGCTCCCCAATGGAAGTTGGCCAGGAAGCTCAAGCTCTCGAGCGGTTCGAAGAGCAGCTGAGCCCGAGTCGCATAGTATTCGACGTTGTTGTAGGTATCCTGAAGGCCCTGGAAGTGGTCGATTCCAAGGATGTTCTGCTGCGTCAGGAAGGTACCCGCGGGGCCCGGCGGAACTCTGCCCCTCGCTAGATTGTCGGCGACGTTTCTATCGGTGACGACCCGGCCCGCGTTGTCCAGCAGGCAAGCACCGTCCGGCGAGATCCGGAAGAAGCTGCCCTGCAGCCCGACCGTCTCGCCATCCGCGTTGATGAGGTTGATCGCAGCCTGGCCCGGAAACGCGTTGTACGCTTCGACGGCATCGAGGTTCCGAAAGACGTAGCTTTCGGGGTCCGGCTTGCCGTTGGGGAATTGCCTGGTGGGGGGCAAGAGGGGCAGGCCTCGATCATGGGGATCCAGCAAGGCGTAGAACTCGTTGGTCCGCGGCTCGCTCGATTCCAGGTAGCCGTACTCTTCCGGAGCCCATTTCGAACAGACGTTGTTCGTGTATCCGTCGCGAAACTGGGTCGCAACCGAGACCCGGGCGGAGACCATGTTGTTGAGGAGGTCCGGAAAGATCGGGAACCCCAGCGCACCCTCGAACTCGAGCAGGTTCAAGTTGCCGGCGCTGAAGCTGCCGTCCGAGGTCCATTCCCCGTTGGGCTTGAAGGAATTCATTCGAATCATGCCGGCGGACGCGTTGCGCCCGCCAACCCCGCCGACCGGCCCGCGCAGGACCTCGATGCTCTCGATGTCGTAGAGCGAGAACAGCTGCGCCGCAGGCGAGTTCATCATGATGCCGTCTTGCCAGATTGACACCGCCCCCGTAGAGTTCGAGTTGTAGTCCTTCAAACCGACGCCACGGATGAACAGCGTGGGGTTGGAAGCAGCGAAGGAGGTGTTGATCTCGAGGTTCGGCGTGTAGGCGGAGAGGTCCGCGACGTTCTGGATGCGCAGGTTCTGGATGTCCGATGCCCCGAAGCTCGTGACGGAGATCGGCACCTCCTTCAGTCCTGCGGTCCGGGCCCCTTCGACCTGGATGACCTCCTGGATGCTGCCGCTGCGTCCCCCTCTGGGCTGCTCGACTTCGCCGACTTTCGGGTCGGCGCCGGGAGCCTCCTCGCCGACGTCGGTGGAGCCCTCGGGCCTAGCGTCGAGCGCCTGGTCGTCGCCGGCTCTGGGCTCGTCCTGAGCCAACGCGAGGCTCGGTGCTTGAGCGGTGGAAACCAACAAGACGGCCGATAACCAGAACACCCAGCGGGCGCAAAGGCCCTGCCGGCGCAGCGGAATTCCGTCAGCAGCCACGACGGGAGCAGTATACTACGGTGTCCGTCCCTTGGACCCCATTTCGCCTGCGGCGCCGCCGCTTCGTGTTAAGGACATCCGCCATTGAAGCTGCTCGGCGCCGCGCTGTGGATCGCCACACTTGGCGTGGCAGGGTGGCTAGGCCACCAGCTCACTTTGGACCGCTCCTCGGAGCCCCGCGCAGAGGTCCCTGGGGAGTTCGCAGTCCGGCTCTCGGCCGCACTGCGCGATCGCGACGTGCTGACCCGTACCCATCGCCTCTCAGAGGCGCTGCTCGAGCTCGACGAACGGAACGTCGAGGCCGCCGTCGCGATCCTCGAGACGCAGCGCCGCGGAGTGACCGAGGGTGAGGTTCGGCTCTTCATGCTCGCCTGGTGCCGCTTCGATCCAGCGGGGGCATTCGCGTGGGCAGACGCGTGGCCGGGCCCGTGGCGCAATACGCTCGTGCGAATGGCGCTCTTCGCCTGGGCCTTCCACGACCCAGAGAGCGCTGTCGAGGCCTTCAGCGGCATGGAGCCACCGCCTCGCAGCGAGCTCCACGCGAGCTTGATCAGCGGCTGGGCACGCAGCGAAGACAAGGCTGGCCTCACGGAGTATCTGTTCTCGAGACCGCCGAGCAGCAAACGGTCGAAGTTCATCGGCGTACTCCTCGCGGAGCTCACGAAGGAGGGTCCCGAGGCCATCGCGACGTGGGCGGAGGGCGTGCCGGTCGAAGCGCCCTACCAGGCGAAGGCGACTGCATTCCTGACTGCCGGTGGTGCGTTGGCGCAGTACGATCCGAGCCACGCCTCCGAGTTCTACGAGGCACACCAGCAGTTCGACTACGCCCAGCCTGCGCTGAACACGATCTCGCGGCGCTGGGTGGACCACCACGAGCCGGCCATGCTCTTCGAGTGGCTCTTCTCGTTGCCTCCCGGTGAGGCGGTCACCGAAGCCGTAGAAACCGGCTTCGGCCGTTGGTGGCGCAAAGCTCCGGAGGACGCGCGCGCCTGGGTGCTCGCTGCACCGTCGACCGAGGCTCTGGATCCCGCTGTCGCCCTCTTCGCGCTACAGCTGTCTCGCATCTCGGTCACACGTGCTGCCGAATGGGCCGAGCGGATCCACGACGAAGCGCTGCGCAGGAGGACACTTGCGCCCATCCTGCGACAGTGGAGCCGAGAGGACGGCGCTGCGGCCCGGGAGTGGATGAAGGCCCACGATGTCCCGCAGGAGCTGCAGCGGGAGCTGCTGAACCCTGCGGCGGCCTTCCACGCGCCCGCCAGCGGCGGCAGCTCTCGGATGTGGCGGGCGGAGCTGGGCGACTATTCGCGGGGACTCCCGTCGAGGCGGGAGATCTCGGTGCGCGCCTGATCGGCCTCGACGCCTTCAGCAAGGATTACGGCGTCGAATTCCTCTCTCGCGCGCGCCGCTTCGCCGTTGGCGGAGAGGGCCCGGCCCAGGTGATATCGTGCGCTGGTGGCATCCGGTCGTGACTCGACCGCAGCGCTGAGAACCTCGACCGCCGCATCGGGCTCGCCTCTCTGGAGATGGATGCGACCGAGCATCTCCTGGGCCTCGGGCACTTCGATGAAGTAGGCCGCCCGCTTGGCGTACGCTAGAGCGCGGTCCAGATCACCCCCGCGCTCGGAAAGGCTCTTGGCCAGCGCGAAGGCTGCGCGTGCATCGCGGGGATTGCGCGCAACGAGCGCCGCCAGGCGAGCTTCCGCGTCTTCCGTTCGGCCCGCATCCTGAAGCAGCGCGATGGCCGCCCGCGCGTACTCGACCTCGTCAGGGTCGGCAAGAAACGCTCGATCGTAGAAGTCGACCGCCTGATCCAGCGCACCTTCCCGCGCCATCAACTGCCCCATTCCCGCGAGCGCCCAGGCCTGCTGCGAGCTCAGCTCGAGCGCGTGTTCGTAGGACGCTTGCACCTCCTCCACGCTGGCAGCGGCGGCCAGCAGCACGCGCGCCCGGAGCGCGTGGAATGCCGGTGTATCGGGATGCAATTCGATGGCAGCGTCGATGCGGGTCTTGGCTGCTTCGTGCTGCGCCAGCGCCGCATGCTGGTCGAGCAGTTCACGCAGAGCGATCGCGTTCACCGGATCGTTCAGGTCCAGGCCCGAGCTCACCGCCGAATCGACCGCCGCCTGGCTTCCCGAGCGATCCGCAAGGATCGCGATCTGCCGAGCCATCGCCAGGTCGCCGCGCTCGGTTGCGAGCAGCCGAGTCATGCCGAAAGTGACGAACTTCGGCTGGGAGAGCTCGTCTGCAACGTCGATCAGCAACAGGAGGACCTCCGTGTTGCGGGGAAACGAGTGGGCCGCCATCTGCACGGCGGTGAAGGCCGACTGATACGCCCCCTTCGCGGCGAGGATCCTGGCGAGGTAGAGCGACGCTTCGGTCCCGCTTTGCTGACCGCGACGCCGGAGCGCCTCTCGGTACTCCTCGATGGCGCGATCGAAGTCGCCGAGCTGCTCCGCCGCCTGGCCGGCGAGAAAGCGCGCACCCGCGTTGTCGGGCCAGAGCCGTATCCCGGACTCGAAGGCGCGCAGGGCACCCTCCGGATCCCCGGTCGCAAGCAACAATCGGCCCTCCAGCAGATCCCGCATGTTCTCCAGATCTACCGAGTCCAGCTCTCGTCGGGCGTCCTCGAAGCGCCCTGCCTGGATCAGCGTGTCGACGTATCCGAAGCGAATCATCGGCGGAGGGTCGGACTCCGCCGCCATCGCCTTCTCGAACGCCTCCACTCCTGCCTCGAATTCGTCCCGGATGACGTAGAAGTCGGCGAGGGTGAACCATGTCTGGCTGGTGTTGCGCTCCTCTGCCTCCAGGCGCAGCAGCCGCTCCTGCTCCTCCCGGTTCCCCAGACGACCCATGCGCCGGGAGAGAGAAATGCGGAAGTACGAATCGTTGGACCGCTCGAACGCCTCCCGAAGCGTCTCTGTGGCTCGATCTGCTTGTTCCACCCGGTCGAAGTAGGCGACTGTCTGGCCGATCACGACCCTGCTCTCGGGGTGGGCCTCGAGGCACCCCTCGTACAGCTCGCCCGCTTGTTCCAGATCTTCCTTCACGAAAGCGAACAGCGCATTGGCGACGCACAGGCGGCCTTGAACCTGCTCGCTGATCTCACGGTCGGTCGTAGCCAGTATCTCCTGAGCGGTCGCGAGCGCTTGCTCCGCATCGTCGATGAGTTCGAGCTCGATCAAGGCGAGGACCCGAGGCACGAGCACGTGCACGTTCCCAGGGTCGAGCTCGATCACGCGGTCGAGGTCCGCCAGCGCCTTCACGTATCGCTCGCCCTTGAGATAACCCTGCGCACGGATCACGAGAGCCTCGACGTTGTCGGGCTCCACCTGGAAAACGTGCTCGACGGCGTTGATCACGTCGCGGGGCGTGCGGCTCGCGAGCTCGGCCCGGCCCAACAGGAGGCCTGCTTCGACCACGTGGTCGGGAGACTCGAGCGCGCGGCGGAGCGGCCAGATCGCGCTGGAGCTGTCGCCAGTCCGCATCAAGGCCGTGCCCAACAGCAGGCTCACCTCCGGCTGATCTGGATTCTCGTCGAGCAGCTCCCGCAACGGTTCGATCGATTCCGCGTATCGATTGCTCTCGTGGAGCTCGCGTACATGTGCAACGGGGTCCCCGTCACCGCAAGCCGAACATACGGCGGCAAGAGCGCACAAGGCGCGCAAGAGAGTCCGGCGGCAGGCCTTCGAGTAGGCAACTCCGGTCATGCAGGCGATCCTAACTCCGACGATCGGCCAGGGTGAGCTCGAGCGCGGCCGCGAAGCCCTCCACCGTCTCGTTCAAGCAGGCCGCATCGTGGGCAGCCGAGATGAACCAGGGCTCGCGGCAGTCGAGCTCGCAAAGAATGCCACGATCGTGGAGTCTGTTGGCCAGGGCGCTGTAAAAGGTGTAGTCGCTCGTCGCCCAATCCCGGTAGTTTGTCGGCATCTTCTCGGTGATGAATAGTCCCGCCATCGAAGGGTGCCCCACGAACACGTGAGCGACGTCGTGAGCCTTCAACACTTCGCCCAGGCCGGCCTGGAGCTGCCGGCCGTAAGCCTCGACTTGCTCCAGTGCATCCGTCTCGTCGAGTATCTGGAGCGTCCTCTCCGCCGCTGCGAGTGAAACGCTATGGGCCGTGTAGGTACCCCCGTGAGCCACGCCATTGCCGATTCGACGCATGATGTCTTCACGGCCTCCAAGCGCGGCGATCGGGTACCCGTTTCCCATCGCCTTGGCGAAGGTACAGAGGTCCGCCCGAACACCCATGAGCTCCTGCACACCGCCACGTGCCACCCGAAAACCGGTCTTGACCTCGTCGACGATCAGCACGACCTGGTGCCGATCGCACAGCTCGCGGGCGGCTCGCAGGTATTCGGTGGTGGCCGGAATCCCACCACAGTTACCCATGATCGGCTCGATCAGCAGCGCCCCGATCTCGTCGCCGTGTTTCTTCAGCACGTCCTCGAGCCAATTGGCATCGTTGAGCGGTACGCAATGAATGAGCTCGCGCGCTGAGCTCGGAACACCCTGGCTGTAGGGTTTCAGCTCGGGTGCGGACCCGTCGCCTTTCATGTGGACGACGTCCGCCTCCCAGAGCACGCCGTCGAAGATCCCGTGGTAGCCCCCTTCGACCAGGATGTAGGCGTCCTTTCCCGTGTAGGCCCTGGCCAGCCGCAGGGCGGCCATGACGGCTTCCGTTCCCGAGTTCGAGAAGCGTACGAGCTCTGCGCTAGGCACCATCTTCCGGATACGCTCCGCGACGATCGCCTCGCGCTCGGTCGCCAGCGCGAAGACGCCGCCCACCTCCATGCCCTCGCGCGCGGCCTCATCAACACGGGGGTCTGCATAGCCGAGGATCGCGGGCCCGTAGCCGAGCCGG
>Ga0255057_10000358_pt1 | contig 25795 bp, 28 predicted proteins | sample Cases_109_6_MG_FD_189022 | JGI IMG/M metagenome (GOLD analysis project Ga0255057, IMG submission 189022) | Seawater microbial communities from Amundsen Gulf, Northwest Territories, Canada - Cases_109_6 | ecosystem: Environmental > Aquatic > Marine > Gulf | place: Canada: Northwest Territories... | reverse complement strand
TTACTCGACGTGGGAATTACGCATCTCCTCCAACGCCGATATCTATAATCTGCAAGAGGGTAAACTGCATGGTAATGGTGTTGTTGCGAAATTACAGTGCATCGATGACCGTACTCAAGCAGAAACATTAATTCATGCAGAGATCTGGGTTGCTAAGAACAATTTGTCAAGTCTTGCTAAGGATGAATTTTATTGGTTTCAGTTAGAAGGTCTAAGTGTGATTAACGTCCATGGAGATCTACTTGGTCACGTAAAAAAAATGATGGAAACTGGTGCGAATGATGTATTAGTCGTACAGGATAAAGCTGACCAACAAGAAACCTTAATTCCTTATGTTCGTGAGCAAGTTGTTAAGCACGTGGACTTGGAAGAAAAGATCATTACGGTTGATTGGCAAAAAGATTATTAGCGCAACTATGAATTTTAAAGTTATTACTTTGTTTCCAGAAATGGTGTTGAGCTTGGCTAAGTTCGGTGTGGTGGGTCGAGCCATCGATAATAATTTAGCCAACTTAGAGGTTTTGAATCCTAGAGATTTTTCTAATGATCCAAATCGTCGTGTCGACGATCGCCCTTATGGAGGCGGCCCTGGCATGGTGTTGCAATTTGAGCCTTTGCAAAAAACCATACAAAAGGCCCGGGAAGATAATCAGGATAATGCCCGTGTTATCTGCCTATCAGCACAAGGTTCGCCCTTTCAACATGCGGATGTGGAAAGATTAAGCACCTACAACAATCTGATTTTGCTCGCAGGGCGGTATGAGGGTATTGATGAGCGTTTAATTGAAGCTGAGGTTGATGAGGAGATCTCGATAGGTAATACAGTTGTGAGCGGAGGTGAATTACCCGCAATGATGATGGTAGATGCGCTAATTCGACATATTCCTGGTGCTTTAGGACACGATGAATCGGCATATCAGGATTCCTTTGTTGACGGACTGCTCGATTGCCCTCATTATACGCGGCCGGAAAGTATCAGTGATCTCAGTGTACCCAAGGTGCTGCTGGGCGGTGACCATCAAGCCATCCAGAAGTGGCGTGAAAAACAGTCATTGGGTCGTACTTTTCTAAGAAGGCCTGATTTGATAGAAAAACTAGACTTGAGTGATGAGCAAAAGGCCTTGCTACAGGAATATATACAAGAACACCAAAACTAAAGTACCTTAAGGACATGTCGAATATTATTCAAGAAATTGATCAGCAACAGCTAAAGCAAGATATCCCAGATTTCAGTCCTGGAGATACCGTAGTTGTGCAGGTAAGAGTGAAAGAGGGTGAGCGCGAGCGTTTGCAGGCTTTTGAAGGTGTTGTGATTGCCAAGCGTAATCGTGGAATAAATTCCGCATTTACTGTGCGAAAGCTTTCTCATGGAGAAGGTGTAGAAAGAGTATTTCAGAGTCACAGTCCTTTAATTGAAAGCGTTAAAGTTAAGCGTAAAGGTGATGTTAGGCGCGCTAAGCTTTACTATTTGCGCGGGCTAACCGGTAAGGCGGCTAGAATTAAAGAAAAGATTTAGCTGTCGATTTAAGGTTCTATCAAAAACGCCTCGTTTATCGAGGCGTTTTTGTTTCTGAGATATCAAGCGAGGTACAATTCGCTATGGATCAAATCATTATAAAAACACCTATCGGCAAGATAGCGGTAGATTATCAAGATGACTTTGTAACAGAGGTTCAGCAAGTTGCTGATCAGGTGCGTGCGGTATCTAAAAAAGATCCATTTTCAGTAGAAATACAAAAACAAATTACGGCTTATTTCTCAGGAGATCTAAAAGAATTTAATTTACCGTTTTTGTTTAAGCAAGGCACAGATTATCAGTTAAAAGTGTGGAACCAAATCAGAAAGATTTCATTTGGCAGTACTAAAACTTATGGAGAGATAGCTAAAAAAATTAAATCGGGCCCGCGTGCAGTAGGTAATGCGTGTCGACGCAATCAGTTGTTATTGCTCGTTCCTTGCCACCGCGTAGTGGGTGCTGCGGGTTTGGGTGGTTTTATGGGAGACGCTGACGGAGGTTTGGTGCGAAGAAAACAATGGCTACTTGAACACGAGCAAATTAAAGTTAAATAAATGCATATACATTACCTTAAGCATGTTCCTTTTGAGGGTTTAGGTTCAATGGAAAATATGTTTGTTGAGCGAGGCTGCCATTTGTCGCGAACATGTATGTATGAAGATCAATCTTTGCCATCCATTCATGAAATTGATACGTTAGTTGTTATGGGTGGGCCTATGGGGGTAGGTGATGATGATGAATATCCGTGGCTTACCCTAGAGAAAGAATTTATTGAATCGGTTATCAAACGTGAAGTGCCAGTATTGGGTATTTGCTTAGGGGCGCAGCTCATAGCCAATGTATTAGGTGCTAAGGTAACCAAAAATGCTCATGAAGAGATTGGTTGGTTCTCAGTTAAACGTACTAAAGGGCTAATAGATAGTCGGGTTGAAAATTTACCAATAAGTTTTGATGCTTTGCATTGGCATAGAGATACTTTTGATATACCAGAGGGTGCCAGTAACTTTATGACTAGTGAGGCGTGTGCAAATCAGGGCTTCGCTTACGGTGAATCTACGCTTGCATTGCAGTTTCATTTAGAGATGTTGCCAAGTAACGTGCAGGCAATTTATCAAGAATGTGGTAATCCCGAGAAGAGTGGTAGCTATGTGCACGGGCTTGAAGAGATGCTGGTGCCAGCTGAAAAATATCAGCAAGCCGTTAAAATACTTGAAGATTTTCTAGAAGCCTTTATTTTTTCAAAAAGCGGCCCCATAAAAGGGGAAGCCATATCATTAGCCACTTAATGGGAGAATTACTATGGACGACAACAGTAGAAAAGATATTCGAGCTTTGCTCAAGGCCTTTGGTGTAAAGGCAGATGAAGCCATTGTCGGGCATCTGGCAAAAAATTCAGATGTAAAACAACTTAACTTAAAAGTCACATTAGAAGACATGACAGATTATGGCTCATTGGTTCCAAGTGAGAGTTTGTCTTTTGTTGTGAATGGCCAAATAAATCGTTAACCTAAACAGTTAAATTTTAAATAAACTATTGAATAGTAAAGAGTTATGAGTACGAAAACAAATAAGAAAACCCAGCAAGAGAGCAAGAAAGAAACATTACAGTTTGAAACAGAAGTTTCGCAGCTTCTGCATTTAATGATTCACTCGCTTTATTCGAATAAAGAAATATTCTTGCGTGAATTAATTTCCAATGCATCGGATGCGTGTGACAGATTGCGTTTTGAAGCAATCTCGAATGATTCGTTATTAAGTAATGATGCAGAGCTTAAAATTCAGGTCGAATTTGATAAAGATGAGCGCACGTTAACCATTCGCGACAATGGTATTGGTATGAGTCGTGAAGAGGTGGTGAATAATATTGGAACCATTGCAAAATCAGGAACAAAAGAATTTCTTGATCAGCTAACCGGTGATCAAAGTAAAGATTCACACCTTATTGGCCAATTTGGTGTGGGTTTTTATTCCGCATTTATTATTGCTGATAAAGTAACTTTAAAAACCAGACGTGCAGGTCTTGAAAAAGATCAAGCTGTGCAATGGGGGTCTGAGGGCGCGGGATCTTATACTTTAGAAGAAACCGAAAAAAGTGAACGTGGTACTGAAGTAATTTTGCATCTTAAAAAGGATGAGGATGAATTTTTAAATAGTTGGCGTTTGCGGTCTATTATCCATACATACTCTGATCATGTGCCTTTGCCTATTGAGATGCGAGAAGAGAATGACAAAGGTGAAGCTACGGCCAAATGGGAAACCGTAAACAAAGCATCTGCATTATGGGTGCGGCCAAAAAATGAAATCTCTGAAGATGAATATAAAGAGTTTTACAAACATGTGAGTCACGACTTTACTGATCCACTGTTATGGACGCATAACCGTGTAGAGGGAAAAACTGAATATATTTCTTTGTTATATATTCCTTCACAAGCACCTTTTGATTTATTTGACCAAAATCCAAAACATGGCGTCAAACTCTACGTGCAACGCGTCTTCATCATGGACGATGCAGAAAAGTTATTGCCACGTTATTTGCGCTTTGTGCGAGGTGTAATAGATTCTAATGATTTACCATTAAATATTTCTCGTGAAATTTTGCAAAGCAATAAAGTCATCGACAATATACGCTCAGGATCAGTTAAAAAGATTCTTGGATTGTTAGAAACTTTAGCTAAGAGTGAAGTAGACAAATACCAAGAGCTTTGGAATGTATTTGGTAAAGTTTTAAAAGAAGGGCCAGGTGAAGATTTTGGAAATAAAGAAAAAATTGCCAAATTATTAAGATTTGCATCCACACACCAAGACAATGATGCGCAAGCTGTTTCTTTGGATGATTACATTGCACGGATGAAACCAGAGCAAGAAAAAATCTATTTCATCACTGCTGATAATTATGCTGCAGCTAAAAATAGTCCGCATCTAGAAATTTTCAAGGATAAAGGCATAGAGGTATTGCTGCTCTCTGATCGCGTAGACGAATGGTTGATGAGCCATTTAAATGAGTATCAAGAGAAATCTTTTGCTTCGGTTGCCAAGGGTGAGCTTGATCTTGGCAAGATGGGAAGTGAAGAAGATAAAAAGGAACGTGAGAAGGCAGAAAAAGAAGCCAAAGGTTTAATTAAGCGTATTAAGAAGGTGTTAGATGAAAAGGTAGAAGATGTTCGTGTCTCGCATCGTTTAACAAGTTCGCCAGCATGTATTGTGCTAAGTGAGCAAGATATGGCTTTATACATGCAGCATTTAATGAAACAAGCTGGACACGATATGCCTACGAGCAAGCCCGTTTTAGAAATTAATCCTTCTCACACTTTGATTCAGCGCATGGAGAATGAGCAAATTGAAGATCGTTTTGATGATTGGGCGCGAATTTTATTCGATCAAGCGATTCTTGCAGAAGGTGGTCAGCTTGAAGATCCAGCAACGTTCGTTAATCGGCTTAATCAAATGATAAATGAAATCGCCCAATAAAGAGAAATTAGGAAAACCATTCTGGAAAACCAAAGTTCTCGCAGAGATGTCCCAAAAAGAATGGGAATCTCTGTGTGATGGTTGTGGCAAGTGCTGCCTTATTAAATTAGAAGACGCAGATACTAAAGAGCTGTTTTATACAGATGTTGCATGCCACTTGTTAGATGCAATAACCTGTCAATGTAAAGATTATCCGCATCGCAGAAAATTGGTTGATGATTGTTTGCAACTTAAAGTGGACGATGTTGAAGACTTTAAATGGTTGCCAAAAACATGTTCTTATCGTTTGTTGCACGAAGGTAAAAGTTTACCTAAATGGCATTATTTGATTTCAGGCGACCGAAATACGGTTCACGAAAAGAAGATGTCAGTGAAAAATCGCGTAGTCAATGAAATGGAAGTAATGGAAGTCGCTGAGCATATCGTTTATTGGGTGTAAATTACGTTATAGAATACTGGCTAAATGCCCATTCTGGCCTTTAATTTTATTTGTATAATGTAAATCACAGTTATCAATTATCGATTTCTGTACTGACTCTAAACTTAATAAATTATCTCGCCATTAATTAGTTTTAGAAAATAATTCTAATCTAATAAATGTAAAATATCATTTATAAAATCCAAGCGAATGAGAAGGAGGATGCGTAGGCTGATCGATTAATGCTAATTTTCATCATTGAAAATGTAGAGTCGCTCAATAAATCTTCCACTCTTTGCAAATGTTCAACGCATTCATGCATTTATTTCTTCATATCTGTTACATCGTTATGATCTGCGATCAAATAAAGATCAGCCAGACATATGCATCCATATTCAATTTAGGCCCGGTTTTTCGCTAAAGTAAGTGGGTCGGATAGCTTTAAAGTGCCAGGGGTAACGTCGTCTATAAGCTCGTTAATTACTGCTGACTCAAATAGCACTCCTTTATCGTCAACTTTTAGCAAAGGGACTTTTCCAAGCGAAGAGATTTCAAGAAACCAATCAGACAGATCTCTTAAACCGATAAAGATGATGTCGTAATCACAATTTTTATGATGATGCGTGATGACACGCGCGTTGCTCGTACTGATATACATTAAAACTGATTAGTTCTAATTTCATAGTAAGGGTGCCAACTAAATAAAGTGATGGATTATACTGATGAGGTTAGAATAAACCTATGCCAAAAGATAAGAAAATCCCGCAAAAAATTCGGGTTGATAAATGGCTTTGGACTGCACGATTCTTTAAAACACGTGCCACAGCAGCCGATGCGGTCAATGGGGGGAAGGTGCATGTACATGGGCAGCGAGTGAAATCTTCGCGTCTCGTCCAACTGGGTGACCGACTTGAAATTACCCGTGGGCACATTCATTCAGTTGTAGATATAGCTGGGTTAAGTGATCAGCGCGGTCCTGCCAAAGAAGCTCAAAACCTTTATCAAGAGACGCCTCAGAGTATTGAAGAGCAAAAGATTAAGTCTCAACAGAGGAGGTTATTAAACGCCAGCATGCCAAAACCAAAAGGTAAACCTGATAAGCACCAGCGGCGAGAGATACGTAAAGTAATCGGAAAATTGTTTTGAAGCTTTGTCCAATGACTCAACAGAATCTATCACTGCATTCACGTTAAGTGAATCACAAGCACACTTTGTTTATTAATGGGTGGGCTTATAGACTAATCTTGAACTCTATAACGGAATTTGAGCCATCTTCTACGGGTTTACCCATACTCATTGTGCCGTTGGCAATAAGAGTTTGCTCGTCTTTTGAAATATGAATCTTTTGGCCATTATTAAATTTGATATACGTGCCATTGAAGCTGTTATCTACTACTAAAAATTTGCCATCTTTGAGGATTATTTTTGCGTGTTCTCGGGAAACAAATTTATTTTGAATTACAATATCGCAACTAGGATCGCGTCCTACTCGGCATGTGTTTTTATCTGTCGTTAGCACATGTTTTTTGCCTTTTATTATAAGCTCAATTGTCGTGCCATTGGTATTTTTTTCTATTATTTTAGGCTTACAGACTTGTTTATTTTCTGGTACATTTTTTTTGCTTGTAACTTCTAGCCCATCATGTGAGATAGCTTCTATATTAGTTACACCAAGTATCTCTTCTTCTAAATTTTTTATAGAGGCCATGATGCCTGATACAGGCTTATTTTCACTGTCATTAGATTTCCTATTAATGCTAGTTTTAATTTCAGAGAGTTCAGTAGATTTCAAAGCTTCTTCTAATCCCACCACTTTTGATTCACTGATATCAATTGAAGTATTTTTATTCTCTTGTTCAGATTTGCCAGCAACTGCAGGCTGAGATGATTCTTCTTTCGCTGCTTCCTCTTCCTTAAAGATTTCATCTCTACGATCAATATTTCGGCGACGGTTTTTCGTAACCAATACGCCTTCACTGTCAATGAATGGGTAAGTGACTTTTCTGCCCCATCTGCGTCGTTCTTGATTTCTGCGTTCTTTCATTAAAAAAGGGCGATTTATGATTCAATCTCAAAGTATGCAGAAATAGCTAACACTTTGAATAGCTTGAGAGTATTCTCCAGCCCGATGGTATAAATGTACTGATTAATGAAGTGAGAAGTAGTTTTATTTTTGGCTATACAGCAATTTGCAGAGTCTGTTTTCAGGGTCTTGGCTAGACTTGGGATTAGAATTTTCAAAGCGTCTAGATTGATTGCGATAGTCTATGGGCAGATGTAGTGAATGACGTCTTTTTCAACGTATTCGATTGGGGCGCCTAAACTCACGATACCGCTACCGTGTAATTCCATTATTTCACCCATTAAAAACGCCTCACCTTCATCGCTTTTAATATAAGTGCCATTGGTGCTGTGATCTGTAATAGTGAATTCGCCGTTTTCGAATTTAAAACTTGCATGATGGCGAGAAGTATAACGATTTTGAAATATCAGTTCACAGTTTTGTGCGCGACCTACTATGATTTCATTGGTGCTTGGGAATAATTCGCAGACTTCTTTTTTATGCCACAGAAATAGCCTCGTGGCTTCTTTAACAGATTCGTCATTACTGTCGACTCCAATATTATTGACTCTTCTATCAGGAGTTCTTCGCCTGTTTTCTCGAACTAAGGTTTGCTCGTTATCAAAAAATGGAAAGAGTGGGGTGCTATGAGATTTGCGGCGATTGTTTAGCATCCTTCGTTCATTGATATATTCAGAGTACATGTTATTTTTTTAACAGCAATGTAACTATTAACTCACGAGAAAAAAATTCATGTGAGTGCTTAATAAGAAAATACACGTGACAGTGTTTATGTAATGATCGTTAATGACTGAGTTAGTAATGGCGCCCAGAGTTTAAACATCGCATAACCATAGGTTGCAATACCTAAGAACAGCCAAGTTGCGAGTAAAATAATTGGGGATGTTCTTTGTTCGTCAAAACCGGAAAGGCTAAAGCTACCTACAAGTTGTGTCATCGATGTACCTCAAAGACTACATGTTTGTATTCTAGGTAAAAACTTTAACATGATGAGAGTTAAGTTGGTATATCGCCCAGTGAGATTTATTATTCATAATTATAAATAAAACTGTGTGGTATTTTATAAAAACTAATTCCTCAGAATGCATGAGATATAAGCTAATAACTGTCAATTTTGGCAGCTTAATAAGTAGAGGTATTAGTTTTAAATGTTATGATAAATCAGGGATATTATTGATATATTAAGAAAATTATTGAGGTTTCGTAGAGCGTGAAATATTTAGATCAAGAGCAAAATAGTGATTCGGATATAGGGTCGCTAGCATACTCAATCGACTCTAGTTTGATTTGCAAGGGTGCGCTGGATGTGATTTCCCAGCTACATGCCGCCGGATTTAAGGCCTATATTGTAGGTGGAGGTGTTCGTGATCTACTGCTAAATCTTCATCCCAAAGACTTTGATATTGCCACGGATGCTACACCTGAGGATGTGCGCCAGTTATTTGATAATAGTCGTATCATCGGCCGACGTTTTCGCATTGTACATGTCTACTTTGATGGTGGCTTTGTGGAAGTAGCAACATTTCGCGCAGCCAATACAGCTAGTGTGAATACACAAGGGCGTATTGTTGCGGACAATACATTTGGCAGTATTGAGGAAGATGCGTTCCGACGTGATTTTACCGTCAATGCATTGTTTTATGATTCTGAGAAAAATCAAATACTCGACTTGGTAGATGGCCTGCAAGACGTTGACGCAAAGTTATTACGAGTAATTGGCGATCCAGATTTACGTTTTCGCGAAGATCCTGTACGTATGTTGCGTGCAGTTAGATTAGCAACAAAATTAAATTTTGAAATTGAGCAGAGCGCGAAAGATGCAATATTTCGCTTGGGGTGTTTATTGTCTGAAGTTCCATCGGCACGTTTGTTTGATGAAATGATTAAATTATTTCATGGTGGTTATGCGAAGAAAACTTATCAAGGATTGCGAGATTTCGATTTATTTCGCCATATGTTCCCGTTAACCGAAGAGGTGCTAGAGCAGGAGTCTAATACATTTTCGAATTTAGTGAATTTAGCATTAGAAAATACGGATGATCGTATACGTTCAGGGAAATCGGTCACACCAGCATTTTTATATGCAGTGTTTTTATGGGGTCCTATGCGTAAGTTAAGCAAACAACTAGAGTTAGATGGTTTATCGTCCCAAGTGGCTCATGATGCATCAGTAAAGGATACAATTCTTTCGCAGTTGCCATATACTTCTATTCCTAAACGTTTCTCTTACTCCATGCGTGACATCTGGAATCTGCAGTATCGTTTTTATCGCCGACGTGGCAAACGAGTATACCAATTATTTGAGCATGACCGATTTAGAGCTGCGTATGACTTTTTATGTTTGCGCGCAAGCGCAGGCGAGCCTATCGATGAACTGTGTGAATGGTGGACGGTGTTTCAAGATGTCGATAAAGCTACGCGTAGCAAGATGATAAGTGCACCGCAAAATAGATCAAGCAATCAAGTATCGACAGCAAATCCCAAGTGTTCAAAAAAGAAAACCTATCACTAATCATCAAACAACTTTTAGCAACACAGTCAAATAAGCGCAATGCAAGCGGTTGATGTCTATATAGGTTTGGGTAGTAATTTGTCTGACCCACAAGCTCAAGTTACCACTGCATTAGAGGAGCTAAATAAAATTCCTGATACTAATCTGCTTGTGGTGTCTAGCTTGTATGCCAGTAAACCAATGGGGCTATCCGATCAACCTGACTATATAAATGCGGTAGCGAAGATCTCTACGAACCTTTCTCCGCGAGACCTATTGAGTGAGCTACAGTGTATAGAGCAGGCACATCAAAGACAAAGAAAAGGCCAGCGCTGGGGGCCAAGAACCTTAGATTTAGATATTATTCTATTTGGTGATCTGCAAATGGATACTAAAATTCTTCAAATCCCACATTACGGTGTGTCAAAGCGAGAATTTGTACTAATCCCTTTACAAGAGCTGCAAGCGGACCTCATTATTCCAGGTAGGGGTATGGTTGAAGATCTGATAAAACAGTTGCCTCCCTATAAGCTATCAAGACTGAATAATAAAAATGAATAATCATAATCTTAAGTACATTGTAGTAGAGGGACCCATTGGTGTAGGTAAAACTAGCTTGGCACAGCGCCTATCTGATGAATTCGGTTCTACTTTGTTGCTGGAACATGTAGACGATAATCCATTTTTGGAGCGTTTTTATCAAAACCCGCAAGAAGCTGCGCTTTCGACGCAATTATATTTTTTATTGCAGCGCATTAGACAACTACAAGAATTTAAGCAAGCCGATATTTTTTCACCCGTAAGAGTTGCGGATTTTCTAATTGAAAAAGATCGTTTATTTGCACAAGTTACGTTGAACGCAAGTGAATATGACTTGTATGAACAAATTTATTCGCATTTAACCATTGATGCGCCTAAGCCTGACTTGGTTGTGTACTTGCAAGCTCCTGTAGAAGTATTGTTACAGCGGATACGTAAACGTGGGCGCGGTTATGAACGATTGATTGAAACAGCTTATCTTGAACAGTTGAATGAGGCTTATGCAAAATTCTTTTATAATTATGATGGAGCGCCATGTTTAATTGTTAATGCGAGTGATATAGATTTTATTAATAACGATCAAGATTATGAGCAGTTGTTGAGTGAGATTTTAAATACAGAGGCGGGTAAGCGTTATTTTAATCCGCTTCCTTTTGTTAGTTAGCCTATGAGTATTCATAAACAAAATAAAAATATAACGCTTACACGCTTGCATGCTATGAAAACGAGTGGTGAGAAAATTGCTTGCTTAACTGCATATGATGCAAGTTTTGCTGCCATTCTTGATCAAGCGGGGATGGACATTATTCTTATTGGAGATTCGCTTGGCATGGTGGTTCAAGGACATGACTGTACCGTTTCAGTAACCATGGAAGACATGATTTACCATAGTCAATGTGTAAGCAGTGCAGCCAAGCAAGCTTTCATAATTTCAGACATGCCTTTTATGTCATACACCAATGTGGAACAAGCCTTAGCAAATGCTACGGATTTAATCCAATTGGGTGGCGCTCAAATGGTTAAGCTTGAGGCATCCATTCGACAAGTAAATATTGTGCAAGAGCTCAGCGAATGTGGATTTCCAATCTGTGCACACTTAGGGTTGCGACCGCAGTATATACATAAGTTGGGTGGCTATGCTATGCAGGGTAAGGATGAAGTCAGTGCAAATGAGTTAGTTGAAAGTGCGCAGAGTTTACAAGAAGCTGGCGCAGATATGTTGTTATTAGAATGTGTGCCAGATGTTTTAGCGCAAAAAATTACTCAACAGTCTTCTATTCCGGTAATAGGTATTGGTGCTGGTTTGCAATGTGATGGCCAGATACTTGTATTACATGATGTAATCGGCATCACTCAAGGTGTAACCCCAAAATTTGCGAAAAACTTTCTTGCTGAGGCGGATGATATTCAAACAGCTATCGAAAACTACGTGCAAGACGTGAAAAATCTTAAGTTTCCTGTTTAATCTAACTTCATTTCTTTCTGATTTTTGAATGCATACTGTAACCACCGTTGCTGAACTACGTCAGCAAATCAACACATGGAAGAGTCAAGGTAAAAAAATTGTTTTAGTGCCCACAATGGGCAATCTGCATAACGGGCATTTAATGTTAATGAAGCACGCGCGGCGCTGCGGAGATAAAACCGTATGTAGTATTTTTGTTAATGCACTGCAGTTTGATCGCAGCGGAGATTTAAAAGATTACCCACGAACACCTGAGCAAGATCTTGCGGCCCTGCAAGATGAAAATGTAAATCTAGTGTTTATGCCTGACCATGAAGAGGTGTATTCAGAAGTATATAAACCTAAACAAGAAATTCCCAAACATGCATTAAATGAACAGCTATGTGGTAAATATCGGCCAGGATATTTTGATGGCATAGTTGAAGTTGTTGCAAGGCTTTTTCATATAGTTAACCCAGATGTAGCTGTATTTGGTGAAAAAGACTACCAACAACTGATCATCATTAAACGTCTAGTTCAAGATATGGGCTTTCCAATTAAGATTGAACAAGTGGCAACACAGCGTGAAGAAGATGGGCTTGCCTATAGCTCTCGCAACTCATATCTCAGAACGGAAGAAAGGGCTAAGGCAAAATATATATATGAAACGTTACTAGAAATTAAAACCCAAATTAATTCAGGGTCTCGTGATTTCGGGACTCTCGAGAAGCGGGCTGTGGAACAGCTTACGATGGTCGGTTTTCGACCAGATTATGTGGCCGTTCTGGATGCAAGAAATTTAGCGATTACAACATATGATACTGATTATATTGTAGTTTTGGTTGCGGCATGGTTGGGGAAGGCGCGTTTAATTGACAATATACTGTTACGCACGCGCTAAATCAGTATACTTTAAACAAATTATATTTAAGTTAGGAGCAAAGTATGTGGGTTATAGTTGTTGCTTGTGTAATTTTAACATTTATTCTTGCTGTTGCAGCACAATTAAGTGTATTTAATGTTGGTATTACGCAACTAATACAATTTAAGCGTGTATCGAATGACGATTCTTAACGCTTAAAATATTTTAGATAAAGGCGCTTTAATTAGCGCCTTTATTTTTTGTGCGGTACTAAAATTACTATGCCTGACTCATTAACACAATTGTCATCCTATCGAGCACTTGCTTCACACCTTAAAGAGATAAAATCGCACAACATGCGAGAAATGTTTGCCCAAGACGATAATCGATTTTCCATTTTTTCCGTACAATTTGAAAGCCTGCTGTTTGATTATTCAAAAAATCGTATTAACGCAGCTACAATTGAAAAGCTTGTTGCACTATACGATGAATGTGATGTGCCAGCATGGCGAGACAAAATGTTTGCTGGGGAAAAAATAAACTCCACAGAAGATCGGGCAGTACAACATACAGCGCTACGTAATTTAGAAGATAAGAATTCTGCTTTAACTAAAAAACAACTAGCAGTGTTACTGCTTATAGAAGCTTTTGCTGGGAAAGTTGAACAGTCGAATATCACAGATGTTGTAAATATTGGTATAGGAGGTTCTCATCTTGGGCCATTATTTGTTTGTGATGCGTTGCAGGAGATGTCTAAACCTAATTTAAATGTTCACTTTGTAGCAAACGTAGATGCTGAAGAGATTAATCGAGTGTTAAGTGAACTTAATCCAGTTAACACACTTTTTATTGTAACTTCTAAAAGTTTCACCACGAAAGAAACACTTATCAATGCAAAATATGCACGAAATTGGTCACTAAAAAATACAGGCCTAAAAAATGAAGATCACTTTGTTGCTGTGACTGCAAATCCAGAAAAAGCACGAAAGTTTGGTATTGAAGAAGAAAATATTTTTCCAATGTGGGATGAGATTGGAGGCAGGTATTCGTTGTGGTCTGCGGTAGGTTTATCAATAGCACTATTCTTGGGTATAGAAGCATTTAAAAGTTTATTAAGTGGCGCGCATGCAATGGATGAGCATTTCATTAGCGCGCCTGCTGATGAAAATATTCCTGTTTTAATGGGTTTGCTGGATATTTGGAATCAACATTTTCTTGGAGCAACTACGCATGCAATCTTACCTTATGATGTGCGATTGACTTATTTGCCTGCTTATTTGCAGCAGATGATGATGGAGAGTAATGGCAAGTCTGTTGATCGTGAAGGTAATGTTTTGAGTGTTCCTAGTTCATTAATTGTATTTGGAGATGTAGGTACGAATGCGCAGCATAGTTTTTTCCAGTTATTGCATCAAGGTACACATATTGTGAGTTGTGACTTTATTGGTATAGCAAAGCCAGCTCATGATAACCAAGCGCAGCATGATATGTTGTTAGCGAATATGATTGGCCAATCTCAAGCGCTAATGATGGGGCAGACACTCGAAGAATTAGGAGGTGTAGAGCATGCGGAACATAAAGTTTTTCCCGGTAATCGAATTAGCAATACAATATTTTTAAACGAATTGAATCCATATTCTCTAGGAATGTTATTGGCGATGTATGAACACAAAACATTTGTGTATGGTGTTCTTCTGAATATAAATTCGTTTGATCAAATGGGTGTTGAATTAGGTAAGCAATTTGCAAACAGTCTATTAGATAAAATTAAAGATCAAAACTCTGTTACAGATGAAGATTCATCAACCAATGGGTTGATTGATTTTTATAAACAGAATAAGTAGTTAATTTGTTTGATGCTGTTCTAGCGCCCATGCAACATGTTCGCGTACTAATTCACTTGAATGATTCCGTTTTTTTTGTAAAGCATTAATGATTTTTGAACTACTGGGTGCGTTACCTAGTGCTACGGCAATATTTCTTAACCAACATACATAACTAATACGTCGAATTGCTGAACCTTCAGTATTCTTTAAAAATTCTTCTTCACTCCAACTAAACAACTTTATAAGTTCTGGCGCGTCTAATTCATTCCGCACGGCGAAGTCTGCTAGCTCGCTTTTTTTCTCAAAGCGATTCCAAGGGCAATATAATTGACAATCATCACAGCCATAAATGCGGTTACCCATAGCTTTTCTAAACTCAATTGGAATCGACCCTCTTAGTTCAATGGTGTGATAAGAAATACAGCGTCGTGCATCTAATTTATAAGGCGAGATGATGGCTTGTGTAGGGCAGATCTCGATGCATTTGTTGCATGTCCCACAATTATTTTCAGCAGGCGTGTCTATCGGTAAAGGGAGGTCGGTATAAAGTTCGCCTAAGAAAAACCACGAACCACATTCACGGTTTATTAAATTAGTGTGCTTACCAATCCATCCAAGGCCAGCTTTTTCAGCTAATGCCTTTTCTAATACAGGTGCGCTGTCAACAAACGCACGATAACCAAATGGGCCGACTTCTTTGGCAATTCTATCTGCAAGTTTTTGCAAACGTTTGCGAATTACCTTGTGGTAGTCGCGGCCTAGCGCATATCGAGAAATATAAGCTTGTTCATTGTTATTTAGCACATCTTCTTCGTTAGCGGCATTAGGCGTTTGGTAATTGATGCGTGTAGAAATAATGCGAATTGTCCCAGGGATAAGAGTTTCAGGGCGTGAACGTTTCATCCCATGTTGATCCATGTAATGCATTTCACCGTGATAGCCAGCAGCTAACCAATTCATTAAGTGTGTTTCATGTTCACTTAACTCAGTATTAGTGATACCAATTTCATCAAACCCAAGCTCTTTACTCCAAGCTCTGATGTCTTGAGCAAGTTTTGAGAATTTTGTAGTAGCGTCATTCATTACTTACGTATAATTACCCTATGTGGGAAATAGAGAATCAAATTTATCTAAGTAGTCAGGTGCGTGAATTAGATCACACTGCAATCGAAAAATTTAATTTATCCAGTTTTACCTTAATGCGGCGAGCCGCTGAAGCTGCGTTTAGCGAAATCCAACAAACCTGGCCAAATGCGAACCATATCATTGTGTTAGTGGGTACGGGTAATAACGGTGGTGATGGGTATATGATCGCCAGCCTTGCATTAGCTGCAAATGTAAAGACTAAAGTAATCCAAGTTGGAGATCATGCAAAATTACAGGGCGATGCTAAAAAAGCCTATGATATGTTTATAGATAATGGTGGGCTTTGTGTGGCTTTTCATGGGAAAGAATTCACAAAATGTGATGTCATAATTGATGCACTACTAGGGACGGGATTAGCTCGACCGGTGAAAGGGGATTATGCAATGGCTATAGAGCTAGCAAATCAACATTCTGCTTCTATTCTTAGTGTCGATATCCCGTCTGGATTGAATGCAGATAATGGTTGTCCGTTCGGTGCTGCCATACAGGCCGATACCACGGTTACTTTTGTGGGCATGAAGCTTGGTTTACTTACTGCAGCGGGGAGGAAGTATTCAGGTAAAATCATTTTTAATCATTTGCAAATACCAAAAGAAGTATATCAATCCGTGTCTGCTACTTGTCAGTCTATTCAAATAAGTGACCTGCAATCTGTGCTTGGAAAGCGAAATGCCGATGCACATAAGGGTGATTTTGGCCATGTGTTGGTCGTAGGAGGTAATGCTGGAATGGCAGGTTCAGCCATGCTTGCAGCAGAAGCTGCCGCAAGAACCGGTAGTGGTTTAGTTTCTGTTGCAACCCTTCCGCAACATGCAATGGCTGCGTTGCAGTCTTGTCGAGAAATCATGGTGCATGGGGTGAGTTCAGTAAAAGAATTAAACCCACTGTTAAAACAGGCCAGTGTAGTAGTAATAGGGCCGGGGCTTGGGCAAGACGCTTGGGCTAAAAAATTATTCTCACGCATATTAGAGTTTGATATTCCTATGGTTGTGGATGCTGATGCACTTAATCTTCTTGCGGGTGAGCCCATGCGAAAAAAATCTTGGGTGCTTACGCCTCATCCTGGTGAAGCAGCGCGTTTATTAAAAAGCTCTACTAAAGAAGTTCAAGAAAATCGTTTGCAATCAGTGCAAGCTTTGCACAAACAATATGGTGGGGTAGCGGTTTTGAAAGGCAGTGGAACCTTGGTTGCAGCTGAGAATGACATTTCGATTTGCACTGCAGGAAATCCTGGTATGGCTACTGGTGGAATGGGTGATGTGTTAACTGGAATTATTGCAGGATTGATTGCACAAAGTTTGAGTACCTATGATGCTGCGCGTTTTGGAGTTCAATTACATGCACAAAGTGCAGATCTTGCAGCAGAGGATGGTATGCGTAGCATGTTAGCGAGTGATCTATTTGTTCCTCTAAGACAAATAATTAATTATTAATATTTTCTGATGAAAAGTCTTGTTGGCGAAACAGCCACCTTAGAAATTGCTGCAAAGCTTGCGGAATTATGTGAGCCGCCACTGATTATTCATTTACAAGGTGATCTGGGTAGTGGCAAAACCACTTTTGCGCGAGGATTTATTAATAAACTTGGGTATAGCGGCAATGTAAAAAGCCCCACCTTCACGCTTGTTGAGACATACGATTTAGAGGGGGCTCGTCTATACCATTTCGATTTGTATCGCTTAAAAGATCCGCTTGAATTGGAATACATTGGCCTACGTGATCTCGTAGGCGAGCCAGATGTAATGTGCTTGATCGAGTGGCCAGAAAGAGGCGGCTCAGAGCTGCCTGCTGCAGATTTTGTAATAAATCTCGAATATCAAGATAAGTCGAGGGGAGTGGATTACCAAGCAAATTCAAGCAAAGGTCAGAGAATTATTGATAAGTTATGAGAAGAAACTCTAATGAATGGGTCTAGGTCATTAGTTTTATTAGAGTTATCGCTTGCATTTTTATCTAGATTAGGCACACTTTCACTTAGGTTTCTTGTTGTAAGGACTATAGCTTCTCGTGCAACAGCGTTCATCATTTGCCGCCCAATCATCCCAAGCTGCTAACTTTAATGCGAGCCTGTGTAGGCTTGCAGCATGTTTTTCAGTATTTCTTTTACTGTTACTGAGTTTTTCGAGTTTCTCAGCAACCAATTTAGCCAAAATTAGTGACGTCCGTATTGCAGATCGCGCAACCGATACACGCATCGTATTTGATTTAACATCACCCGTTAAGCACAGTGTGTTTATACTGCAAAATCCAGATCGGGTGGTGCTGGATATTGAGCAGTGCAATGAGAATGGCAAGCTCAAGGCAAATCACATAGGTGGTACCTTAGTTAAAGAGTTGCGATATGCGCAAAAGACCCGCGAAAAATTACGTGTGGTATTTGATTTAAATTCTAGCGTTTCTCCAAAAAGTTTCTTGCTTCCACCTTCTAATGGAAAAGCTTATCGGTTAGTAATCGATTTAACTTCTTCAACCGCGGTGGCATCGACTACTGCTGCCAGCGAGATTGCAAAACCAAGAGTGGAATCTGTGATCGCAATACAAGATGCACCGACGAGTTATCGAGACGTAGTGGTTGCCATTGATGCAGGGCATGGGGGTAAAGATCCAGGAGCTACGGGTCGTGGTCGTACACGCGAAAAAGATATCGTGTTGGCAATTTCAAAAAAATTAAAAAAACTTATTGATCAAGAACCAGGCATGCGAGCTTTTTTAATTCGCAGTAGCGACACCTTTGTGCCATTACGAGGCAGAATTAAAAAAGCCAGTAAGCAAAATGCTGATATTTTTATATCTATTCATGCAGATGCTGCAGTGAATAGGCGCGCTAAAGGTTCATCAGTGTATGTTTTGTCTCAAAATGGTGCTACTAGTGAAGCGGCACGTATTTTAGCGAAACGCGAGAATGAGTCGGATAAAATTGGTGGTGTAAGTTTAGAAAATAAAGATGATGTGCTTAAGTCAGTTTTAGTGGATTTATCACAAACCGCAACTATCGATGCGAGTATAGATTTAGCGGAAGATATTCTCAAAGAGCTCGGTCAAGTGGGTAATATTCTACGAGACAAGGTTGAGCAAGCAGGCTTTGCAGTGCTGAAATCGCCAGACATTCCATCAGTGTTAGTTGAAACAGCGTTTATTTCCAATCCACAAGAAGAAAAACGTTTGAAAACCGCGAAACATCAACAAAAGTTAGCGACTGCTATTCTAAAAGGCCTGCGTCGTTATGCAAAAGATCATGCGCCACCTAATGTAATTTTAGCGAATGTTCAAAATTCTGCTTCCCAAACTACTTACACAATAAAGCGTGGGGATACATTGTCAGGTATTGCGATACGTCACCATGTGAGCTTAGTGGATTTGCGTAAAGTAAATGACTTGCGTTCAGATGCGCTACGTGTTGGTCAAGTGTTGACAATTCCAGCCAAGGTTACTGCGGACACATAAAGCTTAAAATATCTACTCATTGACATAAACTGTTATTAAGGAAATATTATTGGCGTGATGTCCCTTGGCATAGAGTACGCCTAAAACTAAAAATAAGATTAATAACACAATCCAAACCAAATAATTACTGCTGAGATAAATGTCAATATTAACGTATACACTTCAACAAAATTATGTTTCCTTTTGATCAATAGCCGTCATTAATACGCAATAGTCTGTGTAACACGTCACGCATTATTATCAATATACGTAACTGTGAATTTCCCGTCTTTAATATCAATTACGGCATTTTAATTTAGGTTCTTTTTGTTGATTTCTTCAAATATAAATTTAATTTTTCCGTTATGTCTATTGAATAATTCATGTATCATGATTACGTTCAAGGAAGTCTTATTCGGCAATATCCTTCAGATTTTTTATTGAATGATAAAGATGTGTCGCTGCCGTCTCTATTATAGCTCTCTTCATAGCTAGAGCGTACTTTGCTAAACGATGCAATGGAATTTTCAATAGCATTTTCGGATGCTTCAGCTATTTTTTTTGCAGCTTTAGCAGTGAATAATACTTGTATACCAATATCTATATTTAAATTTAATTAAACAATTTCGAATCTTGTTCCTTCTTCCACCAAGAAAAAAATAACTTGTCTAGTGTCACCTGTATTGATGCAGCGAATCGTTCGCTGATGGTTTTCGGAACAGTGTAGGAAATTTCATAAATATCTGCGTTATTGCTTGCTTGTAGTAAATAGTCATCACTTGTTAGTAATTCATCGACGAGGTTTAGCTCGATTCCACGTGTAGCTAGCCAGTGTTCGCCGGTTGCAACTCGGTCTATTTCAAGACTTGGTCGGTTTTCTTTTACAAAGTCTTTAAATAAATCGTGTGTATCTTCTAGTTGTTCATTAAAGTGTGCACGGTCTTCATCAGTATTTTTCCCGAACATGGTGACGGTGCGTTTAAGCTCGCCGGCTTTCATGAGTTCGAAATCAACACCGTGCTTGTCGAGTAAACGGTTAAAGTTGGGTAGTTGTGCAATCACACCAATTGAACCAACAACAGCGAAAGGGGCGGCGACAATTTTATCTGCAACACAAGCCATCATATAGCCACCACTGGCAGCAACTTTATCCACTGCTATGGTGAGTGGAATACCTTTTTGTTTTATGCGTAATAATTGCGAGGATGCAAAACCATGCTCATGCACCAAACCACCGGCATTTTCTAGACAAATCACTACTTCATCATTGCTTGAGGCTACGGATAGAATTGCAGTGATTTCTTTGCGAAGATGGCGTACTGCTGTGGCTTTAATATTGCCAAGAAAGTTAAGTACAAAAATTCGTTTTCTGTTTGTGTCTACGGTTTTCTTTTCTTGTTTGAGCTCTTTCTTGTTTTCTTTCTTGGCTTTTTTTAAGTCTTTTTTCGTTAGCAGAGAAAAACGCAAACTGTCTGCCATGTTTTTATACTTTTTATTTAGATTGGTGATTTCAAAATGATCATCACTACGTGCTTTTTTGGAAAATGAAAATATCAATAACATTAGTAGCCAGATAAAAACCAATACGGTGATGGTTTTGGCTAAAAATAATCCATATTCTGCAAATAATTCAATCATGGGTAGTTCCTAATCCTTTCTACTATAATTACATGTGTAGCTGCTAAAAAATTGCCCATGCTTATTTTCTGAGGATTCATCATAAAATAATGAATCTAATTCTAGCTTGGGTGATTTTAGAGCGGGTCCATCTATTTTAGTTCTAAAAAATTCGCCGCCTAGCAGTTGGTGTGAGTAACTAAGATAAAGTTTGTTTAATTGTTGGTCATCGACCATGGTGTGCAGCATTTTCGGCCCAGCAATTAAATAAAAATGTTTATAGTTTTTGTCTGCGAGCGCATCAATTAAAGGCTTGCCTTCTACAGTATCAGATTTTCCAGTAACGAGTACTTCATAGCCTTTATCCTGCCACTTTTTGATTTTATCTGAATCAGCTTGTTGCCCCGTAGCGATGAAAACTTGTTGGTCATGTTCTTTCAAAGAAGGGTGCATTGGGAAATTAAGGCTTGAGCTAGCAATGACTAGTGCTGGGTGCGGTGAAAGTCCTTGTAGTGCACGCCAGTTATATAAATCTTCGCAATCTCTCTCGGATGGAAGCTGTAATATATTGCCAAGCTTTTGCTCTGCTAATGAGCGCATATATCCACCATGTGTGATTAAGCAGTCTGCTTGCGCATGCAGCTCAAGAAATAATCGAAAGTCTTCTTGGCTGGGTAACGATTTTGGTAATTCAGCACTCGATTTTGCATTAGGGCTTATTGCTATGCGCCCATCAAGACTGCTGAGAAAATTTGCAGCAATAACTGGCCGTTTTGTGTTCGCCGAATACCAGCCATATTTGTAAAGATATAAGTTCTTTAACCCTTGCTTTTCAGAAGATTGCGGAAAGAGTTGTAAGAGTTTTTTAGCCATGGTAAGAAAGTATTATTCACAAATGCTATAGGATTGTTTCTATATTTATTAGATAATTTTGCATTATCCTAGCATGGCAACTCTCAAAATTTATGCAAAAACCAAACATTTCCACCGCTATTCCAAAGCAGCGCTATAAGTTTGGCGTATATACAGTTGTTGTACTTGAAGAAATTGAATCTGAGAGTGAATTTGATTATGTCTATTTGCTAGCAGGCATTAAAGATGGGCACAATGAGCCTGAAATTTACATTACATGTGAAAAGGCACCGTTAGTTTCATCAGAAAAGGGCTCGCATATTATCAGAGTGTTTGCTAAACAGTTGGATAAGCAAGGGTCTGGAGTTGTGATCGATCAATCCGATTCTTGGAAAGATCGCGAGGCATTTATATCGTATGGGCTTTCAGGGTTTCAACAAATGTTGCAGTTGCAAGATGAGCAAGCTATTCCCTTATCATAAGTAAAGCACTATGAATTCTATACAGCAACTTTCCCCCCAGCTTGTAAATCAAATAGCAGCTGGTGAAGTAATAGAGCGTCCTGCATCAGTATTAAAAGAGTTGCTGGAAAATGCACTTGATGCAGGCGCTACCCGAATTGTTGTTGAGTTAGGGCAGGGTGGTATGCAGTTTGTTCGGGTAAGTGACAACGGCATTGGAATTGCTAAATATGAATTGCACTTAGCGGTGCAACGGCATGCAACCAGTAAAATTAAAAGTATGGGAGATCTTGAGCGAATCGCAACATTAGGTTTTCGTGGCGAAGCGTTACCTAGTATTGCATCGGTCTCAAGATTTAAAATATCTTCCAATAATAGTGAACAAGGCAATGCGGGTTGGGTAATTAGTACTGATGGAAGAGAGTTTACCGAAGAAGTTGAGCCATGGCGCCAAACCCGTGGTACTACTGTTGAAGTAAAAGATTTATTTTTTAATATCCCTGCACGAAAGAAATTTTTACGCGCAGAAAAAACAGAACTAAAGCATTGTGATAATGTGCTACGAAAAATCGCATTAAGTAGATTTGATGTAACGATAATTGCTAAACATAATGACCGTAATTTTCTACAAGTTAATTCATGCGATTTCCTAAGTGATGGTAGTGATCGTGTTGGTCAAATTAGTGGCAAGCAGTTTGCAGATCAGAGCATTTATTTAGAAAACTCTGCGACCGATATTGAGGTTAAAGGTTGGATAAGTTTACCTACTTTTTCAAGAAGCCAAGCTGACTTACAGTATTTATATGTAAATGGGCGTGCGATACGCGATAAAGTCATCGCGCATGCTATTAAGCTTGCATATAAAGATGTACTCTATCATGGTCGTTTTCCTGCTTTTGTATTGTTTTTAGAGATGGATCCTTCTCAGGTAGATGTAAATGCGCACCCCACTAAACATGAAGTGCGTTTTCGTCAAAACAAGTATGTGCATGACTTTATGCGTCATACTGTGGGCAAAGCGATTGCAGAAACGATGCCTAAGCAAGAGCAGCAGGGCGCAGAACAGTATCGTGAAATAGTTGATGACTATATTCGTGCTGCGCAAAGCCAAAGCGCATTAACTGAGAATGCTTATTCTCACCCTAATATTTCGTCTTCATTGCATTTCCCTCCAAATACAGGAGAGCATGCAGCGTCATATGGTGCTGAATCACTAAATGAGTACGACTTATTATTAAAAACACCACCCGAGCCGGAACTTACTACAGAAAATGCGCCGCCATTTGGATATGCGATCGAACAATTGCATGGTATTTATATTCTTGCGCAAAATGCTAATGGTTTAGTGATTGTTGATATGCATGCAGCACATGAACGCATAGTGTATGAGAAATTAAAGGCTTCTTATCAGCAAGGTGATTTAGCAACTCAGCCTTTATTGATGCCACTTTCTATTAGTGTTAGTCCTCAAGAAGCAGCGCTTGCAGAGAGGCATAGAGATACGTTTTTAAAATTTGGGTTTCATGTCGAGCAATTTGGTGAAGACAGTATTGTCGTACGTGAAATCCCGTCGTTGTTACAGCAGGCAGATGTAAATAAATTAGTGCTTGATGTGTTAGCTGATTTAAATATGTTTGGAACTTCTGAAAAATTAGAGCAAGCGAATAATGAATTGTTATCCACTATGGCTTGTTATGGTTCGGTGCGCGCGCATCGAAAATTAAGCATTGCTGAGATGAATGCACTGTTGCGAGAAATGGAAGCTACAGAAAGAAGTGCGCAATGTAATCATGGAAGGCCAACTTGGGTGCAACTTAGCATCGATCAGCTAGATAAACTTTTCAAGCGCGGTCAGTAATAAATTATAAATTCCAAGTTGCCTGATTCTCCCGTAATATTTTTAATGGGCCCTACCGCTAGTGGTAAGACTGATCTCGCTTTTGCCATTGCAAATAAATTTCCATGTGAAATTATTAGTGTCGATTCGGTAATGGTGTACCGAGGTTTAGATATTGGTTCTGCAAAACCTGATGCAGATACTTTAAAAGAATACCCTCATCACTTGGTTGATATATTGGGGCCTGAACAAAGGTATTCTGCAGCAAACTTTCGTAATGATGCCTTGCGTTTAATTAAAGAAAGTCATGGTCAAAATAAAATACCATTATTAGTCGGGGGCACGATGCTTTATTTCAGTGCACTATTGCGTGGCCTTTCTAAGATGCCTAGTGCTGATTCTGAAGTTAGAAAAGAAATTAGTGATTTGGCAGAAGACAAAGGTTGGGAGTTTGTGCATACAAAGCTTGCAGAAGTAGATCCACAAGCAGCTGAACGTATTCATCCAAATGATCCACAACGTATTCAACGTGCTATGGAAGTGTATAAGCTTACCGGAACACCGATTAGTAATTGGCATGCTAAGACTGAACAGTATAAATTACCTTTCAAGCCATTAAGATTGGCGTTAATTCCTGGTGACCGCGCACGCTTGCATAAGCTTATTAAGCAACGCTTTGAGCAAATGCTTGAACAAGGTTTCCTGGAAGAAGTGCAGGAGTTGTATCAGCGTGAATCAATACATGCAGATTTGCCCTCAATGCGTTCGGTCGGGTATCGGCAGGCTTGGAAGTACTTTACTGGTGAATATGACGAAACTATGATGCGTGAAAAGGCGATAATTGCCACACGCCAGCTTGCCAAACGCCAGCTTACTTGGCTTCGTAGCGAGCCGTCTTTATCAACCATTTCAGCCGAAGAATGTGATATTCATGATATTTGTCAACAAATACAGTCTTATTTAGCATAGCTGAATCAATAGCAGAACTGGTACACTACTTGTGTAATATGAGAGTTAAGCAGAGTTGTTGAATGCTCATTAAGAATAATAAAAATAACTAGAGGTGTTATAACAATGTCAAAAGGTCAAACTTTACAAGAACCCTTTTTAAATGCTTTGCGAAAAGAAAAAGTTCCCGTATCAATTTATTTAGTGAATGGAATTAAGTTGCAAGGGCAGGTTGATTCATTTGATCAGTTTGTAGTACTACTCAAAAACAGTGTTAATCAAATGGTATACAAGCATGCCATTTCCACCATTGTACCTTCACGTATGGTGAAGGTACCTATGGCTGATGAGCAGCCTGAGTAACTTGCAAATTCTCTTAACAACTTTTTCGGTACCAGTCTTTGTTTGAGCGTCCAGACCTTGGTCAGCGCGCCATACTCGTGCACGTTAAATTTAATAGTGCAGCAGGTAATCAGGACTTAAAAGAGTTCAAAGATTTGGTGCGGTCAACTGGGGCAGAGATTGCAACCGTAGTAAATGTGCAGCGCAGCATTCCAGATGCAAAATTATTAATCGGTAGCGGGAAGGTAAATGAAATTGCTTCTTTGGCACATTCCTTGGACGTGGATATCGTCATTTTTAATTATTCCTTGTCTCCAAGTCAGGAGCGTAACCTAGAAAAAATATGTGAGAAGCGTGTATTAGACCGAACCGGATTAATTTTAGATATCTTTGCACAACGTGCACGATCTTATGAGGGTCAACTACAGGTCGAACTTGCGCAGTTGAGGTATCTATCTACACGTTTGGTTCGAGGTTGGAGTCACTTAGAGCGTCAAAAGGGTGGTATTGGTTTGCGCGGC
>Ga0255057_10000357_pt1 | contig 25804 bp, 16 predicted proteins | sample Cases_109_6_MG_FD_189022 | JGI IMG/M metagenome (GOLD analysis project Ga0255057, IMG submission 189022) | Seawater microbial communities from Amundsen Gulf, Northwest Territories, Canada - Cases_109_6 | ecosystem: Environmental > Aquatic > Marine > Gulf | place: Canada: Northwest Territories... | reverse complement strand
CCGACGCCTTCGCTCCGGCCGGGGCTTCGGCGGCCGCGTGGTCGTGCTGGTGTTGGGAGTGGTCGCGCTCGCTAGCTTTGGGCGTCGGAGCGCCTCGCTCGCAACCGGCTACCCACGCCAAGGAAGACGTGAGGGACAAGATCAAAATTAGGGGCCAAATACGCATCTGCATCACTCCATGCTTAGTCTACGATGGGGGCCGAGGTTACGTCGAACTCCAAGCTAGGGCTCGACCACCTCGACTTCGGTATGGGAATCCCTCACAGGCTGGCGAAGGAAAAATTCGATTTTGTCACGGACACCCGCTGAATCGGGCGAGAGGTGCCAGTGGGCGATCAGCTCCTGTGACCCCGTGGCGGCTTCCCATTTGATGAACGCCACGAACGGATGGTGAAGAAGCCGGTCCTCGTTGACGCGGACACTTTGGTACCCGATCTCGTCGTCCTGGACACGCAATGCGATCTCCGTCGAGGAGCTCCCTTTGAGCCGATCCCGGACCTTGACGGTAAACCGATAGGCAGATCGTCGTTTGACGAGGTCGGAGCTCAGCGAGTCGATCTGGACCACTGCGATGAGGTCTGCCCGCCCCACTCGCCGCTCGAAGGCGCCGCTCCACTGTCCCTCGACGATGACGGGCGCATCCACGAGATCCACGGCGTTGTCGAACAGCGAGACGTCGGACGGCTGAAAGTCGGTTGTGGGCGCGTTGGATGACGCCCCGGCACACCCGACCCCCCAGCAAGCGATCGCTGCGATCAGCACACGCACAGCATCGACCCTAGCACGCCCAGGCGGATGCGAATGCCGCCTCGTCGAGGGCCTGGCCCCAGAGCCCGACGAGATCCTCCGCAAGGGGCGCTCGCAACTTCATCAGCTCGCGCTGGGTGGGGTGCGTGAACTCGAGCTCGTAAGCGTGGAGGGCATGCCGATCATGACCAAGCCGTTGCCGGAGGTCATCGGTCATGCCGGTCTCGATGTAGTCGAGGAACGGTTGAGAGCCTTCCGGTCCGTAGAGCTTGTCGCCAATGATCGGGAAGCCGATCGCGCTCAAGTGCACCCTAAGCTGATGCTGCCGACCACTCTCGGGGGCGAGCGACACCAACGTGGCGTCCTCCCTTCGCGCGACGACCCGGTAGCGCGTGACCGATGGATACCCCTCCCCCTCGGGCGTAACCTCCATCAAGATGTGCAGGCCCTCTTTGGCCTGGTCCATGGGGAGCTCGATGCGTCCTTCGTCATCCGGCATGACCCCACGTACCATCGCGAGGTAGCGCTTGCCCACGCGACGGTTTTCAAAGCCAATCTTGAGGTCACGCTCGGCTTCACGGGTGCGGCCGCAAAGCAGTAGGCCGCTGGTCTCACGGTCGAGCCGGTGGGCGATCTGCGGCGCGTTCGGCCCGAAGCGCTGCCGAAGGAGATAGGTCAGCGTGTTCTTGTGATACGTGGCCGACGGATGAACCGGAAGCCCGGAGGGCTTGTCAACGGCCAGAATCGCGTCGTCCTCATAGAGGACATCGAAGTAGAGAGGCACGTTGGGCTCCTCGAAAGGTGGGCGCACCAACACGACGTTTTCGCCCGCTCTTACGCGTTCACTCGGGCGGCGGCGCGTACCGTCGGCCCGGTAGGCGCAAGATCGCACGACTTCCTGGGCGCGCGTCCTCGAGAGCCTCGGAATACGATGCTGAATGAACCGATCGAGGCGCTGTCCCGCATGCTCGGGCGCGACAGGAAAAGTCAGGATGATCGAAGCCGGATCGCAACCCGGGGGGAGCGGAGCCTGTGGGCGTCTAGGCGGCCTTGACAACCTTACCCGAGCGAATGCAACGCGTGCAGGCGGAGACGCGTTGGATCTGGCCATTGATGACCGCCCGAATCGACTGCAGGTTGGGCTGCTGCCACTTCCTGGTCTTGTGGTTCGAGTGGCTCACCTTGTGAGCTTTGTGGCGGTTCTTACCGCAGAAATCACATGTCTGTGCCATGGCCGGTTTCCGAGTTCTGAGGGAGCCGCGATGTAGCATTGCTCCCGGGGTGTCGCAACAATGCGGCCTCGCCCCCAGCCGCGATCAACGATAAAACCAAACTGGATGCGAGCGGCGGGCGCAATCACTGGGCTTTTGGTGCTCGGGACTTTTGTAATTCCAGGCACCTACGCGCCAAACACAGAGCTTGCCTTAGAAACGCAGGGCCCCGTTGGGACGGCAACAGCTCCGTACGGAGAGCTCGATGCGGGGTTCGCAACACTGGACGGGCGGATCTACGATGAGGGGGGCCGACCGCTCGAGGGGGCGATCATATCGCTCGCCGGAAGCGGGTTTTGGCCTGCACGCTCCGTCCTCAGCCAGGCCGACGGTCGCTTTCATTGGCCACATATCCCCGCGGGGATCTATGAGCTCCGAGCCTCCAGCGGGGAGCTGGTGGCTCCCCCAGTGGAGGGACTGATCCTGGACGCGGGGGCCAGGCGTGCTTTCGGAATACAGCTCGCGAGGGGATGGACGCTGGTCGGTCAAATCGTCGATGCCCACACGGAACGAGCGATCGCCGACGCGGAGGTGACGGTCGCCACCGGTGTGCTCGGACTTCACAGCCGCCGCACCTGGAGCGACGACCGCGGGCGGTTCGAGCTTTCCGGGATCGTCGGTGATGACCACAGCTTGTACGTCGGCGCGGACGGGTACGTCTCGGCTGGGCCTCTACGACGGAGCGCAGGTGAGCCGTCGATGACGGTTCGGCTCGAACGGGCTTCTCGAATCGAAGGTCGTGTCATCGACGAGCGAGGATGGGGAATCGAAGGGGCTCTCGTCCGCGCGTTTGGTGAAGGACACTTGCGCGCCGCTGCGCCTGGCTCGGGTGACTCGCTCGGGGTGACTTCGGGACCTGTTCCGCCGATCTCGGCCTCAGGAAGTGGGACGCTCGCATTTGTCCGGCAGGTGAGGACGGGCCGCGACGGCAGCTTCGTCTTGCCGAGTCTGCGACCTGGCCCGTACACGATCGCGGCGAGTCACGACGACTTCGCGCCGGCCGAGTCCAAGGGCCTGCAAGTCAGCCCCGGCGCGACGCGTTCGGGCGTCTCCATTGCAATGCGCTCCGGGGCGGAGCTCGCCGGCCGCGTCGTCGATGAACGTGGGAATGGCCTGGAAGGAATCCCCGTCGAGCTTCGGGCCCCGACGGACCGGCTTCCGCGAATGTCCGTAACCGCACCCGACGGGTCGTTTTCGTTTCGAGGCGTGCGCGGCGAGGTGAGCGTGACAGCTCTTCCCTACGATCTTCCTCCCGTCCGCAAGTCGCTCGTGATCGAAGACGGGGCGCGCGTCACCGTCGAGCTAGCGCTATCGAGCGCGCTCTACACCCTGCGCGGGCGCGTCGTGGACGAACGGGGCTTCGGGGTGAGCGGCGCGTTGCTCACCGTTTCGGCAACGAGCCCTCAGACACCGATCCAGCGGACCGCAAAGTCGGATTCCGATGGGACCTTCTCGGTTCCTGCCCTCCCGGAGCCTCCCTTCGAGCTCAGCGCCGAGCATCCTGCGTTCAGTCCGGCGGAGATCTCCGAGATCGAAAGTACGGACGGCGTACGCGTGGTGATGTCAGCCGGCGTCACCTTCCTCGGTGAAGTCCTCGATGACTGGACGGGCGACGCTCTTCGAGGCGTGGCGATTCGCCTCGACGGTCCGATCACGCGAGACACCAAGACTCGAACCGACGGGACCTTCGTGTTTCGCCGCGCGCCGACCGGAACGTACGACATCTTTTTTTCGCATCCGGACTATGAGCCGCAGAGCCGGCGGGTCGTGCTCGAGCCCCCACACTATGTCGACCGTCCCCAGGAGCTCGACACGGTCCGGCTGGAGCCCGGGGGCATCGTCGAGGGGGAGGTGCTGGACGCGCGAAGCGAACGGGTCTCGAACGCCGAAGTTACATGGGGCGACCCTCCGCGATGGGAGCGCGCAACGCGAACCGACGCGCGAGGTGAATTTCGATTGCGGGGCGTCCCTGCAGGCTCGGCTTGGATCACCGCGAGGCACCCGCTGGCCGGCGAGGATTGGACCGCGGACCCCGTCACCGTGAGGCCGCTCGAAACATCACCTGGGGCAATTGTACGGCTGCCTAATTCGCTCAACGAGTGACGAAACCCTCGTGGCCCCGTACGGTGAATGAGATGGCCGACTCCTGGATCCGACACCTTCGCGATGCAGGCGACATATTGGGGCGCGCACGCAGCCCCGTCGAGCTCGCCAAGGCGTTGATGCCCAAGCAGTGGCTCGCGCGCAAGGTGCTCAATGACGAGGTCTCTGCGGTCGCTGGCGCTTCGCCAGCCGAGGTCGCCGAAGCCCTCCGCAAGCTCCGGAACCAGCTCAAACAGGAGGCCCTCGATGAGAGCGGCCAGGTCGACTACACGAAACTGCGCACCTCACCCACGTTCGAAGAGATGGAGCGGGCGACCGGCCTGCTCCATACGATCGACCCCACGGAGATGACCGACGACGCCACGCGTATCGCCTTTTGGATCAATCTCTACAACGTGCTCTCCATCCACGGCGTACTCGCCCTCGGGATTCGTCAGTCGGTCATGGAGATCCCCTCGTTTTTCAGCGTGGTCGCGTATCGGGTGGGCGACTTCGTTCTGAGCCTCGATGAAATTGAAAACGGCGTCCTCCGGCGCAACGCGCCTCACCCCGCAACAGGCACCCGCCTCTTCGATGACGACGATCCACGGCTCGAGTTGTGCCCGTCCATGGTCGATCCGAGGATTCATGCGGCGCTGGTGTGCGCATCGACGAGCTGCCCACCGGTTGCTTTTTATGAGTCCTCGAAGCTGGACGCCCAGCTCGAGCTCGCAGCCCTCAACTACGTCGCCTCCAACGTCGAGGTCGACGACGCGAATCGGGTGGTCCGAATCCCAATCACGTTTCGCTACTACCAAAGCGACTTCGGCAGGATCGCCGGTGTGAGGCTTTTTCTAGTCGAGCACGCGCGCGATGCGCAGAGGGAGGCGCTGGAGGCGGCGTTCCAAGCGAACTACGAGCTCGACTATCATCGGTATGATTGGTCGTTGAACTCGATGGGCTGAGAGCAGGTCGCGCGACCTGTCGTTTTCCCTGCATTTTGGACATGGTCGCTCGTGGGGAGCTTCACCTGAGTGGAATTCATCAACTGGCGGGGCACCTCACGGATGAGAATCACGAGGAGGCTCTGGAGCGTGCCAAGCATAGAAGTATGCAAATTGGCGCTGTAACGAAACCGCGAGTGCGACTATACGGTTTCTGAACGCGTTCGGCGTTCTGAATAGGAGGAACCGATGAGCGCACTCGAATGGCTTGCAGCCACCGCACTGATGACAGCTTTCTTCTGGATGCCATACGTCGTGGAGCGAATGGTCTCGCTGGGTGTCCTCGGGACGCTGAAGCCGGTGGACCCAGAGGACGTGGCAAAGCAGGCGCTCTGGGCGCAACGCGCGAAGCGAGCCCACTACAATGGCATCGAGAACCTCGCCGTCTTCGCGACACTGGTGCTCGTCGCCAACGCGATGGGCAAGGGTGACGACCCCGGCATCCTGCTGGCATCGCAAGTGTACTTTTGGGCACGACTCATTCATTTCCCGGCGGGAACCTTCGGCGTGACAGGGGTTCGAACGTCCGCATTTCTGATCGGCTTCGGCGCGCAGATCGCAGTCGCCCTCCGCATCTTCTGTTGACGGCGTACGTCAGCGCCGGTGCGACCGTCAGACCTGTCTCAGAGCCGGATGACCTCGTCGGAGGTGAACATGACGGAGTTGGGTCTGTCGACGAAGAGCTCCTCGTCGGCCAAGACGGTCTGCGCATCGGTTAGTCCCGCTGCTTGGGCAAACTCTTCCAGCGAGGCGATGTGAAGCTCGGATACGTTGTCGATGGCGCAGATTCCGAAGCCTGCGCTTCGGGCCGCCTCGTATGACAGGGCCAGGTCGGCGTGAAACTGCACGTATCCCCGAACCCCACCCTGTTGGACCCCGAACTGAGAGTGAATCTCTTCGTACCGCTTCAGGTACGCCTCATGCGAGAAGTCGGCGCGTCGGCGCATCAGGTACTGAAAGCGGATCGGCTGTGGCTCGCACTCGACGAACACGAGGTTTCGGCCGACCAGGAGAGCCGAGAGGTCGCCGTGCACCACGTCGACTACTCGTTCGCCCAATCCAGCTACAGCCTCGACGAGCGCCCGCCCACCGGCATCGGTCTCGAGCTCAATCGTCGCGTCGTACGCACGCACGGGACCCGGGCTCGATCGTAGAAAGTCGTTGTCGCGGGAGACCATGCCGGTGGCGTTGTTGTCGGTGCCGGGCAGCGAATCGAGCAGCTGCCTCGCCAGCGCTTCAATCCGACCCACAAGCGTCTCTTTCTGTCCGTCGCGCGCGGCGAAGAAGATCAAGGCTTTGTGTCTGCCGGAGCGTTTCATGGGCACGTCGCGCTAGTGCGTGACCGGCGCCCAGCGATCTCCCTCTTTGACCACGCGCCCTTCCCGCTCGAGCTTGATCAAGTGTGCTTCGATCGACCGGAGCGCGAGCGGCCACACGGCCTTCGGGGTGTCGGCGTACGCATTCGCGACCAAGTGCCGCGGACGCGAAGCCTTGCCACGTGCCTCGAGCGCGTCGAGCACTTTGCGTTCGCGCATCAGTCGATGCTCGATGTAGAAGCTCAGAATCGCTTGCGGGTCTTGAATCAAGTCGCCGTGTGCTGGAAGCAACCCGGCGGGTTCCAGCACGGACATCTTTCGGAGCGACTCGAGGTACAGGAGCATGTCGCCGTCGGTGGGCTCGACGATGATGGTGCCGACCGATGCAATCATGTCGCCAGCGATCATGATGTTGCTCGCCTCGTCGGTGAAGCATAGATGGCCGGGTGCGTGGCCAGGCGTGTGGAGTGCGGTCAACGAGGTCGGCGTTGGGCCGTCGAGCTCGATGCGCTCGCCTTCTTGGATCAAGCGGTCGATTTCGACGATGCCGTCGAGGCGCTGGGCTGTCATGGCGTGGGCCCACAGCGGGAGCTGCAAGCGTTCCCGAAGGGCCATGGCGCCACCGACGTGGTCGGGATGATGGTGCGTGGCCAGGATCGCTACGGGCTCGACACCCCGCAGACGGGCGGCTTGGACCCATTGGACCATCACGTCCTGCTCTTCCCGATACGGCGTCGCCGGCTCGATCAGCACGGCCTCTTTCGTGCCCACCAGGAAGGTATTGGTGTGGGTCGCGGGTGGCAACGTCGGGGTACGGACGGGAAGCATTTCGATCGTCGGCGCAACGTTCCGCACGCGATCGGCGACGGACTCTAGACCGGACGGTTTCATCGGCCTAGCTGCTCACGAGCTCGAGCTCATCCAGCTCCAGCTCTTCCTCTTCTTCTTCTTCTTGCGGCGCGATTGCGTGAATCATCGAGACTGGGCCGCTCGGGTAGAAGCGGGCGCGCGGCTCTTCGAGCAAGCACTCCACCCGACCTTCATCTCGCAAGCTCGGGTCGCCGAGTTGATGCATGCACACACGCACGATGGACTTCACGGTTTCAAAGACGCCCCAGCCGTCACGGGCCGAAGACACGAGCTCAGGCACGCCGTCCGGAACGCCGAGCCGTTCGCCCAGCTCTTCGACGTCGAGAATGCCCGGGAGGTCGCGCTTGTTGTATTGGACGACCATTGGAAGTCGATCCGGATCGGTTCCGTCTTGCCGCAGGTTGTAGTCGAGGTTGCGGATGGCGTAGTTGTTGCCCTCGATCGCGTCGGCTTGGCTGTCTACGACCAGCACGACGCCGTCAACGTTGCGGAGCACCATTTGGCGCGTGGAGTCCTGAGCGATTTGCCCGGGAACGGAGATGAGATGAAGACGCACAGTGTAGCCGCGGAACTTCCCGAGCTGGAGCGGCAGGAAGTCGAGAAACAGCGTGCGCTCGGCCTCGGTGTTCACCGAGACTAGCTTGCCTCGGCACTCCGGCCGCGTTTGCGCGTGGATGGTCTCGAGGTTGGTGCTCTTGCCCCCGAGCCCGACGCCGTAATAGACGAGCTTGAGGGTGACTTCGCGCTGCGTGTGGTGAACCAGCGGCATGATTTGGAACTACCTGGGTCCCGCGAAACGGTCAAGAAGACCGCGACAAGCGGGCGGGCCCTCATCCGGCGTCTTCACGGACGGCCGCGTTGCGTTCCCAGCGCTGTACAGCCGCGCGGGCCGGGCCGTGCTCCGGCGCAGATAGATCCGGATCCCGCCCGATGATGCGATCCGCCAGATCTCCCGCCTGCTTCAGCAAGCCCTGATCCTTGGCGAGATTCGCGAACCGCAGCCCGGTCGCCCCGGATTGGCGGTACCCAAAAAGGTGACCCGGCCCTCGCAGCTCCAGATCTCGTTCGGCGAGGCGGAAGCCGTCATCGCTGTCACACAGCGCCTGGAGGCGGGCTTCGGCTTCGGCGGATAGCGGCTCGCCAAACGTGAGCAGGCACGCGCTTCGCTGCCCCGCTCGCCCGACGCGCCCCCGAAGTTGATGAAGCTGTGCGAGCCCGAATCGCTCGGCCTGCTCGACGACCATGATGTTGGCCGCCGGAATATCGACACCGACCTCCAGCACCGTGGTCCCGACCAACACCTGGATCTCCCCCTCTCGAAACGCCCGCATCAACGCGCGACGCTCTTCTCCGGAAAGGCGACCGTGAATCCGGCCTACGCGGTGGTTACCGAAGCGCGCCTTCATTTCGTCGTAGGTTCGGTCGACCCCGATGAGCTCATCCGAAGAGGAGATCGCCGGACACACGACGAACGCGCGACCCTCCGCTTCCAATGCCCGTTCGAGATGCCGAAACACGGTGGCACGCTGCGTGCGTGAAACCATCTTGGTGGTCGCCGGAATGCGGCCGGGCGGCTTCGCCTCGATCGTGGTCAGCTCGAGTCCCGCGTAAAGGACCAATGCGAGACTTCGAGGAATCGGAGTTGCCGTCATGACGAGAAGATGCGGCCGCCGCATCGAGCCGCGCGTGCCGAGGCGAAGGCGCTGCGCGACACCAAAGCGATGCTGCTCATCGACGATGACCAGACCGAGGTCGGCAAAACGAATTTCCCCACTTAGAAGAGCGTGCGTTCCGACGACGAGGTCGACGGCTCCGGTGGCCATGCGGTCGAGCATCGAGCGGCGCTGATCCTTGCTCAGGGCCCCGGTGAACAAGCCGAGACGGAGACCGAGCTCCTCGGCCGTGGCCCTCAAGGTTTCCGCATGTTGGTCGGCGAGCAGCTCGGTCGGCGCCAAGAACACGGTCTGCGCGCCGCCCGCTGCGATCTGCGCGCAGGCCACCATCGCGACGGCGGTCTTGCCACAACCCACGTCGCCCTGAAGCAGACGGCGCATCGGCGTCTCCTTCGTCAACGACTCGCTCACCTCTGCGACAGCCCCCTGCTGCGCTTCGGTGAGATCGAAGGGGAAGGCGCCGCACGCCGATGGAACCGCCGGCTCGATCTCGAACCGCCGCGCAACGCCGCCGCGCTCCGATGCACGCCTCAGCCGAAGAGCAAGCTCCCACAGGACGAGCTCTTCGAGCGCAAGTCGTCGGTGCGCCAGTGTCGTCGGCTCCGCGTCGGCGTCGGCGTCAAAGGTCGCTGGATCTGGAATGTGGATCGCCGCAAGCGCCTCACCGACGGTGCCTGCCTCCACCTCGGCGCGTAGCGCAGGTGGGATCAGGTCGGGGACCGCGGCCACCGCGCGGTCGACCGCGGCACGCACCGCTCGCCGGAGGGCCTTGCGCCGAACGCCGGGAATCTCGGGGTAGCGGGGCTCGATGGTCCCCGGCGCGTCCGCCGCAAGCGACTCGGGATGGGCGATGGTCGCCGTGCCGCGATAGTCGTGAACCGTTCCTGCGACGCGAACCGTCTCCCCCTCGACGAAACGCCTGCCGAGGCCCGGGATCGCGCGAAACCAAATCAGCTTGAGCTCGCGATAGCCTTCCTGCTCGGTCTGCTCCTCCTGCGGTTCGAGCCGGGCCTCGAATCCCATGTGGCCGCCGCGTGGAAAGGACCGCGCCCTTCGAACCACGCCCTCGACGACGACGTAGTCTCCGTCGCGAAGCGCGTGAATCGGTGTTGGGCGTCGTTGATCGTCGTAACCTCTCGGCAACAACCACAACAGGTCCCCGACGGACTCGTACCCGCGCTTGCGCAGGTGCGCGCCCGTAGTGGGACCGATCCCAGGCAGGGTTTCGACGGGATGGTCGAGCAGTGTGGGCACCGGCGTTCGCTCCCTCAGACGGGGGCTCGCCTCAGTCCCAGCGGACGTCACTGACCTCGTAGGTGCGAACGCCGCCCGGAGTTTGGACCTGCACCTCGTCGCCAACTTCCTTGCCGACGATGGCGCGCGCCACGGGAGAGGTGATCGAGATTTTGCCCTGCTTGAGGTCCGACTCGTCGGGGCCGACCAGGCGGTAGGTGACGACCGTGCCGTTGTCCATGTCTTCGAGCTCGACGAACGCGCCGAATTTCACCTTGTCGCCACCGAGCGTGGAGGGGTCGATCACGTCAGCGCGAGAGAGCCTGTCTTCGATTTCGGCGATGCGTGCCTCGCACATCCCCTGCTTGTCTTTGGCAGCGTGGTATTCGGCGTTTTCTTTGAGATCACCGTGGTCGCGGGCAATCCCGATCTCCTGGGAGATCTGTGGCCGCTCCGCCTTGAGCGCGAGGAGCTCGGCGGTGAGGGCAGCATGCCCATCTGGAGTCATCGGAACCCGTTCCATCCCATCCTCGTAAACTGCGGCCGGAAAGTTGGCAACCCGAAGCTAGCGTTGGGGCGGCCGAAGCGTGGCCAGCTCATCGTTGCGCGCGTGGTACTCTTGGATCGAGCAGACCGAAGGGGGCCTGAGGCGTCGCGCTTCGACGGCGTCGACCGCGGCAACCGCCGCCGCGATCGTCGTGAAGTACGGCACGTCGCTCAACACCGTTTGGCGTCGCATCGCACGGCTATCGCGGATGGCTTTTGCGCCCTCTGTCGTGTTGAATACGAGGGCGATGTCGCCGTTTTGAAGGAGGTCGACGATGTGCGGCCTGCCCTCTCCCACTTTGTGGACGCTCTCGGCTTCGACCCCTGCGCGCTCGAGCACTTCGCAGGTGCCCTTGGTCGCGATGATGTCGAAACCCAGGTCCCTCAGGCGACGTGCAAGATCGGCTCCGGCTGGCTTGTCGTTCGCTTTCACGCTGATGAAAACCTTCCCCTCGTCGGGAAGCTCCAAGTACGCGGAGAGCAGCGCCTTGTAGAATGCGTCGGGGAAGTTGTCGGCAATGCCCATCACCTCTCCGGTGGAGCGCATCTCGGGGCTGAGGATTGTGTCGACGCCTGGGAACTTGGTGAACGGGAAGACCGACTCTTTGACGGCAACGTGATCGGTGACGATCTCGCGCGTGTAGCCAAGCTCGCGAAGCGTGGCGCCCGCCATTACCTTGGCAGCGATCTTGGCGAGCGGCACACCAATAGCCTTGCTGATGAACGGAATCGTTCGCGACGCGCGCGGGTTGACTTCGATGACGAAGACCGCGCTCCCGCGAACGGCGAACTGGACGTTCATCAAGCCGACGACACCGAGTTCCAACGCGAGCGAGCGCGTCGATGAGCGCAAAGTGGCGAGGACGTCCGGTGGAAGGGCATGGGCGGGAAGCGCCATGGACGAGTCGCCGGAGTGAATCCCCGCCTCCTCGATGTGCTGCAGCAGCCCGCCGATGACCACGTCCTTGCCGTCGGAAACGCAGTCGACGTCGACCTCGATGGCGTCTTTCAAGAATTCATCGACGAGGATGGTCTGGGTCCCGGAGTCGGCAGCCGCTTCGAGGGCGACGGTCATGTATCGCGCCAGCTCCTCTTGAGAATGGACGATTTCCATCGCGCGCCCGCCCAGCACGTAGCTCGGCCGAACCACCACCGGAAATCCAATTCGCTCCGCGACCGCGAAGGCGTCTTTTGTGCCCTTGGCGATCCCGCCACGCGGGCGATCCAGGTTGAGCTTGGTCAGCAGTTCTTCGAAGCGCTCCCGGTCTTCCGCGCGATCGATCGCGTCAGCAGAGGTGCCGAGGATGGGGACGCCCTGTTGCGAGAGCGGCACGGCGAGCTTCAACGGTGTCTGGCCGCCGAACTGCACGATGATGCCGTCGGGCTTCTCCATCTCGACGATGTGCATCACGTCCTCGAAGGTCAGCGGCTCGAAGTAGAGCTTGTCTGAAGTGTCGTAGTCGGTGGACACCGTCTCGGGGTTGCAGTTCACCATGATGGTCTCGTAGCCCATCTCTTTGAGGGCAAACGAGGCATGCACGCAGCAGTAGTCGAACTCGATCCCTTGGCCGATGCGGTTGGGCCCGCCCCCGAGGATCATGACCTTCTTCTTGTCGCTGTTCGCCCTCGCCTCGCTCTGAAGGCCCCACGTCGAATACATGTACGGGGTGAGCGCCGGGAACTCCGCGGCACAGGTGTCGACGCGCGCGTAGATCGGCTCGACGCCATGCTCCGTCCGTTTCGCGCGGACGTCTTTGGCAGCCTCTCCCCGAATCGCACCAATCTGCGCGTCGCTGAATCCAAGCTCCTTGGCCTTGCGGAGCCTCTCTTCGGTAAGCGGCTCACGCCTCGAGCCCTTCAAAATCTGCTCGAACGCGATGATTTGGCGCATCTGTTCGAGGAACCAGACGTCGATCTCGGTGGCCCCATGGATGTCTTCGACACTGAGCCCGACGCGGAGGCCGTCCGCGATGTACCAAAGCCGTTCGGACAGCGGAGTCCGAATGAGGTCGAGAATCGATTCTCTGAGCTCCGCTTCAGTGGCGTCAGGCAAGTCCGCCAACATGGGCTTCGCCGTGTTGATCGCTTCCCCGGTCTCGATGAGTCGCCGCACCTGCGCGGCGAGGTCCCGATAGTCGACCTTCGCGAGAAGCGAGGTGAGGCCGTCCCTGCCCGTTTCCAACGACCGCGCGGCCTTCTGGAGCGACTCCTTGAAGGTGCGGCCAATCGCCATCGCTTCGCCGACCGACTTCATTTGCGTGGTCAGACGCGGATCGGCACCTGCGAACTTCTCGAAGGCGAAGCGAGGAATCTTCGTGACGACGTAATCGATGGTGGGCTCGAATGCGGCGCTCGTCCCGGTGATGTCGTTGTGAAGCTCGTCGAGGCGGTATCCGACGGCGAGCTTGGCCGCGATCTTGGCGATCGGATAGCCCGTCGCCTTCGACGCAAGCGCGCTCGATCGCGAGACACGCGGGTTCATCTCGATGACGATCACCCGGCCGTCGGCGGGGTTGACGGAGAACTGGATGTTCGAGCCGCCCGTATCGACGCCGATCTCCGTGATGATCGCCCGAGCCGCGTTGCGAAGTCGCTGATACTCACGGTCCGTGAGCGTCATGGCCGGCGCCACCGTGATCGAGTCACCTGTGTGAACGCCCATCGGGTCGAGGTTCTCGATGGTGCAGATGACGGCAAAGTTGTCGGCGTTGTCCCGAATGACCTCGAGCTCGTATTCCTTCCAACCGATCAAACTCTCTTCGACCAGGCACTCGTGAATCGGGCTGCACTGGAACGCCCAACGAATCGCCTCGTCGAACTCGGTCTTGTTGTAGGCCACGCCGCCGCCGGAACCTCCCATCGTCAGGGAGGGACGCAGGATGATCGGGTACCCGATGCGGTCCGCAATCGCGTGGGCCTCCTCGACGGTTCGGGCGACGTCGGCGCGCGCGCTGCCAAGGCCAATCTTGTCCATGGCGGCCTTGAAGAGCTTCCGTTCTTCGGCCTTTCGGATGGCGTCCACATTCGCGCCGATCAGCTCGACGCCGTGCTTTTCGAGGATGCCACGATCGGCGAGCGCCAACGCGAGGTTCAGCGCGGTCTGTCCTCCCAGCGTTGGAAGGAGTGCATCCGGCTTCTCACGTTCGATGATCGCTTCGAGGATCTCCGGGGTCAGCGGCTCGATGTAGGTCCGGTCCGCGAACTCCGGGTCGGTCATGATCGTCGCCGGGTTGGAGTTCACCAGGATGATCCGGTAGCCCTCTTCTTTGAGCGCCTTGGCGCCCTGAGTGCCGGAGTAGTCGAACTCGCAGGCCTGGCCGATTACGATCGGCCCCGACCCAATCAGAAGGATGCTTTCAATATCATCGCGGCGGGGCATCGAGTCAGTTCAACCTGGACGTTCGCGCGCACTTACCAGAGCCCCTAGGGCCCTGCAACCGGGAACCGCTCAGCTCGCAACTCCCTTACCGAGGGCACCGATGATCGCATCGCCGCGGGCGCCCTGCGGACGCAATCGAACCCGCCGACCGATCTCGGAGATGATCTCCAGCTCGACCCAGAGAACCGTCCGACTTGCCATCCCGGGAAACTTCCGGCCCCATTCGACGAGAAGCAGCGCCCCCTCCTCGACCAACTCGTCGACGCCCAGCTCCTCGAGCTCCGCCTCGTCGGTCAACCGGTAGAAGTCCGCGTGGGCGATCGGAAGACGTCCCTCGTAGTGATGCAGCAGCGCAAACGTCGGGCTGGTCACCGCCGTGTCCTCCGGCACCCCGAGCCCATGAACCGCCCCACGCGCGAAGGTCGTCTTGCCAGCCCCGAGCCCACCCTCGAGGCCGACGACATCGCCGCCCTCGAGCACAGCCGCTAGCGACCGCGCCAGGGCGAGCGTACTGGCTTCACTGTCGAGCTCGAGCTCCAGCATGCCCAAGCCCTGTCACATGACGGGGCCCCGCGCACGCTTCGACTCGGGCTTCCCCGACCAGGTCAGACCTTGATCTGGATGCCCAGTTGCTCCCGGAGGCGGAAGTAGCTCTCCGAGATGCTGTAGATGACCAGCTCCTTGACCTTGTCACGCGGAGCGAGGTCGGCCGTGGACTCGGATGCGATTTGCTGGGTCATGCGAACGGCGGTGTCCACGTCGTCGCACAGAAGCAGACCAGCGCGAAGCGCGGTGATTTCAGCCGCCTGCATCCAACGTTTGATGTCGGCCTTACCGCCGGCATCGACGAACTTGCGAACGACTTGCTTGAGCACGTCGAGGTGCGCCTGGTCCATGTGCTTTGCCAGCTGCTTCGCAGTGGACTCCACGCTGGCGTCGCCTCCCCCCATGCCGACCACGCGCATGGCGGCCAGCAGGAGCGTTCGGAGCTCGGTGTGCGAGTTGTACATCGTGCGGATGAAGTGCTCGCCGCGGTAGTACGTCAGGTGACGCCCACACACGAACGCCAGGTCCACGGGACGGTACCCCGAGAGCAGCGTGTAGCCGGTGATGATCGCCGGCGGGTTGCTACGTGACTCGTCGCGAAGCGCCCCCGACAGCTCCTTCTGAATGAAGAGACGAACCGGGATGGACACGTTGAGCACGTCCTGCGCAAGCTTGAACTGCCGCGCGAGCGCGAGACTCGGGTTGGTGAGGTCTTCCGGCTTGCGCTTGTGCAGGTTGAGCTTCTTGTCGGTCACAGCCAGCGATGCGCGAACCGCAGGCGCGATCACCTCCATGATCTTGGAGATGTAGAGATCCTGATCGGAGTGCATCAGGTCTCTGACCCAGTTCTCGTTGCTAAGTCGCGTCTTGGGCTGGATTTCGCGATCCTGCTTGTACTGCTGGTAGAATTTCTGCTGCTCCTCATCCGCCTTTTGGAAGTAGGTCAGCGTCCGAGCGATACACCACGCCTTGTCGTATGCGCGCGCGTCGAAGTAGAGCTTGTACAGCGCGCGGTACGAATCGAGCCGGTTTGGGTCGGCCGCAAGGAGCCACTGGTGCTCCGCAATCGCCTCCTCGGTCCTATCCGGCATCGTGGCGTAGAGCTCCGCGAGAATCTCGTGCACGACGGCGTTGTCCGGCTTGAGCCCTGCTGCCATCTTGAACGACTCTGCGGCAGCATCGAAGTTCCGCTGACGGTCGCGGTAGATGATACCGAGCGTGTGCCAGAGGTTGTGCTCGAGGTCCGTGTTACCCTGGTTGATGATGCGGTGAAGCATCTTGCGGTACGCGCGCTCGAGAGCCTTCCAATCCTTCCGCTCGTTGAGCAACTTGTTGACCGCTTCGAAGGGCTTGAGCTGGGTGCTATCGAGGTCGAGGGCCTCGTTGAAGCGCTCGAGGGCGGCATCTTCGTCCTCCAGCTTGTCGCGGAGAACGACACCGATTGTGTACGTGTATTTGGCCTTGGCCTCGTCGCGCTCGTCGAGTCCACAGACGCGTTCGATGATATCGATAGCCTCCGACCAACGCTCCGCGCTTTGGTAGGCCACCAGGAGCTTGTGGAGCACCACGTGGTTGTCAGGCTCGATGTCGAGCGACTCGGTAAACGCCTCCGCTGCAGCGTCCGCGTCCTTGAGCTTCTCCTGCCAGAGGTCGCCTAGCTCGACGAGAAGTGCGGCCCGGGCCGAAGGCTCGTCAGCGACATCCAGGATGCGCTTCTTGTATTGAACGACCGAGTCCCAGTCACCCTCTGCCGTTTGCAGGGCAACCATCGCTTCGAGGGCGGGCACGAAATGCGTGTCCTCCTCGAGCGACTTGTCGAACATGTTGCGGGCTTTCTTGTCCTCGCCCTGCTCTCGCTTGACGACGCCGAGTCGGTAGAAGACCTCCGTGATCTCGTCGCGGCCGAGCGCATCGCGATGTTGGACCAGCAGCAACTGATGGTATTTGAACGCGTCGTCCCACCGCTCCGCCCTGAAGTAGCTTCCTGCCAGGCCTTTGAGCGTGGGTGAATCGTCGTTGTCGATCTCGTAGGCCCGCTCGTAGGCACCGACGGCTTCGTCGGCGTGGCCGAGTTTGGTCGCCGTTTCGCCCAACATCGACGCAAGTCGGTGCTGCTCGTCCCGTTCTCGCTTGTCGGAGCGCTGAACCAGGGTCTGAAGCAGCGGGAAGGCGTCCTCGTGTCGACCGTTCGCGAGGTACGAATCGACGAGCGGTAACAAGGCGTCTTCGTTGTCCGGGTCGGCCGTAGACGCCGCCTCGAAGGCCTGCACCGCGCCGGCCTCATCATCGAGCTTCTCGGCACGAACACGGCCCAACTCGACGAGCCGGGCACCGCGGGTCCGATCGTTCTCGGTGTGCTCGACCTCGAGGCCGAGGGTGCGGGCGGCCGCGACCCAATCGCCAGAGTCGACGTGAATGCTCCGCATCGCCTCGAGCGAAGGGAGATGCGCGGGGTCCAAATCGATCGCCGCTTGGAACTGCTCCAACGCCGAGATGCGATCCCCGAGCTCCTGGTCGAGAATGCGGCCCATGCGGTGCTTGAGCGTCACCTGGTCGGCCGGGTCGTCGAGAACCACTGCAAGTTGGCCCATCATGTCCAGAGCCGCAGAATGGTCGCCCTTGCGCTCGTACAGCTTCGTCAGCGCCTGCAGGCTGAAGATATCCTGCTCGTTGAGATTGAGCGCGTTCAGGTAGCTATCGATCCCCTGCTCGACGTCGTCCTTGTGGGCGGCGTACAGCTGGCCGAGCTCACGGAAGATGCGAGCCCGTTCCTCAGCGTCGGAGGTCGCGTTCGCATGACGGTCGTAGGTGCGCACCAGGTCATCCCAGAGCTGCATCGTTCGGTAGAGCTGTTCGAGCTGACACAGCGCGTCGTCGTGCAGCGGGTCGATATCCAAGACCTGCTCGAGGCGCTCTGCGGCGTTCTCGGGCTTTCGGAACTCCTGCTCCCACATCTGGGCGAGACGCAGGAGAATCTCGATCCGTTCGCGCTCGGTCGAAACGACCTCGTACTCCCGCTCGAGAATCCCAACCAGATCCTGATGGCGACCCTCTTGCAAGTACAAGCGCTCCAAACCTCGAAGCGCACCGAGGTCTGAGGGCGACAGCTCGGCTGCCTTCTCGTAGTTCTCGATAGCCGCCTTCGGGTCCTTGAAGCGCTCCTCGTAGGCTTCGGCGACCTGCAGCAGTGCTGACACGACCAGGTCTGTGTCCTCGACGGCCAGTGCCTTGCGCTCGAGGATGTTCAGCAGCTTGTTGGAGCGGCCGTCTTCACGGTAGATGCGCTCCAGCGCCTCCAACGCGCCAACGTGTACATCCTGCAAGTGCAGCGCCCGGCGGTAGTAGTCCTCCGCCTCTTGCCGCATCGCGAAGCGGTCATCCGCCAGGTCGCCCATGCGGACGTACGTGTTGGCTTTGACCTCGTCGTCGCTCGTGAGCTCCACGAGCTTCGCAAGCGCCTGCGCGAGCTTGTCCCACTGCTGGGTGGTCTCGTACAAGTCGCCGAGTTGCCACCAAGCCTTGGCGTTGCTCGGGTCGAGCGCTCGGATTTGCTCGTAGTACGGAATCGCATATTCGGGATGCCCGAGATCCTGCCCGTACCACTTCGCGCAGCAGAGGCAGATCGCAATTTGGGTGTCCGGCTCGTGACCCTCTTGCAACACCTGGTTGGCCGAGGTCAGAAGCTCGTTCCACTTGTCGTTGGCCGCGGTAACCCGTTCGAGGTCGACGGCTGTGTTCTTGTTTCCGAAGTCCTCGGTCCAAGCGATGTAGAGCGTGTGGTACGCCTGCTCGCCGTTGTCGAGTTGCTCCTCGTAAGTCCTGGCGGCCGCACGCAAAAGCTCAATACGCTCGTCGCGGTCGTCCGTGGCTTCGATGCGATTGACATAGAGGTCGATGAGATCGTCCCAACGCTCCGCTTCCTTGTGCAATCCCTGCAACTCCGAGAACGCGTACTCGTGCATCGGATCGACATCGAGGATGCGACCGAATGCGCCTGCTGCGCCGTCCTTGTTGCCCACCTCGCTCTCCCAGAGCTCGGTGACCGAGATGAGCTGGCGAATCTTTTCCTGCGGATCGACAAATGCCTGTGCCCGTTGCTCCATGACATCGATCGCGTGTTCCCATTCATCTTGATCTCGATGGATGAGCTCGAGCGAGTCCAGCGCCTCGAAAAACGCGGGATCGATCGTCAGAACGTTGCGGTAGGCCTCGATCGCATCGCCCGGCTGCTCGAGCTCGCTTCCGTAGATGTGGCCGAGCTGCATGTAGACCGTGACGAGGTCGGCGTCCTGGAGGGTCGCCGCGCCGACGTCGACGATCCGGTGAAGCGTGCCGGCGCGCTCTCGCGACTGACCACCCTCGCGCTGAATCTCAGCGATGCTGAACAACGCGTAGGTGTTGCCCGGGTCGATATCGAGCACGCGCTCCCAGTTCTCAATCGCATTGCGCTCCCGCCCCAGCTTCTCGTACCAAACCCTCGCGAGGTCGGAGTACACCTGAACGCGGAACGTATCGTCGTCTACGACCGCTGCCTCGCGCTCGAGAACGTCGACCAGGTCACGCCAGTTGCCCTGGGATGCGTAAATGTCGCCGAGCGCGTTGAGCGCCTCGGGGTCCTCCCCCCGAAGGTCGAGGACTCGCTGCCACAGGCCGATGGCCTTCTCTGGGTCGCGAAGCCGGCTCGAAGACAGCTTGGCCATGCGCGCGAAGACGTCGGCCTGCTGGGAGTCACCGAGCGCAATGCTCAACTCCTTCTCGAAGCTCGTGAAGAGCTCCGGCCAGCGCTCGAGGTTGGCGTAGATCCCCTGCAACGCCTGAATCGTCTCGGCGTGCTCGGAATCGTGACCGCTGAGCAGCCTGTTGAATACCTCGATGGCGTCTTCGGTGCATCCCAGCCGGTGCTCGAGCACCGCGCCCAGGCGGTAGTGAAGATCGATCAGCTCGGAGCCGTTGTTGGAGCCCTCGATTCGCTTTCGAAGCACCTGCGAGAGTGCACCGTGTGCACCGTGCTCGGTGTATATACGGTCCAGCGCCTCGAGCGCGTTCTCGTCGTGGTCGTCGACGCCGAGCACGAATCGATAGGTTTCCTCAGCGCGCTCCAGATCGTGGAGTTGCTCCTCGTACACCTTGGCAAGGCGCCGCCCGAGCTCCGCTTTGTTGAGCGGGTCACCGGTGTGCTGAATGCCGTTCGCGTAGGTGGTAGCCAGTTGAGTCCAGCCGTCGACGATCGCCGAAAGGCGCTCTGCCTCGCCCAGCGAATGATCATGGCTCGGATCCTCGAGCAAGGCCTTTTGCATCCACAGGAACGCGCGGCGATGGTCGTCGGCCTTGTCTTCCGCGATCTCGGCCAGGCGGTGCATCATGACGACGCGTTCGATGGGGTCGCTCTGATGCTCGACCTGAACCTCCTGCACACTGAGCAGCTGCCCCCAGTTGCCCTGCATGCGGTAGAGCGGCTCGAGCACCTCCCCAATCTGCAACGGCTGGACGCCGCTCGAGAACAGGTCTTCGAGCGCGGACACCGCCGGCGAGAACTCGGGCGCGGCCGCGATGATCTCGCGATACTGGGCGATGGCCGAATCCATGTTCCCAAGCTGGTTCTGGAAAATCTGCCCGGTCCGGAACTGGAGGTTCAGAACGTCCTCGGGCGTTGTGGCGATCGCGGCTTCCATCTGAAGCGTCGTGGCCAAGTCATCCCAGCGCTCGGTCTGCTCGTAGAGACGGTCGAGGGCCTCGATGGCGGAAACATCCGTCGAATCCACGTCGACGACGAACTGGTAGCGTGAAATGGCAGCGTCGATATCGTCGAGCTGAACCTCGTTGATCACGGCGGAACGCTTGGCGAGGTGAACCGCCTCTTCCGGGGATTCCTCTCGCATTCTCTGTACTTCCGCGTCATATCGCGAAGCCGCTTCATGCCAAGCGCCGGTTTGCTCGGCGAGGCGCTCGAGCGACGACAGGGTAAGCTCGTTGCGGGCATCGAGCGGAAGCGCCCGAACGAAGGCACTGAATGCCGAAGGCGGATCCTCGAGCTGAATCTCGTAGATCTCCGCGAGCTGTTGGAGCATCTTCACCCGCTCGTCCGAATCCTCGGTGAAGCGAATCTGCACCTCGCGGACGTCGGTCAGCTTTCGATACTCGCCCGCGGCCAGGTAGACCTGCTCGAGGGCCTCGGCGGCAGCCAGGGGCTCCACCGCCTCGCTAGTCATCGTGGTCAGCGCATCGAGCGTATTCTGGTGGCCCGGAACCTCCGCCAAGATATCGCGGTAAATCTCGATCGCCTGCGTCGGGTCCTCGAGGTGTCGGCGCCAGAGCCCACCGATTCGGAAACGAAGCTCGGTGCGCGCATCGTCTTCGGTCACCAGCTCCGATTGGCGCTCCAGCACCTGCAAGAGGTCCCGCCACTGTGCCGTGGTCTCGAACAGCCCGTCCAAATGGCCCAGCGCCGGCAGATCGTCGGGGTCGATCTCGAGGACGCGCTGGTACACGTCGATCGCCTTGTCCGAATCGTCGAGCTGCGCTTCGTACACGCGGCCCATCGCCGTGAAGAGCTCCTTGCGAGCATCGGGGTCTGCAACAACCTCCGCCTTGCGCTCGTAGGTCTCGAGCAACGCCGACCACTTGCCAAGCTGCGTCTGCAGCTCGATCAAACGGTCGAGCGACTCGAGGTCCCCCGGATCGATCTCGAGCACCTGTTGGTGCACCGCGATCGCGTCGGAAGGCTTGTCGAGAATATCCTCGTAGATCGCGGCCGCCTTGACGAGCTGCTCGCGCTGGTCGGTCGGCGAAGGCACCATGCGCGCCTTGCGGCGGTAGATGCCGGCGAGGTCTTCGTACCGCTCGGCCTGCTGGAATAAGCGCTCCAACGCGTCGGCTGAATGGTGATGCTCCTCATCGATCTCGAGAACCCTCTGGTAGTGCTCGACGGCGCGGTCGAGCTGACCGAGGTCGTCCTCGCGGATCTCTGCGGCGCGAAGTAGCAGCCCGGTGGCGAGCTGCGGGTCGTCCAAGGAGGCCACGACCTGCTCGTACACGCTGGCAAGCGCGTCTGACCCGCCCACGGCGGCGCTGAGGCGTTCGAGCTCCTCTTTGGACTTGGGGTGCCCCGGGTCTTCCCGGAACGCCCGTGCATAGCTCTCGAACGCGCTGTGCAGGTCGCTCAGAGAGAACTCCTGCAGCTTGGCGATTTCATTGAACAGCTCGAGGCGCCGTTCAGGCGCCGTCGCGTGGTGCGCTTGAATCTCGTACACGTCGACGAGCCGGGCGGATGCCCCACCATCTTTGTAGATCGGTTCTAGAATATCGGCGACAGCCGCTTGATGCTCCGACGATTCTAGCAGGCGCTCGAGGGCGCCGAGCGCGGCCGGATTGCTTGCGTCGTTCGCAAGTACGTCGCGGTAGATCTCGACAGCCGCATCGGTCGATCCCATGCGCTCTTCCCGAATCTCCGCAAGGCGAAGAAGGAGCACCGTTTGCCCGGGTGGGTCGTCGTTCATCGACAACTGACGCTCGACGTTGTCGATGAGGTCGCTCCACAGACCCTGCCTAGCGAGCAGGTCATCGAGCGCGCTCAACGCGCCGAGGTTGGTCGGGGCGATCTCGAGAATCTCGTTCTGAAGCGCGATCGCCTGATCGGCTTCGTCCAGCAGGTCTGAATGCGTGCGAGCCATCTCAGCAAGAACGCCGATCTTGTCGTCGGGATCCGAATGCGCTTCGACGCGAGCCCGAAGGACGCCCACGAGCTCGTGCCACTCTTGCGCGCCGCGGTAGAGCGCGTCGAGCGCACCGAGCACCTCAAAGTCGCCGGGCTCCGCCTCGAGCACCTTTCGATACGCCGAAACGGCGGTTTCCGTATCCTGAAGCTGTGCTTCGTGAATCTGCGCGGTCTTGATCCAAAGGGACCGGCTCAACGAAGTGTCATCCACATTCGCGGCGAGATCACCAGTGAGCTCCGCAACGGCCTCGAACAGCTCGTGCTCGCCCGCAAGCATCTCGAGACGCTGCAACGTGCCCGTGTCCGACGGCATCTCACGGAAGGCCTCGCACAACGAGACGAAGCCCCGCTCGGTGTCACCGATGTGCTGGAAGTACGTGTCAGCGACGCGCGTGAGCAGTTGAAGCTTCTGCCGCGGCTCGCCGCTGAAGCGGTGCTGCACTCGAAGCGCGTTGACGTAGGGGCTCCAGTCTTCACTCATCTCGTAGATGGGTTCGAGAACTTGCGAAGCCTCGGCCGCCACATCGTCGTCGTCGAGGAGCTGCTCGAGCCGGGCCTTCGCCCCATCGTGCTCCGCGATTAGCGACAGCACCTCGCGGTAGAGTTCCACCGCGCGCGGCTTGTCTTGCATCTGCGATTCACAAACGCAGCCCAGCCTGAACTTGAGCGCTGCAAGCTCTTCGTGGCTTTCTGGGTTGGCCTCGATGCGACGCTCGAGGAGCTGTCCGAGTTGGTGCCAGCGCGCCTCGCTCTCGTAGAGTTGTTCGAGGTCCCGGCAGGCGTCGACCTGCTCGACCCCATACTCGTCGATGATGCCCTCGAAAGCTTCGATCGCCTTGTCGGTGTCGTTCAGTGCTTCGGCGAAGAGCTGAGCGCGACGATACGCGATTTCGAGACGAGCCTCCGGGTCCTGCTCCAACTCGATCCGCCGGGCGTACACATCCAACAGTTCACGGAAACGCTCCGTTCGGAAATAGAGGTCCCCCAACGCGCTAATCGCGCCGAGGTTGTCGCTCTCGAGCTCGTAGACGAGTCGGAACTGCTCGATCGCATCGTCGATGCGATCGAGCTCGGCCAGCGTCTGGCCGTAGCTCAGGCGAATCGGGACGGCCTGATGCGGATCGCCGACCCCTTCGATCGCAGATTCGAAGCCAGATACCAAGCGGTCCCAGCCGTTCATCTCCTCGGCTAGTCGCTCGACGTCCACGCGGGCCTCGTCGTGGGTCGGCGCCAGTGCGAACGCCTCCAAGTAGCGCTCGAACGCCACCTCGGGCTGCCTCAGGCGCTCTTCGAACACGTGGCCGATCTTGCCAAGAAGCTCGACCTTCGAGCTGTCATCCGCGGCATGCGCAAAGCGCACCTCGAGGACCGATACCAACTTGCGGGCGTCGTGCGCCTCTTCGTAAATCGGCGTGAGCGCTTCGGCGGCCTGCACGTTGTCGGGGTCCGCGCCGAGGATCTTCTCGTACACGCGGGCCGCTCGATCGGGCTTGCCCTTCTTGTCTTCCCAAAGGCGCGCGGCTCTGAAGAGCAGCGGGATGCGGTCGTCGGGGCCGGTCTCCTGCGCTTCAGCCTGCCGTTCGACGATGCGAATCAGCTCGTCCCACTTCTCGTTTGCGGCGTAGAACGTTTCGAGCTCGTCCCAGGCGCCCAGCGAAACATAGCGCCGCTTGAGTTGCTCCTGCGCCCGTCGATCCGACGGATCGAGCTCGAGCAGCTTCGTGAAGGCCCCGATGGCGCCTTCGTCGTTGCCGATCTTGTCGGCGTAGATCATGCCAAGCTTCTGAAGCTGCTGCTTCATCGAGGCGACGTCGGTGTCGCCGGCAACCAGGGTCTCCAGGACTTCGGCCAGCGGCTCCCACTCGCGCGCGCGCTCATAGAGCTGCGCGAGATTGTCGAGGGCGTTCGGGTTCTCGGGATCACCCTCGATGACCTTCTTCCAAAGCTCGATGCACACGTCCGGCTTGCGCAGTCGTTGCGTGGCGAGCTCGGCCATTTCGCCGTAGCGAATCAACTGGTCATCTTCTGGAAGAAGATCGACCTCGCGCTGCATGGTGCGAATGAGCTTCTCCCAGTCGCGGCGCTTCTCGTACATTTGCTTGAGACGCTCGATCGCGTCGACGTCATGCGCGTCGTACTCGAGCAACTTCTCGAAGCATTTGATCGCCTCAGCCTGGTTACTCGATCGCTCCAGGTAGAGCGTCCCAGCCTGACGGAACAACTCCACCTTCTGCGCCGGTGACTGGAGCAGCTCGCTCTTTTTCAGGATGGAACGGATCATGTCCGACCATCGCTTCTGCTGCTCGAACTTCGCGATCGCGTCGTCGAGCTTTTCGAGCTCGGCAGTCTCGTCCGCCGTCAGCTCACGAACCTCATCCCCCGATTGTTCTTCCGACATCTTGCCTCAGCCCCCCTACGGCGATTCGGTTCTCAACTCTGCGAGACGGTCTCGCGCCGCCTTGACGTAATGCTCAGGCGCGTCCGTCCCCGCCATCATCACGTACTTATCGAGGTAGCGCTTGGCCTCCTCGTCGTTGCCCTGAAGCGCGTACGTCCAGCCAAGCGAAAACAGCGCATCGCTCATGCCGGGAACGATTCCGAGTGCAACCTGGAACTCGGCGATGGCCTCGTCGAACTTCCGCTGCTGCTGATACACGGTGCCGACGAGGTGGTGAATGTTCGCTTCCTCTTCAGTCCCTGGCATCGCCACCTTGAGCGCCTCGTTCAGCACCTGCGCGGCCTGTTCCGGGTAGCGGAGGTCTGCGTACAGGCGACCGAGCGCGGAGTACGACGGCAGGAACCGCGGACCGGTCTTGATCGCGTCGGTGTACTGGTACAGTGCGTTCTGCGAATCTTCGAGCTCCTCGCTGCAACGCCCAAGCTTGAAGTGCGCCTTGAACAACGATGGGTCGAGCTCGAGTGCCTTGGTGAACGCGGTCTGAGCGCCCTTCCAGTCTTCGAGCTCCATGAGCACAGTGCCGAGCTTCTCGTGGTAACCCGCTATGTCTGGCTTCGCGACGATGGCCCTGTCGAGCGCCTCACGCGCCGCGGAGAACGACCGCAACTCGACCTGCACGATCGCGAGGTTGAAGTACGCCTGATGATTCGTGGGATCGATCGCGCCGGCCTTCTGTAGGCTCTCGGCAGCTTCGTTGAAGCGCTTCACCTGCGCCAGCTCCACCCCTGCATTCATCTCATTCATGGACTCCACCCGGGCGCGCGAACAATTCCCGCCCATCAGGATTAGACCCACCAAAACGACCCCGAACATCTGAGCACGCATGCTTGCCTCCTACGCTTGGAAATTCACAAGCACTTCAATCCTACAGCATTTGTCGCGTGGCCAACAATAGTAAACACAGCTCTTTCTTCGGCTGTTTCGCCCTTTTTGGCCAATTATAGACTATCCCATCTGCGCTGAAC
>Ga0255057_10000356_pt1 | contig 25817 bp, 18 predicted proteins | sample Cases_109_6_MG_FD_189022 | JGI IMG/M metagenome (GOLD analysis project Ga0255057, IMG submission 189022) | Seawater microbial communities from Amundsen Gulf, Northwest Territories, Canada - Cases_109_6 | ecosystem: Environmental > Aquatic > Marine > Gulf | place: Canada: Northwest Territories... | reverse complement strand
CGTCGCCGTGAGACACGCCTCATCCACCGGCAAATCCAGGCCTAACTCCCGCAGCCGCGTTCGGAACTCCTCAACGGACCGCAATTGGGCCACCTTTGGGTAACTGGCTTGCTCGTCCATCCGAACGCCTTACTCTGTTGCTCGCTGGGCTGGTGAATCATCGAACTTGGTTCGATTCTCCAGACTTTTGCAGCGCCGGAAAGGCCTGCCCACCAAGCAGCGATACGATTCCAGCGACGTGGCTGAACGCATTGGGGTCCGGCGCTGACCTCACTTCATTGCAAACCACCGCCCAATTCACAAGTCGCGCAGGGTTTTGGCATGGGCTTTGCCCAGTAGAGAGTAGCGACTGATTTGCAGTGCGGTCCTGGGAGTTAGGCACCCGAAGACTGGGCCGGAACAGATGAGAGACGAACACTGGGGTCGGAAGCGAAGAGGAGAAAGCAGAGAGGCCCTTAAAGCTATACACGGCAACAACATCTGGCGGCTAAACCCTCCCCTTTAGTCGCCCCCTGTTGTTGCTGAAGGGTCCAGACCACGCAGGCGAGTCAGGTGGCAAATCGGAAGCTGCTGACTCGCCTGCTGTATTTGATGTGTATCATAATTGAATATATGTTCGATATTGGCACATGTTTTGAGAGCTGCCTGACCTTCCCGAGAACTAGGCGAGAAATACCGGGCTGCTTGGGTCTATCACAATTCCACGCTGTTTCTGAGCTGGGCAATCGTCGCAGTGCTACTACAGCGGTCGTTTGCGGAGTACGATGTCTCCCAACGGCCAAGCAGTCACGGCTTTTCCGTTTCTAGCGCAGGATCACGACCATGGCCCGAGCAGCCTACCGGCGACCAGTGACCAGGGGCCGCTGCCAGTTGAGTCCAGTTCTGGCCGGAATTTTTCTGCTGCTGTGTCGAGCGCCGGCGTTGGCCGAATCGTCTGCCGACCAAACCCCCTCCAGCCTGTCCGAGGGTGATCGGGTCGTGGAGCGGATCGACGAGTTAATCCGCCAGGGGTGGCAAGAAAACGAGTTGCGGCCGTCCCCACCGGCGACCGATCCCCAGTGGTGCCGCCGCGTGTTTCTGGACGTGATCGGCCGTGTACCGACGGTCGAGGAACTCGATGCTTACACGTCCAACCCTGCTCCAACGAAACGCCGCGAACTGGTGGAAAAACTGCTCGGTAGCGAGTACATTGAAGAGTACGCTCGCCATTGGACTACGATCTGGACCAACACGCTCATCGGCCGCACCGGCGGCCGGCAGCGGCGTTCGCTCACCAATCGCGGCGCCCTGGAAGCGTTCTTGCACGATTGGCTCCAGAAAAACAAGCCGTACGACCAGCTCGCCTACGAGTTGATCACCGCATCGGGAAGCGCCAGCCCCGAGGCGGACGATTTCAACGGCGCGGTGAACTTCCTCATCGAGAAGCTGGCCGAGGACGGCGTGCAAGCAACCGCCAAGACGGCTCAAATCTTCCTCGGTATGGCGGTCCAATGCACGCAGTGTCACAACCATCCGTTCAACGAATATGGCCAAGACCAGTTCTGGGAGCTCAACGCCTTCTTCCGGCAAGTGCGGATGCGCAGAAGGCGCGATCCGGACGACGACAACCGTCGGCTGGGCAGCATCGCGGACGAGGACTTTGCCGGCGAGGGCCGCAACGCGCTGGGCGACGAACGTCGCGAGATCTTTCTCGAATTGCGCGAAGGCAAATTGGTCGACGTGGAAGCGGCCGAGCAGACCGACGCACCGATTTTCTACGAGCTGCGCAACGGTGAAGTCAGCGTCGCCTACCCGGTGTACGTCGACGGCCGGTCGTTGGCCGACGAGTTGGCCGATCGCGGTTCGCCGTACGGCAACAGTGGTACGATCCGATACGTGAACCGCCGCGCGGAGTTGGCCAAATTGATCGTCGCCGATCGGCAATTCGATCAAGCCTTGGTAAATCGGCTCTGGGCCAACTTCCTGGGCCATAGTTTCACCAAGCCGCCCGACGACATGGGCCCCCACAATCCACCGTCTCATCCTCGGCTTTTGGACGAACTGGGGCAGGCGTTTCGCGCGGCGAGTTTCGACCAGAAGACGCTGGTGAAGTGGATTGTGCTGAGCAAGCCCTACTCGCTAAGCAGCCGCATCGGCCGGGCCAATCGCGAGGACGACCCGACGCTTGGTGCGACGCCGCAGTTCAGCCGGTTCTACGTACGGCAGATGCAAGCCGAGCAGTTGTACGAGTCGCTGCTGGTGGCAACCGAGGCCGACGCGACCGTCTCGGCCGAAGCGCGTGCTGCGATGAAAGACCGCTGGCTCGGGCAGTTCAACACGGCGTTTGGCACCGACGACAACGCCGAGTCGACCACTTTCAACGGCTCGATCCCCCAGGTGCTCACGATGATGAACGGCGATCTGGTGCGACGGGCCTGCAGCACGGGCAGCGGCAGTTTTCTCGACCGCATCGCCCACGACGGTCATCTCTCCAATCGGGAAAAGATCATTTACCTTTATCGGACCGCATTGGCACGCTTGCCTACGAAGGAAGAAACCAACCTCTGTAACGAGCTACTCGCGGCCCGCGGCGGCGACGTGGTGGGGAGTTTGCAGGATATCTGGTGGGCTGTTCTCAATAGCAACGAGTTCGTATTGATTCACTAAAAAGCTTTCAGTTTTCAGCAGTCAGCAGTCACCCAATAGCCGCGACTCTACGAGTCGCCGGGAACGACAAACCATGCGATACTTCACCACTCCCCGCGGGATGAGTCGTCGGCATTTTCTTACGCACCTGGCGGGGTCCGCGGCGTTGGCGGCGCCGGCGCTGGCACTGACGCGAGCCTTGAGAGCCAACGCGGCAACGCTCAGGCGGAATCACAAGTCGTGCATCCTGTTGTGGATGGGTGGGGGACCGCCGTCGATTGACATTTGGGACATGAAACAAGGCACGGCCACCGGCGGTCCCTTCCAGCCGATCAGCACCAAGGGCGACGGACAAATCAACGAGCTGTTGCCCAAAGTTGCCCAGCAGATGCACCGGTTGTCGATCGTCCGATCGATGAGCACCCGCGAAGCGGACCACGAGCGGGGCCGCTACTACATGCACACCGGCTACGTGCCCAATCCCAACGTCGAGCACCCCAGCTATGGCTCGGTGGTCGCCCACGAGCTGGAGAAGGATCTCGGGGCATTGGAGATTCCGCCCTTCGTGTCGATCGGCGGTGCGAGTGAAGGGCCCGGTTTCTTGGGTATGGCCTACGCTCCGTTTCAAGTCGATTCCAACGGACGGGTCCGCGACGCACGGGCCAACGTGTCAGACGCCCGGATGAACGACCGCATGAGGCTGCTCGACCTGTTGGAACGCCGCTTCGTGCGCGAGAATCGAGGTCCTGCCGCGGCTGAGCACGCCAAGGTCCTGCGGAGCACCGTCAATCTCATGACCAGCAAGCAAATGGAAGCATTCAACATTCAGGGCGAAGCCGAGAGCGTACGCCAGTGGTACGGCAACTCGGCTTTCGGCCGCGGCTGTCTCATGGCCCGCCGGTTGGTGGAAACGGGCGTGCCGTTCGTCGAGGTGAATCTGGGCGGCTGGGACTTGCACCAGGACTGTTTTAACCGGCTGCAATCCAAGCTGCCCGAGATGGACGTGGCGATGAGCGCTTTGGTCGAAGACCTCGCCACGCGTGGACTGCTGCAGCAGACGGTGGTGCTGTGGATGGGCGAATTCGGCCGCACGCCGCGGATCAACGGCAATGCCGGCCGAGACCATTGGGCCCGCAGTTGGAGCGTGGTCCTCGGCGGCGGCGGCATCGAGGGAGGCCGCGTCGTGGGGGCGACCAACGAAGACGGCACCCGCGTGACGACCGAGCCCTACAGCTCTGAGGACCTGATGGCGACCGTCTGCCAGACGCTGGGCATCTCGCTGGAAACCGTCTTTACCGCCGCGAACGGCCGACCGATGAAAATCGCTGGCGGCGGCAAGGTCATCGCCGAGCTGTTTTCCTAAACAGCTTTTATTGATGACTGCGCGACAGATGGGCCCTGGCTCTAGCGTTTGCCAGCGAAATCCGGGCTTCCGATGGGCGCCCTCGGCTCATTAGAAGCGCAGAGGTCAATAGGCAACGTCGCGATGCCGTACTTTTCACCGCTTCCACGCGGCACCGAGGACTACCGCTGCGTGGCCGCTTGCGGTTTCGCCGCCTGCGGCCCGAGCCGAGATTCTTCGGGCGTTTCCTGCACAACCCGCTTCCATCCCAACGGAGTACGCGGCGAGCGGAAGATCAAACCGAACAGTTGGTTCAGCTTGCCGTTGACCGTCGGGTCCTGGAACATGTAGACGGCCCGACTCCGCTGATTGGGCATGTGTACCTGAATCGCGGTGGGGGTCATCGTCTTGCGTTCGAGCATCACTTCCACGTGGTGGTAGTTGGCCGCGTCGGCCTGGCCGCGGGGATAGGCTTCCAGCCAAATCGTGGCCGCATCGGATTGTTTGGTCCGAATCCAATAACGCGCCTTGAGTTTCTCCGCCTCCGCGCCAAACAAGAAGGGCAGGGGGCCGTCGACAATCGCCGTGCCGCGCAGTTCGGGCGGCAGCGCCTGGACGACCAACTGCTTCTTGTCGTGTTTGTATTCAAAGACCGCCTTGCCGTCGCAGACCCAGTGTTCGCCCACCTCGTGCTTCTGCAAGATATACTCGCCCGGCTGGTTTTGGTCCTGCTGGACGTAGCGGTAAATCTCGTTGATCTTGAAGCTGCCCTTGTCCGGCTTGGAATAAGTAAGCTGACCGTAGCTCTTGATCGACGGCGTGTCGTTGCCGGGTCCGAAGACGGGGTCGTATTCCCAGCGTTCAAACTTGCAAGCGAAGGTTTTGGTTTTGGCGCTCTCGTCTTCCCACATCTGCAAGATTTGATCGACAAACTGCTGCTCGACGGGGCTGAGTTGGAAGGGAGCTCCGGCGGGATTCTGCGGTGCGACCGCGGCATTCGGTTGGCCGGTCTGGTCGGGCACCAGTGCCACTTGCGCCAACGGCTGGCCCAGGGTCTCGACATCTTGTGCGACGCCATTTTGTGTGATGTTGGCTGGTCCTGCCGCCGGAACGTTCACCGGGGCGCTCGGCAAAGACTGTTGTGCGTGAGCAACCAGCGTCAGCGTCAAACCAAGGGACATGGCAGAGAGCAACTGGGGAAAACAGCATCGACTCATGGAGATTCTCTCGTGTGTGCTCCGCTACGGCAGGCGCAGGCAGAATGCTGGGTGCCGGTAGCTAAAACGGACGGTACGATAGCCTATGGGGGCGGGGATCATAGCAATCGGCCCGCGACGCAACTAGTGCAAGTTGCACACCCCTGTGCCGACGCCGTCCGGGAATTCAGGTGACGGCAATAATAGCCGCAGGCGGCAGCCTGCGGTCAGCGCCGTCACAACCGCGGGCTGCCGCCTGCGGCTAGGACGCAAACTGCCACGCCTTTATTCCCGGCTTGACTTGGCGATAGCAGTGCGCGCACGATGCCCTGACCCTGGCGCAACAGGAAACCGAACATGCAACTGCAATGGAAAGCGAGTCTCTCGGCCAGTTGTCTGCATGCAGCCGCCTGTTTTCAGGAAGGGCTGCCCGTGGCCGACGCCGAGTTGGTCCCCGCGCTCGGGGAGCCCATCGAGCAACTGTTGGGCGAGCTGCGCAGCTGCGGTTTGATGGCTGAAGACGTATTACCGCAATTGGTGGCGCTCGCCGGCGAGGTGGACAACCATCGGCAACTGGTGGAATTGGCTTTTACGCGGCTGTGGGGCAAAGGGTCGTTCAACGAAACTAGCGTGGCGCGCTTGGTGGGCCGTATCGCGGACCTGGAGGCGGCCCTACTGCGCGAACGGCCTGGCTTGGTCGACGAATTAGATGTCCGCAGTCGCCCGTTGCGCCAGCAGTGGGAAAGTCGCGGACCGGGGCTGTTGCGGCAGATGGTGCTGATGACCGAGGATCCGCTACTCGTAGAATCGGCCACGGTGACGCTGGTTGCGCCGATCGTGGGTGGGCACGGCCGGGCGCACCTGCTGGGCAATCGCGTCACGTTCGAAGGGGTTCTTGTCAATCCGCATCCCCACTTGCCCGAAACCCTGCGATTGGGCTGGCTGCTGTCGCAATTGAATCAAGACCTGCCGATGTTCTCAGAGAGAATTCCCCGCGAGAGAATGCCGCTGGTGGTCAGCCTGGCGACGCTGCCGTTGGTGCTGGCAGCGGCCGAGACGGTCGAACTCGCCCGGCTCGACGCAGAGACGCTCCGCAGCGCGCTGGAGTGCTGGCACCTGCCGACGCAATGGCCGGCAGATGTCATCGAGCGGCTGCAGGCGTGGTGGGGCACGTACCACGGAAGCGCCACGCGTTGGGCCGTGGCCTTGGCGGCCCTCGACGCGATGCTCCCCGAGTGACTCCGGGTGAATCGAGGTTGACCCGTCCTACAGCCCTGCGATGATGCGCCGCCATGTCTTGCCCTCGAAGCCCAATTGCTATCGCCTGTTTCACGATGCTCCTCGCGGCCGCTGCCCATGGCCGAGCGGACGAGGTTCGACCGGCATCGCACGTGGCGCCGCCAACGGCCGCGGCCGGCGTTCAGTTTTCACAGCAGTCGGCCCAAGTCGGTGACCGCGTCACCCAGCAAGTCGATCTCGAATTGAATCTCAGCACATCGATCATCCAATCGGGTCAACTAGCCCATCAAGAGAACATGTCGATGGAGCGCCGGCAGCAGCGTTTGGTGGAAGTCACCGAGGTAGCCGAGGGCAAGGTGCGTCGGGCGCGGGTCACCTTTTCCCGTTCTCGACACAAATCGCCAGAGAACGAAAACTCCGAGCAAGAAGTGGTACAACCGGTTGAAGGCAAGACCTACCTGCTCACGCGGCAAGGCGAGCAACTGCTGGTGACCGACCCACAAGGGGTGATCCCGCCCCGCGAGGAGTTTGAAATCGTCTTCAGTAGCATGCAATCGCTGGGGCTGCCCAATCCGTTGGCCCAGTTTCTGCTCACCCGCACGATCCACGTAGGTCAGACGGTCGAGTTGCCCAAAGAAATCGCCGAACAGATGTTGGGTTTTGGCAACGAACTGGGCGAAGTGAAAAGGTTTCAGTTGCAACTCAATGAGCTGTCGACATTTGAAGGAGAACCATCCGCCGTGTTCGCCGCCTCGATCGAAGTGGTCGGCACGGCAAGCCAACCGATGCAGATCAACGTCACCGGCCCCGTGGTGATTCTCATCGAAACGTGTCGCACGGTTGTCACGGATCTCACCGGCCCGCTGTCATTCGACGCGCATCAGCGCACCAGCCAAGGCAGCTATCAATACCGGGCCGTCGGCACGATGCGGGTGGCAGTGCGTGCGCGATACGCAAAACAGACCCAATAATTCCCGCCCCGCAACGAATAAGCTCTCGTTTCCCCGTTATTACCGAACCCCTGGAAACCAAGGCCAGAGGGCTCATTTGCTTTCCACTTTGGTAATCGCGCCGTATAATTCCGGTGGACCTTCTCCAAGCGTTTTTTCATCAACCCAAAAGAAGCAAAGCATGGCACACTTCGGGTCGATCGTCGCTCGGATTCTGGGACCACTACTGATCCTGTTGATGGTTGCGGGTGTGACGGATGCAGCGGAGGAAGGCGAAGCCGTCGCCGTGGCCCTGGTGCGCGTCCACTTGCCGCTCACCGGCAGCGCCGACCAGGCGTTGCAAACCAAGCTAAGGCGGACCCGCGATCGGCTGCTGACCGTTGCCAGTCAAAACAAATCGGACAGCCGTCCGCTGCTGGTGTTGGAGTTGTCGCCTCGTGTGGCAGACGCAAATTTGGGCGAGGGAAGCCAATTCGAACGGGCGCTATCCTTGGCCCGTTTTTTGTGCAGTCGGGAGATGGCAAGCGTTAAGACCGTCGCGTTTCTTCCGCGCACGGTGCGGGGACACGGCACGTTATTGGCACTGGCGTGCGAAGAAATTGTCATGGCTCCCACCGCTCTCTTGGGTCAAGCCGGTATCGACCGATCTGACGAAAGCACCATCCACCAAACGGCGGTGGCCGCCTATCGCGAAATCGCCGAGGTGCGGCGGACGATTCCAGTGGCGCTGGCCGTCGGCATGATCGACTCGGAAACCGAAATTCTGCAGGTGGAGACCGAAGAAGGCATCCAATTCGTGCTGCGCAGCGATCTGGAGGAATTCTCTCGGGGACGCGAGATCGTTTCCGAAAAGACACTTGCCCCAGCCGGCACGATGGCCGAGTTTGACGGGCGCGAGGGTCGGCAGTTTGGCTTTGTCAAATACCTGGCCCCCGATCGCGCGGGGGTGGCCGCAGCTTTTGACGTGCCGGTCGAGTCACTCGAAGAAGATGAATCGCGTTTTACCGAGTGGCGACCGGTGATCCTGGAGCTTCGAGGAGAGATCACGCCCCGGTTGGCAGGTCAATTGGAATCGCTGATGGGCTCCACGCTGGAGACGACCGGCGCCAATTGGATCGGCGTGCGGATCGACAGCGCCGGCGGCGACCTGGAAGCGAGCGTGAGGTTGGCGACCGCATTGGCCCAATTGGACGCCAATTCGGTGCGGACCGTGGCCTACGTTCCCGCGGAGGCGTCCGGCGGGGCAGCGCTGGTGGCATTGGCTTGCGACCAACTGGTGATGCACCCGAGGGCCCGACTGTTGGCCGGTTCGAGCAATGTGCTGCCCGCTGAGCTCGACGCGGCCAGGCTCGCGTTGCGCGAGTCACTCGCCCCGCGCACCGAGCGAAGCTGGTCGCTCTTGACCGCACTGATCGACCCGGGCGTGGAACTGTTCGACTATCGCAACAAGACGACCGGCGCCAGCCGCATCATGAGCGCCGCGGAAGCAGCCACCTTGCCGGACGCCGACGCCTGGCGACGAGGGCAACCGATTCAAGAAGCGCTGCAGCCCCTGGAAATCTCCGGCGAGCGCGCCCTGAAACTGGGGCTGGCCTGGCAAACCGTCGAGAGCTTTGACGAGTTGAAGCAACTTTACTCCATTACTGAAGATCCGGTCGTGGCCCAGCTCAATTGGGCGTTGGAGTTGATCGAAGCGCTCGCCTCGCCGGAGTTTGCCGTGCTGTTGATGATGGCGGGATTCGCGGGTATTTACATTGAACTGCGCACCCCCGGTTTGGGAATCGGCGGATTTATCGCCGCGGTGGCTTTGGTGCTGTTCTTCTGGAGCAAGTATCTTCACGGCACGGCAGGCTGGTTGGAAGTGTTGTTGTTTGTCACAGGCGTCGCTTTTCTTCTGTTGGAGATATTCGTACTACCCGGTTTCGGCATTTTCGGACTGGGGGGCGGGGCGATGGTGATTGCTTCGCTCGTGCTGGCGAGTCTCACGTTTATCACACCGCACACCTCCGGCGACATGGAGGAACTGACTCGCTCACTAGGCTCGGTGGCACTGGCCGGGGTCGGAGTCGTGGCGATTGCCATGGTGTCGAGCCGCTACTTGCCGCAAGCGCCCCTGTTTCGGCGGATGGTACTCACTCCGCCGCCGCCCGAGGAGCGGGTCTACATGGAGAAACAGGAGACCGTGGCCGACTATGCTCGTCTGGTCGGCGCTCTGGGCGTGGCGGCCACCCATCTGCGTCCCGCGGGCAAGGCGGAAATTGACCACCGGTTGGTCGACGTCATTGCCGAAGCCGAACCGCTCGACCGTGGGACACCGATCGTCGTAGTCGACGCCCACGGCAATCGCGTCGTCGTGCGAAGAGCCAGTGGAGTCGAGAGCTGAGAGTCGAGAGCCAGACAGAGGGCGTCCTCTCCCACTGCCTTTGCCAGGAATGCCGAAAAAGTGGTAAAATACTTGAGGCCGTCCGGGAATAGAAACGTGCCAGTTCGTATCCTAGCCGCAGGCGGAAGCCTGCGGTCGGCGCCGCCACAACCGCAGACTTCCGCCTGCGGCTAGTAATGCCGTCACGTGAATTCTCGGACACCCTCTAATACTTACGGTATCCGTTTCAAGACACGAAAAGTTCGGAGAGAAAACATGTCTGCTTTGGATCCACTTTCCTGGGCCGTCCTGTTGATGCTCATCGGTTGTGGGCTGGTGGTGATGGAGGTCTTCATTCCGTCGGGCGGAATTCTCGGCTTTCTTTCCGGCGTATGCATCATTGGCAGCATCGTGATGGCGTTTCGCCGCGACTCGACCACGGGGATCGGGTTTATTGTCATCACGTTGGTGGCCGTCCCGGCGGCGGTCGGCCTGGCCTTCAAATACTGGCCGTACACGCCGATGGGCAAAGCCTTTTTGGGTGAGCTGCCCGACGAAGACGACGTGAAACCGAGCGACCCCCGCCGCGAATTGGTCGGGCGCGTCGGCACGGCCAAGTCCAAGATGTTGCCTTCTGGCTCGGTTTCCATCGATGGGCGGTTGGTCGATGCGGTGAGCCAAGGCCCCGCGATTGACATGGGTCAGGCGGTCGTGGTCGTCGAGGTGCGGGGCAACCGCGTCGTGGTGCGGCCCGCCGATGCCGCCGAGGCTCGCGAGTCTCGGCAACGGGGGGGCGACTATCCTGGTGACGTGCTCTCCACGCCGGTCGAGGAACTCGGTTTGGATTCGCTGGAGGATCCGCTGGCATAGCCGGGGCGTTGTTGCACGCTCACTTGCATTCGCTCGCGACAACCATTACAACGCGGTTAGAGAAACGGCGGTGTTCTGCCGAAAAAACAGCGAATACATCCCTGGCGAAGGTCTCCCACTATGCTCATGCTTAACGGGCCCATGCTTGACAGACTCTTCCGCACCTCTCCGCCCCTTGCCGCCGACACGATACTCACCCTAGGGCTGGTGGTAGCGGTTCTTGTCATTATTGCGCTGCTGGTGCTCTTTGCCGTGTTCGCACGGTACGCGCGGCTCTGGATTCAATCGAAAACCACCGGCGCAGGCATCGGCATCTTTGACCTGTTGCGCATGAAATTTCGCAGAGTGAACCCGACCGTGATCGTTCGCAGCAAGATCATGGCCGTACAGGCGGGCCTCGACGAGACCGAAGGGCTCACCACCAAGGCCCTGGAGGCGCATTACATGGCTGGCGGCAATGTGCCGTTGGTGATCCGCTCGATGATCGCCGCCCGCAAGGCGAAAATCGTTGACCTCGATTACAAACAGGCCACGGCAATCGACCTGGCCGGCCGCAACATCTTGGAAGCCGTGCAAACGAGCGTCAATCCGCGAGTGATCGATTGCCCCGCGCGGGAATCAAAACGCCCGTCTCTCGACGCAGTCGCCAAGAACGGCATTCAGCTCAAGGTAAAAGCGCGGGTGACCGTGCGGGCGAATCTCGAACAGTTGATCGGCGGGGCCACCGAGGAGACGATCGTTGCCCGAGTGGGCGAAGGCATCGTCAGCGCCATCGGTTCGGCTCCGACGCATGCCCACGTGCTGGAGAATCCTGACACGATTACCAAGGTTGTGCTCGCCCGTCGACTCGACTCGCAAACGGCATTTGAGATCGTGTCGATCGACATTGCCGACATCGACGTCGGCGACAACATCGGCGCCCGCTTGCAGGCCGATCAGGCCGAGGCCGACACCCGGGTGGCCCGTGCCCAAGCGGAAGGTCGCCGGGCGATGGCCGTTTCGCATGAGCAAGAAAAATTTGCCCTGATCGAAGAGAATCGGGCCCACCTGGTCGAAGCCGAAGCGGAGGTTCCCAAGGCAATCGCCGACGCCTTTAGTAGCGGCAAGTTGGGCATCCTCGATTACTACAAACTCAAAAACGTGCAGGCCGACACCGACATGCGCGATGCGATTGCCGGCACGGGCTCTCGCCGCAGTTAGGAATTAAGAACGTTGTAGTACTACAGCGCTAGGTTACTTGTGTTAGCATTGTTTCAATGACGAATGACGAAAGACCCAATGACGAAGGAATGTCGAATGACTAATGCCGAATAGCTCTCGGAATGACCCGCTTTCGGACTTCGGATTTCGTCATTCATTCGTGCTTGGGTATTTCGTCATTCGTCATTACCAACACAAGGTCACCTATGCCATCAGCGCATCAATCACGAGTGTTATCCAGTGTCATTCAATGAAACCATCCCGGTGCTCGCCGCCGCCGATTGGTGGGAAATCGCCGTGGGGGTTGTTTTCTTCGTGCTCTATGGCATCGGCCAGCTTCTGGGCGCTCGCGAAGAGGCTCAAAAGAAAAAAGCCCGGCCGCTCCGCCCCAAGCCGCAGCTCCCCCAGGCGCCTCAACCAGGCGCTCTCGGCGGGCCACCGAACCAGGCCGATCCGTTGCGGGCCGAAGTCGAAGAGTTTCTCCGTCGCGCACAGGGCAAACCGGCCGGGCAACAGCGACCGGCCCAGCCGAAACCGGTACGACCCCAGCGGCAACGTGCTGCCCAACAACAACCTCTCGAGCCGCGTCCCATCGAGTCCCGTCCCATCGAGGGTGCGCAACGCGAAGCGACGAGTCGACCTTCACAGCCCGCTCGGCCTCCGCAGCCCGCTCGGCCCGCGCAGCTCGTAGACCTCCGTCGCGAGAGTGTGGTGGAACATGTGGCTCGTCACGTCAACACTCTGGACATTAAGGAGCACACAAGCCATCTGGGCGAAGAGGTAGCGCTGGCCGACGACCATTTGGAGGCGCATCTGCAGGAAACGTTCTCGGGCCAACTCGGCAGCCTGCAACACCGCGAGCGGGAAGTCGTCGAGCAGGGCCCATCGATCGCCGAAGAGATTCGCAATCTCATCAGCCAACCGACCGGCATGCGTCAACTGATCGTGGCCCACGAAATTCTGCGCCGGCCCGAGGATCGCTGGTAGGGAGTCGAGAGTCTAGGGTCGAGAGTCCAAAGCCAGAAGAGAAGTGACGCTGGCTCTGGACTCTTGACCCTCGACTCTTGAACCGCTGCCTAAGGCAGTATTGTCGGCAAAACCGGCCCTCCGGGCGAGAGCACCCCCCATTTTGCCCAGGCGGAAGTTTGACACTGTTTTCACAGCCTGATTATACTGAAAACTAGAGCATGTCCGAAGTCCATGTCGCGTTTCAGCCGCCGGCGGAAGCCGGTGGATACGGGCTGTCAACCACTGGCTCCCGCCAGCGGCTAGCACCAAGACGCTACGACGAATTCAGACGTGATCTAGTGGAACTATCTCCAGTCGTGGTACACGTTTGGTGCCAATTGTCACGGTCGGGGCTGCTCGTCCGCTGACGCCGCTCCCTTGGCCCACGACTACAATTCTTGAGACCGAGCATCGGAGGCTCTCCTGCAAACGGAACATGCCCATGGCGATCGACCGCTGAGGCCGTCGCCAATGGCTCCCCATGAGGAAGTGATTCGATGAATTTTTTTGGTAAAATTCTGACCGGGCTGATTTGTATCGTTGCGTTGTTCTTGATGTGGGTCTCGATTATGGTCTACGCGACCCATAAGAACTGGAAAGCGGACGCCGACGCGCTCAAGACACAATTGGATCAGGCGACCGTCACCAACGATCAACTGCAGAGCGATCGCCGCAGTCTCGAAAGCCGGTTGACAGCCGAGATCGAAGCTGCACAACAAGAAGTCCGCAAGCTGGAGAGCGAGCGCGTCGCCCTGATGACGCAGAATTCCACAATTCAAAGTGTACTCGATCAGCTTCGCCAGAAAGAACGAGCCAACACTGCCGCAGTTGCTTCCACCCAGGCAAACAATGAAAAGCTCACTGCGGAGGTGGAGATCTTACGCGAACAGATTCGCGAACATCAACAGTCCCGCGACGAAGCCTTCGCCACGATGATCAAGGCGACCGACCAGTTGCACCAGGCCCAAGGCGAACTCACCTCGGTCCACGAACGAAACAGGCAACTCGTCTCCGATCTGGGTACCAAGACAAGCTTGCTAAAATCACACGGCATCGACCCCAACATCGATCCTGAGGCGATCGTCCCTCGGGTCCGCGGCGAAGTCTTCGCCACCCGTCGTAGTGCCGGCAATCAGTTGATTGAAGTCACGATCGGCGCCGACGACGGCCTCAAGCCCGGGCATACCGTGGAAGTCTACCGCGGCGATCGCTATTTGGGTCGCGCCGAGATTCTCACGACCGAGCCCGATCGGGCCGTGGGCCGCGTGCTCCGCCGATTCCAGCAAGGACAGATTCAGGAGGGCGACCATGTCGCAACCAGACTTAGAATCGGTTAGTCCTCCCAGCGTACTGGCGAAGAAGCCGCAGCTGAACGTCTACACGGTCATGCTGATCGTGGCTCTGTTGTCGCTGATGCTGGCCTGTCTGTTTCTGTGGTTGGAAATCAGCGAGTACGGCGGCTGGGGCTCCTACAAGGGCCGCGTCGTGACAGTGACGCAACCCGTGGTCGATTTCGCCCGCTCGATGTGGGCATAACAGAGTCCAGGGTTCGGGGTTCAGAGGTCATTCCGCAATCCACATTCCACGTCTGACTCTTGACCCTCGACTCTTGACTCTCAAGCACTCTCTTCCTCGGGACTGCGACTACTGAGTTCGCGATCCATGTCCAACAGCGAAGCCGGGTCGTCGGCCACCATGTGGAATTTGTGCACCACCTCGCGGGCCGTCTTCTCTTCTTCCACCTGCTCGGTGATGAACCACTCGAGCTCCACCAGCGCGGCGAAAGCCTTCTCGTTGAAGGCCAGTTCGTAGAGCCCATCGATCTGTGCGGTGACGATCTGCTCCTGAGCCAGTGCCTTCTCAAAGACTTCGACTACGGTCTCAAAATCGCGCTCCGGCTGGGCGATCGTCTGAAGAATCACCCGGCAATTTCGGGCCAGCAGAAAATCTTGCAACCGCATCGCGTGGCCCCGTTCTTCCTCACTCTGCATCCGCAGCCAATGCGCACAGCCGACGAACTGGTTGTGCTCGCACCAGGCCGCCATCGACAGATAGGTGTAGGACGAGAACAGCTCGTTGTTGACTTGTTCGTTGATGGCGTCTTGCATCACTTGGCTTAACATCACGAAGAACTCCTTGGAGTTGGGGCGTAAGAGAAAAAGGCTGCAATCCTTGAGCCTTCGTATTTAGGGAATTGTAGAAAGACTCCCCGAGCAGTCCTAGTGCTTTGTCATACAATAATTTTCGGGTAGCCATCAATTTTCGGGTAGCCATCTCAATTCTTTGTTGAAATAGCAGATGAGAATTGAGATGGCTACCCGAAAAGTGAAAATTGTCAAACCACTCGTGACATTGACCAGAACCGGTTTCAAAAGCCCGGCTTCTCGTTAACGAAATGTGCATCTTCTGCTGCAATCCCGGAAAAACGCGAGTCAATGTACACAGAAGCGGGGCTTTTTGGCTTTAAAAAACAGTCCCGCGGTCATGGTTGATGACTACGAGCCTCAGTCTCAGCAAATGAGCGAAAAAGCCCGGGGGTTGCAACCCCCGGGCTTCGCAGGCGAGCTACCGTAATTCCGAATTTGCTTAAGTGGGCCCGACTGGAGTCGAACCAGCACGCCCTTTCGGGCACATGCCCCTCAAGCATGCGCGTCTGCCTATTCCGCCACGGGCCCATTGCCTGCCGAAACCACATCTCGACAGTCCATCGAGTCTACTTGCGGTTAGTTAAGGGTCAAGGGCTGGGAGTCCAGAGTTGAGAGTCGAGAGCCAGAAGGTGGCGAAACTTTCTGGCTCTCGACTCTTGGCCCTTGACCCTAGACTCTTAACCCTCAATCACCATCCGCCTCAAATCGGCTCACCACCGCACAGCCGCAGGAGTCGCTCCAGACGTTGACCGCCGTGCGACACATGTCGAGCACGCGGTCCACGGCGATGATCAGACCCTGGCTCTCGGTGGGCAGTCCCACCGTTTGCAGAATGATGACCATCATCACCAACCCCGCGTGCGGAATGCCGGCCGCGCCGATGCTTGCCAGCAGGGCCGTGAACGCCACCAAGATCTGGTCGGCGAAGGACAAATCGACGCCACTAAACTGGGCGATGAACAGCACGGCCACCACCTCATAGAGCGCCGTGCCGTCCATGTTGATCGTTGCGCCCAATGGCAAGACGAATGAGCCGATGCGGTTGCTGATGTGCGCCCGCTCTTCGACGCAGGTGAGCGTAAGTGGCAACGTGCCGTTGCTCGAAGCGGAGCTAAACGCCGTGAGCAAAGCCGGGCTCATGGCTTTGGCATAGGCCACGGGGCTGCGTTTGGCCACGAAATGTAGAATCGCCGGCAACACAATCAGTGCGTGTACGGCCAACGCGCAGGCCACGGTCAGCATGTACCAGCCGAGCGTGCCAAACACGCCCGCCCCCTGGGTGGCCGTGACCGAGAGCATCAGAAAGAACACTCCGATCGGCGCCAGTTCTATGATCACCATCGTCAGCCGCATCATCACGTGAAATGCCGCGTCGAACAGTGCACTGATGATTTCGGCCGGTCTGCCTCCCACCCAAATCGTACAGACGCCAAACATCAGGCTGAAAGCGATGATCGACAAAAACTTGCCCGATGCCGCTGCTTCGATCGGGTTGGGCGGAATCATGTTCTGCAGTTGCTCGAACAGCACCACCGTAAGACTCTTACCCTCGTGGTGCTCGGCGATGTTGACCACGTCGGCCGCACCTGCCGGATCGTCACTCACACCGGGTCGAATGATGTTGACCAGCGTCAGACCGACAATAATCGCCAGCAGGCTGGTCGCGAGATAGTACAACACCGTGCGACCAAACATTTTTCCCAGCCGCTCCGCGCGACCCAATCCCGTGATGCCCGAGATCAGCGAAGTGATAATCAGCGGCACGGAAACCATCCTCAGCATCCGCAGAAACAGATCACCGAGCGATTTGGCAACGTCGCCCACGAATCGGGCTCGCGACCGGCCGTATTGTTCGAACAACGCATGCGCTACCGGATCGTTTGCCGCGAGCACTTCGAGCGTCGGCACGACAGTTCGCGGCACTTCGCCAACGAGATCGGGCCTGTCGGGCAATTGGGGCCAAGGCTCTCCCTCTGCCTGCAGCCGCTGCTCCACCAAGTGGCTTTCGCCCACCACCACCCGGCGCGTACGATAACCACCCTCGGGCAGCTTGTCGTCGATCTGCAGGAGAATTCGTTCCGACGAATCGCTTGACCAAAGGCGACCGGCCGGCACGTCGACCGGCGCCGACATGCCAATGCGCTGCACCGTGTGAGCCGCGTGCTCCCGCGGCTGGTCCATCTGCCAGGTTCCCGTCGACGAGTTGAGCACAATCCCCAGCAGCGCACCGAGCAACATCGTAAGAAGTATTTGCCAGTGCAGTGCCATCCGTGTCATGGGAGTGGTTCGCTGGGTGGATCGGGACTCCGAAGGTTACTGCAGCAAGAGGGCGCCGCAGCAAAGTGATTACTCAAGAAAATCTAAAGCTTGATTCGGCCCGTCATTGCGCGGAGGAACGACCTCTTTTTTCGACGAATCCTTTGACTCGGCGACCGATTTGCGTTCCCGCCACGGCTGGCCACCCCGATAGCAGGCCAACTCCTTGGCCAACTGTTCCACCTGCTCGGAGTCGTCCATGTCGACTGCTTTTTGCGACCACTCGATCGCCGTCCCGAAATCGCCCGACTCGGCAAAGGCCGCCGCCAGTGTGCTCAAGATGTGCGGCCTGTTGTAGTCGGTCAATTCGCAAGCCTTGGTGGCCAATTCGACAGCCCGCCGGCCGTCGCGAACCTCGGCATCGGGCGACGTTGCCAGGACCCAAGCCAAATTGTTCAGCAGGGCCGGGTCTTCGGCGATGTGTTCTAGGGCCTTCTCGAAATCGGCGATGGCCGCGGCGTGCTCGCCTAAGGTGAGATACGCGTCGCCCCGGCTCCGGCGGGCCAGAAAGTTGTCGCTCTGCTGCTCGACCACCTCGTTGTAAACTTCGACTGACTCGCGCGGTCGGTTGTCCACCTGGTAGTACATGGCCAATTGCATTTTCAGCTCGGTCTGATTCGGCATGGCTGCGGAGACTCGCACCATTTCGTCGATCGCGTCCTGCAGGCGATTCATGTTGGCCAAGACTTCGGCGCGAATGCGATGCGCCAGCACGAGCTGCTGTTTTTCCAGCACGACGTCCACGTCGGCCAGCGCCTCCTCAAGACGGTCGCTGCGCAAATAGGCTTCCGCTCGATGCACGAGCGTGAGCAACTCACTGGGCTGGAGTTCGAGGACTTTGCTAAACTGGACGATCGCCTTGTCGTACTCGCCCAAGTTACGATAGATTTCCCCCCTGTGTTGGTAAGGCCCGGGCGTTTGGGGAGCGAATTCGGTCGCCCGTTCAAAGCTTTCCAGCGCCGCGTCGTCTTTGCCCAACTCGCGGAACACCTCACCCTGCAGAATCAGCGCGTTGGCGTCGTCGGGGCTCTGCTCCAATATGGCGTCGACCTCGGCCAGTGCTTCGTCGAGTTTCTTGCGACTGCGCAAGAACACGGCACGCACCAGTCGATAGTTGCCATTGTCGGGCGCCAATTGAATCGCTTCATCAAAATCGGCCAAGGCCTTCGCTTCATCGGCTTGCACTCGGGCGCGGAGTACCAGGGCTTCGGCGCGCTGGCCTGGGGGGAGTTCGGTCGTTTCGAGAAACGCCGAAAGAGCACGGCGCGATTCGTGGAGATCGCCGCCGGGCAGCGCCATCAGCTTGCCCAACAGGAAACTCGCCTCCGGCGGAGGATCGTCGTACGCCAACACACGTCGCAGGTCGGAGACCACCAGCCGGTAGATTCGCTGCACGCGATTGTCATGGATCGAACGCGTGTTGATCACTCGCACCAGCGCCGAGGCACGCTGCATTAGCGAGTCGGACATCATCTTTTCAGCAAAATCGGCGTCCTCGGCATCCAGCCCCTTGTCCAAGGCCGTTTGCAGCAAGTCGATCACCTTGTTGAGGTCCTGCAAGCCCTTGGCGGTCATTTTGGCCCGCATGGCATCGTCCAGGTCGGCAAGGCCCGGGCTCTCGGCGACCGCCAGTGAGCAGAGCACGTTCGTGCCGCCAAGCGTCACAATCAATCCGGCGGCGATGACAACCATCATCAACCTCTGGCAAACCGTCATATTTCTTCATCCTCTGCGTTGGAAGTCTGCTCGAATGGGGGAGGGCAGCCGCCGGGGCTGCCGCTGCCAACCCCATATTATTACCGCTAGGCGTGTATTTGGCCATGCGTGTCAGACAGTCTTCACGGGGCCTCACGGGGCCTCACGGGGGCCCACAAGGCGGAGGTTGTTGACCAGCCTCCGCCTGAGCTAGAATTTTGGCCCGTCGGCCCGTTGCCAGCCGATCCCGCCTCAGTCTGGAGAGAATCCCACTATGGAAGCAGGAATTGTCGGTCTGCCCAACGTTGGCAAGTCGACACTATTCAACGCGCTGACGTCCGCAGGCGTCGCCAGCGAAAACTACCCCTTCTGCACGATTGATCCCAACGTCGGCGCCGTGCCGCTGCCCGACGCGCGACTGGCGCGGATCGAAAAACACATCAAAACGCAGAAAGTCATTCCCGCGGTACTGAAATTGGTCGACATCGCCGGCATCGTCCGCGGCGCGTCCGAGGGCGAGGGACTCGGCAATCAGTTCCTGTTGCACATCCGCACGGTCGACGCCATCTTGCACATCGTGCGTTGTTTTGAAGACGCCGACATCACGCACGTCGACGGCGCCGTCGACCCCGTGCGCGACGTCGAAACGATCGACACCGAGCTGATGCTGGCCGACCTGCAATCGGTCGAAACGATGATCGACAAGGCGCAACGCGCGGCTCGCGCCGGCGACAAGGCGGCCAAGCTGCGGCTCACCGTGCTCGAAGCGTGTCGAGCGCGCCTTTCTGCCGGCCAACCGGTCCGCGGGCTCACCTACGAGGACGCCGGCTCCGCCCAGGTGCTGGCCGAGCTGCAACTTCTCACGGCCAAGGAGGTGCTGTACGTAGCCAACGTCGACGAAGACGATCTCCACGGCGAAGGCAAACACGTACAACGTCTCCGTGAACGGGCCCAGGGGGAAGAGGGAATCGTCGTGCCGGTCTGCGCGCGATTGGAAGCGGAACTCGCCGAATTGGAGTCTGACGAACGTCAGGAAATGCTCGAAAGCCTCGGCCTGGCCGAGCCGGCCCTGGCAGTGCTCGCCCGCGCGGCCTACCAACTCCTCGGCCTGCAGAGTTTCTTCACCGCCTGCGAAAAAACAATCCGCGCCTGGACGATCCCCATCGGCGCCACCGCCCCACAGGCGGCCGGCGTGATCCACACCGATTTCGAGCGCGGCTTCATCCGCTGCGAAACCTATTCCGTCGATGACCTCGACCAATACGGCAGCGAGAAAGCCCTCCGCGAAGCAGGCAAGATCCGCGTCGAAGGCAAAAATTACGTCATACGCGATAGTGACGTTTGTTACTTTTTGTTTAACGTGTAAACCAGCGTTCGGAAACAGGAAGCAGAGCATTCCGATGAGCATCATTCGCACCGAGCAGTTGTCGCGACGTTACGGCCGGCGTGTCGGCGTTGATGCAATCAATCTGGAAATCGGGGCCGGCGAAATTTTTGGGTTCCTGGGACCCAACGGCGCGGGAAAAACTACCACGATTCGCCTGTTATTGGGATTCCTGCAGCCGGACGCCGGGCGGGCAAGCATTTTCGGCCTCGACTGCTGGCGGCAAAGTGCGCTGGTGAAGCGCGACCTCGGCTATCTGCCGGGCGACTTGCGGCTCTATCCCTGGATGACCGCAAGAATGGCGCTGCGCATATTTGGAAAAATCCGCGGTGTCGATTTGAGCGGCAGTGGCGGGGAGTTGGCCGAGCGGTTTCGGCTGGAGATGGGTGTGCGCGTGCAAAAGATGTCGCGCGGCATGCGGCAGAAGTTGGGGATCATTCTGGCGATGGCCCACAAGCCGCGGCTACTCGTCCTGGATGAGCCGACCTCGGGACTCGATCCGCTGATGCAAAAGGAACTGGCCCGCTCGATCCGCGAATTGGCGGCGGCCGGACACACCGTGTTCTTTTCCAGCCACACGCTCAGCGAGGTCGAGAGCCTCTGCGACCGGGTCGCCATCGTGCGGGAAGGTCGCATCATCGCCGACGAGCGGTTGGAAACGCTCCGCAGCCGTGCGCGGCGCACCGTAGAGCTCGTTTTCGTGGACGAAGAAGCGGCCGAACGGGCCGATCTGCCGAGTTACCTGCAACTCGTTCGCCGCGACGGCTGCCGCTGTCAAGGCGAACTCGATGGGCCCACGCCTCCGCTGGTGCATTGGGCCGACGATCAGCCGCTGGCAGACATCAGCATTGGCCCACCCGATCTCGGGAGCATGTTTCACAAGTTCTACCAATTGCCGAGTGAGCCATCATGATGCGGGGACTGCTGCTCAAGACGTGGTATGAAGTCTGGCTGATGACTTTGCTATTCGGCTGTGCGCTGCTGGGGGTCAACGCGCTGTTGACGTATGTCATTCCTCATTTCCAGGAAGGAATAATCGAGATTATCGAACGGATTCCCTTTGTGCAACCAATGCTTACCGCCATGCTCGGAACCGAACTCGGCGATGAGATCAGCGCCCGGACGTTGCAGGCCTTCCTATGGGTGCATCCGACTGTGCTGGCGCTCTTGTGGGCACATGCCATCGTGTTTTGCACGCGTATGCCCGCCGGGGAAATCGACCGGGGCACGATCGACGTCTTGCTGGGGCTTCCGGTTTCCAGACGCGCCGCATATTATGGCGAAGCCATTGCATGGCTGGCCGCGGGTTTGGTGATTCTGCTGATGGGGTTTACGGGCCATTGCCTGACGTCGTCGTTCATTCCCGACGAGGAGCGACCAGAGTTTTCCCGTGCGCTGATGGTGCTCGCCAACCTGTACTGCGTCTACGTGGCGGTGGGTGGGATCGCGACGCTCGTCTCCTCGCTGAGCAGCCATCGCGGCGGGGCGATGGCGATCGCCTTTGCGATCGTGCTGGCTTCATTCCTGTTGAACTTCGTCGCCCAATTCTGGGAGCCGGCCGAGCAAGTCGCCTTTCTGAGTGTGATGGATTACTATCGTCCTGCCCAGAACCTGCAGAGCGGAGACTTTCCCGCCGCCGACGTGACCGTCCTGCTCTCTGTCGGAGCGGCGGCATTGCTGCTGGGCGGCGAAGTGGTCGCCCGCCGCAGCATTTGCACCGTGTGAGCAGCAGGGGCTTGCGATCACAAGGCGGGGTCTTCTTCGGAACGCCGGTAACTCATTAGCGCGTCAAGGACCTCTTCGGGAACGTTGAGGCCGATGACGATCCAGTCGTTGGCGACCTCAACGCCGGCGGGCTCAATGCCGCTGATTGCCCCCAGCACGCCGCCATCGGGGACCGCCACGCCGCCGCCATTCAATAGCGGTGCGAAGAACGCGTCAAGTCTCTTGTGCAGAAACGACCGGGCATTGGTCGGCAGGGCCGTTTCAAGATGTATGTCGCCATCCCGGACCAGTTCGTATTCGTCGAAATCGTTTTTCACCAGATCGTAATCCACCGTGGCCGTGAAGGGCACATCATACATTTCGTCGTCGAACTCGGCCGCTTCGATCCGCATCACGAACTGAAGTCGATTCGGCTTGGGCAGGCGTAATTCCAGAGGTCGGTATTTCGCGGCGGTGATTGCCCATCGTCGGGACCGGGAGTGCACCATCAAGGAGAGCGGCAATTGCGGCTGGAGGATCTTGGCATAGCGCATCAAGAACTCATCCGAAAGAGTTTTGCCGCCGAGGATCGTCTCCAGCATGTTGTTCACCAGCGAGACGTGAAGGCGGAGTTGCACGTCGCCCCCTACGGCGCCTGAGGAGTACGGCACAACCGCGCCGAATTGGTGACGGCGCTGCCCGGCAATGTTTAGTTCAACACCCGTGAGGGTGCTACGCATGCCTTGAACGTCGGGAACGGCCCCTTCGCGAACGGCAGGGGCCAGCACCTCTCGAAGCCCGCCCATCGATTCCTGCATCGTCGCCACCTCGGCTCGGATCTGGGCAATGGCCGCGTCGACCCGTTCGTCCAGATTCTCCTGCAAAAGAATCGTCGTGCGCGAGTGGCCGCTGGACCGCATGTAGGAACGCGCCTCGGGTTGATCCGCGCGCCACCGCGCGATGCGACGAATGAAGTTACTGCGAGCCGAGACGCCTTGCAGTCGAGTTCTCACTTGAGAGTCGACCACCGTCTCACCCAACCGCAATCCGGCCGGGCTAATGTAGATCGGTTTGACCGCCTCGACCGGTCCGGACGTCTCCATGTGAATCGCTGCCGGTCCAGCATCCGCACGGCAACGCGCGATCACCTGTCCCTGAAAGACGAGACTGATCTCGGCCTCCTGTGCGTTGGCGACGACTTCCAGCGAAGTCGTGCCAACCGTGTTTGCCGAGCCGCTGACGTAAAGCGTTCTTCGACGCCTCAAAATGCCGCTGGGGGGAGTGGTCTCGGTACTGACGATATCGATCGTTTGATCGACGCCCGTCTCAAACAGGCCCAATAGCCGTTTGGCAAATTCGGTGGAAACGACGATCTGGGCATTGGGCAGCGACAGCAGCGACCGCACCTCGTCGATCTGGCCCGTGAGTTGCCCGGTTCGCTGCAACCAGCCGAGGGTGCGACCGAGCGCCACGGCATTGGCGTCCGAGGGCTGCTCGGCGATCGCCTGGCACTGCTGGCGGGCCAAGGCCACTTTTTCTGTAAAGGTCGCCCGCAGATCGTCGTGCGAAAAGGCAAAGGCCGCGTCGAGATGTGCGTCCATCCGCTCGCGCAGCTCGGCGAATAGTGGACCCTCCAAGCCTTCGCGGTTAGAAAACATCCAGCGCCGCACGAGTTCCAACTCGCCGAGTTTCGATTCACGGGGGTTCACACTCATCGAGTGCAAATTCTCTTCCAGCAGATGCCAGCGGAGATGCGACTTCCACGCCCTGGCTTCCTCCGGATCCATGGCGTCCAGCGCGGCGCCGACCCGGGCGACCTCCTCACGCAGTGCCGACTGGGTGTCGTAGAACCACTCTTGGGACGGTAGTTGAAATCGCTGCTCCGCGCCGTCGAACAAGGCCTGAGCCTTGGCCACGCAAATCTCGAGTGGTTCGCTGGGATCGGTTGCCGCCGGGCGGGCAAGCACCAGTACGGCCGCGAGAGCGCAGGTCTGGGTGAGAATTCTTGACATGTCAATCGCTTTCGAGCGAATCAGCGAGGGGACTCGATTTCCTGAACTATCATTGTAAACTGGGGGATATCGGTAGTGTGGGTTTTTTAGGGAGAAACGCACCCAATGCGCTCGCTGTATCTGGCGCTTTGGGCGGCGGACTCGCCTGTGGTAACGCTTAGGGCGGTTAGTGGGCGATGGCAAGCAATTCGAGACGATTGGGCTGGCTGGCGGTCGCATTTCTGTCGATTCTCTCGACCGAAACAGCGCGGGCGGCCAACCCCGTTCTGACGGGCCCACCCGTGTTGACGGGCCGCTGGGGCGATACGCGGATGCCCCAGCAACTTGTCTACAACACCGCGTCGAAGAAAACCTCGGCCCTGGTGGTCGTGACGTTTTCCACCACATGCCCGCTGGCCCGACGAATGGTCCCACTCTTGAACGAGTTGCAGGCTCAACACGCCGCTGACGGCATCCAGTTGATTGCCCTGTTCCCCAATGGCATGGACGACCTGCGGGAGATCGCCGAGTACGCCCTCGACAGCGAGCTCACCTTTCCCGTCTTCAAGGACGATCCCGAAACTCCCTGGCACGTGCAATTGGGATTGAAGACCACGCCCCAGGTGGCGGTGCTCGACACGCGCGAAGGGTTCGACACGCAGCGCGTGGTCTACCGCGGGCAAATAAATGGCCGCTGGTTCGGCGGGGGCGCCGCCAACCGACAGCAAGAGTACCTGGCCGACGCCTTGGCGAGCTTCCTGCGAGGCGAGCCGCCGCCTATCGCGGAGACCGCCGCCTCGGGCTGTCCCATCGCCAGGCAAGCCCACTACGACCTTGCTCCGCATGAAGGGGTCACCTACTACAAGGAAATCTCTCGGCTGATTCAAAAGAACTGCGTTGTTTGCCATCGAGAGGGCGAGCCCGGGGCAGAGCTGTTTGCTCCGTTCGACACCTATGAAAACGTCGCGGCGATGAGCGAGGTGATGTTCAGCCGCATCGAAAATCGACTCATGCCTCCGTGGCACGGCACGACGGACCCCGACAACGGCCTGGGCGGGTTCAAGCACGACGCCCGGCTGACCGACGCCGAGATCAACTTGTTCCGCGCGTGGGTGGAGGCCGATTGCCCGGCGGGGGACGCCAGCGACGCGCCACCGCCCAAGGCCTTCAAGCCTTCCGACGAGTGGCAGATCGGCACGCCCGACTTTGTGTTCGAAATGCCGGAGCCCTATCAGGTCCCTAAGTATCGGCTCGACGAGTATCAGTACTATCGCGTCCGAGCCAACTTTCCCGAGGACCGCTACATCCGGGCGATCGAAATGAAGCCGGGCAACAAGGCGGTCGTCCACCACATCGGCGCGATCGTCGGCCCCGCTTCCGATGAGAAACTCACCGCCACCGAGGCGATGCTCAAGCTCTATGGCCTCACCGGCGACAAAGTGCTGAAGATCGGCGACTACATCGCCGGCGACCCGTTCAATGCGCGGACCTACCCCAATGGCTACGCCCTCAAGTTGCCGGCCAGGCACGATCTCTTCTTCGAGATTCACTACACGCCGACCGGTCGGGAGGAGGCGCCCGACCTGTCGCGGATGGCGATCATCTGGGCCGCTGGTGAGCCAGAGCATGTCATCCACACCAAGGTGTTCAACCGCAAGGACCTCCGCCTGCGGCCGCACGACATGCATTACGAAAAAAAGACGTACTACCAGTTCCCGACTGACGTGTTGATCCACGCCCTCGCCCCACACATGCACTACCGCGGCAAAGATTTTACGCTGTATAAGG
>Ga0255057_10000354_pt1 | contig 25892 bp, 22 predicted proteins | sample Cases_109_6_MG_FD_189022 | JGI IMG/M metagenome (GOLD analysis project Ga0255057, IMG submission 189022) | Seawater microbial communities from Amundsen Gulf, Northwest Territories, Canada - Cases_109_6 | ecosystem: Environmental > Aquatic > Marine > Gulf | place: Canada: Northwest Territories... | reverse complement strand
AACAATTCGCGACGCACACGTTCTCATGACACACCTCCTTTCGCCTTATCTAGGGTTCCATGAGACCGGGGGAGGACCAATGAGCCTTCAATGTATTGCTTACGAAACGAGCCGCGGGAGAGAAAGTACAGTTTGCGCCTGTCCGGATTGAGGCCGAGCCTGCCCCCTCGGCCAAGAGTCGCTAATACCAGCTGGACGGGTCCACCTTATAGAATTTCCTCAGTTCCTCATACAGGAGCGGATGTTCTTCTTTTAGTTCAACCGGCTTCTCAAAAAAGGTCTCCGTCGCGACTGCGAAGAACTCGGAAGGCGAGGTCGCTGCATATTCATCGAGCACCGTAGGTTCCCCCCGGTCTGCATCCGCTTGCAACGTTCCGTATTCCCGGTTTAGAACCTCGGCCCATGTTTCGTACTGGGAATCATTCCCTAGAACAGGAAGACCATCTGACTCGTCATTCTCCTCGTCCAGTTTATGGGCGAATTCGTGCAACACAACGTTATAACCGTCTCGAGGTTGTAATCCCCCCCGAACGACATCCGCCCATGACAGCACCACCGGACCTCCATGCCAGGATTCACCAGCCCTTACGCTTTCATCGAGAGTTTCCACCAGCCCGTCCCTGTGGACGACCGGCGCAACGTAGGTCTCCGGGTATACAAGAATCGTGCTGAACCCTGGAAAGTAGTTCGTATTGCGGTTGAGAAGAAGAACGCAGGCTAGGCTTGCGATTGTCACCCGTATGTCATCGGTGATCGTCAAACCTCCACACCCCTCGAACGTCTTCTCCTCCAGAAAAACATTAATGTGTCCATGCAATTCATCGCGGAGGTCCTGGGGTAGGGCGCGATACAAGGGAACATTCCGATTGAGTACTCGGACCCAATCGTCAGGGAACGGCTCGGCATGAAGCGCTCTGCGTCGAGCCAATCGAAAATGGCGCAGAAGGAACCAGACAACAATGATCCCTAAGAGCAATCCGCAAACAAGAAGAATCGGCATCTGCAACGCCCGTATGGCACACAAAGACCGCCGCGCCACCGCTCAGCGTGCGTCGCTAACCCGTGGGTCTCGGATTGTTAATTCTGTACTGAAATCAGGTCAATAGACAATCTTGCGACCGGTACCGCCATTCCGCTGGTCTTCGCGACTATGAAGACAGTATTGGTTCTTATCGTCCACCCTTTGGCCTCTGTCGCCGAGTGCGGGTTGGGGGGTCAGCGACAATCAGAAGTTCCGTTTCCACAGCCTCGGTCGGGTCCGGCTGTTCGCTGCCTTTTGGCCTGATTCGCTGCACTGTACAAGCATGTTGGAGTGCGTCAGGCCGAGATCGGCCTACGCGGTTTGATTTTGAGCGTCCGATTTCGATTTCACGCCTGATCAAGTGGGAGCAGTCGTCCATGAAGGTCATGTGAATCTCAGCTCTCGGGTGCGGAAGCGGCAATCGAGCCGACCGCTGGCTGCGTTTGATCGAGGGAATCGCGACAATGCTTCGACCAACATTCGAAGCTGGGTTAGACTGCCCCCGAGACTGGCCGCGCCGTGTCGATACCCCCTACCGCTACATTCCGCTCGACGCGGGCACTTGAGCCAGTCTCCGCACAAGAACCACTCTACAATCAAGCCCGGAGGGACCTATCATGACTACATTGTCAATCCATCCCGACGTCGACAATGGCCTGAAGCCTGCCGCCCCCAACTTCGCCGGTGGCGCCCTCAACTGTCATTGCTCCAGTGACAAGGTATCCGTCTCGATATCCGCGCAATGCGCCCACAACCATGTGTGCGCATGCACCAAGTGCTGGAAACCGGAGGGCGCTCTGTTCTCGCAGATCGCTGTCGTCCCGCGCGAGAGCCTCAATGTAACGGGCAACGAGGACAAGCTCCAGATCGTGGACGAGAACGCCGCCATACACCGCTACGCATGCAAGGATTGCGGCGTGCACATGTACGGGCGCATCGAGAACAAGGACCACCCGCTCTACGGCCTTGATTTCATTCACACGGAGCTATCCGACGACGAAGGCTGGGCGCCGGCCGAGTTCGCCGCCTTCGTGTCGTCCATCATCGAGTCGGGCACCAACCCGGACGACATGGACGCCATACGCGCGAGGATCAGAGAACTCGGCCTCGAGCCGTACGACTGCCTCTCGCCGCCGATCATGGATCTGATCGCGACTCACACCGCCAAGGCGTCGGGCGTGCTTAGCTGACGGATGAAGGTCAGGACCCATCTCTGAGTTGCCAATCGCCAAAGGGGCTCAAATGCCCCTTTGGCGAATTCGGCATACTTACGTGTGGTAACGAATGCCGCATACGCTCAGGCCTGAGCCAGTAACCTTTTCCTTGAGCGCGAGAGCTCGACAGAGGGTGGGATCCTATCCCGCATCCTTCGCACACCGAAAGCCAATGTGTCGGTGGCCTCTTCGGGGATTGCGGGAAAAGCCGTCGCGGAAGTAGCCCGTGAGTTGGTCAGGCGCCACATCGAACACATGGTCACCGCCGCGCGTGACGCGTTCGCCAGAGGCCTTCGGATCCTCCCGGCCGTCCGCCGGGTCGTAGGGATAGGGCTTGAACAGACTGCTCGTCCACTCGGCCTCGTTGCCCGCGAGGTCGAACACGCCCTCGGGCGTCGCCCCTTTTGGATGACTACCCACCGGATCGGTCTCTCCGCGCCCACGCCCGAACACAGCACGTTCCGGTGTTGGCGGTGCCTTTCCCCACGGATAGGCACGACCTTCCTTGCCGCGAGCGGCCGCCTCCCACTCGGCTTCTGTCGGCAGCCGGGCGCCGCGCCACGCGCAGAAAGCCGCGGTACCCTGCCAGGTGCTTTCGGATGCGGGGTGGTTAGCGAACCCAGGCTCGGGCGTGAAGTGGCCATCCATAGTGCCAATGCGTGCATCCGTATCGTCCATCTCGATAAACGCCCGATCATTGCCGCTGCTGCCACCCCACAAGCGATTTGCGTCCGGCCCCTCAACGTCATCGGGGCGCAGCTCGCCCGCGCGCACATCGCGCTTGGCCGTCACCTCAAGCGTGTCGAGGAAGGTCGCGAACTGAGCGTTGGTCACTTCGTAGACATCGATCAGAAATGGATCGAGTGTAACCCTGTGCAGCGGTCCCGCGCTCGCCGGCCCTTCAGCCGATCCGATCGGATAGCTGCCGCCGTCGATCGCGACCATCGGAGCCTTCAAGGGTCCCTGCGCCATAGCGACGACCGGGATTGAAACAGCGAAAATGACTGCGACAACGTCAGATGTCAGCGCACGCATGGGGGTTGCTCCGTCATCCCGACCATGGCCTCGCGATTGTAAAGCTCTCTATGGATCCGATCGAGGCAACCAAAAGGGGGCCCGCCGGTTTCAACGCGCACTAGACCGGCGATTCGCCGCGCGCCTTTAGATTGGCAAGAAACTCACGCCGGTTCTTAGGCCCGAATGTTAGGAAATGCGGATCTGGGTTTTCTCGATATTTAATGCGGCGTCGCTCAATCACGTCGTGACGTGCCCGTTTGAGAACCTCGTCGACGTTGACGCCATAGGGTCTGGTCGCGTTTAGACCGAAAATCCGGGCGCGCAGCTCGGAGGTCATCTTCGGATAATCGTACCGCTCCTGGAATTCGTCCGAAATCTGGAACGTGCGGAACGCCTGTATCTGATCCTGGGGCGAGCCGTACCAGATGCAGTCGGAGCCGTACAGAACATTCTTCTCACCAATATGCTTGACCAACTTGCCGATGATGTGGGCCGCGGTATCGGGATCGCGCATGTTGTATCGCCAAGTGCTGCCCAACTCCGCGTATACATTGCTGTTGCGCGGGATCTCATTTTCCTCAACCGACCGGATAAGTTCGTCGATGCCCTCTCCGCGGTTGGAATCATAAGGTCCCTCAGGTTGACCGGCGATGAAACCCGAGTGGTAAACCAGGAAATTCACGTCAGGGAACATCTTGGCGACGATCCCGATTTCGCTCGCGAGGCTGTGTTTGTACGATCGCCGGCCGAACGGCAGGCCCTTGTGGACGCAGATGTTCTTGACCCCGAGGGCGCGGGCCTTCTCGATCATGCGCAGGCCCGTATCTTCGTCATGTAGGAAGAAGCCACGTCCGTCAGGGCCCCACTGGGTGTAACACTTCCAGGCGGACACGCCCCATTTCTCGGCGAGCTCGTCCATCGCTTCGAGGTCGCCCTCCTGGTTTGGATTCACGCGCCCATGGATCAGCAGCCGATGCGTGCCCTCCATCTCATCGATGATGCGGCGAACTTCATCAGCTTCCTGGATCGTCAATAGCTCTTTTTCCCGCCGCGAGGGAATGAAGGACAACACCATCATGTCGGTGTCGGAGTCCAAGAAGATGTCCTTTATGAACTGCTCCGCGCCCCCGAGGCCGGTCTGTCCGAGCCCTTGCTGGCCCACGAAATGGCCCTGTACGTCAAACACGAACTCATGGCCGCCGAGCCGATCAAGCGCGACGCCCGGTTCTACCGCAGCCACCTGTTCCAGCTCGAAGAAGCCGCCAGTCCTGCCTAAAGCTGCGTTCGCCGCGTTGAAAGCCAGCAGCGTACTTGCGGCGCCACAGGCGGAAACCATGAATGCCCGACGGTCGACTCCACGCCGCCTGGCATTTTCACTCGCCGATCTCTGTGCAAGCTGGTTCGCACGCCGACTAGTGGCGTCGAGGGGGATCGGCATGAACTCGCCGTTGGAGGTGGAATCCAGCTTGATTGGGAGACGTTTTCCCTCGGGATCCGAGCTAAGCGGCATTGCGATAGTCCTACGTCATGGAGTGACCATCATGACCCCGTGGGGTCAAAAAACTCCAACCTACTGAATGACCCGGATTTTACGACCGAGATGTTGGCCGTTCAACGGGCTGCTCGCCCTGTCTGACTACGCCTACAATACCAATCTTGTATCGGGACCCTGCGCGGAGGAGGAGGCGGACTGGGTTCGCATTCTCGCCTACATCACAGGAACGGTGGATCAGGAACTGCTGTCGCGCAATGAGTATCTTGTGACTGAGAATCGCATCCTCAAACGCCGGCTCAAGAGACGGCTCGTGCTATCCGACGCCGAGCGAGCGACGCTCGGAGAAATCGGTCATCGGCTCGGACGAAAGGCGCTCGCGGACGTGGCGAACGCCGCCAAGCCGGACACGATCCCAGGCTGGTACCGTAGGCTTGGCGCGCGAAATTTCACCCCCTCCAACCTCCCGAACCTCCCCTCCCGAACTGATGACTTAGTCTCCGGGAACTTGACTGTTTCGATTCTCGGTGAGTGTTGGAGTCCGATTCTCGTGTCGGCCCGCTGCCCGCCGCAATTGAGAGCGGTCATGTTGCACTGCGCCAGACGGGAATAGGTCAGGAAAAGACATCACTGGTTGGCAGTGAGGCGCTCGACCGAGTCGAACAAGCAGCCATTCGACACGCGCGATTTTGCGGCAGGATCTGCCCCGTTGCGGTCCTTCCAGGGATGTGGTGTCGCGGGACTCTCGACCTCGTTCATTGAGGTTTCGACTGCACGTGGTGTGACACCAGGAGCCAGCGGTCGTCCAACTTCTCGTAAACATTGGTGACTAAGTAGTCGATTTTGCCCTGTCTGCCGTCGGCGAATTTCAGTGTCCCGCTCTCCTGGCCCATCTCCCAGGCGAGATCGCCGTTGACGTGAATGAGCTGATCAGACAACGTAACTTCAATCTCCGAAAAAACTGCCTCAGTGCCCTGCCAATATTTTCCCACCTCGTCCCACCCCACTGTGATCGCTTTCGATCGAGGTCCCACATAGGTCACGTACGGCGTGTGCGCCCAGACCTTCGCCATCGCCTCGCCACGATCTTTCGTCATCAACGCCTGATAAAAAGCGGCACTTGCCGCTTTAACCCCCCCCAGGTCAGCCGCTTGCGCGACTGCATTGCCCGACGCCACGATGAGACCTAACACCGCCACAGTGTATAAACGTGAAAGCTCACGAATGTTCATTCTTGCGCCTCCAAAGGTGTATGAGCATTGCTCAGTTCAAGTTTATTAGACGTCCGTTCCAGGCCGACAGTAAGGGCGTCACGGACTCCTCCTACAACCTAAACGTACCAACGGCCGCAGTTAGTTTGACCGGCACATCGAGCAAATTATTTCGCGGAGATAGTCCCAAACGTGGGATCGTCTTGGGATATGCGGAAGTGGTCTCCTTCTGGCTAGCTGTCGCCATCGCTGGCCCCCCGGCCAATGTCCGCTTTCTGGAGCCGCGGCATCGAGCCGGCGGAACATCAAACGGCGGCTTGGGGTCGGTTTTTGCCGTTCAGCATGGCCTTACGGCAACACACCGTGATGCATGCGGTGCATGAGGAAGAAATCGGTCAGATCCGGTCGCTTAGATAAGCAGGCCGGAGCTTGGAGTGATTCAAGGAAGCAGCCGTTCGCGTTCGCCAATGTTGGGGGCGTTATTGCCCCGCAGTAGACCAGAGCTCGGACAACACTGGGAACCAGCGATTCCAATTGGGGGCGTGGGATGAGAGCATGTGATCTGGTTCAAAACATCAATGGTGATCCCACGGGATCGAACCATGGAGTCGTCGATGCCTGAAGAATTTCCGCCGCGCCTTGAGGGCAAATTCTACCTGACCGAAGGGGGAACGGAGACCGAAGTTCTTTATAAGTGGGGCTACGAGCTTCCCGAATTCGCCATGTTTCCGCTTCTTGACAACGCGGAAGCCGACGAATGCCTTCGCGGCATTTACCGTCGCTATTTTGATGTGGCGGAGGCAAACAGCACCGGCCTCTTGATCATGGGGCACGACTATCGCGCAAGCCCGGACTGGGCAAAGAAGCTGGGATATTCCCTCGAAAGTCTGGCCGAAATGCAGCACCGAACCATCGGTTTTCTCACCGATGTGCGGGCTGAATACGAAGGCCGAGTGTCGGACGTCTATGTCTCGGGGTGTATAGGACCACGGGGTGATGCCTATGGAACCGGTGGCGACATTTCTGAGGCCGAGGCCGAAGATTATCACTCAGTGCAGCTTTCGACTCTGAAGGAAACAGAGGCAGATATGGCGATTGCGGTGACTTTCAACAACACTCTGGAAGCAATCGGTGTCATCCGGGCTGCGAAAACCATCGGAGTGTCGCTCGGCGTAAGTCTGACGCTGACACCAGAGGGGCGTCTGCGCTCCGGCCCCACGCTTAAAGAAGCCGTTGAGACGATCGACGAGAAAACAGATGGCGCGGCCGCTTGGTTCGGGACGAATTGCTCTCATCCTGTGGAATTTGAGCCTGCGATATCGGAGGCGGGTACCTGGACAGGGCGTTTGCGATACGTCCGTCCTAATGCCTCACGGATGGAAAAGATCGCGCTTTGCAAGCTTGGGTATGTTGAGGATGGCGACCCGGTGGAATTGGGCCATCAGATGGGTGACGTAGCTCGCCGTTTCCCCAATGCAGATGTCCTGGGCGGTTGCTGCGGAACGGATGAGCGGCATCTTGGCGAGATTGCGAAAAACGTGAACGCTGTTCGCAACGAACGCATTTCCGCCTGATTCCTTTTCAAAGCCCCTGCGCTCAGAGAAAGTTGTGAGCTTCCAAGCGGACTTGCACGACGGGCGCGAGAGTGCGCGAAATTGGCTAGCTAGAGACGAGGCTCTAGGCTGAGTCAATGGCGGCTTTCTAGATTTACGGGGGCCGCTGGCGCGAGGCTCGACTGTCTTGTTAGGGTCGAAATTTGCCTTTCGTTATGCTTTTGAGATCCCGATCTCCCCTCCCGAACTGATGCCTTAGTCTCCGGGAAATCTGCTGGTAGAATTCTGTAAGGGTCATACCTCGATTTCTCACGATAATTCCGCCGATTTCAGGAGAAGAAGCCATGTCCGACCGCCGTCGATTTCTCAAGGGATTAACGTCGATTCCACTCGCCACGGTCCTCGCTAATCCCCGTCTAGCCGCCGCAGTTTCCGCGGGATTACAGGAGGTCGAGGCCAAGCTATCCGATGGCAGAACCGTCAAGGCCGCCTTGGCCGTGCCTCAGGGCCAAGCCAACGGCAGTATCCTACTGATACATGAGTGGTGGGGACTCGCTTATTAGCGTCGACGCCCGCGAGAGATGCCGTTTTTCAATTGGGTGGCGAACCCTGGTACGGATACTGGTATGGGGTAATCCTTTAGGTGGTAGTAAGGTGCGCTCGTCTTCCGTCAGCGTGAGCAGGGCTTTCTTGGCGTCACCCTTCTCAGACAGCTCCCCCTCATCGCCTGCCAGAGTTTGTTGCTCGACTTTCAGATTACGGACATTCCGATGGCGACAATACGCATGATTGGCGGCCCCTCCACGCGTGCGAGCCTTAGAGGATGGTACTGAATCGGCGCTGCGTCGTGGAGTCCTTCCAGACACCGCCCGCTCGAAAGAAACGCTACACTAGGTTCAGAATCGTGAATGCTCGAATCACGCCTGCTTCGAGGCGCATGCCAAAATCCGAACAACTCCCTGTCGATGCGGCCACGTTCGAGGAATGGGACCGCGCGCCATACCCGCTTCGGCTGCGTGGCGGCGTACAGCATTACGCTTGGGGTAGCACCGATGCGATTCCCGAACTACTCGGCCAAGCCAATCCCAAGCACGAACCGTTCGCCGAGCTTTGGCTGGGGGCGCACCCGGATCTTCCGGCGCATGCGACTATCGGTAGCGGCGAAATCGCCTTGAATCGGCTGACGGGGGCGGCCGGACCTGTTTTGCTCGGCGAAACAGCGTTCGAGCAGTTCGATGGAGTCTTTCCCTTCTTGATGAAGATACTCTCCGCGGCAAAGCCACTGTCGATACAAGCGCATCCGAACACGGAGCAAGCCGAATCCGGGTTCGCGCGCGAGAATCATGCCGGGCTCGAGCTAGATGATCCCCAGCGCAACTACAAGGACGACAAGCACAAGCCAGAGCTGATTTCGGCGCTTGAAGACTTCTATGCATTGCGGGGATTCAGGCCGCTCGACGAGCTTGATCGAACAGTACACGCGATGCTGGAGTTGAGTGACCTCGTGCCCGACGAGACATTGACCCACGATGGGATGGTCGAACTGTACGTCGATCTGATGCAGCTGCCTCAACGTGAGGTGAATCGACGGCTAATTCCCCTCATGCAACGGCTGAGGATTGCCAACGGGGATCGTGAATTCGGAAAGGCGGATCCAGAATATTGGGCAATCCGAGCAGATGATGAGTTCTCGTGCGACGATCACAAGGATCGTGGGTTGTTCAGTGTGTTCTTGTTGAACCTTGTGCACTTGCGGCCAGGTCAAGGGATGTACCTGCCCGCAGGCGAGCCGCATTCCTACCTCGAAGGCACGGGTGTCGAGATCATGGCTAACTCGAACAATGTGCTGCGCGGCGGTTTGACGCCGAAGCGGGTAGACGTCGAAGAATTGTTATCGGTGCTGACATTTGAATGCGGCAAACCGACGGTACTCGAGCTCAAACGAGACCGAGGGTCGGGTACGCGTGCACGCTATGTGACTCCTGCTTCGGAATTCGAGCTGTCTCGAGTTCAGCTGAATTCCGGTGAGCGCCAAATCGCCGATGGCACTCACGGTGCTGAGCTTGGGATTGTGCTCGATGGGGATCTGAATATCGATTCGCGGGGCGGCTCGAACCTGGATCTAAAGCGCGGACAATCGTTTCTGATTCCATACGGGATACCCTATGTGATGTCCGCTCGGGAGGCGGCTACGGTATTCATCGGTAGTGTTCCGAGCTAGAGCAGATCGCCGGGTCGTTCAGGAGCGATGATGCGTGCGGGATACGCGGCTTTTCCATTGGGCGACGGAGGATGGTACGGACGGGGTGTTGATTTGCACCGAATACTGACCCGGGATTTGCATTAAATATTGACCCGCCTCGGTGAGCCTGAGTATGGCTCAGGAAGGGGTTGTTTTTCGAGTCTTGGCCTCCTTTTTTGTTTGGGTGGAGCTGTGTTTGAACCGATAGCTGTCGTTGCCAGTCTCCACGATATGGCAGTGATGGGTGAGCCGGTCAAGCAGCGCGGTGGTCATTTTCGGATCGCCGAAGATGCTGGCCCATTCCGAGAAGCTGAGGTTCGTCGTGACCATCATGCTGGTGCGCTCATAGAGTTTGCTCAGTAGATGGAACAGCAACGCACCGCCTGCTTGGGAGAACGGCAAGTAGCCGAGTTCATCGAGGATGACGAGATCGGCATGGACGAGGCGATTAGCGAGCTGACCGGGCTTGCCGAGTGCCTTTTCGTTTTCGAGCTGGTTGACGAGTTCGATGGTGGAGAAGCAGCGAACCCGAAGATGATGATGCATGATCGCTTGCACGCCGATGGCGGTGGCCAGATGCGTCTTGCCGGTCCCAGGTCCACCGATGAACACGACGTTGTGCGTGTCCTCGATGAACGCGCAGCCGTGCAGCGTTTTGACGAGCTGTTCATCAACGCTGCTCTCTTGGAACTTGAAACCTGAGAGGTCTCGATAGCTGGGGAACCGTGCGGCCTTCATCTGGTAATTGATCGAGCGGATCTCACGCTCTGCGACCTCGGCCTTGAGGAGGTCTTCCAGAATGGGTTCTGCCTTGTTGAACGCTGGGCCGCGTTGCTGAGCGAGATCGTCGATGGCTTGCGCCATGCCGAAGAGCTTGAGGGACTTCATCGTTGTGGTCATCGCTTCAACCGACATGACCGTGCCCTCGCAGATGATCGTAGCGGTTCACGTTCGCCTTGGGTTCCTCGAGCAGCGTCAGATGAGCGGGTGTGTCGATAGGTGGCGGCGCATCGGCCTCGAGCAGGCGACTCAATAGGTTGAGCACGTGTTGCTTGGAGAGTGTTCCCGACTCGAGCGCAAGCTCCACAGCACACAGCACCGCTTGCTCATCGTGATGCAGCACGAGCGAGAGGATCTCGACCATCTCCCGGTCCCCGCCGGTGCGCTTGAGGAGTATCCGCTGCAGCTGCTTGAACGCCGTGGGGAGTTCGGCGAATGGTGCACCGTTGCGCAGCGCACCGGGCTTACGCTGAATGACAGCCAGATAGTGACGCCAGTCGTAGATCGTATGGATCGGCTTATCGTGGCCGCGGGAGAACATCCGTGCATGTTCGGCGATGACCTGGCCCTCGGCAGCGACCACGACTCGATCAGCATAGGCACGAACACTGACGGGTCGGTTCGCAAACGAGGCCGGCACACTGTAGCGATTACGATCGAAGGCAATGAGGCACGTCGGTGAGACTCGCTTGGTGTCTTCGACAAAGCCATCGAACGGTGGCGGTGGCTTCATCAGATGCGGCTGTTCATCGGCCCACACTTCTGCAATCGTCGATGCCGATTGCTCGGGATGGCGGGTCTGATGCCACAGTTCGATGCAGCGGTGCTCGAGCCAGGCGTTGAGTGCGGCCAGATCGGCGAGCTTCGGCACGTCGTGCCAGATCCGGGGTCGGGCATCTTGCACATTCTTCTCGATCTGGCCCTTCTCCCAGCCGGCGGCCGGGTTACAAAAATCAGGCTCGTACAGGAAGTGCCCGGTCATGGCGCGGAAGCGTGCGTTGACGATCCGGGTCTTGCCGCGCCCGACTTTATCAACCGCCGTCTTCATATTGTCGTAAATGCCGCGCAGGGGAATGCCACCGAGCACGGAGAACGCATGGTTGTGGGCATCGAACAGCATCTCATGGGTTTGCAGCGGATATGCCCGCAACACATACGCCCGGCTGTAGCAGAGCTTGAAGTGGGCAACGGCGAGCTTCTGTCGTTCGCCACCAATGACCGCCCAGTCTTCGCTCCAATCGAACTGAAACGCTTCCCCGGGTGCAAACCGCAAGGGCACGAACGTGCCACGACTTGCACGCACGGCTTCGTGTTGGTGCTGCCGCCACGCGCGGGCAAAGGCACAGACTCGGTCATAGGAGCCCGGATAACCCAAAGCGACTAGATCGCCATAGAGTCGGCGCAGGTTCCGCCGGTGCTTCCGGCCTCGGGTCGCCTCGCGCTCCAGCCACGAGGACAGCACCTCGGCAAAGGCGTCGAGCTTGCTCGGGCTCTGCCGCTTCGGATACGCCGGCTCCAAGGTCCCGTCCGCCAAATACTTGCGGATCGTATTCCGGGAGAGTTTCGTTCGCCTGGCTATCTCGCGTATCGATATCCCTTCGCGCAAATGCCAGCGCCTAATCACACTTACTAATGCCACGTCTATCACTCCTAAATCTCCTGCTCTCTCGAAGCAGGATCAGGGTTACACGTGGGTCAAAATTAGATGCAAATACCTAGGCAAAGTGGGTCAGTTTTAAGTGCAAATCAACAGACGGGGCATGCAGAGCACCGCACCTACCCGTTGATGCATGTTAAGATTGTGAGAGCCATTTACAATAGATAAATGGCCCATCGGAGCGACCCCAGCATGCAGTCCTCGTTGAAATCAATTGCTCTCATCGGCTCATACTGTCCGAGACAGTGTGGCATTGCTACATTCACTACCGACCTGGCAGACGCGATTCTTGTCAACGCCCCGAATATCGACTGTTCAATCGTGGCCATGAATGATCGTCCCGAGGGCTATGAGTACCCATCCATCGTGCGATTTCAGATCCGGCAGGATAAATTGGACGAGTATGGTCTCGCTGCCGGTTTTCTCAACCTGCGGGATCCAGAAGTAGTTTGTCTGCAACACGAATACGGCATATTTGGCGGTCAACGGGGTGGCTTCATCATTGAACTCGTACAAGACCTCAAGATCCCGTTGATCACGACCTTGCACACTGTGCTTAGAGATCCCTCGCCGCAGGAACGCCAGATTATAGTGCGGCTCTCAGAGCTGTCCCACAAATTGGTAGTGATGAGTGAGCTGGGTGCTCACTTTCTTCGAGATGTGTATAACGTACCCGAATCCAAGATTGCTTTGATACATCATGGAATCTTGGATGTACCATTTCTGGAATCGGATTCTTGCAAGAGAAAGATCGTCGCAGATGACAAGATCATAATCCTCACATTCGGACTGCTCTCGCCAGGTAAGGGTATCGAGTATATGGTCGATGCCTTGCCGGAAATCGTCAGATCACATCCGGAAGCGCTCTATTTCGTCGTTGGGGCAACGCATCCACACATGGGGGCTGAGAGCGGAGAGGACTATCGCCTGAGTTTGCACCTTCGGGCAAAGGAGTTGGGCGTCGCCGACCATATAGTGTTCCATGGCCGTTTCTTGGAGCGTGATGAGTTGCTTGAATTTGTTCGGGCCGCGGAGATCTATGTCACCCCGTATCTAAACGAGGCCCAGATTGTCTCTGGCACGCTGGCCTACGCTCTGGGGGCGGGCAAGGCAGTCGTATCGACTCCCTATTGGCATGCACAGGAAATGTTGGCCGATGATCGGGGAAAGTTGGTTCCTTTCAGGGATCACGGGGCTTTGGCGGACGCGGTCAACTATCTTCTGGACCACCCGGAGGAGCGTCTCGCGATGCGGCGAGCGGCCTATCAGTACTGTCGGCCGATGGTGATGAAGGAGATGGGCAATCGCTATCTGGAACTGTTCTCAGAGGCCAAGCCCCAACGTTCACGTGCAACCGAGCTCGCGGTTCTGGACACGCTAAGTCAGCGCGAACAGCGATTGCCGCAGGTCAATCTGAAGCATCTCCGTTTGCTGACAGATGACACCGGCGTACTCCAACACGCGAAGTTCACGGTTCCCAATCGCAGTCATGGATACTGTGTCGATGACAACGCGCGGGCGCTGATTGTCGCGACCAGGGCGCACGATTTAGATAGAATGGATGCTTCGTTGGCAGACTTGTCTGCTATCTACCTCAGTTTCCTGGACGACGCATTCAATCCAGATACCGGTAGATTTCGTAATTTCATGAGCTACGGGCGTAAATGGCTTGAGGAGGTTGGTTCGGAGGACTCTCATGGCCGCGCGCTGTGGGCCCTTGGCGTGATGTCGGGTTGGGGCCGCAGTGGTGGTCAGGTTGCTGTCGCGACTAAGCTCTTCAAAAACGCTGTGCCAGCGCTAGAGACATTCGGTTACTCCCGCGCCATCGCATTCCCTATTCTTGGCATTCAAGCATACCTCCGGCGCAACGAGGACGATCAGCGCGCTTGGGAGCTTCTGCAAACGCTTGGCGACAGACTTAGCAGGCGATTCATGCAATACGCTACCGAAGACTGGAATTGGCACGAAGACCACTTGACCTACGATAATGCTCGATTACCGCAGGCACTCATGGCCTGTGGTCGGGCCACCCAAAATGATGACATGGTGTCCCTCGGCATCGGCGTCCTCGAGTGGCTGAGAGACGTTCAACTCGACCCATTGGTCGGATGGTTCGCACCCGTTGGTAACCAGGGTTGGTACCCAAAGTCAGGTTCCATAGCACAACATGATCAACAGCCCTTAGAGGCTGCCGCCATGATCGGTGCTTGCATTGAGGCGTATGAATGCACCGAGGGCGACGAATGGATTCAATTGGCAACAACATGCTTCGACTGGTACTTGGGCAAGAACGATCGACAGGCAAAGCTCTACGACCATGCCAGTGGCGGATGCCGGGATGGGCTCCAGCAGGACGGCGTCAATGAGAATCAGGGGGCGGAATCGACGCTCTCCTACATCCTCTCACTACTCGCGCTATACAATCTCCGAGGATTGACGGCGAATCATAACGACGGGGAGATGCGTGAGATCGAAATCGATACGCTTGATGGCTCCGGTAAGCAACTCAAGACTGTCGATTTGTTCTAAGCCGAGACAAGAGCTCTGGAATCGAGAGAGTGGCAACACGGCACCTTTGGTCTGCGATGCCATAGGGAACAATTAGCGTGTCCTCGTGAATCATGTTTCCGCAGCTATAGACCACGTTGGGTACGTACCCGTCTCGTTCATGTTCATCGGGCGTCAGTATCGGTTCATCGAGTCGGCTGATAACCTTCGACGGGTCGTCAATATCCAAAAGTTCGGCCCAGACGCTGTACTTTCGCATGGGTCCCACTCCATGAAACAGCGCAATCCATCCCTCAGACGTTTCCACCGGTGAACCGCAATTGCCAACTTGAACGAACTCCAGAGGGTGAACGGGTTCCTGGAGGAGATCAGGGTTGTTCCAAAAACGCAGGCTATCCGAGAACATGATGTAGTTGTTTACACCGTCCTGGCGTGACAACATTACAAATCGGCCACTGATCTTCCGCGGAAACAACGCCATACCCTTATTCTGCACAGCGTTGCCGCTTAATGTATGAATCCTGAACGTCAAGAAGTCATTGGTTTCAAGCAGCTGGGGCAGTATCTCAAATCCGTTATAGGCCGTATATGTTGCGTAATAAGAGACCGACCCGTCATCATCGACGAAACGGACAAACCGTGCATCCTCGATGCCTGCCGATTCGTTCTCCGACACTGGGAAGAGCACTCTCTCAGAGATTGGTTGATCAGGACGAAAAATCACCTCGTAGTTGGACCGGGCCAACCACAACGCGGTATCGATCGCGTGCTGTTTGTCCTTTAGTCGATACTTAGTCGACCGAAGATGCTTTATCTGGACTTCTAGCTCATCGATGGTGAATGTTTCTCCTAGACCTCCCAAAAGATGATTCATGACTCGGTCGCGTGCTCCGAGTTCTTCGAGCTTGCGCCGAAAGTGAAGGCGTTGATAGACAGGGTCCGTATGCGTCTCAGGCGTCGCCACATAGTGACTCACGGGGTCGAAGTAGATATCGTCGTTTTCGTCAACAATTCCACTGCGGAACTCGATCGAGGATACGTGACCCTCACCTGTTCCTCTAAAGCTCATGACGAATCGCAGTGATCCCTTATCCACACCTTTCTGGTCAGGGTGGGGCACTATGGAGGGATTAAAGAGTGCCGCAGCCTCAACCGAATACTCAGACGTAACATACGCACCAAGCAGGAGACGTTGCTCGTCGGTCAAAGTGAGGCGTTTCGGGACGTTCTCCGAGATACGTTCGAAGTTCCTCTCCAGAGCCTGTCTGAAGTTTCGGTGGCGCGCTGAGAACTCGTTGAACACGTCCTCCAGAAGGTGGTGTACATCATCGTCGCTGAGCTTCAAGACTCGTGTGATTAATTGTGTGGTCCGCGCCGAATCGCCTGGAATATGCGGCCGCGTGATGACGCGCGAGCTCTCGGCGTTCAGCAGGGTTGGACGCCGTTTGACCAGGGGTCTGCGTTGTTCCTTCGCTCTCATGACTAATTGCGCATTAACGTAATCTGACTAACAATGAGCAAGGCCCATTGATATGAGCCAAAACGGCACGAATTATAGCAGGGCAGTCCACAATGGGCTTGTTTAATGAATCGCAGATTCCGAAACACTCAGATCTGAGCATGACCATTCGAGTCGCTGTTCTCAGCCCCATTTCATGGCGTACGCCCCCTCTTCACTATGGACCATGGGAATCCGTGGTCAACCTTCTCTCAGAGGGATTGGTGCAAAAGGGCTTGGATGTGACTTTGTTTGCCACCGGTGATTCTCAAACCAGCGGGAAGCTGGTCGCCGTGTGTCCGCACCCTTACTCGGAGGACCCTTCAGTCAATCCAAAGGTCGCCGAGTGCTTGCACATCTCCGAGGTCTTCGAACGATCCACGGAGTTTGATCTTATTCATAATCATTTTGACTTTCTGCCGCTGACCTATTCGCGACTGATTGATACTCCAGTATTGACCACCATCCACGGCTTCTCATCTCCATCGATTATACCCGTCTATAAGAAATACAATGCCCATGGCCGTTACGTAGCGATAAGCGAGGCAGATAAGTCGCCAGAGCTCGATTATGTAGCCACTATCCACCACGGCATCGATATTTCAAAATTTCCCTTTTCCGGAAGCGAGGGAGAGTATCTCCTATTCTTTGGTCGAATCCATCCAGAGAAAGGTGTGCATGAAGCTATTCAAGTGGCGCAGCGCGCAGGAAAAAAGCTCGTCATCGCAGGCATCGTACAAGATCGGGAGTACTTCGAGACTCGGGTCGAGCCTTATCTTGACGGCGACCGGGTAGAGTATCTCGGGGCTATAGGACCGGCGCAAAGATCGGATGTGCTCGGCCGGGCGTTAGCACTGTTACATTTGATCAGCTTCGATGAGCCATTCGGACTGAGCCTGGTGGAAGCCATGGCATGCGGAACGCCCGTTATTGCCTTTGGTCGTGGCTCAATTCCAGAAATCGTCATGGACGGTGAAACTGGTTACATCGTCGAGGACATTGATCAAGCGGCACAGGCGGTAGCTGCGGTGCGATCGCTCGACAGATCCGCCTGTCGGGAAGATGTTGAGCAGCGCTTCTCTCAGACACGCATGGTGAATGACTATGTGCGTGTGTACTGTGAGATCTTGAAAATGGAAGCAAGCCATGAGCAATAGACCGTTGGTGACGCGGTATAAGGGTAATCCCATTCTCACCAAACACGACGTGCCGTATCCCGTGGAGACTGTTCACAATGCGGGTGCAACCAAGTACGAGGGGCGTTACATACTGCTGTTTCGCTCCCACCTTCAGAACGGACGATCTATTATCGGCATTGCGCGAAGCGACGACGGTTACAAGTTCCTTGTGGATTCCAAGCCATTCATGGTGCCGTGTACAGAAGGCGTCTTCTCACGATTCGAAGAGTACGGTGTCGAAGACCCGAGAATCTGCTCGATAGATGGCGTCTATTACATTACCTATAGTGCTTATTCCAGATTCGGTGTGCGCATCGCTCTTGCAAGAACCCACGACTTCAAGAGCGTTGAGAGAATATCGGTAATCAGTGAACCGGACATGCGCAATGTGGTGATATTCCCGGAAACTTTCAACGGCCGTTACGCGCGGCTGGACCGGCCGCACTCGGAGATTAACCCTTGGTCTATCTGGTTATCCTGGTCTCCGGATCTGGTGCACTGGGGAGAATCGGTGCCGGTGATTAACCCTGTGACCTATCATTGGGATCAAATGAAGATAGGTCCCGGCGCGACGCCTGTAAGAACATCGGACGGTTGGCTCAATCTCTTTCACGGTGTTTTCCCCACCATGGACGGTTCTGTTTATCGGCTCGGTGTGGCGCTTCACGATATTGCTAGCCCAGCGACCGTGCTGGGTGTCGCCGACGATTGGATAGTGTCACCAGAAGATTCCTGGGAGTTGACAGGCTACGTGCATAACGTTGTCTTTAGCTGTGGGGCCGTTGCCGAGGACGACGGTACTCTAAAGATATACTGGGGCGCCGCAGACACTGTCATGTGTGTCGGCACAGCAAGTATCGCAGACCTGGTTCAGCTATGCCGCGACAAGCCGAGAACGGCATTGTGAAGATTGCAGTCGCTCCCCGCTCTGGTGGTCACGGTGGTAGAAGACTCTGTCACCTGATCTGAGAGCGATTACTGAGCAAGTCCAAGGAACATCGCATGAGCTCTCAAACTCCGCTCCCGAACTGATCTCTTAGTCTCCGGGAAATCTGCTGGTAGAATTCTGGTAGGGCGCGACTTCAAGGACGCACGAGCCGTTCCAAGGAGTACGAGTATCCAGCTGAGCATGCCGACGATGCTTTAGCTCAGGCGGAGAAAAGTCAAGGAATTCAAGCCGATCTGATATTCAGGAAGGACAACCGGGATTCGCGTCGTGAGTGACATCGCCGAAGCTCCCCAGTAATTGAGCTGTTTCTAACAACGTCATGATTCCTCGTCCTCCAAGGATTGGACAGAGGCTACCTCAAAGGTTGGCTACCGCGAATATCGACTGTAGGTCGATGCGGAATTCGGGCCCGATCAATACCGCACGTCCGCTTGCCGCGTTAGGAATTCTTTCCACTGGGTAAAGAACGAGTCGTGGAACTGCAGGGGATTCGAGGTCTCTACGCCTCTCACTGTATAGAAGCGTTTCTTACTCAGGATCAAACTCTTTGCCGCTTCCAGACTGTAGCCCGTGAATATCAGGTAGGCGATGACGACGGACACGGACCGGGAGTTTCCCTCGGCGCAATGGACGAGAACCCTGTGGCCGTCGGCTACGTGGCGGTCGATCCAGCGCACGCATTCCCATATGGTCTCAATAGGAAACGGTTGCTCGTCGGGGAACCCGTTGTGCCGGTAGACCACATGGGCGGGAGGTTCGTAGGGCTCCTCTTCAAACAGATTGAGTATGGCCGTCGCCCCGTCGCTGGCAGGGATCGAGGTGAGCCCACCGAGGGCTAGCTGATTTGTTATCCAGTACATTGGATACTATTGTACCAGTTACTGTTACCTACCCTATCCTATCGCCACCGTTATCTTCGGACTGAGAATGCCCGATGGGTATCGCAAAGCGCTCCGTCGGATCCTCCGCGGGCGCAGAAGTTTAGTATTTAGTGAAGTACGCGAGGGCGAAGTTTAGGCGACTGTCTGCGATGTAGCCAGCACGTAACTTGCCATAGCAGGACTCGCCATCATGGCTTAGCGGCCGTGTGATTTTGATGCGCGGGTTGACGATTCTCGGCCTCCTAGTCATCGGGAGATGATTCGTCACTCCGCTTGCCGACATCCCGAACTCCAATTCCGAACTGGTCTCTTAGTCTCTGGGATTTTTGCTGGTAGAATTCTGTAAGGGTCATACCTCGATTACTCACGACAATTCCACCCGATTTCAGGAGGAGAAGCCATGTCCGATCGCCGTCGATTTCTCAAGGGATTAACGTCGATTCCGCTCGCCACCGTACTCGCTAGTCCCCGACTTGCCGCCGCAGTTTCCGCGGGATTACAGGAGGTCGAGGCCAAGCTATCCGATGGCAGAACCGTCAAGGCCGCCTTGGCCGTGCCTCAGGGCCAAGCCAACGGCAGTATCCTACTGATACATGAGTGGTGGGGGCTCGTTTATTAGCGTCGATGCCTGCGGAATATGCGGCTTTCCAATTGGGTGGCGGAACCTGGTGTGGATAGTGGTAGGGGGTAATCCTTGAGGTGGTAGACGGCACGTCTACAGGATTCGATTACGGGCACCTGAAGAGAATTTCGCTTCTGGGAACAGCGAAACAAGAAATGATCCTTGGTAGACCCATAACGCTGAGAGTCGTTTAGCAGCCATATGTAGCGGTACATTCGTCAGCCGCAATATCAAGAGAAAATCGCAGGGCAGGGGAGCAATAATGTTGTCTGCGGCCCGTACTGGCCCATAAGTGCGCGTGGCTGATAGACCAGTACGAAGCTGCTCGGGAAATCAAGCAGTTAGAGTGTGGTGGTCCTGGGGTGGTAGGAATGTGTATGGGGTAAGGGACCACAGATCTAGGGATTCCCGGAAATTCGCAGGTGGCATTCTCCGGCCGTAGTGCATGAATGCGCGGGATTTCCCTCAAAAATAGGCCCTCTGGCCGGAAACCATCACTCTTCAGCCGGATTCGTAGTCTGAGGCGTCAAGCCTAGAATCCATTGTTCTCGCGCCGCTTTCATCTCGTGAATCGCGGCCTCAAATTTGTTATCACACTAGAATCCAAACTGGGCCTGGATGCGAAAGTAAGTCTGGTCGGCTTGATCACTCGCCAGCCAACCGAGACTTCCCGATGGATCGACGATCGTGTCGTTGAGGGCGTCGAACAGATACCCAATCTCCGCCGAGAACTTCCAGCGATTAGTCCACCCGAAGGGAAAGTAGCTGACACCGGCGGTGACGGAATTGAACGTCTCGAGATTTCCCGGCTGGTCGCCGGGAGCAACCAGGTTGTACTGGCCGTACGCTTGCACATCCTTCGTTACGAAGTAACCACCCTGGAGCAGCAGCCCGTAGTTGCTGAACGAGCTCCCGGCGCCGGGATCGCGCCACGTCCACGAACCCGCCACCATCGCCTGGTAGCCGTCCCCGTTGAAGCTGACGTCGGCATTAAGTTGCGTCACTTGATCGAAGGCCGAGCTGTCCTTCTCCACTTGGTAGCCGCCGGCAAGCCCCACGAGGATGCCCCTCGGTCGACCGCGACGGCCCACCACGTCGTCCCACACCGACCAGTCATCACCGCTCGCCTGATACTCCCAGCGGCCGGTCAATGCGATCTCCGATGGCTCGGGTGATGGAGAATTGGCTTTGTGTCCGGCGGCGCCATCACTCAACGCGAGCCAGGAGCGCTGCCGCTCGCCCTGGTAGTGCGCCTGCAGGCCTATTGCCGTCCCGAGGGCGAAGGTGAAGTCGTTGGGAGAGAACTCGGTGGTCAGCACATCCTGGGCCAACATCCAGTCCTCGCGCGACATCGCGATGAACTGCTTGCCGCCGCGGAGACTCCACTCATCCCCGATGTTGTACTGCAGATACGCCACCAGCAGGCTGAAATCTCCCTGGTCGTCGATGTTGGTGCGAAAGTGATAATCGAATTTCGACGTAAACTGACCCTCGAGGAAGAATCGTGTTCGATTGATGGAAAAACCCTTCTCGACATCGTTTTCGCCCGCAGGTGCGTCGCGCCAGTTGACATCGTAGCGGACCTGCGTGTAGAGACCGATGTTGAGACGGAACTGTCCATCCTTGCTGCGGATGAAGAACCCGTTTGTCGAATTCTTTTCATAGCCGGCCGTCAGCGGGATCGGCCGATCCTGGTTACTTATTTTCGTGTCGGTGGTCTGCGCATCAACTCCAATTTCGCTTTCGGCCGTTTTTTCATGCTCCGCCGCTGATACGTATGATACGAAGGAGAATAAGAGCGCAATGACTCCAGCGATCCACCGTGCTTTTGTGATGCGAAGCTTGGGTGACATTGACTTCGGTCAACAGGCTGGCAATTTCAGCGACCAGACATTGCGAATCTGAACAGCTACGCGCGCTTCAACCAATGGCAGGATATGAGGCTTCAAAGGGACGGTTACATAGAGCACGGCTTCGGCATGCGCGCAACAGAAAAAGCAGGGACCCCTGTGTGGGGTCCTTGCTTGTATCTCTCAGCCCATTACTCTTCTTTTCTTGCGCCGTGACAATAAGCCCCTACTTCTGGATGGGTCTCCTGATCGCCTGGCCGGGGTAGACCCCTTTAAGGACACGGGAGTCTTTCACTACCACGGTTCCATTAACGACCACATAAGGAATTCCCGTTGAAGGAATTGCTCCCTGTGAGGGTGTACCGTTGTCCCTTACGGTCTCTGGATCAAACACGGTGATGTCTGCGTCCATGCCCTCTTGCAGTCTTCCTTTGTACTTCATTTGCTCTACACCATGTTCTTCCAGAAATTTGGCGACAAGATAAGTCATCTTTCCTATAGCATCCGACAGCGACATTTTCCATTTTCCTTCCCTTACCATTCGCAACGTTTTGGCACGCGTCCCGGAGCCTCGCGGATGACCCTTTGCATCTTCATACTTGGCATCCCAAGGCATAGTCTGGCCATCTTTGTCGACCCAGGGCATTCCATCCGATTCAATGATAACCCCGGGATGAGCAACGACGTCCGCAAGTACTTCTTGGGTAGCGTGCTTGAACGTAACCGTGTGGCCGGGGTCTTTCTTAACCAAGTATTCGTATCGCTCTTTTGTCAACGGTTTCATGGCCGGTACTTCAACGATGTCTTTATACGTATGGCCCATTTTTGGCCCATAGTTCGCTGGCACCAAATATGGCGCCGCGGCGATCGTTGAACCGTACGTGTACGGATAAACAGCACCAGCGATCTTCATGCCTTTAGATCTCATGCGTTCAATCGACCATGTGATTTCAGGGGTTTTAGCAAGTCCCTGAGCATGGTAATGGTGAACGAGCAGACCTGCCCCTCCCATTGTGGCAGCGGCTATCAGTTCATTGGTACTTGTCACTCCCGTTACTGGAGGCGCTTGGCTGGAAAATCGTCCATGTAAAGTAACAAACGTTTTGTGTTTTCCAGCAATCTTTGTAATGGCATTGATTTCGGCAGTACTAGTGCCATCAAGTTCGTAGCCCACCGGAATGCCAAGAGCGAGGGCGCCCTGTTTCAATCCTTTATCGACTTCGTCAAGTATCCTTTTGTATTGGGCGCTGTTTGGAATCCCACTTTCATAATGAGAACCGTCGCGGGCTAAATGGGGGAAAACTGCTTTGTCGGCGAAACCATTCCCTTTTGGATCAACGCCGTCGAGAATAAACATTCTTAACGGCATATGCCCCATGGAAGCACCAAAATTCGCCTGCCACTTGCCTTCCCGCTCTTCATAGAATCTGTCAACGGGATATACACCTACTTCCAACTCCAATTGTGTTGTCACGCCATCACGCAGCATTACTTTGGTCGAGAAGCCGCTTAACTCAATTCCATGTATGTGCGGGTCAATAAAACCGGGCACGACCACGTGGCCTGTGGCGTCAATCGTTTCCTTGCCGGAGATCTGTGCTCTGGTGATCTTGACAATCTTGCCGCCATTGATTCCTACATTTCGAACGGCATCCAGATTGCTTTCCGGGTCCATGACTCGGCCGTTCAGGATTACGAGATCGTAGTCCTTCGCCTGGGCAGGAAGGCCGGCGATCCCGCTCAAGATAACCATAAGCGTGATTGCTAGAATTTTTCGTCGTATCGACATGTAATTGTTCCTTTATACAAGTATCGTGTTGTTCGTATTTCGAATCTTCGAAACGAAAGCTAGTGAAATATCTGCCCGCCGAGTCGCATTGCGACGCTACTGGATCGCACGCAGAGTTTACTGCCCATGCCCGGCTGCAGACGCCGCGATCTTCTTCTTCACGGCGTCGAGGTTGAAACTTGCGCCTGGCTGCATGGGCGGGTACGCAATGGCAGTCTTGGCCAGCTTCGCCACCTCATCCTGCATGAGTACGAACCGCCAGAACTCCCGTCCGTAGAAGTTCTGCATCGCCAGCATTGACTCGCCCGCGCCTATTCCCATTCGCTCGAACGGATCGAGGCGAAGGTTGACCAGTTTCGGCCAGTTCAATTTCACCGTTCCGCCCTGCACCCACCCATCGGGTTGGTCAAGCAACGTGTACTTGAAGTCATTAATCCTGGCGGCGGCAAGTTCGGTCTGGGTGAAGTACCAGAATTCGTTGCGCGTCGACTTGCCACCCTTGGTCAGCATGTCAGTCTGGTCGTAGCCGTCCAGATGCACCTTGTAGGTCTTGCCGTTAAGTTCCTTGCCTTTGAGCAGTTCCTGTTTGATATTCGGATTACCCGCGGCAGTAACGAACGTCGGCAGCCAGTCCATGCCCGACATAATACCGTTGATGACCTGGTTCGGCTTCACCTTGCCCGGCCAACGAATGACAGCCGGCGAGCGGAAGCCGCCTTCGGTTGCCATCCCCTTGGAGCCCTTGAACGGCGTTGTGCCACCGTCCGGCCAGGTGAAGACTTCTGTGCCGTTGTCGGTGGTAACGAGGATGATGGTATTGTCGGCCACGCCCATGTCGTCGAGTTTCTTCATCACCGAGCCGATGATGTCGTCGAACTGAACCATACCGGCTTCCTGTATCGACCAGCCATTCTCCGGTGTCCGCAGGTCGTCGTACTTTGGAGAAAGATGCGTCCAGACGTGCATGCGCGTCGGGTTCAGCCAAACGAAGAAGGGCTTGCCATCCTTCTGGGCCTTCTCCATGAAACCTGTGGATAATGCCAGAATGTGGTCATCCACGGTCTCCATGTTGTACTTGGTGTCCATGTTAGGGTGCGGTGCCAGCGCACCTTCGTCCACGATTTTCTGCTTGCCGACCTTGCCCCAGCGCGGGTCCACCGTTGGGTCATCCACGTCTGTGGCCCAGCTGTGGAGCAGGTTTCGTGGCCCCACCCTGTCTTTCAGCTCCGGCGGATACGTGGCGTTGAACGGATCCTGCATGGCATCAAGGTGGTAGAGGTAGCCGAAGAACTCGTCGAAGCCGTGCAGGGTAGGCAGGAACGCGTTCCGGTCACCTAGGTGGTTCTTGCCGAATTGGCCAACCGCGTAACCCTCGTCCTTAAGAACAGTGGCAATGGTGGGTGCAGCTGCCGGCATCCCGATCGTTGCGCCGGCCTGTCCGACCGTGGTGAGACCAGTTCGGATCGGCAATTGACCGGTGACGAAGCTTGCCCGGCCCGCCGTGCAACTCGCCTCGGCGTAGTAGTCGGTGAAGATCGCGCCATCGGCCGCCAGTTTGTCGATGTTCGGCGTTCGCCCGGCCATCAGGCCACGGTGATAGGCGCCGATGTTCCACATGCCGATGTCGTCGCCCATGATGACGACGATGTTGGGCTTTTGCTGTGCCCAGATCGGCGTGCTGAAAATAGCGACCGCGATCAGGCTCAACAGCAACCCGGTCATTCGTGTCAGATTTTTACCCTTAGTTAACATGGCACTAACCTTTGTAAAACTGTATGAAAAAACGCTCATCCTTTTTATCCGCGTTTGCCCCGTTACACCATTGGACTAAAGTCCTATGGTCCTATCCCTCTCCACCATTAAGAGTCACGCGCGAACCTGCGGAATCAAAAAATCTGCTTGATTTAAGTTTTCATGGCCTGGACGGATCGTATGACGCGAGCGCCTTGTCGATCGCATCCCGAAGCAAACTCTCCTCGCAAGGTTTTTGCAGAAAGGCAACAGCGCCGGCCGACCGGGCCTGTCGCCTATAAGCCTCGTCATCGTGTGCAGAGATAAACACTGTCGGAACGCTTCGACTACTTGCTTGCAGCAGGGCATGCAATTCAAACCCATCCATGCCCGGCATGGTCACGTCGAGAAGGAGACATGCCGCCCGGTCTATATGCGGTCCATCCAGACACTCGCGACCGGATGCAAAGAGCTGAACCTCGAAACCGAACGACCTGACAATACGACCTAACGCGCGTCGCACGGACGGGTCATCGTCAACTATACAAATGAGGTGTGGAGGCTCGCCCATCTTCGGATGGTATGCCTCCTGCACAGTGCCGAATATTAGACTTTAGTCCTACTCCGTCATGAACCGCACGGTGCAATTTTGGGCAGATTACGGAACGTCGGCGGCAATTTCCGAAATTCGCACCAGGT
>Ga0255057_10000353_pt1 | contig 25899 bp, 18 predicted proteins | sample Cases_109_6_MG_FD_189022 | JGI IMG/M metagenome (GOLD analysis project Ga0255057, IMG submission 189022) | Seawater microbial communities from Amundsen Gulf, Northwest Territories, Canada - Cases_109_6 | ecosystem: Environmental > Aquatic > Marine > Gulf | place: Canada: Northwest Territories... | reverse complement strand
GCAATAGGACCGCCGGGCTCTGCCGGATCTGGACGGCGACAAAGCGGGACTCGAAGCGACCGCAGGCATTCTGGACAAATCGCGGTTGCTCTTGGTCGGCGATCCCCGCCCAGGGGACCCAGCCGAGCAGGGCCATCAGCTGACAACCGTTGCAGATACCCAGGCTGAAGCTGTCGGGTCGGCGGTAGAAGTCCTGGAACTGCTGCCAGAGACCGTCGTTGAAACGGATGACACCGGCCCACCCCTTGGCCGAGTCCAAAACATCGGCATAGCTGAAACCACCCACGGCCACCACCCCTCGAAATCGGTCCAGCTCGACCCGACCGCTCAGCAAATCGGTCATGACGACGTCCCAGGGCTCGAAACCGGCGGCGTAGAAGGCCGAGGCCATCTCCCGATCGCCGTTGCTTCCCTCCTCGCGCAGGATGGCGACTGGCATCTTGTGGCGGCTCTCGAGGATGGCGGGTGCGGTTGGCAGGGGTTCGAAGGGCACTACGAATCGCGGGTCGGTGCGATGGCGGAGCCCGGTTCGCTCCCGCTCGACAAACTCGGGGTCGGCCTGGAGCCGGTCGAGTCGGAAGCTGGTCTCCTCCCACAGATCGCGGAGGTCACGCATGTCGGTGGCGAGCACCTCCTGGTCGGCCACTCGAATGCGGATCGACGGCTCTCCGACAGTACGACCGATCGTCGAGCAGGGCACTTCGGCACGCGTAAAGGCCTCGCAGACCGCCTCTTCGTCTTCTGCCGCCACCTCGAGGACCAAACCCAACTCCTCGGCAAAGAGCAGGGCTAGCGGGTCGGTCGTTGCCTCGCCCGGGATCCGGATGTCGATGCCACAGTTGCCGGCAAAGGCCATCTCCAACAGGGTGGTGACCAGACCCCCGTCGCTGCGGTCGTGTCCGGCAGCGACGATGCCGTCGTCAAGCAATGATTGAACCGTGTTGAAGGCTCGTGCCAGCAAGTCGGGCTTCTCGACGTCGGGTGAGATCTCGCCGATCTGTCCATAGACCTGGGCCAGGGCCGAGCCCCCCAGCCGCTGACGCCCACCGCCGAGATCCACATAGAGCAACCGACCGGTCCCCGGCAGCCGCAGATCCGGTGTCACCGTCCTGGTGATGTCGGGACAGGTGACATAGGCGGAGACGACCAGCGAGCCGGGGGCCTTGACCGTCTCGTCGGCACCCGTGTCGGTGGGCGCCAGGGCCGCCATCGACAGGCTGTCCTTGCCACCGTCGACGGCGATCCCGAGCTCGAGCATGATGTCCTTGAGCGCCACGGCGGCATCGTGAAGAGCGGCACCTTCACCCGGTAGCTTGGCCGCCCACATCCAGTTGCCCGAGCACCGCACATCCTCCAGCGCACTGACCCGGGCCCAGACCAGGTTGGTCAGCGCCTCACCGACACACATCCGGGCCATCGCCCCCGTATCGAGCAGCCCCTTGATCGGCTGCTCACCGATGGCGGTGGCGGCCCCGGTGATTCCGAAGTGGCTCTGGGCGATCACCGCGACGTCGGCGACGGTGAGCTGGAGCGGTCCGGCACATTGCTGACGGGCCACCAGTCCGGTGACGCTGCGATCGACCTTGGTGGTGAGAAAGCGCTTGGAGCCCACCGAGAGCAGCCGCAGCACCCGGTCGAGAGCGTCGCGGATGGTGAGTCCCTCGGGTAGCCGCAGAGGCTCGAGCCGGGGGGGGAGGCGCTCGAGCTCGAACCGTTTCTGCGGCATGTCGCCGAGGACGGCCTCGAGCTCGAGATCGACCGGGGTCGAGGAATCCGTCTCGTCGTAGACGACCACTCTGCCGTCGCCGGTGATCTCACCGACAAAGGAGAAAGGCACCTTCTCCCGTTCGCAGAGCCGGCGGAAGAGCTCGGCGTGCTCGGGTCGCAGCAACAGAGCGTCGTTTTCTTGATACTCGGCACCCCAGATCTCGAGCACCGAGAGGGTCCTGTCACCGAGCAGGATGTTGCGGATGCCGAGCCGCGCCCCGGCCGGCTCGACGATCTCCTTGAGGACATTGCAGTTGCCGCCGGCTCCCTGGTCGTGGATGCTGACGATCGGGTTACGATCGCCCATCTCGATACAGGCGCGGATGACCCGGTTGAGCTTCTGCTCCATCTCGGCATCGCCCCGCTGGACGGCATTGAAATCGAGCTCGGCCACGTTCTCACCCTGGACCATGCTCGAAGCGGCTCCACCCCCCATCCCGATCCGGTAGGCCGGGCCGCCGATCTTGACCACCAGCATCCCCGGCTCGGGTCTCTCCTTCTCGATGTGACGGGCGTCGATTTGACCGATGCCGCCGCTGAACATGATCGGCTTGATCCACTCGCGGCGCTCGCCGCCGGGCAGCCGCAGCCCGAACGACCGGGTATACCCCTGGATGACCGGCTCACCGAACTTGTTGCCGTAGTCCGAGGCCCCGTCGCTGGCCTCGATCTCGATGGCAAGGGGCGGTGCCAGGTTGGCCGGATAGGCGAAGTCGGGGTCTTCCCACGGCTGCTCGTAGCCCGGGATGTGCAGGTTGCCGACACAGTAGGCGGCGGTGCCGGCGACGAAGTGCGAGCCGCGACCGGCGGCGTGAACGTCGCGCAGGCGACCGCCGGTGCCGGTCTCGGCGCCGGGAAAGGGGGCCACACCGGAGGGGAAGTTGTGGGTCTCGGCGGTAAAGATGAGGTGATGGTCGAGCTCGGTCATCACCAAGGGCGAGGGCTCTCCGGGCTGTGCCGGCACGAGGGTCCGGATCGGGTAGCCACGGATGGCGCTCGAGTTGTCCTTGAAGGCGATGACGCTGTTGTTGGGGTTGGCCTCGAGCGGCTCCCGGATGAGCGCCATGAGGTGCTCGGGGGTCTCCTGGCCGTCGATCACCAGCTTGCCTTTGAAGAACCAGTGCCGCGAGTGCTCGCTGTTGGACTGGGCGATGTCGAAGCACTCGACGTTGGTGGGGTTGCGCCCGATGCGGTTGACAAAGAGGTCGGTGTAGTAGTCGAGGTCCCAATCGTCAAAAGCGAGCCCCAGCTCGCGGTTGAGCTGCTCGAGCGCTGCCCGACCCTCCTCGAGTACCGGTACCTCGATGGTCTTCTCCGGCTCGATCCCCGGATCGAAGCTCGCCAGCGGCTCCGCATAGGGGCACTCGGTCATCCGATCGTGGACCGTGGCCACAAAATCGGTCTTCTGTTCGTCTGTCAGGGGTGTCGATGTCTCGAGAAGATATCGTCGCGAGCGCTCGATGCGGCGGATCTTGTCCAGCCCGCAGGCGCGACATATTGACACCGCGTTGGTCGACCAGGCGGTGCTGAAATTCATCCGCGGACCGACCTCGAGCACCTCGCCATCGCCGCCGAGAAAACTCGCTGGACCAAAGCGGTCCGGCTCGAAGGTTTCCCGCAACAGCCAACCGAGGGCTTCCTGCTCTTCCCGGGTCAGCTCACCGGCGGTATCGATGTTGAGACAGTGCTCGGTCTCGAGCCCGTGGATGTCGGCTGAGATGCGTTTTCTGGCTTTTTCGAGGAGTGCGATTCGCCGGGTCGTCGAGAGTCCCGGGGCACGGTAGAGATGGAGCAGACTCATGGCGTGTGGCTTCGGACCACACGACGGCGATGGCGTCGATGAGCACCCGCCACAGAGCCGGGGGAGAGCGGTCGGCCGATGGTGTCGATAAAAAGCGCGCTCGGCCCGCCGGTCAGCGGTAGCTCCCCTTCGATGACGTCCACTTTGAAGACCAGATTGTCGTTTTCGTAGCGTGGCCGATGAGTCAGCTCGAGGACGACGTCCCCAAACTCATCGCCCTCGAGACTCGCCAGAGTGGCGTTGGGCGGGTCGTCGGCAAAGCTGTCGGGACCCTCGCTCACCGCGGAGAGAAACTCGTCGATGGTCAGATAGCCCGCCAGGCGCTCGGGCCGGTCGGTAAAGAAGAGGACCTGGGGCTTGACCCCGGTCATGGTCATTGTGTCGCCGTCGAAGCTAACGCCCTGCGATTCCTGCACAAAGAGGAGCTCCGCTTTCTCTTGACCACCGGTCTCCGCAGACTGGGTATCGGCGCTCTCACTCGGTTGACCATCGGTCTCTGGCGACGGTTGAGCGCAGGCAATCGCAATGCTGGACAGGATCAGACAGGCAAGTGCGGCTCTTTTCACCTTCCTCCTCCACCGGCTCCACGAGACCGCCAACGGTCTCGGCGGAGTCCGCTGACTTGGCCAACTGAGCCTACGCCACCACCCATCGGCGATCAAGGCGCTGGGTAGGGATTGACGTACACTTCAGCGCATGAAGATCCAAGGCATCTCGGTCTATCAGGTGGATCTACCGCTCCACGAGGGCAGCTACAACTGGTCGGGCGGCAAATCGGTTGAAGTCTTCGACAGCACGATCGTCCGGGTCGAGACCGACGATGGGATCGTCGGTCACGGTGAGGTCTGCCCGCTCGGTCCTGTCTATCTGCCGGCCTACGCGACAGGTGCACGAATGGGGATCGCCGAGCTGGCACCCCACCTGTTGGGGGAAGACCCGACCCGGCTGGTACAGCTCAACCGGCGGATGGACTGGGCCCTCAAGGGGCACCCCTATGCCAAGTCGGCGATCGACATCGCCTGCTGGGACATCCTGGGCCAGGTCTGTGGCCAGCCGGTGTGCACCCTGCTCGGCGGTCGATTCGGCGACGACTTCGTTCTCTACCGGGCGATCTCGCAGCAGAGCCCCGAGGAGATGGCCGGCAAGGTGTCCGGCTACCGCGCCGAGGGCTACCGCCGGTTCCAGTTGAAGGTCGGCGGCGATCCGGATAGCGACATCGAGAGGATTCGAGCGGTGGCCGCGGAGCTCGAGACCGGCGACATTCTGATCGCCGACGCCAACACCGGTTGGCTGATGCACGAGGCGGCGCGGGTGGTGAGGGCGGTCAAAGACGTCGACGTCTACATCGAGCAGCCCTGCTCGACCTACGAGGAGTGCCTATCGATCCGTCGCCGCACCGATCACCCGTTTGTGCTCGACGAGTCGATCGACGGCATCGGGGTACTGCTGCGGGGGCACGCGGACGGCGCCATGGATGTAGTCAACATCAAGATCAGCAAGTTTGGCGGCTTGACCCGCGCGCGGCAGGCCAGAGACCTCTGTGCCGAGCTCGGGATTGCGATGACCATCGAGGACAGCTGGGGCGGGGATATCACCACTGCGGCGATCGCCCACCTGGCGCACAGCACCCCGACCGAGCTGCTCTTTACCGCCACCGACTTCAACAGCTATGTCACGGTCAGTACCGCCGAGGGTGCGCCACAGCGCAGCGGAGGTCGGATGGCGGCCTCCAGCGCCCCCGGTCTCGGGGTGTCGCCAAGAGAAGATGTTATCGGTGAGGCCCTTGCTAACTGGAGCGGCTGACCTGTCAGGAGTCCTCATCCACGACCTGGCCGCGTAGGTATTGTTCCAGACGCGTCTTGTGCTCTGGAGCGAGCCCGGTGAACTTCAACCCCATGCCCGTGACACCTTCACGATCGGGGATCGCGTGGCGGACGACCTGGGCCTCCGCTTGAACCGGTTCCCGAGCACCGGGCAGCGCGAATTCGAGCGCGACCTCGCTGCCCAACGGGTAGTGCTCGTTGGTGCGAATAAGCATGCCGCTGGCCGAGATGTTGACCGACTGCGCCATGCGCAGAACCTTGCCGACGCCGAGCTTGACCACCATCTTGACCATGATGCGGGTGGCGGGCCGGGGTGCCTTGCGCAGAAACTTCGCCGTCGCCCTCTCCAAGACGTTCCCGGGGAGATCGGCCGGTAGCACCTGAACTCCGTGCCCAACATGGTCGACGACCCCGGCGACATCGGCCTTGCTCACCAAGACGACGATCTGCGGCGGCCGGGACGGGGAGACAATCCCGGTGACGGAGATGACGAAATCCCCGAATTTCATGTCGGGCAACGGGTAAGAGACAAAGACGAGATCGACGACGGAGAGGTTCTGGATGGCGTTGAGTGCGGCCTCGCCCGCCTGCTTACGGTGGATGTCCACCGAGTGCTTTTCGAGAACGGGCAATACCCTCTGTAGAACCTCGGTATCGGCACCGACGACTAGGACTTGCTGCCTGATCGCGCCCGTCGCTTTGTCTTCTTTTTGCCCGGAGACCTGCATGAGAAACCGACCCTGGGAAGGCATTGTCCGGCATATCGGCCTACCGGATCAAGTGGGTCAGACTGCGTTTGGTCGACTCCTTTCCACTGTCATGTTTGCCGAGCGGCGACAGCTCATCAATGAAGAGGCTCACAGCACCGGTCCGAGTGGTAGAGAACGTCAAGGAAATGCTGTGAAATCGACGCTTGCCGTCGGCCGAACTCTGAGGTAGGGTCACCGCGAATGATTCAGGAGAGGCGACTACGCCAAACGGATCAGGCCATCCGGGAGATGGTGGAGCTCGAAGGAGGCAAGGACATCCTTCTGTGGTCGATCGCCATTCTGTCGGCTCTGATTCTGGTGGTGTCGGCCATAGCCGTTGCGCTTCCGGATCTGGTTTGGAATGTGGGATCGGTGAAGATCGATGGCCGGCTTCTGGCGCAAATTGTCTTTGCCTTCATCTGCTTGGTTGTTCTCTTCAATCTGTATGCGTTGCGCCAGCGGTACCTGCTCGAGCGCTCCCGCCAGGAGCTATTTCAACAAATTGCGCGTGCCGACACGGCAGAGAAGATCTCCTATACTGACCCCCTGACCGGTCTGTTCAACCGGCGGTACATGGAGCACATCATGGTCACCGAAGTGAAGCGAGCCGACCGCACGGGTGGCGAGCTCTCGCTTCTGATCATCGATCTGGACGACTTTGGTGAGGTCAACAAGACACTTGGTCACCTGGAGGGCGATCGGGTTCTCACCGACGTAGCACGGCTCCTCACAAGGATCTTCCGACAGTCGGACACCGTCATACGGTTCGGCGGTGACGAGTTCGTGATAATCATGCCCGATACCACCGAGGAACAAGCACGAGCCTCTCGTGAGCGCCTCGGCGCCCAGATGGAGGAGTGGAACGCCTCACGCCCGGCGGATGCCTACCAGGTCACGTTGAGCGCTGGGGTATCGGTCTACGAGCAGGGGGGCAAGGTCGCAGATCTCTTCGAGAAGGCGGACCGAGCGATGCGGATGCAGAAGGCGAGCCGCGAAGTCGCCGTCTAGAGCCTCCCATGTCTTGGAACACTTTTGGAGCAAGGTCGAACGTGATCGGTCAGAGCCCAGCACGGCCTGACGGGTTGTCCAAGGTCGACGGTACCGCCTGCTACGCAGACGATTTTTCTCTTCCGGGAATGCTCTTCGGGGCGACCGTTCGCAGCCCCTTTCCCCACGCCAAGATAGACACTATTCGGTGGCAGCCGGAGAAGGCTCCCACGGGTACCTTCTGCTTGACGGCCCGCGATCTGCCCGGGCCTAATGGAGTGCTCCTCCTCAATGACGATTGGCCGATACTGGCCGACAGCGAGGTCCGTCACGTGGGTGAGGCCGTGGCCCTGGTGGCGGCAGCGAGCCGCATCGATGCCCGCCGGGCGTTGGCTGGGGTCGAGGTGGAGTACACGCCGCTCAGCCCGGTCCTGGATCTGAGCGAGGCCGACCAGGAGAATCCACTGGCGGCCATAGAGCTCGAGCACGGAGATGTGGAACGTGCCCTGGGCGCGGCCGACCTGGTGGTGGAGGGGGAGTACCGCACCGGACATCAGGAACACATCTACATCGAATGCCAGGCGATGACCGCCTGGTACGAGCCCGACGGCAGGCTGGTGGTCAAGGGCTCGATGCAGTGTCCCTATTACGTGCACAGGGCCCTGGCTCACGCTTTGGAGCTGGCGCCGGAGAGAGTGCGGGTCGAGGCGACGGTGGTCGGCGGTGGGTTTGGTGGCAAGGAGGACTACCCGAGCCTCATCGCCCTCCATGCCGCTCTCTTGGCGAAGGCCGCCGAGCGGCCGGTACGCATCGCCTACGACCGCCACGAGGACATCGTCGGCACCACCAAGCGTCATCCGTCGGTCATCAGACATGTCACGGGTGTCGACAAAGAAGGCCGCCTGCAGGCGATGGATATCGATCTACTCCTGGATGGCGGCTCCTACACCACGCTGACACCGGTGGTGCTGTCGCGTGCGGTGCTGCACGCGGGCGGGGTCTATCGTTGCGCGAACGTTCGTATTCGTGCTCGCGCCCTGCGCACCAATACCGCCACCAACGGCGCCTTCCGGGGTTTTGGAGCACCCGAGGCCCAGTTCGCCGTCGAGCGGCAGATGGATCGCATCGCGCGTACCGTGGGGCTCGATCCGTTGGAGATCCGTCTGCGCAACCTCCTCGAAGCGGGTGACGAGCTGCCGACCGGCCAGGTGTTGGACGACACCACCTCCGCCCGTCTGTGTTTGGAGAAGGCTGCAGCTCTGACCGATTTCCGGCGGCGGTGGAACGAGCTCGAACAGCAGCGCGCCCAACGCACCGATGGTGAGCCCTTGCGTGGCCTCGGATTGAGCGCCTTCTTTCACGGCGCCGGCTTTACCGGTAACGGCGAGCGCCGGATGCGCTCGCCGGTGAAGGTGGCGCTACGAGAAGATGGCCGCATCGAAGTCTTTACCGCCATGGTGGACATGGGGCAGGGCTGCGCCGTGGTCTTTCCCCAGATTGCCTGCGAGGCGGGAGGGCTGGTCGAAGAGGACCTGGTGTTTGCCGAGCCCGACACTTCGCGAGTGCCCGATTCGGGTCCGACCGTGGCCTCCCGCACCACCATGATTGTCGGACGGGTGCTCGCCGAAGCGATTGCCGAGATGGTCGAAGTGGTGGTCGCTTGGTGGCGCGAGAGGGAAGAGATCGGCAGCGAGTTGACGGTGACGAAGGGGTCGGTGCAATCTCCTGGCGGGAGCAGCTGGCCGTGGCGCGAGGTCGCCAAGTCCTACTTGAAACAGAAGGGTCCGCTCGAGATCAGCCGCCGCTACGAGCCGCCGGCGTGGCAAATCTTCGACGAACAAACCTACCAGGGGGTCGCCTACCCGACCTATGGCTGGGGTGCCGACGTGGTGGAGGTGGTAGTAGATCCAGACACGCTCGAGGTCAAGGCGCAAAAGGTCACCGCCGTGTGCGAGGTGGGGAAGGCCATCCATCCCATCCTTTGCGCCGGTCAGATAGAGGGCGGAACTCTGCAGGCGATCGCCTGGGGCCTGATGGAGGAGGTCAAGATGGAGGAGGGGAGGTATCTGAACGACCGTCTTGCCACCTACATTATCCCCACCATAATGGACAGTCCGGAGATCGAGGTCCATCTGCTGGAGCGCCCCTACGAGGGCGGTCCCTTTGGCGCCAAGGGGGTGGGAGAGCTGCCGATGGACGGCGGCGCCCCGGCTGCTGTTGCCGCGGTGGAGAGCGCCACCGGTATCTGGGCGGACGAGATTCCGGCCACACCCGAGCGTCTGGCGGCGTGGCGGGAGGCCGGTGAAGTCGTCGAGGAAATAGCCGGCGAGGTCGGGAGGAGGTCGAGCGGTGGAGATTGAATTCACCGTCAACGGCGACCGGCGCCGGATCGAGGCGCACCCCATGGTCCGTCTGCTCGACGCCCTGCGCGAGCAACTCGAGCTCACCGGCACCAAAGAGGGTTGTGGAGAAGGGGAGTGTGGTGCCTGCGCGGTGCTGCTCGATGGTCAGCCGGTTCTCTCCTGTCTGGTGCCGCTCGTGCAGTGCACGCAGACAGAGGTCGAGACCGTCGAGGGTCTTGCAATTGGCGCTGCCGCTTCTTTGCTGCAACGCTTCGTGGCCACCGGTGGCGTTCAGTGTGGTGCCTGCACCCCGGGAATCGTGGTGACCGCCGCGGCGCTGCTGGCCGAGAGTCCTTCACCGACTCGTGAGGAGGTGCAAAGGGCTCTGGCGGGGAATCTCTGCCGTTGCACGGGCTACGAAGGGATCTTCCGCGCTCTGATCGAGGATCCGGAGACATGACCCGAGCGCTGACACCCACCACCCTGCCTGAGGCGCTGAGTTTCCTGGGCGAAGATCCGAGCCTGGTACCGATGGCAGGGTGTACCGATTTGATGGTGGCCGATCCCGTGGAGAGGATGGAGTTGCCCGGGGTGCTGGATCTGACGCGGGTCGAGGAGCTCCGCGGTATCCGACGGGTGAAGGGGGCGCTCGCGATCGGCGCTACGACCACCTTTAGCGAGATCGGGCAGTCGGCCGACGTCAGGGACCTCTTTCCCGCGCTCGCTGCTGCCGCCGGCGTCATTGGTGGATGGCAGATCCAGAACCGGGCGACCCTGGGTGGCAACATCGCCAACGCCAGCCCAGCGGGCGACTCGCTGCCCGTGCTGTTGGTGTTGGACGCCACCGTGGTGGCGGTGAGCACGGATGGCGAGCGTCGGATCCCATATACCGGGTTCCACGTCGGCTACCGGCAGACGGCACTCGAACCGGGCGAGCTCATCGATCGGATCTTGCTGCCGATTCCAGCACCCGACTCGGTCCAGGCCTTTCGCAAGGTGGGCACCCGCGAAGCCCAGGCCATCTCCAAAGTCGTGGTGGCGATGCTGGGGCGGGCGGAAGGCGGGAAGATCGTCGACTATCGGCTGGCGGCGGGGAGTGTCGCCCCGACCCCGGTCCGTTTGACGGACGTCGAAGATTCAATACTGGGTCGAAACGTCGGCGAGGAGACCGCAAGCCTCGCCGGGCGTCTGGCGCGAGCGGCGGTCAAGCCCATCGACGACGTCCGCTCGACCGCCACCTATCGGGCATTCGCCCTCGAACGGGTCGTCCGTCGTCTCACCTTGCAGCTGATCTAGCAGCTAGACCCAAAGCGGAACAAGCTCGAGGCAATCGACGTCGACTCCGAGGCCTCTTCAAAGCTGGGCTGGGTTGGGAACGAGGGCTACGGCTTGGTCGGTGCCAAGCGCTCGAGCTCTTCGAACCAGTTCTGGACGACGACGAGGCGGAAGTCGTCGCCGTTCTCGACCATCAGGAAGCTCTCGCCATTCGGAGTGACGTCCCAGCGCTGATGGCCCATGAGGTCGAGGGTGTAGGGGCCCTCGAAGAGCTCGACCGGGGGTGCGAATCCGATCTCCGGCTCGTAGGTGACGGCGGCAGCCATCAGCTTGCCGCCGTTGCGAAAGAAGAGCTCGGTTCCATCGGGTGACCAGATGGGCGACAGGCCTCCGTCGATAGAGACCGCCATCTTGCGGCCGGGCTCCGGATACTCGACAACGTAGACCTGGTATTCATCCGTTTCGTCGCTGACGTAGGCCAGCCATCGCCCGTCCGGGGAGAACCGCCCTGTGCGCTCGTTAGCCGCGGAGTGGAGAAAGGGTCGGGCGGAGCCATCCGGCTGCAGGATCCAGATGTCGGAAGTGTCGTCGAAGAACGCCAGCTCGCTCGTGCGTGAGTTCCAGGACGTAGGTACCGTGGTGCCGGTAGCGCGAATGTCGCCCTCGATCTCGAGCGCCAGGGCCTCACTATCGGCCAAGGCCTCGATCTCTCCACCGCCGTCGGCGAGCTGCCGGAAGATACCATCCCTGCGTCGGTAGGTGGCGTGGCGGTTATCGGTGGTAAAGGTCGGAAACAGCGCGCCCGAGGCGAGCAGCTGCCGGGTGCCGCGGGCCAGGTCGATAGCGTAGACATCAGAGCCGATGTTGAGGAGCGCTGTTTGTCCGTCGCTCGCGAGGTCGAGGTGGGAGTAGTCGCGCGGCTCGTCGTCGACGGGTGTTGCGCGACCGGTCCGGTCCGTCCAAACCAGACGTGCGTTCGAATCGCCCCGCAAGGGGATGTAGAGCATCGTGCCGTCGTTGGCGACCCAGGGACCTGATTCGACGTTCTCGAGAACCGGCGTGGGATCGCCCTCGACGGCGAGCGAGTCGAGATCGAACGGCACGGCCATGGCCGTGGACCGCTGCCGAAAGATCAAGTGCCCACTCGAGGCATAGACCGCTGCGACGCCGTTGATCGGCAGCGGGCTCAGGGAGCCGTTGGCGAGATCGACGACTGCGATCTGCGGGCGGTCCTCCGCTCGAAAGACGGTGACGAGAGCCTTCTCGCCGTCCGGTAGATGCGAGGGCAACAGATGAGAGACCTCCCCGGCAGCCTCGTCGAGCTGGCTCAACTGGTCGGGTTGTCCACCCGTTGCCGACAGTCGGTAGAGACCGTCCATGGTGCCGAGCAGGATGTCGTCATTCGGTCCCCAACTCAGGCCGTAGACCTGCAAGTCCTGCAGATCGACGAGTGGACTCGGTAGGCCGCCATTAACCGGCACTTTCGAGAGTCGGTCGCCGTTCATCAGGCCCAACCACTCGCCATCGGGAGAGAAGAAGAACCACGCCGACTCGCGAGCCGGCGCTACGGGACGGCTCTCAAGGCTGTCCAGAGAGCGAATATAGGCGTCGACCTGGTTGTAGACGCGACCGTTGTAGGCGATGTGTTCCCCAGTGGGGGAGAGCGCAGCCACGAAGTCCGTCCAGTTGGGGACGGAGTGCCACGGAAGATCGATCGCGAATCGGCGCAGGGGGGGTGGCTGAGGGGTGGTGCTTTTGGGCAGGAACGCCAGACCGAGGCTGACGACGGCCAGCAGACCAGCTAGCGCCCAGGGAACCACTGTGGCGACCCGCCCTGTCGATGGTTCCTCAGCGGCCGAGTCGCTGTAGGACGGGTTGTCCCGGATCTCCTGAAGTGCAATCCGGGCGTCTCCGATATCGCGCAGGCGCTCTCGAGGCTCTTTGCGTAGACAGCGCTCGATCAGCCGTCGCACGCCGATCGGGACGGAGCGAGGCAGGCTGTCCAGGTCGGGCTCACCCCGGATGACCGCAGCCAGGATTTCGGTGACATCGCTCCCCGGATAGGGCTGCTCGCCCGAGAGCATCTCGAAGAGGATGCAGCCGAAGGCCCAGATGTCGGCGCGCTTGTCGACGGCCTTGCCGCGGGCCTGCTCAGGAGCCATGTAGGCGGCAGTGCCGAGGATGACCCCGGCCTGCGTCATCTGGGCCGTGAGCGTCGGCGACATTGAAAAGGCTTGAGGGCCTGAGGGCGTAGGGGCTTGAGGATCGAGCGCCTTGGCTAGGCCGAAGTCGAGCAGCTTGACGTCGTCCGTTGCCGGATCGACCATGACGTTGCTGGGCTTGAGATCGCGGTGGACGATGCCGCGTTCGTGTGCGGCCTCGAGGCCTTCGGTGATCTGGAGCGCGATGGGCAGCGCTTCCTCCAGCGAGATCGGACCGCGCGCGAACCGCTCGGCAAGATCCTCGCCCTCGGCCAGTTCCATGGCCAGAAAGTGAACAGGTGGGCCTGGGGGCGTAGGGGCTTGGGGACTTGTGGGATCCCCCACCCGTTCGGCCGATTCGAACGAGTAGATCGCCGCGATCCTGGGGTGGTTGAGCGAGGCCAGGACCTTGGCTTCGCGCTCGAACCGGGCCAGTCGTTCGGCGTTCTGGGTGAAGGCCTCCGGCAGGACCTTGATGGCGACCTCGCGCCCAAGCTTCGTGTCTTCGGCGCGATAGACCTCGCCCATGCCGCCTTCACCCAGCTTGGCGGTGATCTCAAAATGGGAAAGGGTCGTGCCGATCACGTGCCGGTGTCACTTCAGCCACTCGATCTGAGAGGTGCGTGGCATTCTACAGCCTTTGCTCGAGCCTGGGGTACGTGCGACTCCCGCCACCTATCGGGCATTCGCCCTCGACCGGGCCGTTCGTCGTCTCACCTCGAGCTGATCTAGTAGCTAGACCCAAAGCGGTACAAGCTCGAAGCGATCGACGTCGACCAGGCCCTGATCGGTGAGCTTGAGGCTGGGTATTACCTCGAGGGCCAGAAAGCTCATCGCCATAAAGGGGTCGTGGAGGGTGGTCCCCAGCTCTCTTGCCGCTGCCAGCGTTTGGTCGAGTTGTACCCTGACCTCCCGCACCGGCCGATCGACCATGAGACCGGCGATGGGCAGGGGGAGCTCCGCTTTGATCTCCTCACCTTCGGCGACCACCATCCCTCCACCCAGCTGGAAGGCTCGATGGGCGGCGGTCATCATCGAGGTGTCGTCGGCTCCGACCACCACCAGGTTGTGATGGTCGTGGGCTATCGAGGAGGCGAGGGCACCGCGCGCGAGGCCCAGACCGCGGACAAATCCCTTGCCGACGGCACCGGAGGCCCGGTGCCGCTCGATGACCGCCATCTTGAGCAGATCACGGGAGGGGTCGGCCACGGCCAGCCCATCGCGGATGGGGATGTCATCCACCAAGTGCTCGGTGACCAGTTGGTTGGGGATCAAGCCGATGACCCTGCCCTGAGTGCCATCGGCGGTAATGGTCAGATCGACCCGTTGCCAATCGACGTTCATGGTGCTGCGGAGCGGATAAGTCTGGCTCTCCGGTCGCGGCTGGACCATCTCTCCGTCCCGCGCCACGACCCGCCCGCCGCGAAAGACCAGATGTGGGCTTGGTGCTCGAATATCCTCAAAGGCGATCAGGTCGGCGCGACGCCCCGGTGTGATCGCGCCCCGATCGCGCAAACGGAAGTAGTCGGCCGCATTCCACGTCGCCATTCTCAGGGCCATGATGGGGTCGATACCGTTGGCAATGGCGGTGCGGACCATGTAGTCGATGTGACCCTGGTCGAGCAGGTCGCCGGGTTGCCGGTCGTCGGTGCAGAAGCAGATGCGATGCTGATTCTCAGGCGTGATCAGCGGCAGGAGGGTCTCGAGGTTGTGGGCGTTGGTGGCCTCGCGGATGAAGATCATCATCCCCAACCGCAACTTTTCCCGCGCCTCCTCGACAGTGGTGCACTCGTGATCGGAGCCGATGCCGGCAATGACATAGGCGGCGAGGTCCTTGCCGCTGAGGCCGGGACAGTGGCCGTCCAGCACCCGATCCTCGAAGGCCGTAATCTTCTCCAGGACTTCCGGGTCGCTTGCCACCACGGCGGGGAAGTTCATCACCTCTGCCAGACCGAGCACCCACGGATCGGACTTGAGCGAGGCCAGGTCGTAGCTGCGCAGAGCCGCGCCATTGGTCTCCATGTGGGTCGCCGGCACACAGGAAGACGCCATCACAAACATGCTCAAGGGTCCCTTCTTGGCACTCTCGAACATGAAGCGGATGCCGTCGAGCCCGAGAACGTTGGCGATCTCGTGCGGATCGGTGACAACGGTGGTGGTGCCGCGGGGCACGACGGCGCGCGAGAACTCGGCGGGAGGGACGAGGCTGCTCTCGATATGGACGTGGGCGTCGATGAGCCCAGGGGCGAGATAGGCACCCTCGAGATCGATCACCTCGTTTGCCTCGTAGGCGCCCAAGCCCACGATGCGAGTGCGGAGTAGGGCGACATCGGTCTCGACGATTTCGCCACTGAGCACATTGACCACACGGCCGTTGGTCAGCAGCAGATCGGCCGGTTCGTCGCCCCGCGCGTAACTGATCAGTTCATCCAGCGGCACAGCGTTCCTCCCCAGAAAGGATCACAGTTCCCCCCGGCTATTGTACCGCTCGACCGATTCGGGTCGTAGGGCTAGCTAAAGATGTGGAAAAGAATCAACAGCACGCTGAGGGCAAGGAGCACGGGGTGGACCTCGCGGGCCCGACCCGAAAGCAGCTTGATGGCGACAAAGGAGACGATGCCAAGGGTGATGCCGTTGGCGATCGAGTAGGTCAGGGGCATGCCGACCATGGTGAGAAACGCGGGGATGGCTTCGTCGGCCCGTGTCCAGTCGAGATCTTTTGCTCCCCGCATCATGAGGGCGCCAACCACGATCAGGGCCGGTGCGGTGGCGATTCCCGGTACGGCGACAAAGATCGGCGTCAGGAAGAGCGATAGAAAGAAGAGGCCGGCGATAAAGACCGCCGTCAGCCCGGTGCGGCCACCCTCCTCGACGCCGGTAGCGGATTCGACGTAGCTGGTAACCGGACTGGTACCCAGCAGGGCGCCCACGGTGGTTCCCACGGCATCGGCGGCAAAGGCGCGATCGGCGCGTGGTAGCTCACCCTCCTGGTCGACAAATCCGGCCAGCATGCCGACACCGATCAGGGTGCCGGCGGTATCCAGAATGTCGACAAAGAGAAAGGCCAGGACGACGGTTACCAAATGGCCGTTGAGCAGACCCTGGAAGTCGAGAGCCAGCAAGGTCTCGCGGGGCAGATGGGGCAGAGTCAAGTATTGTTCGGGCGGGGCGGTCAGGCCGGTCAGCCAGGAGACCAGTGTCACTCCCAGAATGCCGACCAGGATCGCCCCCCGGAAGCGTACGGTGAGCAGGGCTGCCATCACCAGTAGCCCTCCGATCGACAACAGGGTCCCGGGAGCGGAGAGATTACCGAGTGTTACCAGGGTGGTGGGGTGATCTACCACCAGACCGGCGCTCTCCAGCCCGATGATGGCCAGAAAGAGACCGATACCGCTCATGACGGCCATCTTGAGCGAGGTGGGGATGGCCCGGAGCAGGGCGGTCCGTGCCCCGGTCACCGCCAACAGCAGAAAGAGGATGCCCCCCACAAAGACCGCGGCGAGAGCCACCTGCCAATCGACATCCATGGCCCCCACCACAGCGAACGTAAAGTAGGCGTTGAGGCCCATTCCGGGCGCCAGGGCAAAAGGGTAGTTGGCCCACAAGCCCATTAGGAGCGTCGCGATACCGGCTGCCAGCGCCGTGGCCACGGCGATGTCCGCTGCCGGCATTCCGGTCTGAGAGAGGATCTGGGGGTTGACCAACAGGATGTAAGAGAGGGTCAAAAAGGTGACAAGAGCGGCGCGCGCCTCGGTCGCCACTGTCGATCCCTGTCTGGCGATGCCAAAAAAGCGTTCGAGCATGCTGCTAGCGGCTGCAAGGAGCTGATTCACCTACTTTTTTCATCTGCAGTGGAACCGTTTGCCTCTTTCGAACGTCTAACTATATGGGACCGGGCCTTCGAGGCCAGCAATCAGATTGTAAGGCCAGCAATCAGCATGATGAGCGCAGCACCTCGCTATCCCGAGATCCACGTTTGGGTCAGCAGCCCCAACCCTCTGACGCTGGTGGCGGCGGTGAGATGCGCCCTGCGTCAGGCCCGCGTGGGTCGGGATGAGATCTGGCGTTTCTCGCAAGAGGCTTTTTCACGCAAGAGCCCGCGCGGGTTGCGTCAGGTGTGCCGGAGATGGGTGCGGGTCGACTCCCGCGAGGGTAGATCCGGCAAATCGAACCGAGGTTGAGCTAGCCCTCAGTCGAGACTCTGGCCGCCAACAACCGTTCTGACGGACAACTCCTTGTCATTCACTTTGACCTTGATCGCCGAGAACTCCCCGTCGGTCAACGGACGATCGGTGGCAACGGCCAGGACGTACTGACTGCGAAGCTCGTCGTTGATCTGGGCGTAGGCCGCACTCAGTTCTTCCATCTCCGAGATGTAGAAGACCTTGCCGCCGGTGCCCTCGGTGATGCCTTCGAGATCGATGCGTCGAAATCCGCGGCGGGGACTCTGCATGGCGCCCAGCGAGATGATGTAGACCGGTACTCCCAGCTGGCGGCCGTATTGGATACATCTACGGGGGCCATACTTGCTGCGGTAGTCGTCGCCGTCGGTCAGCAAGACCAGGGCCTTGCGGCCAGAAGCCTCCTCGAATTGGAGCAGCGAGAAAATTATCGCGTCGTAGAGGGCGGTAAAGCCCTCCGGCCGGAGAGAGTTGAACTGGCGCAGCAGAGCGACAAAATCACCGGTGGCTTCTCTTGCCAGTCGGGGGCGGGTGTCGAAGTCGACGAGAAAGGCCTGATCACGCTCTCTGAGGGTTTCCCCCAGAAACTGGGCTCCCGCCTTTTTGGTTTCGGTCATCAGGGTCACCATGCTCTCGGAGGTATCGATCACCAGGCCCAGCACAAGTGGGATCTCCTCCGCCAGGGCGAAGCGCTGTATGGCGTGCGGCCGGCCGCGAAAGAAGACGGCAAAGTCCTCCAGCTGTAGGCCCCGGACCGGCGCGTCGTCGCGGTCGGTCACCACCACATTGAGCTCGACAAGATTGACCTCGACCCGCTCTTCGACACCCGGCGAGGAGAGCAGACGGGCATCTTCCATCGACTCGCCGCTGTCGAGAAAGGCGGCGACGCGGACATAGTCGCTCGCGCTCGGCTCTTCATCCGAGAGCCGTGCCTGCCACGGTGGCGCCTCGAGCCGTGCAACCAGCGTCTCGTTGCGGTAGAACTCGACTCGATCGATGGTCTCTCCGGGCGGGGTGTTGACCTCGGCCTCGACCTGGAGCCCTGCGGCCCCGGCCGGGCTCGCAATCCCGGTGATGCGGACGGCAAAGCTGCCCCTTTCGGGGTTGACGATGATGGAGTGCTCGCCCATGACGGCTTCGGTACGACTGTAAGCCACTGCCCGGATGGCGTGGGCATCCGGCTCGGGGCCGAGGTCGAGGCTAGCCGCGAAAGGGGGCCGGTCGTCGGAGACGACCATCTCGCCATCGAGAAAGAAGTCGACACGACGCACCGCGGGGTTGCTGATCAGGGTGTTGAAGCGGGTCCGGCCGCTCACCGGTCGCTTGCGAGGCGGAAGCAGTCGTACGACGACTTCCCGTGAGCCCAGGCCCCGACCGACCCCGGCGGCCGCCTCGGCACCGGCGGTGTGCTCGACCACCTGTAAACCTTCGACCGACAGCGGGCTCCCCGCAACCTCCACGTTGGCTGCTCCCCAGAGTCCGCTGCGGAGATCTTCGATCACGACCACGGATTCAGCCGTGTCCGGTGGGATCTCCAGGGGACGGCGATAGAGCCAGGCTTCGGCGCGCGACAGCTCACCCGGCTGAGCGGTCTCCATGGTCACAGTGGTTTCACCCGCCAGGCTGGTCAGCAGCAGGGAGATCCGAAAGGGACCGGTCGAGCCGCCGGGAAGCAGCATCAGGGCCTCGAGCGTGGCCCTGGTCACATCGGCAGCCGCAGACGGCTCCCGGTCGAGGAGCAGAACGCTTTGGGTCGGCAGACCCTGCTCGATCCAGTCGGGCTCTTCGATCATCCAGCGGGCACGTGCCATGGAAAGAGAGGCCGGCGGCGCCACGGAGCCCCAGCGAGGGCCACGAACGGTCCAGTCCGATCGGGCAGAGTGGATCTCCAACGGCCGCGGCTCGGCCGCCACGGGTCCGCTGGCCTCGTAGGTCAGCTGCCACCGGTTGGCGAGCGCGCCAATGGCGGCGGCAAGCTCTGCCGGAGAGGTGATGACACTGCCGCCGCTGGCCTCGGCGAGTCCCCGGAGGGCCGCCGGGGTAGATGATAAGACCTCGGGTCGGTCCCCCAGGGCGAGCGGCAGCACGGTCCAGCCGTCCGCCGCGAGATCGCGGGCTAGGCTTTCGAAGTCGAGCTCGGGTGACGGTGGTCTGTCCTGCGCCCTGGGTTCCCGCTCCGTGTCGGTGGCGTAGAAGCTCTGCGTCATCAGATCGAAGCCGTCCTGGATCAAGACCAGACATCGTGGTCCGCGGTGGCTTTGCAGCGACAGCCATCCGAGAAGCGCCTCCCGGCTTTCGTGGAGCAGCCGCAGCTCGTGCCGCCGGGCCTGCTCGCCGGTCTCGCTGTCGGCCCGACCCGCTTGGCGAGTCTCGAGAAACTCCTCGCGGGTGATGACGATCTCACTCGCTGATTCGGCTTCGTCTGCTACCCAGGACAGGGTGTCACTCAGGGCGAGCGCATCGCGCTCGTTCTCGGTCAGCGCCTCGGGCCAGGGATTGGCCGACACGACGTCGACCTCACCCAGCTGGACGAGCTGCCGGCTGACCTGGGCCAGCGCCCGGGCCGCACCAGTTACACCCTCTCTTGTAGCCAGATTGGCATCGAAGTAGAGGACGATCTGCCAGGTTGAGGCCGCTTTATGGGCACTGAGCAAGCGGGTTGATTGGCCACCCAGGAGGATCTCGAGGCTCCCGGTGTCGAGGGAAGAGGCCGGGATGGGGGGCTCCAGCTCCACCGTGATCTCACGGCTTGCCGTCAGCGTTGAGGGTGTGCTCGGGCCGGTTGCGGCGGTGGCCAAGCTGGCCCCCAGCGCGAGCAAAACGAAAACTATCTTGGTAGGTGTGCCGGCCACAACGGAGGCGAGCCTAGCAAAAGACGTACCGGGTGCGCTCAGAAGAACATCATGTCGAGGAGCCAGAGAACAAGCGCGCTGATGAACAACGGCAGGATGATGCGATAGCCCTTGCCGGAAAGCCCCATCTTGCCCTCTTGCTCCATCTCGATGATCTCGCCATCCTTTGTCCTTTTGAGCTTTTTGGGCTTCTTCCCGGCTTTGATGGCCTCTTCGGTCATGCGTTTGAGGCGGAGATCGGCAGCCCTCTCGGCGTGTTTCCCGAACTTGAACTGCTTGCGCCGCTCGGCCATGGGGTCGATCTCGGTGATTCTCGATTTGCCGCCTTTAGGCATCTCCGGCGTCGGCGGGGGTGCGGCGGCCTGCTTCTTGGCCTTGGCCAGTGCCTCTTGGGCCTCTTCAGAGGTCATCGACAGGGCGGGGGCCGCAACCGCCCCACCCGTGGTGCTGCTGGCGCGAATGGTGTTGGCAACGGTCTGCCGGAGAGCCTGCTGACTGTTCTCTTCGACGTAACGGAACTGGATCCCCATGCCCGCTGGGGAACCCTGGCCTTCGTTCCTGACGCGAAGCCACGCCACCTCGCCAAAACCGCGGATGGGGTCGGCGTTCTTGAGCACGTGGAGCTCGAAGCGAAGCGAGATCCCCACCGGCTTGGGTGTATCCGTCTGAATAAACATACCGTCTACGGAGATGTTGGCGGTGTAGACGGTCTCTTTGTCCTTGAAGCCGGCGTATTGGAGGTCTACCGGTGCCACCAGGGGCGCACGGGTAGATTTTCGAAACTTGGGCTCTTCCTGTGGGCCTTCGGGTGTCATGCTCGCGTCGCAAACCAAGACCGCCCGGCAGCGGTGTCACAGCCCTGCCGGCCCGGCCGTTGAGACTGGTAGTATAGGCTAGCTCCGCCTCGAAACGGGTATTCGATATGGATGCCAAGTCACTTCACCAGCCTCCCTCGGGACCAAAGCCGGGAAAGCCCTCGGCCCCGTCGGGTCCTGCTCACGGTGGAATATTCAGACGCCCGCTGAAGCCGCTGCGGCCCGTGCAGCAGCTGCCCGCCGAGATTCCCAACCGCTATTTCATCAAAGACGATGAAGAGGGGCGCTATCTCAGCTGCCTCGAAGCACCCGAAGTCAAGGTTCGAATCGACCGGAGTTTTTCCTTCTCGGCGGGCGCGGTGCGCAAGGCGGGCGATGGCACCATCTTCCTCGATGGCGTCGCCCAGGGTGAGCCCCTGCTCGAGCCGGACCGGCGGGTCTACAACCTCGATCACCACGAGGGCTGCGTACGGCCGTTTACCCTGGCGACCTGCGAGCAGGCGCTGGTGCTCGTGCTTCGGGGGCTGGACATCCGTGAGCAACCGTGGGTGATCTATGCCAACGAGCCCGACCTGGACTCGGTGCTCGCCATCTGGGTGCTGCTCAACAGCATGCACCTGCAAGCCGAGGACGCCGAGGTCATCCGGCGGACGGTGATTCCAGTCATCCGGCTGGAAGGGCTCATCGACTCTCATGGCCTGGCCTTCCGCGAGTTCTCGGGATTTCCACCGGATCTGGTCGAGGATTCGTTTAGCAAGCTCGAGGAGCTCCGCCAGGAGGAGAAGGACCTCAAGAAGGAGAATCTCTGGCGCGACAGTGATCCTCTCGACTACACGGTCTCCCGGTTGATGATGATGGACCAGCTGGTGTATCCACCCTGGTTCTTCGAGGCCTTTCGTGGGATCGAGGAGTTGGCGCGGGGGGAGCTGACCGGAAATCGGATTGCGGTCGTTTGCCGCTCGGATTGCGGCATCTACGAGCTCGAGAGCGACCTCAAGCGACTCTATGGCAAGCGCCTCGGTGTTATCGCCCAACAGAAGGCCCCGGAGACCTACACCCTGCGCCAGGTGGATCCCTTTCTGCCTTTCAACCTGGAGGCGACCTACCGCCGGTTGAATGCGATGGATCCTGCTGTGGATGTGGGCGGGTCGGCCAACAAGTGGGGTGGCTCGGGTGAGATTGGGGGCTCGCCACGTCTGACCGGTACCAAGCTCGAGCCGCAGGATATCGCCGAGGCGCTCCACCTTTCCTACCACCGTCCCGATCTTCGCCAGCGTCTCGGTGCCGCGTTGCAGGCCTTCGCCCTCGCCAGTGTGACCATGCTTGCCGGTTGGCTGGCCGCCGTTTGGGGCACTATCGAACCGTTGGGGGCCGTCCAGTTGCTCGCCCACCGCTGGCAAGGGTTCCTGGTTCTCAGTCTGATCGCTTCGGTGCTGATTTTGCTGGCTCTGGCCCGCGGTATAAGCCGCCGTCTTTACGGATTTCAATTGCCCGAAGGTCGAGATTGGCTCAAACTGACACCGGTCGTGATCCTGGCGGCGCTCCTCGGTGGAATGTGGGCCTGGCGATCAGGGGTGCCCCCCGGACCGGTGACCGGCGAGGATCTGTTGGCCTGGGTGGCGTTTCCCCTGCTGGCCGAGATCGTATTTCGAGGGTTGGCTCACGGCGTGCTGGTGCGGAGCTTCGATAGCCAACATGCCGGCAGTCGGTGGTTCCTATCCTGGCCGGTCGCGCTGTCGGGCGCGTACTATGCCTTGTGGACTCTGCCTTTGGGGCTCCATCTCATCTCACCGCTGGGTCGGCCGCCGGCTCCTTTCTCGGTTCTGCTGCTGATCTTTGCTGCACTTGTTGCCGGGCTTGCTCTCGGCATGGTGCGAGAGCGATCCGGCAGCCTCGTCGCCTCGCTGGGGTTCCACTACCTCGGTATTGCGGCAGCTCTGGCGACGCTCTACTTTTGGCAATAGGGGGCGCCGCTGGCAAAGCAAGATGATCGAGTGCACTCGGAGGATCAGATTCTGTGCCGGTCATCGGGTCTGGAAGCACGAAAGCAAGTGTGCCTGGCTCCACGGCCATAACTATGTGGCCTTCTTTCACGCTGCGGCCTCCGAGCTCGACGACTTGGGTCGGGTGATCGATTTCTCGGTACTGGCCGAGCGATTGGGTGGCTGGATCGACGAGCACTGGGACCATGGCTTTATCCTCCATCGAGAGGACGAGGAGGCGAAGACCGCTGTCGAGAAGGTGGCGGGGCAGAGGCTCTTTCTGCTCGACGGCAACCCGACGGCGGAGAACCTGGCCGACTATCTGCTGCGGGAAGTAGCGCCGCACGCACTCGCCGGGACCGGGGTCCAGGTGGTCAAGGTTGTCCTCTGGGAGTCAGAGAGCTCGTTCGCCGAGGCGCGGCTGTGAAGCGCTACCAGGTGAACGAGATCTTCTTCAGCCTGCAAGGCGAAGGGGTTCGGTCGGGTACGCCTCACCTCTTCCTGCGTCTGTCCAAGTGCAACCTGTCCTGCACGGTCGAGACCCACGGGTTCGACTGCGACACCGAGTTCGAGTCCGGTCGCGAGATGGAGCTGGAGGAGATCGTGAGCGAGTTGCAAGCGTTGACCCCCACCTGCGATTGGATCGTGCTCACCGGTGGTGAGCCGGCTCTCCAGGTCGACCGGCAGCTCATCGACGGTCTGCACGCAGCCGGGTACAAGCTGGCGATCGAGACCAATGGGAGTGTGGAGCTGCCCCCCGGGCTCGACTGGGTGACGGTCAGCCCCAAGGTGGCCGAGCACGCCATCCGCCAGCGAAAAGCGGACGAGGTCAAGTATGTGCGGGGCTATGGACAGGCCATACCCGAAACCGTGGTGGAGGCGAGCCATTGCTTGATCTCGCCGGCCTTCGACGGCCTTCATCTCGAGCGCAGGACCCTGGATTGGTGTCTCCGGTTGGTGCAGGAGAACCCACCCTGGCGGCTGTCGGTGCAGGTGCACAAGCTGCTGGGGATCAGATAATCGCGGCCCACCCGACCCTGCCCGTAAGGATAGTCCCCCCACCTACCCGTTCTGAGGTTTCCCGGCAATCTCTATGTCGGCTATAGTTAGTCCACCAATCACGAATCCGAGGATATGTCCAAGAGCGTGTTGAGCCCATGATCGGTGTAGCCACAAAGCGCACAAGTCCGCCACCGCGCGATCTCTTGGCTCGCGCCTGGCGCCAGGCACGGCGGGCGAAGCCGCGACGTGTGCTGGCCGTCATCGCCGGTCCGGCGCTGGTGGCGCTGGTTGTGCTCTATCACGCCTTGCTGCTCTGGCAGCGGGTCGCGGACATGACGCTGCTCGAGCCGGCGGTCGCCGCCAGGTGGTTGGCGACACTGTTTCTCCTAGTGGTGCTCCTCCGCCTTCACCACAGGGGCGTGCCTCTGATCTGGGGTAGGAAGGCGCTTGTCGTCTGGCTGCTCGTTCTGCTGCTGCACGTGAGCTTCTACGGCCCTCTTGCCGAGGGCGCGGATGCCAGTTTCGATATCCAACACGCTGGTTTGATGTTGGCACTCCCGGCTACCGTTGTGGTTGTTGCCCTGGCGGCCTTCTGTCTCGCCTTGCGGGTGGGATTCCTGGGAGTGCTGGCGGTCCAATCGCCACCCACCTTTTCGCTTCTCGACGCTCCAAGCGGTCCGTCTTTGCCGGCCGGTTGGACGCTCCATATGGCCTGTCGGCCACCCCCCGCTTAAGCCCACCTCGGCTGCCTCTGAGCGGAGAGCCCACCCGGCTGTCCGACTGCCAGGCGTAGCCGACCAGCTGAGAGTCCGTCTCTGCGGAGACGGACCTCGGTCACCAAGCCTTAAAGCTGGAAGCTCCATCGCGTGGCTGTGGCAATCGCTCCAGTCCGCAGCGCATAGGAACTTGGATAGGGAACTAAGATTCGGAGCACGAAATTGAATTTTGAGACTCTTCACCGCACGGTGCTGCATCTGCCGGTCATCACGACCGTCTGTGCGGTCATCTTCAGTTGGCAACTGTTTGCCCGCTACCGGGCCAAGGGAGGTGGACTCCACCTCCTCTGGTGGGGTATCGGCATGGTCACCTACGGTATAGGTACCTTCACCGAGGCTCTCACCACCATTCGAGGCTGGGATCCGCTGGTTTTTCGCCTCTGGTACGTTGCCGGGGCCTTTCTCGGCGGCTACCCTCTGGCACAGGGCTCGATCTATCTGTTGATGAAGCGGAAGTTTGCCGATCGGTCCGCCTGGATCGTCAGCAGCCTGATCGCCGTCGCCTCGATACTCGTATTTCTCACGCCTCTCGACGCCTCGTTGGCGGAGGCCCACCGGCTTTCCGGCAAGGTCATCGAGTGGCAATGGATCCGTCTGATCAGCCCGTTTATCAACCTCTACTCGGTCGCCTTCCTGGTTGGCGGCGCCGTTCTGTCGGCCTGGCGTTTTCGCCAGGCACCACAGCAGCGGCATCGCTATCTGGGAAATATCTTGATCGCAGTGGGGGCGATCTTGCCGGGCATCGGCGGAGCTCTTACCCGTGCTGGATATGTGGAGGTCCTCTACATCACCGAGTTGATAGGGCTTCTCTTTATCTATGGGGGCTACCGGCTCAACGTGTATGGCAAAGCTCCGGTATCTGCTGGAGCCCTAGCCGAGCCCCAGGCTCAAACCCTAGAAAGGATCGAATCATGACAGTTCGAATTTTGCCGCTTGCTCTGGCAATGGTGCTGGTAGTTTTGGTGGTGCCATTGGCAGCGCTTGCTGACGAGACCGCAGAAGCTGCGGTCGAGGCGACCGCAACCACAGCGGCCGATCAGGATTCAGAGTCGGATCAGACAGACGAGGGCGAGGAAGACGAAGAATTGGAGTCTTTCTTCGCCACTACAACTGTGACCGCTACCGGTAGAGAGGTGAGCGTCTTTGCTATCTCCACACCGGTGACCGTGGTCACCAGCAAACAGATCGAAGAGCGGTTGCCTGAGAACCCCGTCGACCTCATCCGGGATCAGCCGGGAGTGGATGTCAACGGCGTGGGGCCAAATCAAATGCGACCCATCATCCGCGGTCAGCGCGGCCTGAGGGTGTTGTTCATGGAGAACGGGCTGCGGATGAACAATTCACGT
>Ga0255057_10000352_pt1 | contig 25926 bp, 18 predicted proteins | sample Cases_109_6_MG_FD_189022 | JGI IMG/M metagenome (GOLD analysis project Ga0255057, IMG submission 189022) | Seawater microbial communities from Amundsen Gulf, Northwest Territories, Canada - Cases_109_6 | ecosystem: Environmental > Aquatic > Marine > Gulf | place: Canada: Northwest Territories... | reverse complement strand
CAACTTCAATTGGGACCCACCGCACGCCCACGATCTCGTTCATCATGCCGCGCCAATCACCAAAGAACCCGCCGACCTGACCAAGGAATATTGCTTCTAGAGATTCGCGCTGCGGCTTCGTCGCGGAAGCGTCTCCGTACAACGCCACTCGCCAGTTTCCATCGTCGAAGTAGGGACCGGGCGCATTGATGGCCAGATGCGCGATACAGCCCGCAAGGTCTACGTCACCGTGGAAACCCTCGTCAATACACCAAGTGACGTTTCCTAAGCAGCTGCCGTAACTAGCAGGCAGCCCCATCGCGCACGGGCATACGACCTCACAATTACACGTGTCTATGATTTCCCCGTCGATGCTCCATTTCTCATTGGCCATTCTCTCCTCCCGGTGACTCGGGTCCTACGCGAGCAAATGTACACCCGTGCCGGCTCCGCTGGAAGCTAGCTCGCACGATGTGCCCAGAAGTGCGTCGCCTCACCCAACAACCCGCAGCAACGCCTCATACGACGCCCGAATCTCAATCGTCTTCCGATGCGCCAGCTCCTGAAACTCCGGGGCAAGGTTCGCCACCTTGTCCGGATGATAGGCAAGCATCTTCGCGTGATACGCCTTCTTGATCTCGATGCGAGAGGCTCCCGGCGAAATGCTGAGCACCGCCCAGTGATCTGCTTGCAGCGGTTGTTCCGCAACCCCGATTCCGAGCGCCCTCTCTACAGTAGCCCAGTCGCCCGCCGAACAGCCGTAGTACCCGAGCGCCAGCTCACGAATGACGTCGACTTCGGATCGAGAGACCACTCCATCGCACTGAGCCACCTCCGCGAGCAGCTTGAGCACGTGTTCAAACTCAACAAGGGGAAGCCTCCGATGAACAACCTCGAGCAGCTCGTGGTTGGTAAGCCACGGTTTCGTAGCCTTCATCGCCTTGCGAAGCGCCCCTTGATCCCGAGGCTCGAGATCGAATTGCTGCACCATATAATCTCGAATGCAGCGGATCTCTTCTCGAAGCAGCTTCCCGTCAGCGCGAGCAACGCGCATCCCCAGTAGAATGAGAGGCTCGATGAGCTCGATTTGGCACCATCGCTGCGGCTCCGGGGCGTTCATCACAAACAGCGCCTGGCCGAGCAAGACACCAGAGCCGTCGTCTTTTTGCACACCCAGAGTCACGAGCGCCAAGACCTTTGCAGTGACCCCCCGCGGCACAGCCCCCGCCGGCAGGTACGTCGAGATCACGTTGCCGCTCACGCCTGCATCGACGCAGAGTTGACCCTGACCGTCGGTGTACCGATCCCCCGCGTGACGATTGGGACGGATCGGCTCCTCGCTCTCGGAGAAGAACTGCATCGTGCACACCGACGAATCCGGCAATGACGTGGCCGTACGGACCACGATCTGCATACCGAGCTCATCAGGCAATAACGTCGTCCTTGCATCAGCCAAGAGGCCCTCGTCGAGGCCCGGGCCGCTTCCTGCGACCGCCTTGTCGTATACACTTCCGAGGCCGAAGCCAATCGCGGCGCCGGCGGGTCCACCGATGAGCGCACCGACGCCTCCGCCGACTAGTTTTCCGAACCAACCCATGCTTACTGCCTATGTCGAGACGCGGTTGTTGTCGAACGCCGACGCGACAGAACCCTTTTGATCTCGAGACGTTCACCCCCACATCGCGAAACCCGATCCAAGCTCCCAGAGGAGACCCCATGAAACGAACCATCGCCACCCTGGCCCTAGGCGTACTCATTGGAATGTGCATCGGCCCCGAGGTCGTTGACGCGTACAGCGCCGATCCCAAACAAGACAGCACCCGCGCCCTCCAGGAAATCGCCAGCACGCTAAAATCACAAGACAGCGCCCGAGCGCTCGACAACATCTCGAGGACCCTCAAGTCAATCGATTCGACACTGAAACGGCGCGATCGGTAGCAGGTCGCGAGAGATCGTGAGCGCGTACGCGGCTCGAGGGTGCTCAGATAGGCAGGTGGTGCGCCTGCACACAGGACGCCCTTCAAAGTCTAAGGCGCGGAGCGCGCGTTCAGCTCCCAAGGCACGCGTCGAGGGGCGTCACCTCGGTCATCGATTTGATATTTGGGCCTGTGCTTTCTCAAGTGCAAGACTGGTCGTGGGGGAACGAATGCAAGCTTTCACAAGACATGCATCGGGAAGGGACAGTACCGTCAAGGCGGTCCTATTCTTGATATTGACCACCGCCCTTGCATGCGGCGCAAGTGAACCTGTCACGACGAGAAACAGCGAGCTGACCCACGGCAACGTCCAGATGAACCTAGAGGTCGGGGTCACTACGCAAACTAACGTCCTCGAAGTGTTTGGTGCACCGAACATTACTTCGATCGACGGGTCGGGACGGGAGGTGTGGACTTATCAGCGCCATGCGACGGTATCCCAATCGAAGAGCCGGAGTGGCTACTTCACCATCATCATTGCGGGAGGGAGCAGTGGACGGTCCTCGTCACAGCAATCGACCCGCACGATCACGCTGATCATCAAGTTCGACGAGAACGGCGTGGTCTCTGATTTCAATAGCCGAACAAGTAATTTCTAGAGGGGAAAAACCATGAAACTGACACGACTTGCACTTATATCTGTGGTTGCCATTGGATGCGGTGGCACCTCTGCCCCGCCTCAAACGGCCTTGCAGATACAGTCGATCCAGCAGCGGGACTTCGAGGCGCCAAAGGATCTCACGTTCGCCGCGACGATCACTGTCCTCCAGGACCTGGGATACATCGTCGAAGGCGCCGATACGGCGACCGGATTCATCACGGCGAAGGGTGCTGCCGGGAAGGCAAGCTTCCGCACGGACAGCCAGTCCCAGGTCACGGCCTTCGTTGAATCGTACGGCGAGGATCGGACTCGTGTGCGGCTGAACTTCCTTGTCGCCAATGAGAAGCAGTCAATGTACACGGGCCGAGTTCGGAATGCGGATGAAGCGATCACCGATCCCTCGATCTACGAGCACGCGTTCGACAAGATCGGGGAGGCTGTGTTTGTCCGTATGGCTTCGCGTTAGCGTCGCGTGCTCCCCGGTCAGTGTTTCCGTCAGATGTTCAGGTCCGGCACGGGCGACCTTCTTGCTACGTTGAAAAGGGAGCAATCGGGGAATGGTTCGCCTTTCGAAGTCTAAAGTGATGTCTGCGCTTCAGTGCACGAAGCGTCTGCACCTCGAAGTGCACCGCCCGGATCTCCGCGAAATCTCAACCTCCACCGAAGCCATCTTCGCAACCGGCCACAAAGTCGGTGCGATGGCGTGCGCGGTGCTCGGCCACGAGGACGGCGTCCTCATCGACCGCGAGCGGGGCGTGCAGGCGACCCTCGACCGCACCGCCGCCCTCATGGCCGCCGACACCCCCGCCATCTACGAAGCCGCCCTCCACCACAACGGCGTCCTCGTCTACATCGACATCCTCCGCCGACAAGACAACGCCTGGCACCTCATCGAAGTGAAGTCGACCACCAAGGTGAAACCCGAGCACATCAAAGACTGCGCCATCCAAGCCTGGGTCCTACGGGGCGCCGGCCACCCACTCGCGCGCGTGAGCCTTGCCCACCTCGACAACACGTTCGTCTACCCGGGCGGAGGAAACTACACCGGCCTCTTCCACGAAGTCGACATCACGGCCGACGCCCACGAGCACCTGCCCTCAGTCCCCGCCTGGGTCATCCGCGCCACCGAAGCCGCAGGCAACGCCGAACCCGAAGTGGCAGTCGGCGAACACTGCACCAAACCCTACGATTGCCCATTCCACAACCACTGCTGGCCCACCCGCACCACGTACCCAGTCCCAGGCCTCGGCGGCCGCAAGAAGAAGCTCGCCACCCTGGTGCACGATGGCTACGCCGACATCCGAGAGGTCCCGCTCATCGAGCTCACGTCACCGAGCCACAAGTGGATTCATCGCGTCACGCACGCGGGCGAGCCCGACCTTCGCGACCCCGCTGTCGCCTTCGCGCAAGAGCTCCCGTACCCGCGCCACTACCTCGACTTCGAAACCATCAGCTCGGCGATTCCCGTGTGGCCGGGCACGCGCCCGTTCGAGGCCATCGCGTTTCAGTGGTCGTGTCACATCGAGGACGCGCCCGGTGTGATTCGGCATGCCGAGTTCCTCGACGTCTCGGGCGAGCTCCCCCTGCGCGCGCTCGCCGAGTCACTCATCGTCACCCTAGCCAACACCGGCCCCATTCTGACCTACTCCCCCTACGAGAAGCGGGTCATCAACGACCTCGCGCGCCGCTTCACGGAGCTCGCGCCGGCGCTATCGGCACTCGTCGACCGCCTCGAGGACATGCTCCCGGTCGCCAAGAACAACTACTACCACCCGGCCATGCTCGGCTCGTGGTCCATCAAGGCCATCCTCCCCACGGTCGCCCCCGACATGAAGTACGAGGACCTCGATGGGGTGCAGGACGGAATGGAAGCCGGCGCAGCGTACCTCGAGGCGATCGACCCGAAGACGGACGACGCGCGTCGGGAGGAGCTGAGGCAGTCGATGTTGGCGTACTGTCGGCTCGACACGGAGGCGATGGTTCGGTTGATGCAGTTCTTCGCATCGGGCGGCGAGCCGCAGCGAGCAAGGGAGGCGTCATGACCCGCATGATCCCCCCAACCATCCACTCCTCCGTCCAAAGCCACGCCGAACGCCGCATGTACGAAGTCATCCGTGACGCCCCTGGCACCGACCATTGGGTCTGCCTCCACTCCCTCGGCCTCGCGCATCACGAAACAAAGCGCCGCGGCGAAATCGACTTCGTCCTCCTCACCCAGCACGGCGTCTTCGTCCTTGAAGTGAAGGGCGGTCGCATCCAACGCAGAGACGGCGTCTGGTACTCCATGAATCGCAGTGGCGAGCACCCGCTCCACGAGAGCCCCTTCGATCAAGCCTCAAGCGCCATGTTCGAGCTCGCGAAAACCGTCCGAGACCGCTTCAAAGGCAACCCCCTCGCCAAAACCCTCTTCGGCTACGGCGTCGTCATGCCCGATGTCGACTACACCATCGACGGCCCCGAGTCCGACCCGCGGTCCATCTACGACCACCGAGACCTCAGCAAGCCATTCACCGCCTACGTCGACCGCCTCGCCCAGTTCGCCCGCGAAAGCGACCCACGCCCCCGCAACGCCCTCAACAAGCAGCGCATCGAAGAGCTCGCCGACTTCCTCCGCGGCGACTTCGACTTGGTCCCCACGATGGACGCCATCATCACAGACACCCGCGCCCAGCTCGCCGAGCTCACCAAGGAGCAGCGCGGCGTCCTCGATGCTCTCCATCACTCGCCACGCCTCATCGTCGATGGTGGGGCCGGAAGCGGGAAGACGCTGCTCGCGATTGAAGCCGCCCGCCGCTTGGCGCGCGAGGGGCAGCGCCTCTTGTTCCTCACCTATAACAAGCTCCTTGCGGCGAGGATTACCACCGGCGCCGCCGCCGAAGACTACGCCGGCGAGCTGGTCGTCCGAAACGCCCATCGCCACTTCCACGAGGTCATCAAGGCTTCGCCGCTGGCCGCTGAGTTCGAAGCCAAGTTCGACCCCGCCAACAACGCGACCTTCGACGAGCTCCTTCCGGAGTACGCCGAGGTCGCTGCATCCGACTCGGGGGAGGGCCTCTTCGACGCCATCGTCATGGACGAAGCCCAGGACTTGCTGACCACCCGGAACCTCAACGCGCTTCACGAGATGCTCCGTGGCGGCCTCGAAGAGGGCCGCTGGTTCGCATTCCTCGACTCCCAAGACCAGGCCGTCGTCTACGCGCACACGGAGGAGGCAGCGCTCGACCGGCTTCGTCGAAGCAGCGCCACCCAAGCGCTCGCCATCAACTGCCGCAACACCCAGCCCATCGCCCGTCAGACCGCATTGCTGTCGGGCTCCAAGCGACGAAGCAAAGCGCGGGTCGGCGGCCCTCCAGTCGAGTTCATTCCCTACCGAGAAAAGACCGGATGGGGAGGCAATCTCGAACGCGTCATCAACGACATCCGCCGCGAAGGCGTCAGCTCAGGCCAGGTCTCGGTCCTCCTCGCGCGCAAGCCCGATGAAAAAGAGGCCAAAGTATTGGAGCGCCTCTCGGTTCAGCAGCTCACTGAGGACACGGTACCCGCGCTAGGCACCAACGCCCTCGAACACATGACCTGGTCGACGGCCTCAGGCTTCAAAGGCCTCGAAAACGACGCGGTCATCCTCGTCGGCATCAAAGACGTCGAGAAGGAGTGGTCGCGCGGCGTCGCTTACGTCGGGATGTCGAGAGCGCGGACTCGGTTGTATGTGATTCTCACGGATGACTGCGACGAGGAGCGACAGCGGAGGCTCCGGGCGCGGCAGGAGCGGCGGAGTAGCGATATTGAGATGCTGTTGTAGAGCCCCAAGCAATTGGACTGAGCGACGCGCAAGCTATAGGGAAGCCACATGAAGGCAATCGACTGCCCTTTCACCAAAGTCATCAACGGCACCACACAATTTGTGATCCCGGTCTTTCAGCGCGATTACAGCTGGACGGAGATCCAATGCGAGCAACTCTGGAAGGATATCGTCCGCGTTGGCAAAGACACCACCGAGCGAAGGCACTTCCTGGGCTCGGTTGTCTATGTGCCTTCAGGAGACAGTACGGCTGGGTTCACTCGCTGGTTGCTGATTGACGGGCAACAGCGCGTCACGACTCTGACACTTCTGCTCATCGCGCTGAAGAGGCACCTGCTCGAGACCGAGTGGAAGAGCAGTTCAGAAGACGGCCCAACTCCGAAAAGGATCGAGGCGTATTTTCTGAAAAACGTACAAGAAGAGGGTCGTCGGCAAAACAAGCTGGTGCTTCGACGCTATGACCAAGCTCTCCTCAGCGCCCTCCTCAATGGGGACGAGATCGCCTCGGACGACAATTCTCGGATCGACGAAAACTACGAGTTTTTCCGGGAGCGCGTGAAAGAAGTGGATCCCGAGATCGTTTACCGAGGCATTAGCCGTTTGGTGGTCGTCGATGTGGCTCTCGATGGAGCGCAGGACGACCCACAGATGATCTTTGAGAGCCTCAATTCGACCGGAGTGGATCTCACCCAGGCAGATCTGATCAGGAATTTCATCCTGATGCGCCTTCCTGAACAGAAGCAAACCGAGTTGTATGAAACGTATTGGCGGAAAATCGAAGCCCTGTTCCAGGACGCCGGAAAGGTTTTCGATTCGTTCGCTCGCGACTACATGGCCCTCAAATCAAGAGCAAGTAAGCAAACTAGAGCTAGCGAGATTTACCACGAGTTCCGAGGCTTCTTCCTCGATGCATCCGATCGGAGCTCGATTGAAGACGTGCTCGAGGAGATGCTTCGCTTCGCGCGATATTACGCCGCCTTCAGCCTCGGAAGGAATGCGCCGCCGGATAGCGCCCTGCATCTGGGACGTCTCCGCCAACTCGCCGAGGTAGCCGCGATCCTCGTGATGCGGCTGAGCGATTGCCGAGAACGCGCTGGCACTCTCTCGTCCGCTGAGTTTGATGAAGCCATCCAGCTGCTGGAAAGCTACGTCTTTCGCCGTGCAGTGTGTGGGCGTCAGAGCCGAGGCTACTGGGCCGCGTTTGCAGGTATCGCCTATCGTATTGACGAAGTCGCACCCCTCACGAGCCTCAAGGTGGCGTTGCACCGACAAACTGAGAGCTACCGCTTCCCGAGCAACGAGGAGTTTCAGAGAGAACTCCAAACGAGGGACCTCTACCGAATGAGAACGTGCCACTACCTGCTCGATAGCCTCGAGAACCACAACAACAAGGAACCTACTAACACCCAGTTCTTCACGGTGGAGCACGTCCTTCCGCAGAACGAGAATCTATCCAAAGCCTGGAGGGAAATGCTCGGCAAGGACTGGCGGGAGACACAGGCGGGTTGGCTTCACCGACTCGGCAACCTGACACTCACCGGCTACAACAGCACCTACTCAGACCGCCCCTTTGAAGACAAGAAGCAGATTCAAGGGGGTTTTAACGATAGCTCGATTCGTCTCAATCGGTTCATCAGGGACTCGGACAAATGGGGCAGCGCTGAGATAGAGCGACGAGGGCGGCTGCTGGCTGACAAGGCGGTGGAGATCTGGCCAGAGCTGGTTGTTAGCGCCGGCGCCGTCAAGGCAGAGGAACAGCAGGAGCTCCTCGAGAAGGCCAACCGACGGGATGCGTCTGAGGTGGTCATGAGTCCGCGTGCTCGTGATCTATTCGATGCCTTGCGCCCACAAATTCAGAAGTTGGGGGCCGACGTCGTGGAAGTCGCTGAAAGCAAATCGATCAGCTACTACGCGGATGATTTCTTCGTGGAGGTGCTTCCCAGGAAGCGCAGGCTTGTTCTCCTCCTCAATCTGGGCTTCGCCGAATGCCAGGATCTGGACGAACAAGCTGCAGATGCCAGTGAGCGCGCATTCTACTTCTACGCCAATCATGAGGGCGGAGTGGTCTATAGGGTCCAGGACGAGTCGCACCTAGAGGGAGCGATGCGCATGGTACGGCAGGCCTATGAGATGACTCTGGCGTAACGCGCGTTCTGTCCTCGGCCCGTCTCTCAGTCTTGAGCTCGGAGGATCCAGCTCCGGGTACCGAGCTTGATCCACAAGCTTCTCACCGCTCAATGAGGCATGCCCGGTAGCGTAGAAAATGCGCCCCTGATCGGTCAATGAGGTGTGTGACTCCCGCGCGACATGCCGTAGACTCCGCCACGGTGGGTGGCGAACGAACCCGGGTTCGGGATCACATAGTCTCAGCGCTGTACGCTGATCTGGTTGGGCCGTTCGAGGGGGAACAAGCCCACCTGACGTCGCGCGAGCTGCTCCGCCAGCGGCCAAGTGCTTGGTATCTCACCGGATTCCTAGTCCCCGAGGGCAAGCAGGACAGCGAAGAGGGCGACGACGAGCTCGGGGTTGGCGATGACGTGGAAGCCGACGAGGCGGAGTCAGAGGAGCAGGAGCCAAAGCAGCGGAAGACGTTTCCGGCATCGATGGGCTTCTCGGTCCTGCTCCCTCCCGCGGACAAGCTTGATTCCGTCCAGGTGACCGTCTCTTTCGCACAGTACGCACCCGAGCGGATCAAGGAGGAAGGCAAGCAGGGTCCCGGCCGTCTCCATTGGCGACGCGTGCCCTATGGGCCGAAGACCGTCGACGTCCCCTTGGATCCCACTACGATTGCCAAAGGCATCGAAATCCCAGAGACAGTCGGCGCGCGACTCATTGGTCGTCTCGGCACTATCGAGGATGGCGACCGAGTGGGGGTCAAGAGCGGCACGCAGGCGCTATCGCTCTTCCTGGTGAACCGCCAGACGCTCGACGAGAACGACAGCCGCGACGAGTACACCTTCTTTCAGGTGCAGATGGAGCTCCGAGCATCTGAGCCACTTGTCCCGAGGCCGAATCGGCTGGGTGAACGATCGCTCGTCGATTTGGATGCACGAATTTCCGAGCTGCAGTACAGGGAGCGAGTTGAGTATGCGGTTGGCCATAATGTCGCCGTCGCCCCCGTCTACGACAAAGACGATGAAGTTCGGGCCGTGTGTACACGATGGTTGCCGGCAGCGGAGGTCAGTCTCGTTGATGCCCGCCCACTCGACCGCGTTGAACTCAGCATGGAAAAGCTAGCCGAACTTGCAGACGGTTCGAGTGCTCGCGCTGCTCTGGAACATTTGCCCGCGGCGTATCGCGGGTGGATTCGAGAGGTCAGGGCCGCTCAAGTCGGTTCCAAACCGCGAATCGACACGAGAAATCACCTCATGGATGCGGCAGAGCTCGCGTGTCGGCGTATTGAGGAAGGCATTCGAGTCCTCGAAGAAAGCCCAGAAGCGCTGCAAGCATTCCGGACTGCCAACGAGGCCATGGCGCTAGCATCTAGGAAACGCACTCCCGATCGTGGCGAACCCCATTGGCACTTGTTCCAGTTGGCGTTCCTACTTCTCAATGTCGCAGCGACCGACAACCAGACCCACAAGGACCGCGCGACAACGGAGCTGATTTTCTTCCCGACTGGCGGTGGCAAGACGGAGGCGTACCTGGGTCTGATTGCGTTCACACTGGTGCTACGCCGGATGCGAGGCCAATCCGAAGCTCATCGTGGACTCGGCGTGGCGGTGATTCTGCGCTACACGCTGCGCCTTCTCACGCTTGATCAGCTCGAACGTGCAACCGCCCTAATTTGCGCCCTGGAAGTCATTCGCAGGCGCCCGCAGGCGCTACTCGGAAAAGAGCGGTTCATCGTGGGCCTTTGGGTTGGCCAAAGCGCCACAGCGAACACCATGAAGGCGATCATCGAGCAGCTCGATGACTACCGTTCTGGCCTTCGCGATACATCGCCATGCCCCCTCGAAATCTGTCCGTGGTGCCAAACGAAGCTCGAAAAGGGCGGCATGGAGATTCGGCCGACGAAGAAGAAAGCCGAACAAGTGATCGTCCGCTGCATGAACGCCGGAAACTGCGACTTCGCGAATCCACACCCAGACGGCTTGCCGCTCGCATTTGTGGATGAGCAGGTCTACCACGAACTCCCGTGCTTCGTTATCGGCACCGTCGACAAGTTCGCGATGATGCCGTGGCGCGGAGAAGCCGGCATGCTGTTTGGTCGGGTTACCTCGGAGAAGGACGGGCGCTTCTTTGGGCCGCTCGACAAGCAACCCAGGGGAGCCACCCAACTCCCAGGAGGCCTCTTGCCGCCCGAGCTCATCGTTCAGGACGAGCTTCATCTCATCACCGGCCCGCTTGGCACGATGGTGGGGTTGTACGAGGTCGCCATCGAGGCACTCTGTACCCGCGAGGTGGATGGGAAACCCGTCCCACCTAAGATCATTGCTTCTACGGCAACGGCGCATCACGCCGCCGATCAGATCTGTGCGCTCTACGGACGCAAAGAAACCGCCACGTTTCCACCAGCAGGAATCGACGCCCTTGAAACTTATTTCTCGGTTGTGAATGAGAAAGACGCGGGTCGCCTCTACGTAGGCGTTGGAGCCCCCGGTCACCCTCTCAAGAGGATTCTACTCCGAACCTACGTGTCGATTCTTTCGTCGGCCCAGAAGGCATACAAGGACAAGGAGGTCGACCCTCACCTCGCTGACGCCTACATGACGCTCGTCGGTTACTTCAACTCTCTGCGAGAGCTGGGAGGCATGCGGCGACTGGTCGAGGACGATGTGCGCTATCAGTCGAGCCTTCGTTCTAGGAGGCTGCCTGTAGACATCGCCAATCCGCCAGCCTGGTTCGCGGACCGCACCATTTCAGAACCCCTCGAGCTAACGAGCCGCGAATCGACCGGTCGCATCACCGAGAGCAAAGCGCGGCTCGCGGAGAAGTACACCGACCACGAAAGCACAGACGTACTCCTCGCCTCAAACATGATCTCCGTTGGCGTCGATATTGGCCGCCTGGGGCTCATGGTCGTCGCGGGACAGCCAAAGACCACCAGCGAGTACATTCAGGCCACGAGCCGCGTCGGTCGCGAGCGAGATCGTCCCGGTGTCGTCGTCACCTGCTTCAACATGGCGCGCCCACGAGACCGCTCCCACTACGAGCATTTCGTGGCCTATCACAAGAGCTTCTACCGATTCGTAGAAGCGCAAAGTGTCACCCCGTTCGCGAGCCGTGCGCTCGAGCGCGGGCTCACCGGTGCGCTTGTTGCCACCGCTCGCCTCAAGCTGATGAAGCTCACGCGCCCGGAAGACGCCGGCAGCATTTCGGAGTTGCGACCTCAAGTGGATGAACTCGTGGCGTACTTCGTGAATCGCGCTTTACGGCAACCCGGAGCAAAAACCACGACAGAAGAGAGTTCGAGGCGAACCCAGTCGTGGGCCCGGAATCGTCTGGATATTTGGGAAACGTTGGTTCGTTCGGCACGCGACCGGGCAACACAGCGAAGCTACTCGCCTTACGACGTCTCTAAGAGCGGAACCCCGCTCCTTCACATAGCTCTGAAGCCTCCGGAGGATCCCGAGCCCGGCGAAGAAAAGTTCTCCGCGCCCACATCCATGCGCGACGTCGAACCCACCGTGCACCTCTGGTTGGCACAGCCGGGTGTCTCGAAGAAGGAGCGCCGCTAATGGCCCGGTTCGGTCGCTCCAACAAGACCGGCAAGGCCGAGCGAAGGCCGGACGGCCACGTTCGCCAATCGCATCTCGTTGGCGTCTACGGTGCCGGATCGATGATCGATCTCGTCCAACATGCCGTTGTCGTCTGCGGTCTCGATTCCTGGGATGCATCCCTTGGAGCCGATTCCATTGACGAGCCCCGCCTTCGGGACCGCCTCGCCGAGCACTACACACTCGATCTCGACAGCCGAGACTACTTCCGCCGGCCGCCTGACGGAGATGACCGAGACCCCAGCCAGTACCAGGGGATTCGCGTCCTTGAATTCCCCGCCTGGTTTGTGTGCCAGGGCTGCCGCCGTCTCGTGCACCGGCGCGACCTGAGCGACTCGACCCGCCGCGATGGCAGGCGGTATCACGAGTGCGAACGAGACAAGAAGTCGGTGACCGTCCCGGTCCGCTTTGTCGGAGCGTGCGCAAACGGCCATCTTCAAGATTTTCCCTGGGTCGAGTTCGCGCACATTGGCGTTGATCGATGCCCCGCCCCCGAACTCACGTTAGACGAAGGGCGTTCTGGAGACTTCTTCGAGATCTTCGTGGTTTGCGAATCCTGCCAGCACCGGGTGCCGCTCTCCACGGCGCTTGCCAAGAACTTCTCGATCAACTGCAACGGATTGCGTCCGTGGCTCCCCCGCGCGCACGAGCGCGAGGAGTGCAAAGAGGACCTGCGCCTGTTGGTCCGAACCGCAAGCAATGGCTACTTCCCGATGGTCATCTCGGCCCTTTCCGTCCCAGACCCTGCGAACGAGTTGTACGACGAGGTGCGGCACGTTGAGCAGCAGCTCAAGGGCCTTAGCCCCGGCTTGCTTCGAGCGAACCTGCAGGAGGCAGAAGCGTATCGGCCCCTCATCGACAAATACGACGTTGAGTTGGTCGTGGAGGCACTCGAACAACACTGGGAGGGAAAGGCCGCAGAGCGGCTTCCGACCCGCACAGCAGAATACCAGCAACTCACGGATGCGCCGCACGAGCTCACCGGAGAGGACTTCGGTGAGGACGAGAAGTTCGTCGCCCGGCGCATCGACGTGTCGACCGGCCTTCAGGACAAGATCAGCCTGATAGCGCTCGCCCATCGGCTTCAGGAAGTGCGCGTCCAATACGGTTTCACCCGCCTCGAACCTGCGAGTCAGGACAACCAAGGGGAGTACGACATCAATGTGCGCAAGGCGCCACTCAGCTCAGGGAAGGGCTGGCTTCCTGCGACGACGGTGCAGGGCGAAGGTGTGTTCTTGGAGCTCTCACCCAAGGCTATAGCCGAATGGAGCAATCGTCCGGCCGTCGTCGAGCGCGCGAAGATCCTGCATGACGGCTTCCAGAGGTGGTATGAGCGGAACGCCCGAACTCGGAGTGACGGGAAAATCAAGGTCCCCCCATTTCTCGGAGCTCGTTTTTACCTGCTCCACTCGCTCTCGCATCTGCTTATCACGGCGATCTCATTGGAGTGCGGCTATGCGGCAAGCTCGATTCGAGAGCGGATCTACTGTGGCCCTTACGGGGACGACAAGACCGAGATGTCGGGCATCCTGCTATACACCGGGACGCCCGGCTCCGAAGGCACGCTGGGCGGTCTCGTCGAGCAGGGTCGCCGGCTCGAGCATCACTTGAAGTTCGCCCTTAAGATGGCGAGCCTCTGCTCGAACGACCCGGTCTGCGCCTCACACAAACCCAAGAACGACCCAACCGAACGCTGGCTTGAGGGCGCGGCATGCCATGGTTGCTTGTTCGTGGCTGAGCCATCGTGTGAGCGGTACAACCGCTACCTGGATCGCGCCTTGGTGGTGCCAGTCATCGGCGAGAAATCTGAGCTCGCCTTCTTCGAGGATATTGATGCTCTCTGATGTGAGCACAGCGGACCTAGAGCTCCTGGTTGCCGAAGTAGAGTCCGGTGATCTCAGCGTCCCATTGAGCGTTCCCGCGGTGCTGGGTCTAGGCCTCTCGTGTCTCGCGCCGCACATCGAAGTCCTGAAGTGCCTCGACCGTCCGGCCCTTCTTCTTCTTTGTAAGTCGATTCTCGCCGAACGAAAACGGTTACCGCCCGTGGAGCTGGTCTGGACCGGCCCCGAGGGAACAAAGGCCGCTGCCCGAAGTACCGAGGTTGTATTCCGGGATCTCCTGCGTTCGGCGCGTAAGTCCGTGTGGATGGCGGGTTATGCCGTGGACCACGGCGAGGACCTTTTCGCACCCCTCTATGAGGTCATGAGAGACCGTGGAGTACAGGCGAGCTTCCTGCTCAACCTCGATGCCGAGGTGAGGCACACAGCCGACGTTCATGGTGAAGCACGTTTCCGAATCAACGAGTTCGTAAACAAGAACTGGCCGTTCGGCGACCCAACACCGACCTTCTACTACGACCCACGCACCCTCGATCCGAAGATCTACGCCAGCATGCACGCCAAGACACTGGTCATAGACGAAGAGCGCGTCCTCATCGGATCCGCCAACTTCACCAACCGCGGGCAGACGCGAAACATCGAAGCCGGCGCGTTGCTCCATGACCCAGACTTTGCCAAAGCTCTGGTCACTCAGTTTCAGTCTCTGATCGACGGGAACTACATCCGCAGCTACGACGACGACCCCGAACACCCCGCTTGAAAAGAATGCCACAAGCCACCCTCGACACGGTTCTCCTAGCTCTCACCAAAGACCGCATGCGCGATATCGGCCGTCGCGCGGGTGTCGCGCTTCGAAGCGGGACCAAGAAGGACTACGCCTCACGTCTCACCGAGTCTCAGCGGCTTCCGTTCCACGATTTACTCGCTCAGATGCGCCGTGACGAGCTTCGTGCCGCTTGCCGCGCTCACGAGCTCGACGATTCAGGCCGTGCACGCCAAGCCCTCATGCAGCGGATCCTCGACGCGCACGGCGACACCGCGAGCATCCCACCTGCGCCTCTATTCACACACGACGTACCAGATCGCTTCAATCCCAAAGCCGGCGACACCGTTCGCGCCCGCCACCGTCAATGGTTGGTCGACCAAGTCTGGTCTCCCGTCAATGAGGGCGATGCCACCCGCCTACGCCTCACCTGCCTCGATGACGACAACCGCGGGGGCGTAACCGAGCTCCTCTGGGAGCTCGAGCTTGGCGCCGAGGTGATTCGCCCGGAAGCCGAGCTCCTCCGGAAGGTCGATCAGATCGACGACCCGCGGCACTTCGCCGCCTACTACCACGCGCTTCAGTGGCAGGGTGTGACAGCCACCGAAAAGGGCCGCTTCCAATCGCCGTTTCGCGCTGGAATCCAGATTCAAACCTACCAGCTCACCCCACTTCAAAAGGCGCTCTCCCTCCCGCGCGCTAACCTGTTCATCGCCGACGACGTCGGCCTCGGAAAGACGATTGAAGCCGGCCTAGTCCTCCAAGAGCTTCTCCTGCGCCAGCAGGTCGACTTCGCGCTCATCGTCTGTCCGGCATCGCTAACCCTACAGTGGCGTGACGAGATGGAGCAGCGCTTCGGCCTTTCATTCGAGGTCTATACGCGCGATTTTGTCCTGACGCGCCGACGCGAACGCGGCTTCGGGGTGAATCCGTGGACAACGCACAACCGGTTCATCATCTCGTACCCGCTCATCCGACGCCCCGAGTACCGCGACCCTCTTCTTCAGCACCTCGGCGAGCGCGTGAAAAAAAGCCTCCTCATTCTCGACGAAGCCCACACTGCCGCGCCGGCGAGCGCGAGCCGGTACGCGGTCGACTCCCGAATCACCAAAGTCATCCGCGACATCGCCCCGCGCTTCGAAAACCGCCTGTTCCTGAGCGCAACCCCCCACAACGGCCACTCCAACAGCTTCTCTGCGCTTCTCGAGATCTTAGACCCTCAGCGCTTCACACGAGGCGTTCCGGTTTCTGGGCCCGAGGCGCTCGAGCCAGTGATGGTTCGGCGGCTCAAAAAGGACCTCAAGGCGATCAGCACCACCCGCGTCCCATTCCCAGACAGGGAAGTGGTCCGCATCGCCCTTCATCATGATGGGGCCGCATGGAATGCCTCTTTCGGGGAGGCGCGCCGGAAACTTATCGGCGAAACCGAGCCGTTCGAACTCCGCCTCTCCGAACTGCTCGCCGAGTACACGGCGCTGATGACAGGGAGCACCAAGAAACGCCGGCGGCTCACCTTCATCACTCTCCAAAAGCGCCTTTTAAGCAGTGTCGAAGCCTTCCACCGCACCCTCAAACTTCACGCGAAGGCCGTCGGCATGGCCAAACCTAAGTTGGTCGTACTGAAAACCGACGAAGAGGTTGCCGACGCGCAAACCGCGCAGGGCATCGACGAGGAGTCCCATGATGAGACCGAGGATGCCAAGGTCGCTGCGGATTCCGCTGCACTCGACTCGCCTGAGGAGCGCGCCAAGGACCTCCTTCATGAAATGCAAACTCTCGCCCGCGCGCACCGCCGTGACCCGGACGCGAAGGTCAAAGCTCTCCTCGCGTGGATGAAGGAGCACCAGTGCGCCGGGCTCTCCTTTACAGACGCGCCTGCAAAATCCGACCGGTCTTGGACAGGTCGCCGTGTCCTCATCTTCACCGAGTACGGCGACACGCGCCGCTATCTACGTGACCTCCTCCGCACCGCGGTGGCCGACACCGATCGCGGCGACGAGCGAATTCTCGAGATCTACGGCGGCATGAACGACGACGACCGCGAGGCCGTGCAATACGCCTTCAATGCCCCACCAGACGAGAATCCGGTTCGGATTCTACTCGCCACCGATGCCGCGCGTGAGGGCCTCAACCTGCAAGGGCACTGCGCAGACCTCTTCCACATGGACATTCCGTGGAACCCATCACGAATGGAGCAGCGAAACGGGCGTATCGACCGTGCGCTTCAGCCTGAATCCGAGGTGCGGTGTCACTACTTTGTCTACGACCAACGCGGCGAGGATCGCGTGCTGGCCAAGGTGGTCGAGAAGACCGAGATCATCCAACAAGAGCTGGGGTCCTTGGCCCCGGTTGTTCTCGAGCGCGTCGAAGGCGTTCTCAAGGGCGGCATTACCGACGAAACGGATAAGCAACTGGACCTCGCAACCGGGTTGGACGGTGACGAGCGCCACGAGACGACCAAACGTGAGCTCGAAGCTACCCGCCAACTAGATCGCCTGAAGGCGGAGATCGATCAAGCCGCGAAGATCTTCGATGCATCGAAGAAGGTCATGCACTTCCATCCCGAGCACCTTCGCGACGCCATCGACGTTGGGCTCGAGCTGAGTGGCGCTGACCAGCTACAGCCGATCGACTGCGGTGAGAACACCGACAACATCAGCTATCGGATTCCCGAACTGTCCATCGATTGGCAGCGCACGCTCGACCGGCTCCGGCCCCCGCGAAGTCGCGACGAGGCCTTCTACGACTGGCGCAAGAAGCCACCCCGTCCCGTGGTTTTTCACCCGCCCAAAGTCCTAACCTCGACCCATGTTCATTTGCATCTCGAGCATCCGTTCGTGAAGCGAGTGCTCTCACGGTTCTTGGCTCAGGGCTACGGCCAACACGATCTATCTCGGGTGACGGTTCTACCTGTGTCGGACACGGCGCAGGCCTCTGTTCTCGCAGTGGGGCGCCTCTGCCTGTTTGGTTCGGGCGCGGGTCGGCTTCACGACACGCTTCTTTGCGTGGGTGCCCACTACAGCCGAAGCAGCGGGGCCTCCAATCTCGCTCCGGTAGACGCTGAGCAGACGCGACGTCTTGTGGAGATGCTCGATCGGGCTTTCGAGGCGCGCCCCTCGCTCGAGACTTTTTCGGACACGCTGCTCCATGAGCTTCAAAAGGATGCGCCCCTCGCCATGGAGACCCTCTGGCCAGCACTTCGCGCCGAGGCAGATGCGCATGCCGTGGATGCAGATCAGAAGCTCAAGACGCGCGGAGCGACAGACGCCAAAGAGCTAAGAAAGATCATTCAAAGCCAGCAGGATGCAATCGAGGAAGCCCTGGGTGGCCGTCAACTCAACCTAACGTTTGGCGACACCGAGAGCGACCGCCTTCAAGCCAAGCAGATGGAGCAAGACCGAAAGCACCTCGAGCGCCGCCGCGTCGAGCTGGAGCAAGAGCGCGAGCGGGAGCCAAGGGAACTCGAGGCGCTCTACGAAGTGAAGCTCCGACGCTTTGAGCCAGTGGGCTTGATCTACCTCTGGCCCGAGATGGGTTGACGCGAGCGATGAGCGACGCAGCACGACGGTTTCATGAAACCTGGCTCGGCATGGTGCAGCCGAGCGAGGGCCTGGTCGTCAGCATTCCCGCCCTGTTCCAGGCCGATTGCTTCGAGCGGCAGTCCGCCGAGGACCACGGGGCGTTTCTCGAGTTTCTGGAAGAAGTCCCCGGTGAATCGTCATCCGGAGATGCCACGCCCGCCACGCTTCGCATCCGGGATACGCTCGGCTTCCTGGTCGACGGCCTTGGCTGGAACGACGAGCTTCTCGACCGAGAGCCGCCCGAGGACCTATCGCTTTATGTTCCCGAGGGAGCCCAGACGATCGCACCGACCACGGCCCTTCGTTATCCCGACTACGCGAAGCCCACCGAGGGCGCCGGCCAATCCCTGCCTCCCGCAGCCAGGGAAGGGCAAGCGTTTCGCATTCTCCTCTGGGAGCTTCCCGACGGACTCGCACTCGATGAGCCAGAGACGGCGACGGGCTCATGGGAGTATCCACCGGCGAAGAAGTTCGAGCGCCTGCTTCGTGAATGCCGCGTCCCGATTGGCCTCCTGACCAACCAGCGCGTCATCCGCCTGCTGTACGCGCCGCTCGGCGAGGCATCGGGTTCTATCGACTTTCGCATCGCCGATATGGCCGAAGTCGGGGGTCGTCCGATCTTCGATGCCCTGCTCATGCTGCTCTCGGGTGAACGGATCGAGGGCGTGGCGCCCGATCGCCAGCTCGACGCGGTCCTCGAGCGCTCGCGGGAGATGCAAGCCGAGGTGACGACCGAGCTGTCCTCCCAGGTCTTCACGGCGCTCGAGATCCTGCTTCGCGGCTTCGAGGCTGCGGAGCTCCGTCAGGGCGGGGCGCTGCTTCGTCCGTTGATGGAGCAGGAGCAGGACATCCTGTACGAAGGCCTCCTCACTGTGCTCCTGCGCTTGGTGTTTCTTCTCTATGCCGAGGACAGCGGGCTCCTGCCAACAGAACACCCGCTCTTTTCCGAGCACTATTCCTTGTACGCCCTCTTCGAGCGCCTCGAACAAGAGCGTGGGCAATACCCCGATGCGATGAACCGCCGCTACAGTGCTTGGCCACAGCTTCTGGCGCTGTTTCGCGCGGTCTACCTCGGCGTCCAACACGACGATCTCCATCTTCCAGCGCGCGAAGGCCACCTCTTCGACCCCCATCGCTTCCCCTTTCTGGAAGGCTTCGAAGGGCTTGTCGTGCCGGTACGTGATGCGGAAGAAAGAGCCAGCGTCCAGGTGCCCACCGTCGACGACGAGACGATCTATCAAGTCCTTCGAAACCTGGTCTACCTCGGCAATGAGCGCCTCTCTTATCGCGCGCTGTACGAGGAGCAGGTCGGCAGTGTCTACGAAGCTTTGATGGGCTACTACACGCTCCGCATCGAGTCGCCCTCGGTCCGCGTCAAGCCAAGTGACGGCAAGACCGCGCCGAGCTGGCTGAGCGTCGAAGACCACCTTCGGATCAAGCCTGCCCAGCGAAGTAGGTGGCTCAAAGAGCACGTCGGCTTACGCGGTGCGCGGACCAAGAAACTGCTGGCGGACCTGTCCGCTCTCGAGAAGGAATGTGGCGACAATGTCGCAGAACTGATCGCAAAAGCGACAAAGCGGCTCGAAGAGGAGCGCGTCAAAGGGAGCGAGCTCGCTCGCGCGGGAAGGGTCGTCATCCAGCCCGGTGACGAGCGAAAGCGGACGAGCTCTCACTACACGCCACCCTCCCTCTCTTCGCCGATCGTCGCCCGCACGCTCGAGCCCTTGCTTGCGACCTTTGGCCCTGAACCCTCGTCCGAGCAGATTCTTTCGCTCACCGTTTGCGATCCCGCGATGGGCTCGGGCGCCTTTCTCGTCGAGGCCTGCCGGTATCTGGGAGAGCGACTGCTCGAAGCTTGGGGCCGTGAAAAGAAGGTCGAGGCCCTCCAGGCCAAGGAGGACGACGTTCTTATCTACGCGCGCCGTCTCGTTGCCGAGCGCTGTCTTTACGGAGTGGACAAGAATCCTTTCGCGGTCGAGCTCGCGAAGCTTTCTCTGTGGCTTGTCACCCTCCAACGAGAGAAGCCGTTCACGTTTCTGGATCACAACCTTCGCTGCGGCGACTCGCTCGTCGGCTGCTCGTTCGACCAGATCACGGCGTTTCACTGGAAGCCGGGCACGCAGATGGAGCTCTTCGAAACGGAGCTCAACGACGCGCTGCAAGAAGCCATCCGAGCCCGCGCCGTCATCCTGGAGCGAAGCCCCGAAGACACGCCGGAGGCCAACCGGGCCATGCGCACGGCCATGGAAGACGCCGACGACGCCTTGTCCCGGCTTCGGATCATCGGTGACCTGGTGATCGGCGCGTTCTTCTATGCGGACAAAGACAAAGCGCGCGAGAAGGAACGCATACGTCGCCTCGATCTCGTGCAGAAGTGGCTCGATGGCGATGTAGGCGCCGGTGCCGAGGTCGAAGCCCTGGCTCGGAAGATCCGCCATAGCCTGCGGCCGTTTCACTGGATGATCGAGTTTCCCGAGGTCTTCTATGCCGGTCGGAAGGATCCTTTGACAAATGAAGCCTCGAAACAGCCGGCGTACCTCGATGCGGCCGTCGGCAATCCTCCTTTCGCCGGCAAGAACTCGATCTCTGAATTCTACGGCGGCTCGACCATTATCGACTGGCTGAAAACCATCCACCCTGGGTCGCATGGAAACGCGGATCTCTGTGCGCACTTCTTCTGCCGCATGGAGACCTTCCTGGGAGACCATGGCACGATCGGTCTCATCGCCACCAACACGATCGCGCAAGGCGATACGCGGGCGACCGGGCTGCAAGCACTCGTCCGTAAGGGTCTCACGATCTACGACGCAACAGAATCAATGCCTTGGCCGGGCGAAGCTGCGGTGACGATCTCTGTGGTCCACCTCGCCAAGGGGGAACCCTCGGGCCGCGTGGGAACCATCCAGCTCAACGGCGCGCCGACGTCTGTCGTCAACTCACGCTTGAGACCCAAACCCGAGCGCGCAGACCCGGCTCGTTTACCTGAGAACGAAGGCCTCAACTTCCAAGGCTCGACTGTGCTCGGTATGGGCTTCACCCTCACTCCTGAAGAACGCGGTGCCTTGATCGCGAAGGATCCGAAAAATGCCGAAGGGATCTTTCCTTACCTGGGCGGCCAAGAAGTGAACACATCGCCGACGCAAGACTTTGACCGGTACGTAATCTCATTTGGCCAAATGTCACTCGAGGAAGCCCAGCAACGGCCTGACTTGCTCGATATTGTTCGGGAGAAAGTCAAACCAGAGCGCGACAAGGCTAGCCACTCCAAAGGGCCCTGGTGGCTTTTCGAACGTCTGCGTCCGGAGCTCTACGCCGCTATGGCCTCCCTCGATCGCTGCCTCGTGACCGCTCGCGTCACGAAACATCTCTGCCTTTCGTTTCAGCCTACCGACCGCATTCTTTCCGAAGCGACATACGTTTTCGCACTCGACAAGCATACGGCATTCGCTGTCCTCCAATCCCGCATCCACGAACGGTGGACCCGTCTCCTCTCGTCGTCCTTGGAAGACCGACTTCGTTACACGGCCGTCGACTGCTTTGACACCTTCCCGTTTCCAAAGCCTGATCCAAAGTCCCTTGTCCCCGAGCTGGAAGATGTCGGAAAGCGTCTCTACGAAACCCGCGCCCACTTCATGGCGGATACCGAACAGGGTCTCACCAAGACCTACAACGCCCTAAAGGATCCGACCGTCAACGAACCGCGCGTGGAAGAGCTCCGCCAACTCCACATCGAAATGGACCAAACCGTCCTCGCCGCCTACGCCGAACGCACCAGCGACAAAACCTGGCTCGACATCGAAGTCCCCCCCTACACCGACCCCCAAACCCCCGCCGAAAAATCCCTCCACCAAACCTTCGAAGACGAAATCCTAGACCACCTCTTCGCCCTCAACGAACAACGAGCCAATCGGTGATGCAACTGGAACTTGGGAGACCGACCTACGAAGATCTGGCGCGACTGATCTGCGGGAACGATGCGCCAAGCCCTTACCGGAGCGGCCCGCAACTCGTCGAGTTTTTCAATGTCCTCGGCTTTGACCACTCATACGGGCCAGGCTTTCCGTCAAGACAGACGTACTGCCTGGATTCGTTGAAGGAGTGCGACAATGATCAGCTCCTCAAGGCCGTGATGATCGCGGTTGACCCGCGACACTACCTGGAGGTCGAGGGTGGAGCCCAACCGGCAGTCGATTTTCTAAACAAGCGCCTACATTTCGACGATCTAGAGCTGGTTCCAAGTGGCAAAGGCTACAAGCTGGTGCGCCGTCAGACCGGTGCACTGCTTGCCCTCGACGCACAGGACGCCGATCTAGACGCACATAGTCTTTCGCGAATCGATGAGAACTTCGAGAAGGCGCGCCACAAGCTCGCTCAAGGCGACTATTCCGGCGCGATAACGAACGCTCGAACACTTCTTGAGTCCGTCATTGGCGGGATCGAGCGCAGGCTCAAGATCGATAGCGGCGACGAGAAATTGCCTGCTCGATTCAGCAGAGTTCGCAAAGCCCTCGAGAGCGAGGTAGACGACGCGGCCGCGAGGATTCTCAAGGGACTTGGGAGCGTATTGCAGGGTATCGCCGAGGGCCGAAACTCGCTGAGCGACTCCCATGAAGGCGACCGTGAGCCGTTCCCCTATGAGGCACGCCTCTTTGTCGAGTCGGCTTCCGCGATCGCTGCGTTTCTTGTCGCTGTCTTGCCGAAGCCGAAAGAGTAGCAACCCCACCGAGGTTGACCTGTGAACGGGCCGAATCAGAGAGTCGATAAGGCCGCCGCCTTCGTGGTGGAGTTGAACCCCGAGTTTGTGCGCGACCCCCCCCAATGCTCTGTGGGAGCCGCGCATCCGGTCCTAGGCGGGAGGTCCGGACGCACCGTGCATCGGCTGACGCGGAATAGGTCCGTGGGAATTGCTGCCGAAGCCGAGACGCCACGTAGTGACAGCCACCCCGTGCACCCGGCACACGCACCACGTCCCCCGGTGTCATTCGCTCAATCCGCCAGATTCCAAACGAAGCTGAAGATCGGCCCATTCTTTGTGTCTAGGGCTATGACGAAGTCGAATTCGAACTCGTAGGCGCCAGGGTCGGAGGCGTGGCCTTCGATGACGTCGACGGGGCGGCCCAGGAAGAAGTCTTTGGCTGCGGCCTTTGCTTTGGCGGTCGTGGGATGGTCGGGTGGTAGGGAGTAGCCGCAGGTTTCGGTGGGGTCGTAGCTTGCGGTGTTGTGGTGGACGGTTTGGCCGAGGTCGATTGAGCCTCGTTCGGTGACTTGGTTGAAGAAGTCGCGGTGCTTTTCCGACAGAAGGGACCACAAGGCCTTCTTGTCGCGAGGTAGGGATGGGGCGGTGCAGCCGGTTACTGCCGCGGGGGCGAGTGTGATGTCGATGAGGGCCCAGTTGTTGAGTGCTTTGACGAGATCGGTGGCTTGTGGGGTTGGGTTGCACATGGGTTGTTCTCCCTGAGTGTTTGGGTGGCCGAGCACGGGGGGACTAGGTCTTCGGACGCTCGGGTTCAGGGTTTCCTTCAGGTGCTTGCATTAAGTGCCTCCGACCCACCGCCGATATCCTCCCACCCCCCGGAAGACTCCCCCACCGGCCAACAAGCCCAAGCAAAAGCCGCCCACTACTTCAACGCCCGCCCCATCACCCACCTCGAAGCCACCGGCACCGACACCGCCCACGACCTCACCATCACCCTCCAAGTCGCCCTAGACCCAGAAGCCTCCCTCCTCTTCACCTTCCTTACCGTCTCGGACTAGCCCCCCAAAACACCCCAAAAACCACAGGCCGCGCGGCCTCACCAAGCTTGATACCGGCCAGCAACGCGCCGCCGATCCAATCCAACGTAACCGCCTCGAACCGCGGCCGATGACTGACGCACATGGGGAGCATGTGGTTTCGGTTGCAGGTATATGTCAAATCTGACATAGCTAAACACGGCGACTCAAGCGCTACGACGAGGTCACACGATGAAAGCCGACAAGCGAAAGCGACTAGAATCGAAAGGCTGGAAGCTGGGCAGCGCCCGCGCCTTCCTCAACCTCTCCGACGAGGACGTCGCATACATCGAGCTCCACCTTGCCCTCGCCAAGCTTCTCCAGACGCAAAGAAAGTCCCTCGGCTACACCCAAACCGAAGTCGCCGACCTCATCCGCTCGAGCCAATCCCGCGTCGCCAAAATGGAAGCTGGCGACCCAAGCGTCTCGATCGATCTCCTCATCCGAACGCTCCTCGCGCTCGGCGTGAACCGCAAACAGGTGGGTAGGGCGATCGCAGCAACCGTCTCGCCGTAGCAACCCCGGGACACAGCAAACACCACGCCGCGCGCCGCCGATCATGGCCTCTATGGGCAGAGGCCGATGCCCTGATAGAGAGCCCTTAGCGCCGCTACACGCTCGCGGAGCGTGCGTGTCTCTGGAAACAGGTTGCCGCTGTTGGCCGCGTCGATCACGCCCTGCAGATCGGTATTAGTTCGGAAGTTCTCCCACGGTTGATCGAAATCGATGCTCACGTTCTCGAACAGCGCTGCGACGTCCGAGCTGATGTCGATCGTGCCCGCGGGATCTCCGTCGGTGTCTAGTGTCTGAAGAAGGGTCGCCATATTGTGGACGATTCGAAACGCGCTTCCGTCATCGGGCAAGCTGGCGCTGACATCGCAGCCACCGATCGCCTCTTCGGTGAGCCCCGCGAGGTCAAACGGAGTGACCTGTTCTTTCGCAGCGGTCTCCCCAAGGTCGGTACCGCCTAGGGAAAACGAAACCGTGGCACCCTCGACGAAGAGGAAGCTGCCCGGATCGTCGTTGTCGCCGGTGACCCCGGTCATGATGACTTCGCCGTCCACGCTCGTTTCATAGTCGATGCCAGAAACGCGGCTGTCGTAGTAGTAGCCGCTGGTGTAGCAAACAGTGTTGTAAGCGCCGCGGACGCACTCGGTGGTGCACCCTGGGAGAGCCGCGGACACGCCCAAAGCGCACAATGTAAGAAATCGAATCTGACTCATGTGACGTGCTCCTCGTAAGTGTGGAGGCGGGGCATAGCCGATATCGAGGCGGTTGTCGCGTGCTGCCACCCTCCAAAACACGGCAAAAACCACAGAGGCGCTTCAGTCCGACGACGAAAGCCCATTGCACCCCAGCCCCTCGTCGCTAGAACCAGGTCATGCCGAAACCTCTGATGTGTCCCCCCGAAGTCCTGAGCCAAGATCTCCATGGGCGCCGTGTGATTGTGACTGGCGCCAACTCCGGCATCGGTTTCGTCACCGCGAAACAGCTTGCGAAGCAGGGGGCGTCGGTGACGCTCGCGTGCCGAAACGAGGCGGAGGGTAGGGCGCGGGCTGACGAGATTCGCGCCGAAGTCCCGAACGCCGATCTCGAGGTGCGCAGGCTGGATCTGGGTGACCTGAGCTCCGTGCGCTCCTTCGTCGCTGGGTATCTTGGGGATCACGATTCCCTTCATCTCCTGATCAACAACGCGGGTGTGATGAATACGCCTGAAGGGAAAACGGTGGATGGCTTCGAGACCCAGATCGGCGTCAACCATCTCGGGCATTTTCTCCTGACGGAACTCCTCCTCGACACCCTCAAGAAGAGCGCGCCTGCGCGCGTGGTCGTGGTTTCAAGCTGCTACCACGACAAGGCGATGGGCCGTGAAGGCGTGATCGATCTCGACGATCTC
>Ga0255057_10000351_pt1 | contig 26059 bp, 25 predicted proteins | sample Cases_109_6_MG_FD_189022 | JGI IMG/M metagenome (GOLD analysis project Ga0255057, IMG submission 189022) | Seawater microbial communities from Amundsen Gulf, Northwest Territories, Canada - Cases_109_6 | ecosystem: Environmental > Aquatic > Marine > Gulf | place: Canada: Northwest Territories... | reverse complement strand
TTGGTGAACCCCTTCGAGGCGGCTGTGGAGGCGTTGCAGTTGCTCCCGGCTTTGAAGCTCAAAGTACAGGCGCCACGCGTCGGTGGACTTGACCTCCGGCTCGGGACTGCCTTCAGCACGAATCACGCCACCGTCCTGGGTGACCTTGCTCGCTACTTTGCTCTCTCCAATGGTGTTTACGAACAGTGTCTTGATGGCCATCGCTTTCCCCCTCGGATGGTCTGACCGATCCGAGTTTATCGGAGATTTCACCGGAGAACTCAACTGAATTGGTGAAGTAGCTTGGGACCATGAACGCCGTTGGGTCCTTTTGGCGAGATTTCGCCGATGCCTCTGGGGTAGATGCTGGCTATTCCGCCTGGGCCTTCGGGAGTGATGAGGATCCTGGCCTGCAAGCGAAGCTCGGGTTTCTCGTGCGCGATGGGCCCAAGCGAGCAACCACCGGCTTGCTTTCCGAATACGAGCGGGAAGGCGAAGCTTTGCCCGAGGCAGGGGATTACAGCGTGATCCTCGACGGCCGGGGGGTTCCTCTATGCATCATCCGCACCACTCATGTCGAGTTGCGACCGTTCGGTGAGGTAGATGCCGAGTTCGCCCGGGTCGAGGGCGAGGGTGATCGATCTTTGGACTATTGGCGGCGCGCCCATCTCCGTCTTTTTGACCGGCCCGGCATCGAGATCGATGACGGAACCATGATGGTGCTGGAGCGCTTCGATCTGGTCTGGCCCCGCCAGGCGGCAGGCTCGAACTGAAGCAGGCTCCTACGGCGAAGCCGCCCCGCAAACGGTTTCTGTAATCAGGCGGGTTACCAGATAAGGGTCGCAGTTGGCGTTCGGTCGCCGATCCTCGAGATAGCCGCGGCGTTCTTTCTCCACCTGCCACGGTATGCGCACGGAGGCTCCGCGGTCGGACACTCCATAGTTGTACTCGGTCCAGGGGGCCGTCTCGTGGAGGCCGGTGAGTCGCCGCTCGATGCCGGCGCCGTAGTTTTCGATGTGATAGTCGTGGTTCTTGCCGAGGGCTTCGGCTGCTGCGATGACGGCATCGTAATCCTCGCGCATCTGCGCCGTCGAGAAGTTGGCGTGGGCACCCGCGCCGTTCCAATCGCCCTGGATTGGCTTGGGGTCGAGCGTTGCCGAGATCCCGAAGTCCTCACCGATGCGGTACAGAAGCCAGCGGGCAAGCCACACCTGGTCGGCGCAGGTCACCGGATCCAACGGGCCGATCTGGAACTCCCACTGGCCCATCATCACTTCTGCGTTGGTTCCCGAAATGGCGAGGCCCGCCTCGATGCAAGCGGTGGTATGTGCCTCGACCAGGTCGCGGCCGAACACTTCGTCGTCCCCTATGCCACAGTAGTAGCCGCCCTGCGGGGCCGGGTAGCCGCCGGGGGGCCAACCGAGAGGCCTGCCGTCTTTATAGAGCGTGTACTCCTGCTCGATTCCGAACCACGGCTCGAGGTGGCTGTAATGCTCGGTGGCTTCGGCGCACGCTCGTCGAGTGTTGGTGGCGTGAGGGCTCATGTCGGTGAGGAGTACTTCACACATGACGAGGACGTTATCTCCCCCCCGGATGGGATCCGGCACCGTCATAACCGGCTGCAGGACGCAATCCGATTCGGACCCGGGGGCCTGGTTGGTGCTGGAGCCGTCGAAGCCCCAAATGGGAATCTCGGCGCCGGTTGGAAGCACGTTGGTCTTCGACCGAAGGAACTTGGTTGGCTCAGACCCGTCGATCCATATGTATTCCGCCCTATAGGTCACGCTGTTTCCTTTCAACCCGACGCTGCCCGGCGGTCGGATTCAGTCGACGAATTGTAATTCTCCACTGTCGGCTATGCCCATTGCGGACATCAGGCTGCTTCGAAGGCCATCAGCTCGTCGACCTTTGCCTTGTAATCGGCGACGGCGGTTTCGAAAGCGACTAGAGCAGCCTTGCGTGCTTCGCCCGTGTCGGGGGATTTGAGGCCGGTCACCATGGCATTGGCCTGGTCGACCATCTCCTGAGCTACCGCCTTCATCTCATTGTGAACCGGGCCTATTCCTGGCACATCGGCCTCCGGTACCTCGAGGAAGCCCATGCTGTTGCGAAACGTTTGGACATCGTCCGCCAGGGTCTGCAACGCAGTTACTGCTGCGGAATACTGAAACCCGGTGGTTTCCTTGTTGTCGAAATCGCTATTTATGCCCTGGGCACGCGCCAGCAATTCATCGGCCTGAGTCACGCGAAAGCCCAGTTGGCGGTTGTACTCAGCCAGCACCGAGGGCAGGGTAGTGGTCGTCGCCGCGGATGCGGGCGTTGTCGTGTCTGTACTTCCTGCATCCAATGTGGTGGTCGTGGGGCTCGGTGTGGGATCCTCGGCCGCGCTGAGAAAGAGCCAGGCGCCGCCCATCATTGCCAATATGACAACGGGCAGGAGCCACCGGCCCGGTTTGGGGTCTGGATTTGGCTGCACGGCCTGGATCGTAGTCGCTCCCATAGCCCCCACTTTCTCTTTCCCCGGCTCCGGGTAGCCTGGCTGCGATGGAGATTTCGGGGAAGAGAGCACTGATCACAGGGGCAGCGCAGCGTGTCGGTAAGGGCGTAGCCCTGGCGCTTGCCGCGGCCGGTGCCGATCTGGTCCTTCACTACAACCGATCGGCGGATGCCGCGGCCGCCACGGGAGCGGAAGCCGAAGCGTTGGGCGTGCAGGTGGAGCTGCGACAGGCCGACCTCTCCGACCCTGCCTCAGTCGATGCGATCTTGTCTGAACCGGCGGACATCTTGGTGAACAGCGCCGCCGGATTCCCGGAGGACTCGCTGCTCGATGTGACGCCAGAAGCTTGGATCAGGACCCTCACTATCAACCTCAGTTCGGTTGTGTTCCTGACCCAGGCCTTCGCCAAACGGCTACCGGCGGACCGGAACGGTGTTGTCACAAACATGACCGATTGGAAGACGCAGCGGCCGTATACCGACCTCCGCTTCAGTTACACGATCAGCAAGGGAGGTGTGGACACGTTCACCAGAGTCGCTGCTTCGGAGCTCGCCCCCCGTATTCGCGTGAACGCAGTTGCCCTCGGTGTCATCCTGCCCCCACCTGGTGCCGAAGACGGGTACGCCGAACGGCTGGCAGCGCGAACCCCGTTGGAGAGGGTCGGCGGAGTGGAAGTTGTTGCCGAAGCCGTTCTCCAACTGATCCGCAACGATTTCATCACCGGCGAGATCCTTCGAGTCGACGGTGGCGCTCATCTCCGCTAACTAACTAACGTCTCACTCATGGCAGCGTTGTTCTTTACTTCCCCCTCACGGAAACGGGGGTCAAGACCGTGACCTCTGAGCTCGATCAGATTCACATTCGGGACCTCACCGTCCACGCTGTGTTTTTGGCTCTTCGGCTGACGCCTCATCGCTGTGTCGACGGGGCCCCAGCCCCATCGACTGGCGTGGTCGGGGGAGCTTCTGGTGTCTGAGCTCGATCAGATTCACATTCGGGACCTCAGCGTCCACGCGATCATCGGGATCAATCCGTCTGAGCGGACCCAGCCGCAGGACGTTGTCGTCAACGCCACCCTCTTTGTCGACACCCGTCAGGCCGGAGTGAGCGACGAGATGCACGATTCTGTCAACTATTCGACCATCACCAAAGCCATGCATGCCCATATCGAGTCGGCGGCTCCTGGGTTGGTCGAACGCCTCGTCGCCGATTTGGCCCGCATTTGCTTCGAAACCGACCACCGGGTCAAAGAAGTTGAGATCACAGCGGAAAAACCGGGGGCGGTGACTTTCACCCGCTCCGTCGGGGTCACGATTCACCGCACGCGGGCCGAGGTGATGGAGCCATGACCCGGGTCGTCGTCTCGGTCGGAAGCAATATCGACAAGGAATCGAACCTTCCGGCTGCGATTGCTGCCCTCCAGCAGCATGACCACATCACATTGATTCAAACGAGCGACATCTTCGAATCACCGGCCATGGGGGGCGACTATCCACCGTTTCACAACGCTGCGGTCCTGCTCGAGACCGAGCTGGCGCCAGAAGAGCTGATCGCTTCCCTTAAATCCATCGAAAGCGCCCTCGGCCGAGTTCGAGAGGAAGACCCCAACGCTCCGAGAACTATCGACCTCGACATCATCTTGTACGACGACTTACACAACGCAGAACTGAAGATCCCCGATCCTCACCTCGACGCGTATGCGTTCGTGGCGATCCCGGCAGCCCAGGTAGCAGGGGATTGGGAGATACCGGGCCGGAATAGAACAGTCGCTCAGATCGCTGAGTCAACGGCGGCAGGCGAACTACGAAAGGTAGACATGTCAGACAAAAAGGAGATCTCTCGGGACGAGGCCTTTGAGGAGTACGGACCGACGGATGAGTCGTTCAACCCTCGATATGAGGCTCTCGTTCGAGAGCAGCTCGAGATACTCGGGGAGGACCCGGAGCGGGATGGCATTAAGCGAACGCCCTTTCGCGTCGCCAAGTCGATGTCGTTTCTTACGAAGGGCTACACCCAGAGCCTCAAAGAAGTCATTAACAACGCCATTTTCGAGTCGTCGGACTCTGAAATGGTGATGCTGAAGGACGTCGAGTTCTATTCGATGTGCGAGCATCACATGCTTCCGTTCTTCGGGCGAGCTCACGTCGCTTACATTCCCGACGGCCGGGTGATTGGAGTCAGCAAGCTGGCCAGGATCGTTGACGTTTTCGCCAGACGGATGCAGATCCAGGAGCGGCTCTCGAATCAAGTTGCCGATGCTCTTATGGAGTGTCTTGATCCGCTCGGGGTGGGAGTGGTGATGGAAGCCGCCCATCTCTGCATGCTGATGCGGGGAGTGCAGAAGCAGAACAGCGAGATGGTCACCTCGGCATTGCGCGGCTCTTTCAAGTCAGATGCTCGCACCCGGAGTGAGTTCATGAATCTGGTAGGTCACGGACTGCGCTGAGTGAGCGGGCCGGTCGAGCTGCGGACTATCGAGTGGGGGGATGGAGCGCGAACGCTGCTGCTGGTTCACGGTCTGGGAAGCAACGCCGCCGGTTGGTGGCGAGTCGGCCCCGCATTGGCAGAAGTAGGTTTCCACGTCTTCGCCCCCGACCTGAGGGGGCACGGCGGCAGCCCACGGGCTGATCACTACCGGGTAGACCACTATGGTGCCGATCTTCTGGCGCTCCGCGATCGGTGGGATGCCGTGGTGGCGCACTCCCTCGGCGGCGGCGCGGCGACAACTGTCCTCAAGCAGAAGCCAGATTGGGCCGATCGGGTTGTGCTGATCGATCCGTTCCTCCTGATTCTGGATGAAGCCGTCGCCGTCGATTGGTTGATGGTGGACTTCGCTGAGGAACCAACCGTGGAGCGGCTTGCGAAGCGAAATCCCACCTGGCATGCGGAAGACACCAGGATCAAGGTGGAGGCGTTAGCCGAATCGGGCCCGGAAGTGATTAAGGCCACTATTACCGACAATCCCGGCTTCAACCTCGTAGCGGATGTCGTCGACATCCAGGTGCCGACTCTGCTGATTGGAGGCGACCCGGAGTTGCTCCCGCTGGTGCCCCCCGTCCTGGGTGAGAGCCTGGCGGGGATGAATCCCAACATTGAGTTCCATACCATCCCCGGGGGCTCTCATTCGATGCATCGAGATGAGTTCGACGCCCTCATGAGTCACCTGCTCCGCTTTCTCACCGATCAAGCCCCTTGAAACCGGCGGGTGCCGCCTATACGTTCCGGGAGTGGACCTCGACACCCAAACCTCCGACGACGAGCACCTCGAAGCGATCCCGTGGAGTCAGCTCATGGTTGAGGCTAAGAGCGATCGCCCCCTGCTCATCTATGTGGCTGCCGCCGCGCTACTTGCGTTGGCCGTAGGGGTGGCGGTGGCGCGCGGCTTGGGCCGATCCACGGTTGCAGAGCCTGCCCCGGTGGTGTCGACACCCGTGGCGAAGGAGGAACCGGCCACTCCTGATCCCATAAGTGAGGCCGACCTGCGGGCCCCGCTGGCACCCACCGGGGTTGGGGCCGGGGCGGTAATCGCTCGCGCCGAGTGGTTCGTCGCCGACTACTTCACACTCGACGGCGCAGGTGATCGCCTTTCCGCCCTCCAGGAAGCGCTCGGATGGCGCCCACCTGCGATGCCAGGCGGTCCCACTACCTATGTTGAATGGGCCCGGGCGTGGGACTCGGTTGAGCTGGGTGACGGCCGCTACCGGGTTTTGGTGGCCTACCGGGCCATCTCCAGCCTTGACGGTGTGTTCACCCGTGGCCCGGCGCGAGCAGTAGCGGTGATAATTCAGCTTGGAGTCGATGGCGGCACCCGGGTAGTCGATTTGCCCGAGCCCGTTCAGATCCCGCCGGGGCCTGCATCGACCGTCATCGCCGCTTCCGATCCGGTGCCGGATGAAATCGCCGAGTTGGCTCGGGACCTGGCCAGGTCGTGGAGCGATGACGTCGCAGTGGTCGGAGGCAGTGAGCACGAAGAAGCTTGGAGGGTTGTGGTTGAGGTTGATGTCGCGTCGGGGCGCTGGCCAATGTTGGTTTGGGTAGGCAAGTAGAGAGGCTCACCCATGGGTGGCTCTGTGGTGGCCCAAGCCCGACCGCCTTCTGGTTGCCCTTCCGGCGGTCCGGGGTCTTGGTCCTTGAAGGTCTTGCGACCCTCTTGTGCAATCGAGAGTGTCCATGGGTCCCGGTTACCGTTCGGCACCGAGGCGCCTCCTGGTTCGTTTCCCTTGATCTTCACGACCGCAGTGCGAGGTATCGGTCCACCTCTCGAATCCTTGAGACGTTTCTCTGAGCTACGGCCCGCCGGCACTACTCTCAAGGGTCCATGTGGAGCGAACTCATCCTCGGCCTCGATCTTGCCCCGGGAGGCGAGATTTTGATGGCCGGTGAGGGCGTAGCGGAGATCGAGCTTCCCCAGGGTGCGGGTCAGCGCTGGAGCAATGGAGACCTGGTTGTCATCACTCGTGGCGATCCCCCGGCCGAAAGCGCGACCATCCTCGCGTCTGGATTAGAGGCAAACAGCATGGATCTGGTGATTCTCCGTGACGCCGGCGGATCCCATCGCAGGCTGCCGAAAGTTCTGCGGGAGGCTTATCGAGTGTTGAAGCCAGGGGGCGGGTTGCTCATGACCGAGCTAAATGCTGAGGCGCTTCTCGACTCGACTCCGCAGCACTACCTGCAGCGGCTGCTCTCCCAAGCTCATCCCCACGTCGGCGAGTACCTGCTGGATACTCACCCCGCAGCGCTGGACTTCGCCATCGAGGTTGTACGGGCCGGTTTCAAAGACGCCGACTCATACAGCCTGGATTTCCCGCTCGGCCACTTCGACGACTATCAGGCCCATACCGACTTTGTCGCCGTGGACGGCTGGCGGGGGCTTGATCGCTTATCGGTGGACGATCGCGACCTGTTTCTCCTTGATCTGCCGGACCTCGTTAGCCGGGTCGTGCCCGGCGACAGCTTCTTCGACCTGGAGCCCATCACTGTGGCCCGGGGCTTCAAGCCTGTTTGACGGAAGGGGGAGCAGCTCCCACCAATTACGGCTTCCCCTCCTCGCCTTCGCTTCGCTCAAGCGGTCCTCCCCCAGGATGACAAAGAGGTCTCGGATGGAAGCTTCTATCTGAAGCGCTCCTCGAGGATTTGTTTGGCCTCCTCAGCGATAACGGCCCAATCGCCATCGGGGCCGCGGGTGAGCGTCACGAAGTCTGATGTCATGAAGACGCTCGTCACTCCCGGCAGGTTGGCCAACGCCTGGGCCGTAGGATCATCCGATTCCTGGCCGGCAACGACGGTGGTTGGCCCCCCAACGTCCTGGCCGACGGTGAATTTGAGGGCGTTGGGGTTCGGCGTTTGCTCGATGCTCACTGGCATGGCCCCATGGTAACCGGCGGGTGGTAGTTGTCGGATAAGAGTTAGCCTGTGGTCATGCTCGACACAATGCAACGGCCCTTGCAGGATCTGAGGATCTCGGTTACCGACCGGTGCAACTTCCGATGTGGCTATTGCATGCCTAGAGAGATCTTCAACCGTGAGTATCAGTTCCTGGCTCGCGATCAGCTTTTGAGTTTTGAAGAGATCACCCGGGTGGCGCGAATCCTGGTTGAGAAGGGTGTGTCCAAGATCCGTCTCACAGGCGGTGAGCCCCTGCTGCGTGCCCAGCTGGAACGGTTGGTCGAGATGCTCGCCTTTGATGATGTGGACCTCACTCTCACCACCAACGGCTCGTTTCTGTCCCGTAAAGCGCAGGTACTGGCGGATGCCGGGCTGACGCGAGTGACGGTGAGCCTCGACTCCCTCGATGATGACGTTTTCCAAACGATGAATGACGTCGAGTTCCCGGTGGCGGGTGTCCTGGAGGGTCTCGAGGCCGCCAGTGCTGCGGGTCTGGGCCCCATCAAGATAAACGCCGTCGTGAAACGTGGTGTGAACGACCACACGATTCTGGAAATGGCACGGCATTTCAAGAACACCAGCCACATCTTGCGGTTCATCGAGTTCATGGACGTGGGGCACACGAATGGCTGGCGCCTCGATGACGTAGTGCCTGCCGCCGAGATTCTGGCGACGATTGCCGCCGAGCTGCCGTGCGAGCCTGTGGAGCCCAACTACACCGGTGAAGTGGCCCGTCGCTATCGCTTTCTGGACGGAACCGGGGAGTTCGGGATCATCTCGTCTGTCAGTCAGCCCTTCTGTGGCAACTGCACCCGTTTGCGGCTGTCGGCCGAGGGAGTTCTCTACACCTGTCTTTTTGCGACGGATGGGAACGATATCCGAGCCATTCTGCGGGAAGGGGCGTCGGATGAGGATCTGGCGAGTTTCGTCGACAACGTTTGGAAGGCCCGCACCGACCGGTATTCCGAACTGCGCTCATCTCAAACCAGCGGGCTCGACAAAGTCGAGATGAGTTACATCGGCGGCTGACCCGGGCTACATGGGTCTGATCACGTGCCTGCGAACCCACGACGCGGTGGGTATGGCGATGATCCCCGCCCACAGCGGGCTCAGAGCGGGAGCGATGGGCCCACCGGGGTATAAGAACCCGGCTATCAGCACCGCTGCCACCAGGAGGCGAGCTGCCAGCACGCGGTTCTCGGCCAGCTGCTCCTTGCGAAAGTCACCCCGGGCTGTTGGTGGCCGCACCATGAGGAGCGCGGCCGCCACCGCCATCAGAACGATCGCCCCGCCGATCCATTCTCCAACGGTCGGGGCTTCCCTGGCAAGATCGTCTGCCCACCAGGCGGCCGCTGCAACGGCGGCGACGGTCATCAATGTTGCCGTATAGAGGCTCCTGCTTGGTCCAGATGGATACAGGATGCGATCGGCGAATACGGCCAGGATCAACGCACCGGCGGCAGGCCAGTTCTCGGGCTGTGATCCAAGGTATGCGGAACCACCCACAAGGAGCGCTCCATCGAACCAACTTGGTGAGAGCCCGGTGGTGCGGACCACGATCCGGGCGGCAGCCAGTACGGCTATTGAACCGCTGATAGAAGGTGGGCCGAGAATGAAGAATGGCAGTATTACCAGGGGCGCCATTGCCGCGGAAGCCGGTTCATCGGGGTCGAGCTCCCGGCCCAGTGCCCAGGCGAGAAACACTCCGACCAGAACTCGAAGGGCCCAAAACCAGGGCTCGTCGCCGGTTGTGCTGAGCCGCCAAAACAGTGTGGCGATCGCGGCTAGTCCGGCAACGACGAGCGCGTAGCGGTTCGATCTATCGCGCAGGTCGATCGTCCGTGCGATGCCGGTGGTGATTCGGGGTCTTTTTGATGAAGCCATTCGGGTGAGCTAAAAGCTAGTGGGCACAGTGCACGGAGGGAGCTCTGCTCTCGAAGGGCGTAACCTGCCACCGTGGTCATGTTGCGATTTGCCATTTACATTTTGGGTCTGGCGCTGGTTGCCGGGACGTTGCTGTCGGTGACCAGGACGGTGGTGCTTCCCCGCAGCGCCCAGAGCCTGCTGGGGCGAATGGTTTTCCGTTCGGTAAGTGCGGTTTTCAGGATTATTGCCGGCGAGCGAAGCTCCTTCGCCTGGCGCGACCAGGTGATGGCGCTGCTAGCCCCGATTGGCTTGCTGACGCTGATTGTGGTTTGGGTGATCCTGGTTTTGATTGGCTATATGGGGATGTTCTGGGCGGTGCAGGACCAGGGCTGGTCGGAGGCATTCTTCATCAGCGGCTCTTCGCTTCTCACTCTGGGATTCGCCGGAGCCGAGACCTTCTGGGAGCGGCTTCTCGCTTTCACCGAGGCGACTATCGGCCTCGGTCTGGTGGCTTTGCTCATTTCCTTCTTCCCTGCCCTCTATTCCAACTTTCAGCGCCGCGAACGCAAAGTCGGCGAGCTCGAAGTTCGGGCCGGCACTCCGCCGTCGGCGGTCGTCTTTGTACGTCGTCATCACGCCATCGGCTGGCTCGGCGACATGCGCCGAGTATGGCTCGACTGGGAGGCCTGGTTTCTCGACATACAGGAAAGTCACACGTCCTACCCGGCGTTGAACTTTTTTCGGTCGCCGATGCCCGACCATCATTGGGTCACGGCCGCAGGCACAGTCCTGGACTCGGCGGGGCTGGTAGTGGCAGCTTGCGATCTTCCGGATCAGCCGGAAGCGCAAGTCTGCATTCGCGCCGGCTTCATCGCGCTGAGACGAGTCGCCGACTTTTTCGGGATCGAATACGACCCCGATCCGGCACCCGACGACCCCATCAGTATCAGCCGAACCGAGTTCGACGAAGCATACGCTGCGCTGGCTGAAGCTGGGGTGCCGCTCAAGCCCGACATCGATCAGGCCTGGACAGATTGGGCCGGCTGGAGGGTGAACTATGACACCGTGCTGCTCGACCTGGCAGAGCTGACAATGGCGCCATACGCTCCGTGGACTGCCGACCGTTCTAGTCCCCGGCACGTACAGCCCCGGTTGCGTCGCTGGGGCAAGCGGGTCGCCGTCAAACTCACGCCCTAACGAGAGAAGGCCCGCCGAGGCCGCTCTTCAGGATCGCCGGGACCGGGCGGCCCCTTGCATGGTGCCGTTACCCGGTCACATCGCTACATAACCGCTCGCAACGCCTGAATGAATCGCAACGCGTTCTCCTTGCGAGCGCCGAAGCCCATCAGCCCGATTCGCCAGATCTTGCCGGCATATTCCCCGAGGCCCCCACCGATTTCGATGTCCATGTCGTTGAGCAGCACCTGCCGCAAGTCGTCTTTGACGCCCGGGGGAAGCCGGGCCGAGGTCAAATGCGGTAAGCGATAGTCCTCGGCGGCGAACAAATCGAAACCCATGTCGACCAGCTCACCCTGCAGGAACTCGCCGACCTCACGATGCCGGTTCCAGCGCTCTTCGAGGCCCTCTTGCAGCACGAGGCGGAGACCCTCCCACAGTCCGTAGATCATCGAAATCGGTGCAGTGTGATGGTACGAACGGGAAGCCTCGCCGTCTTCCCAGTATTGGCGAATCATCGAGACATCGAAGTACCACGATTGCACCGGCATGGTGCGATCGGCGACGGATTGCAGGGCGCGGCTGGAGAAAGTTATTGGTGCGAGCCCGGGGGGAACACTGAGACACATCTGAGTGGCGGAGAAGCAGACGTCGATACCCCATTTGTCGACCTCGAGGGGGACACCTCCCAACCCGGTAACGGAGTCGACAATCAGCAGCGGCGCCGGGCCGATCTCGCGCCGTATCAGTTCGACCGGCGTGTGGGCTCCGGTCGAGGTTTCTGCCTGGACCACAGCCACCGCCTTGGCGTTCTGTTCCCGGGCCACCTTGCCGAGCTCTTCGGCGTCGGTGATGGCGCCCCAGGGGGCGTCAACCGTCGTTACCGCCGCGCCGACCCTGGCGGCGGCATCGGCCATACGGGCGCCGAACAGACCGTTGACGCCGACAACGATCGAGTCTCCCGGCTCCAGAATATTGACGACTGCCGCCTCCATCCCGGCGCTACCGGTGCCCGGGATCGGAAAGGTGAGGCGATTGCGAGTGCGAAACACCTGGCGCAGATGCTCGGCCGTCTGGTCCATGATTCGAACGAACTCCGGATCGAGGTGGCCGACCACGGGCTTGGTCATTGCCCGGAGGACGCTGGGCTCGACCGGCGAAGGCCCGGGGCCGAGCAGCAGCCGGTGGGGAGGTGTGAGCGGGGACTTCATTACGGAGACGGTACCAGGCGTCGTTATTGTGATTCGATGGAGCTGAGAGATCGGGTTGTGGTGGTCACCGGGGCGGGAAGCGGGATCGGGGCGGCGTTGGCCCGGCGCTTCCATAGGGCGGGCGCGCGACTGGTGGCGGTAGCGGACATCGATGTCGAATCGGCCCGGGGAGTAGCTGAGGGCATAGGTGGCCTCGCGTTCGGGCTCGATGTCGCCGACGGGAACGCGGTGGCGGTAATGGTGGAGGAGATCACCGCCGAACACGGCCCCATCGACCTCTTTTGTGCCAACGCCGGCATCGCGGTCGGTGGCGGTGTCGAGGCTGGCGATGAAGCGTGGCAACGCATCTGGGAGGTCAACGTGATGTCCCAGGTCTATGCCGCCCGGGCAGTGCTGCCGCAGATGATCGCCCGCGGCGAGGGTTACCTGCTGCTGACGGCCTCTGCCGCCGGCTTGCTCACACAACTCGACGCCGCTCCATACTCCGTTACCAAGCACGCATCGGTCGCCCTGGCCGAGTGGCTGGCCATCACCCACGCCGGGGATGGAATCAGGGTGTCTTGCCTGTGCCCGCAGTTTGTCAACACTCCCATGGCCGAGGCGGCTTCCATCACTCCCGGGTCTGCCGCCTGGGTTCAGAGCGTTCTCATCGAGCCGGAGGAGGTTGCCGAAGTCGTTCTCGCCGGGATTGCGGCCGAGAAGTTCTTGATCCTGCCCCATCCCGAAGTGGAGGACTACTTCCAAAACAAGGCCGGTGATTACGAACGCTGGCTTGGGGGGATGCGCAAGCTGCGTTCCTCGATGGGTATTGGAGGGCTGCAGTCCTAGTGCCCCGCGTCGCAAGTCCTGCACAGAATCTCGCCGGCCCTCGACGCCGCTGCCTGCGTCCTCGTCCTCGACGTAGCTCCACTATGCCTTCGTCCTGCGTCCTTGCCAGAGGCGCCGAGTGCTTGGCGATATCAGCACAAACTTACGACGCCGGACACCAGGTGCTGCTCAGTTAGTAGCTGCCACCCGCAGCAGGACCTTGCCTTTGGCGCGCCGCTCTGTCAGCTGGGAAAAGGCCTCCTCATAATCTTCCAACTCGTGCACCGAGCTGATCCGGGGGCTGATCTTTCCGCTCGATGCCAGCTCGTACAGCTCGCCAATGTTCTCGGCAGCCGCCGCCGGTTCCCGTCCGATCCAGCTTCCCCAAAAGACCCCGACCAGCGAGGCTCCCTTCAGGAGGGGCAAGTTGAGAGGAAGGGACGGGATGTCTCCCGAGGCGAATCCGACCACCAGGTAGCGGCCGTCCCAGGCTGTGGCCCGAAACGCCGCTTCTGAGATCTCGCCTCCCACCGGGTCGTAGACCACGTCGGCTCCTCGCCCATCGGTGAGCTTCTTCACCGCACTTTTGAGATCCTCGTCGGCGTAGTTGATTGTGTGAGCGGCGCCCAGATCGGAAGCAACTGCAAGCTTGTCGGCAGTGCCGGCCGCGGCGACGACGATGGCGCCCATGACGCTCCCCAGCTCCACTGCGGCACTTCCCACACCTCCGGCTGCTCCGAGCACAAGGAGCGTCTCTCCCTCGTGCAGGTGGGCTCGTTGCTTGAGGGCGTAGTAAGACGTGCCGTATGTGAGGGTGAAGCCTGCCGCCTGCTCGGACGAGAAGCCGGGGGGCATCGGAAGCACCCCGGTTGCCGGGACTAGCCACTTCTCAGCGAAAGCTCCAAAGGTGTGAACTGCCACCACCCGGGTCCCTAACGCCAGTTCGACTCCTTCGCCCACAGCCGCGATTACCCCGGCGGCTTCCCCACCGGGTGAAAACGGCGGTTCGGGCCGAAACTGGTACCTTCCCTCGATGATCAGGGTGTCTGGAAAATTGAGCGCAGCCACCGCAACCTCGATCACCACCTCGCCTGGCCCCGGCTCGGGGTCGGGAGCGATCCCCAGCTGGAGCTTGTCCGCCCGGCCCAACTCTGTGCAGAGCAGGGCTCGCATCAACCGGCGGTAACGGCCATTGTGAGAGTCTCGGCGACAAGAGCCGGTTTGTCGTCGCCGTTTATCTCCAAAGTGACCTCAGTCTTGATCAGCAACCGTCCCGGCCCTTTTTCGGTGACGTCGAGCAGCTTGACCCGGGCCCGGACCTCGCTGCCCGACTTCACCGGGGCCAGAAAGCGGAGCCGATCTATTCCGTAGTTGACGACCATGATCGTGTTCTCGGGCAACACGGTCAGGTCGGTTACCAGGTGCGGAAGGAGAGACAGGCTCAGGTAGCCGTGGGCGATGGTGCCGCCAAACGGGGTTTGCTTGGCAAGGTCTTCGTCTACATGGATGAATTGGTGGTCGAGAGTGGCATCTGCGAACTGGTTGATCCGGTCCTGATTCACCTCGAGCCACTCCGAGGGACCGAATTCGGATCCCACCATTTCCATCAACTCTTCCTTCGGCACCATTTGCAGCATGGTTTCTCCCTGAGGCGTGGCTGGTTGAGCGTAGCGGGCCGGCCGGCGCCACCCGACGCCTCAAAGCAAGGAATGGTCCCGGGTTTATTACTGTGGCCGGCCTACGTAGATCACGAGCTCCGAGTTCTGCGACCCGAACCCGTCGGGGGTGATTGTTGGGCTCGCTCCAAGGGCGTACTCCTCGAGGATCTCGTACTCCGCAAACACCTCGGTGGTTAGCACGACAGCATTGCTGCCGATGGCGGCAGTGTTGATGTAGCCATCGACGACGCCTTCCAGCGATACCTCGAACCACTGATCCAGGTCGGTGGAGAAGTACATAGTGGGCGTAGGCGGCTCATACTGCTCCCCGTACTCGTAGCCACCCCAGCGGGCCTGCTGGGCAGCGTCGAATTCCTCATCGGTGATGGCCAGGAGAACGGTGTCGTTGTTCTCGATGATCGTTACCCCGTCCTCGTAGTAGAAGCCGGTGGGCAGTGCCGTTTCCTCTCCCTCATTGAGAAGTACGTCGATGACGATGTCACCGGTGGTGTTGTCGACCACGGTTATCCGCGGCGGCCAGTCGTAATCATCGAAGGTAAGTGTGTATTCGTCCTGGGTGATGGTGAGCGGGCCGGGCTCCTGAGCCCGATAGGTGTCGGTCTCGCGACTTCCGACTACGACTGTTCCCAGTTCGCCACTGGCGAGCCAGTTGAACCATTCGTAGACGTCTTCCTCCTCGGGCACCTGAGCACCCAGGGCCTCATACCAGTTCACGCCGTCCTCCGATGCCCAGACTGCCTGCCCATTGTCGGTGTCGCCGAAGGCGATCAGCGTGCTGCCGGCACCCTGGGTCATGTTCGACAGATACTGATCCCGGGGGAGCTCGGCCACCACGGTCCAGTCCAGTCCGTTGGAGCTCTCCCGTACCTGGCGATTCTCACCACCTTCGTCGTAGCTGTAGTGGATCGCGATAAACCCGCGTTCGGTCACGCCCACCGACTCGAAGTTCGATTGCGTGGCCCCTGATTCCAGTGTGCGCGACTCCCAGTTGACGCCATCCGGCGAGAAATAAACGATGCTGTCCGCTGAGTAGTCGGCGTAAGGGTCCTCCCCGCCCGGCCGGGAAGTCTCCTGAGCCAGATAGAACTCATCCCAGGTGAACGACATCAGGACGTTGCCCCCGGCGTCGGTTATCACCGGGGGCGGTCCCTGCCAGAGGCTTTCGGCGTTGCCGCTCACAATGATCTCGCCCGTGGCGATGATTTCCACGGAGTAAGTCGTCTCCTCGTTGACGGTTATCCGATACCCGCCGTGCTCGATGACGACGTCGACCGGCGTATAGATGAATTGGCCAAACGGTCCGCTTCCCGTCCGTTCATAAGCGTCGGCGAACGCCTGCTCCCAGACGTCGTACGGGACTGAGACGATCAGCTCGTTGGTGACAGGGTCGTAGATGCCCTGGCCCTCATTCTCTTCGTTGTACCGGTAGATCTCGTCCTGGCTGCCAGATGCCAGCACATTTCCGGAGGCGTCGAGCACTCGATAACCGAAGTTCTGGTTGCTCAGTTCGAGGCGCAAGCCATCCTTCTCGATAATGATCGGCGGGAAATCCGGCGCTTGCTCGGCCGTTCCGAAAACAACGAATCCATTGGGCCCGGCGACGCCGGTGTGCAGATAGAGGGTCTGATTGGAGCCGGTTTCTCGGGGGAACTCGCTGCGCTGCCAGGTGGAGCCGTCGACGGTGGTCCACACCACTGAGGCGCCCTGACGGAATTCATAGAATTCGTTTCCGCCGTTTGGGCTCTCCCAGGAATCCCCGATGGCAATTCCGCCGTGCTCGTTGAAGGAAAACTGCCAGACGTTGGCGTTGGTGAAATCTCCGACCAGATCCTGGCGCGTCCAGTCGGACCCATCCTCCGACAGCCAGGTGACGGCCTGGCCGGTGCCGTCCTGTTCGTTGTAGCTCATGCCCAGGGCGACAAAGCCGTCGCCGATGGCGGCCACTTGCTGGATATAAGTCGATCGGGACCCGTCGCCGTCGCTCAGATCGAGCACGATCCGCTCCCAGTCGAAGGTGATCCGGGCCAGTGGTGGGGTGGGCTCGCCGCGGGGTGGGCGGGGCGCGATCGCATATCCACCTGTCGAGTCTTCCGATCCGAATGAGCGGTTCTGGGTGAGGGGCACGGTCGTGGTTGTTACGTCGTCGCGAGTGGGCGGACGCGTCACCCGGGTGTTTTCAGTGTCGGCCAGGGGATCTTCACCGGTGCCCCGGAAGATGGCGGCGCCGAATGCGATGCCCACCAGAAGCAACACCACCAGGCCGATCGTGCCCAGAATTGCGGTGCGCTTCTTTTGGGAACGATCTCCGGGGTCTTCAGGTGGGATGGGTTGGGCTTCGTAGATGATGGAGTCGCTCACGCGTTTTGGCCTCCCCGTGTGCGTACAACTCCTTGCTCTCAATGTAGACGCTACAAGTCCGCAAAGGGTTCCCGATAGGGCCGACCGGATTCTGTTTCTGGCCGACAAGTGTCCCGAGTCGCAAATCATGCACAGTCAGCACGGACCTACGACTCAGGACACTAGGACTGGGCTCCGCCGATTCCGGCTCCCTCGAGTGCAGCCAGGATTACGGGCGCCAGCTCCTGTTGCGTGACCACTGTGATCACGTCCCCGGCCGCATCGACAAATGTGAAATCCCCGTTGGCTTGCTGCAACATCACCGTATCCCCGCCGAAAAATGGGCCGGAGACGACAAGTTCGTCGCCGTCGAACACCTCGACGGTGCCCCGGGAGAACATGCCTTGTCCCCAGAACCAGCGGTCCCACACCACACGTAGTGAGCCCTGCACGTGGGTGAAGGGCCCGCAGAAGGCCTCCAGATCCTCCGGGGGCTCACAAGGCTCGACGATCGAGGGTGAGCCGACGCTGGGATTCCCGAGTTCGACTGGAGGTGCCGGCGCCGTGGTGGTGGTAGGAACGCGGTCGACACCGCTGGGGCCATCAGAGTTGGTGTTGCCGCCGCATGCCGCGGCAACGACGCCCAGGACCAGGAGTATGGCAAATCGTCGGTTCATGAACCATCTGAAGCTAGCTACGCCTAATAACGGCTCAGCTCGAGAGCACGTTGAACGATTCCTTCGGTGTTGGGCATCACCATCTTCTCCAGCTTCTCCGAAAATGGGAAGGCCGGCACCTCGGGGGCGGCGTAGCGCTGCACCGGACCGTCGAGCCATTCGAACGCTTTCTCTGCGATCTGGGCGGCGATCTCCGCGCCAAAACCGCCGAACTCATTGTCTTCATGCACGATGAGTACCTTGCCGGTCTTGTGCACTGAGGCCTCAATAGTCGGCCAGTCGAGAGGTCGAATGCTGCGTAGGTCGATGACTTCAGCGTCCACTCCTTGCGCGGACAGCTGCTCGGCCGCCTCCTGCGAGAAGTGGGCCATGGCTCCGTAAGCGATGATGGTCAAGTCGGTCCCCAACCTTCGTAGCGCAGCTTTACCAAGCGGCACCCGATGTTCTCCTTGCGGATAGGGGCCACTTACCAGCCGATACAGTTTTTTGGGTTCGAGGACCATCACCGGATCCGGGTCCTCGACGGCTTCCCACAGGAGGCCCTTGGCGTCGGCCGGAGTTGACGGGACCACCACTTTGAGGCCGGGGACATGGGCATAAAACGCCTCAATGGACTGTGAATGGTACAGGCCACCATGGATGCCACCCCCGAAGGGCGCTCTGATCACCAGCGGACAACTCCAGCGGCCATCTGAGCGGTAATGAATGCGGGCCACCTCGGACACAATCTGATCAAAGGCCGGGTGAATGAAATCGGCGAACTGGATTTCGGCTATTGGTCGGACCCCGGCAGCGGCCATCCCCACCCCAATTCCAACGATGAGTGCTTCGGCGAGTGGGGCGTTGAAGCTCCGGTCCTTCCCAAACTTTTCGCCTAGGCCCCGTGTGGCCTTGAACACGCCACCCTTGGGATCGGCCACGTCTTCCCCGAAGATCACCACCTCATCCTTGGCAGCCATGATCTCGAAGAGCGTCTTGTTGATGGCTGTTATGAGGTTGACAGTTTCGCCCTCGATGGGAAGCTCCGAGTCGAGGACCGGTTCTGACGGCTCGATGGGCCGGGCATACACGTGGCTGTAGGGGTCGTCTGGTTCGGGAGCGGCGAGGGCGGATTTAACCGCGCCGGCCACAAGTTCCTCGGTAGCGTCCTCCATCTGCCGCTCGGTCTCATCAGGAAGAAGGCGGGCTTCTATGAGGTATTGATGGAGCCGGAGCAGCGGGTCCTTCTTGCGCCACCGCTCGACTTCCTCCGCCGTGCGGTAGTCAGAATCGCGATCGTCGGAAGTGTGCCCGTAGTAGCGGTAGGTCTGAGCCTCGATGAGCGTTGGTCCTTCACCAGCCCGCGCTCTCTCTACCGCTCGCGTGGTTGTCGAGTAAACCAACAGCGCATCGTTGCCATCAATCGAGCTGGCCTCCATGCCATAGCCGTGAGCCCGTTCGACGATGCTCCCCGCTACTTCTTCGTCCTCCTTAACCGAGATGGCGTAATGATTGTTCTCGATGACGAAGACGACCGGGAGACGGTGGATCGAGACGAAGTTCATCGCCTCGTGCCAGTCTCCTTCCGAGGTCGATCCTTCGCCGCCTGAAACCACCACTACGCCCGGGTTGTTCTGGTGTCGCAGGGCGTAGGCAATTCCTGCGGCATGCGGGTACTGGGTGGCGATAGCCGACGAGGCGGTAAAGACGTGGCGCCGCGGAAAGGACCAGTGGTTCGGCATCTGACGGCCCCCGCTGGTGGGATCGGCAGCCCGGCTGAAGACACCCAACAAGATGTCCTCCGGCGTTACGCCTAGCGCCAGCGCCATGCCAACGTCCCGGTAGTAGGGGAGGATCCAGTCCACTTCCGGGTCCACCGCGAAGGCGACACCCACCTGGGCGGCCTCATGGCCGGATGACGAAACCACGAAAGGCACTTGACCCTGGCGGTTGAGCTTCCACATGCGGTCGTCAAGCTTGCGAGCCAGCAGCATCATTTCGTAGATGCCGAGCAGTTTCTCGTCGGTCAGCCCGAAGTCCTGGTGATTGAGCCCCATGTCGATAGTCATTGGTCGCCGCGTCCGTGATGAAAGGTGGTTCCGCTTCCTTCCCGGCGGATGCGATCCTCGGCGAAGCGCACCGCGGCTTCATGGGGGTTAACGCCCTCCTCTGAAGCCTGTTCGAGGACGGTGAGCACGGATTCATACAAGCTTTCGACTCGCTCCCCGGCATCGCAGCCGTCGAGCTCGGAGGCGACGTGAATGAGGCCGGCGGCGTTAGCGATGAAGTCGGGAACATAGAGGATGTCACGAGCGGCCAGGGCGGCGGCGTCGGTGTCGGTGGCGAGCTGGTTGTTGGCAGATCCGACTATTGCGTGACAGCGGAGGCCGGGAATGGTTTCAGGATTTAGTGCCCCGCCGAGCGAGCAGGGGGAGAGTATGTCGCAGTCCTGAGCGAGGATTTCGTCGGTGGGCACGCTCTTCACGCCAAGCTCCTCCACCAGGGCGTCGGCGGACTCCTGTCGAACGTCGGCGATGACCACGTCGGCTCCCTCATCGACCAGGTGGCGCACCAGGCTCGAGCCGACTTTCCCCACGCCTTGGACTGCCACGCGACACCCGTGCAATGAGTCGCGATCCCACAAGTAGCGAGACGTGGCCATCATCGCCCGCATGACTCCCCGGGCGGTCACCGGGGAGGGGTCGCCACCACCGTCATCCTTCGCGGCGCGGCCGGTTACCCACTCGGTTTCTTGGGCGATGACTCGCATGTCGTCGGTGGTGGTCCCGACATCCTCGGCAGTGATGTACGCGCCCCCCAGAGAATCAATGAGGCGGCCGTAAGACCGCCAGAAGCCATCGGTAACCAGAGTCCGATCTCCAATGATTACCGCTTTCCCCCCACCCAGCGAAAGGCCGGCGGCCGACGCTTTGAGCGCCATCGCCCGGGCCAGCCGCAGGGCGTCGACCAGCGCCGCCTCGTCACTTTGGTATGGAAAAAGTCTGGTCCCGCCTAAGGCGGGACCAAGTTCGGTTGAGTAGATGGCGATAATTGCTTTGAGGCCGGTTGAGGGGTCGTTACCGACAACCACCCTCTCGTGACTGTCGTTTCCTATGGCTTCGAATACGCCCATGTGACTTATACAGATTCTACTTGCAATGTCGGTTTCCGGCAGCCGCCGCGGTTTAGAGGCCTGCGCCGGTTGCCGATGTACGATGCTGTGATGATCAAGGCGGCCTACCTACGGGTTTACGTTCCGGGCGAAGCACCCGACGACCAATTAGGCACCGCGACCGAGGGTTTGCGCGAGGTGAGTGAATACGGGCTCGTTTCAGAGTCGCTCGAAGACGGAAGCTTTATGGCCACCTGGAACGACCGGGAGTATGTGTGCCCCCGCTATCCGCGTTTGCGACTGCTCGAAGGACTGCTGGCATTTCGCCATGCGTATCCAGGCTTGACAGCCGAGCTCCTCATTCCTGAAGAGGTGGCCGAGCGGGCGGCCGACGAGCTCGAAAGGCTGCGAGCCGAAGACCCCGGGGTCAAATCCCACATTCTCACTTCTCCATGGCACGTTCCGCTGAGGTGGTTCGCGGCCTTTGATCCCGGCGAGCGGTTGGTGCTGGAAAGGGATGGAGCCAGCGACGTCCTCTATCGAACCAAGCTCGGCAATGCCGGCGAGCGCTTGTCGCGGTGCCTGGACATCCTGCAAGCTGCCGGCTTCCAGGAGGCAGTCATCGACCAGGTGCAAGAGCTCGCCAACTGGATCGGCAGCTTCGACAGCGACGCCATGGTCGAACTGGATTACGGCGGCGTGGCCGACTTGTTCAGCGACGGAGCTCTCGCTCTCGATGAAACCGCAGCCGACATCCAGGCAAGCCTCACTGCCCTCGAAGCCGGGGACCTGGACGAAGCAAGTGAGCACTACACGCGGGCTGCCTCACGCTGGGCCGACGCCCAGGCTCTCACCTACCTGAACTGAGCTCCTCTCCCACTGAGTGGCGGAGGCTTGTTGATGAGAACCGCTCCCCCCTTGCGTCACCGGCCCAGAGGGCCGGAGCGGATTTGCTCCTCTCCTGCTCCGGTGCGAGGACTCCACTGCGCGGGAGGGGGATTGGCTCCTCTCCCACGGAGTGAAACGGAGTGGGGGAGGCTGGGAGGGGGTGGTTTCCAACAACGGACCCTGAGCAGAGCGTTGGTGAGGCCCGAGGGTTGAGTCGCGAGCCGGTCGAGCACGCACCGAACTCAACACTTAATTGTTGGGCACCGCGTTGTGCAGGCCCACCTGGGAGCAACAATGCTTCGAGGAGTCAAGCTTCTGGCATTCCTGCTGTTGGTGGGCACCACCCACCCCTAACCCCTCCCACTCCGCTGCGAGGACTCCGCTCCGCAGGAGGGGAACGTTCACTACCCACCCCGAACCCCTCCCATTGCGCTGCGAAGACTCCGCTGTCAAGACTCCGCTCCGTGGGAGGGGACCGACCCTCGGCGAGATCGGTACTAACTTACGACGCAGCCCCCTAGGACCTGGAGTGGTGAGCAACTATCCTTCCGGATCGCCTGCCCCCATCGTCCAGCGGCCTAGGACGCCGCCCTTTCAAGGCGGAAACGGGGATTCGAATTCCCCTGGGGGCGCGTTGGGGGCGTGGTGAAGTCTGGAGTTCACGCCGGCCTGTCAAGCCGGAGGTCGCGGGTTCAAATCCCGTCGTCCCCGCCAGCAGGGTCAATAGGATTTGAACCCACGCGATGAGCCGGAGGTGAAGAGCCGGCTAGCAGGTCAAATCCCGTCGTCCCCGCCAGCAGGGTCAATAGGATTTGGGTCGACGGGTTGAGCCGGCTAACAGGTCAAATCCCATCGTCCCCGCCAACGGTCAGGTAGCTCAGTTGGTAGAGCATCGGTCTGAAAAACCGAGGGTCGGCAGTTCGATTCTGCCCCTGACCACCCTCGAAACGCCTGTGAATTAGGGCGTTTCTTAGGTATTAGCCACTGAGTGGTGAAACAGCCAGACTGCCTTCTGTCCACAATTTGTCCACATGAGACACCTGAGCGGCTTCATATCGAGCATCAAGGCGAGCTGCCAAGTCCTCCTGATCTGAGGGGAATAGGTGGCCATATCGGTCCATCGTGACTGCGATCGAGGAGTGCCCCAGGTGAACCTGAATGGCTTTCGGGTGAGCGCCCTCTGAGATGAGCAGTGAGGCTGCCGTGTGTCTTAGGTCATGGATTGTCAACGGGGCCACGCCCGCTTGCTCGATGGCTGGTCGCCAGATTCGTTTGTTGAAGTTGCCATTGCGGAGGGGCGACCCGTCTGGGGTCGTGAAGATCAGTGCATCGGGGCCTGGTCCCACGTGCGTCGCGATGTGGGCGGCGAGCTTGTTTACGAGAAACTGCGGCAGGACGATCGTGCGGCGACGGTATGTCTTGGTAGGGCCGAAGTGGAGCTGTCCCGATACATCAGATACTGACTCCGCTATCTCCAGTCGCGTTCGGAGCAGATCGCACCGCGAGCGTCGTAGAGCTGTTGCTTCACCCCACCGGCAACCCCCGTAGGCGAGGAGGTAAACGAGGGTCTCGTAGGGCGCAGTGATCGTCTCTGCCAGGTGGTCAACTTCGTCCTCTCGAAGGAACCGCATCTCGTTCATCTGTATGCGAGGTAGGTCGATTCCGAAGGCAGGGGATTTGGGGATGTGTCCTGATTCGACGGCGCTGCGCAGAATGGCACCCAAGAGCCTGTAGCCCTGCCTTGTGCGTGACGGACTGAGCCCGGTAGCACTGAGGCCGGAAACCCACTCCCGAACGTCGAGTTGTCGGATGTGGCCGAGTGGCACATCCTCGAAGGCGGGAAGCAGGTGCTTCCTGAGGAGCGACTCGTAGCCTTCGATGGTTTTTGGCTTCAGATGTACGGTTGTTCGGAGCCAATCCGCCGCCCACTCGCCGAACGTGACCTTTGCCATGACCGGATCTGTCCAAGCTCCGCGGAGTTTGTCGGCCTCAACGAGTGACGCATATCGCTCAGCCTCTATCTTCCGGGAGAAGTTCTTGGTTCTTTGTGTGCCGGTCGGGTCGCGGTATCGGACCTGCCAACGAGTCTTTGCGTTTGGGTGTCGTCTAATGCTCGCCATTTACTTCTTCCCTTTGTTCTGCATTCAGCATTGCTTCGTAGTAGGCCTGGATTTCCTCGTGGCGTTGCTCCCTCGCTGCTTGGTAGATCGCGTTTTGAAGCTGTTGCACGTAGTCCTTTACCCGCTCTTGAAGGTGCTCCGTCGCCGCGTCTTCGGCAAGCGGGCTACCGATGAACTCGCGAAGCAGCGGATGATCTGAGATGCCGTCACCTGGCTCGCCCGAAAGTGCCGCGACAAGGTCGCTGAACAGGTCCTGTGCGGCGTCGCCCAATGTCTCCTCGTATTTGTCGAGCCACTGTGGCGGGAACTTGAAGACCAGCCATCCGTAGTCCTTCCGACTGAACGAAGATTCGCCGAATCGTATTCGTTCACCCTTCGGGGGGAGGAGAAGTGTCACGAGAGATACGTGGAACACTCGGCAAATCGCTGCCAGTTCGTTGGGGGAGAGCTTGCGTAGTCTCTTTTGCCCTTCCCTTTTGCGCCCGATCGTCGCATCCCAAACCGTATGAGATGTCCACTTCTTGCCGCCTCCGAGGTTGCGGTTCACCTCCTCGGCAACTTCGGCGAAAGTCATGTCGTGGTGCTCCATGAGTTTCTTCAGGTTCGATGCCACGGTCTGATCCGGATCAAGAGGGTCTGACGCCATATGCGCAAAGAGTGCCCAACTCGGAGCTTGCCAACCGTGCGAAGGGACCAGCCTCCGGAAAGACCACCGCGTCACGGGCGAACGGCTCCCAGGTGACACCATCCTCTGAGATCCATAACCCATCTGTACCAGTCGCGAGCAAACCGAACGGGGTCTCGGCAACATCAAACAGAGAGTTGAACTCCGCATCTGGCAACTGACCAGGCACTCGATACCAGCGACCCAGTCCCGGCGCAGGCGGCAGCTCATCGGGTACGGGCCGATACTCGTTGATCAGCCCACCCAGGTAGACACCGCATTGCTCATTTGCGGCGTAACCGGGCTCCCACGCCAAAACACTGTCATCTCCTTGAAAGTCAACCCGGCATTCGGTTTCGGTTTCATCCGGGTAGGTAGCCAGCGCCCAGGTATACAGGCCAGCGAGTTCGGGTTCGAGGCTTTCACGGGCCGCAGCCCCTACTTTGGATTCCCACTCAAAGTCATCAGGCTGAAGCACCTGGTCAAATATGGCTTCAACCGTGTACTCCACCTCAAAGGGCTCAGTGAGCAGCGGCGAATCAATCGACGTCTCACAGACGAAAGGCCCCCCCTCGAGGTCCTCGCCGCATCCTCCACCGATCTTCGCGACCGACCTCAAGAACCCCCCTTGGTTGTTCAGCTTCTCCATCGTGAGCTCTTGGGACGGCAACGGCACGGTGGTGGTGGTGACGTCCGGTTGGGTGATGACTGGTGGGGTGTCGTCGCCTTGTGCAGTCAGCCACCAACCGAGCCCACCCATCAACACCACGACGACTAGTGCAGCAGCCAGGGCTAACACCCAACTGGTCCGAGGCTTCTCAAAGGGGGGAACGTCGAGATCTTCAACCAGCTGGCGTACATCTGCAACGGCCTGGTCTAGCTTCTGGTCTAGCGTCATCATTGTTCACTCCCATCACTCGTTGCCAGTCGCCGAGCCAGCGTCGCTCGAGCCCGCTTCAAATGGGTTTTGACCGTGCCCCCCGAACAGCCCAACACCAAACCAACTTCCTCCACCGACAGGCCCTCCAGGTAAGTCAGGGCAACGGATTGGGCTTGGCGACGAGGTAAGCGCCGCACGGCGTCCCACACCTCCGATGACTCATCCGGCATCTCGGGGAGGGGAGGACGGTTGTGCCCGAGCCGGGTTCGAGCCCTTGCCTGGGCGACACTGCGGCGGATAAACGAGACGGATTTGTTGGCAACTACCCGACGAACCCACACCTGCGGATGCTCGTACTTCCCCACGCGGTCCCACTGCTGGTGAGCGGCGGAGAACGTTTCCTGAGCTAGGTCTTCAGCCGCCCAACGACTCCCTGACAACACGGCAGCTAGCGCCACTACCGACCGGTATCGGCTCGGTAGAACGAATCGAAATCCTGAACCACCAGGGCTGATTCGGTCTCTTCCCACGTTCCCGTCATTGGGTCCTCACCGCTGTCTACCTATTAAATCGCTTCAGCAGCCCCTCAGGAGGACAACAATTTCAAAAACCCCAAAAAAAATGGCTGCACCCACCCCGACAACCGCTGCACGACCGTCGGGTGAACCGCACATATCGGCACATATAGAGCGGCCCCTAAGACAGCTCGGTTGTTGCGGTACCGAGTTGCCGCGCTGTCATCCTCGTCCGTGTAGCTTCGAATCGACTCACAAACGGGAAAGGAGAACGTCATGGATGGACG